>Ga0265770_1000089_pt1 | contig 10326 bp, 7 predicted proteins | sample NZEome_2_FD_200838 | JGI IMG/M metagenome (GOLD analysis project Ga0265770, IMG submission 200838) | Metatranscriptome of rhizosphere microbial communities from Maridalen valley, Oslo, Norway - NZE1 (Metagenome Metatranscriptome) | ecosystem: Host-associated > Plants > Roots > Rhizosphere > Soil ... | reverse complement strand
CGTCAGGTTGATCTGGATAAATGGTCCGGAAAGAGCGACCGCCAGGCTCTCGAGCGGATTAACACTGGCCGCTGTTCCGCGGGCCGAGCCACCGGCGTCGGCGGGAAGAAATCCCGCCGAACGACGATTCCGGTGGTCACGAGTGCACAAGAAACGAGAATCGCCGTGACGAGCATCTCACTCGCTCTTCGCATGCGAAATGTCGCCCTACCGCAAGTCGTCGAATGGCAATCCGCTTGCCACGACGTGACCCGCACTTACTGATAGGTGCATAAGGTGGCCCACGGGTCTGGAATCCCGCACATCTCGGAGTTAGTTATACAGGCGCCCAGTTTAAAGGTACACCCGGGCGGTGCATGATTTCGGCAAGTTTCGTTGATAATCGCTTGACTTGGGCACGTGGGTTCCGGCCTGTCGCACAGTTCAATCGGATTGCATGTCGCAGCTAGCGCCGCGCTCGGAGACATCGTCATGAACGCTGCAAGGCCATTCAATGCTACTGTAATGGCTCCCAATCGAATCTTCGTTTGAGTCTTCATCGGTCATTCCTCCTCTTTGGACAACACGTACTAAACTCTGCTGCACCACCAACAACCCGCAAGACATCCGGCAGCATTCCTCCAGACTTCTGTCAATGTGCTGTTAGCCCTGAATCACGAAGCTCGCGAAGCTCGCGCCATCGTTTGTATTGATCCGCCTTCTCGGCGTCCGGCTTATACGGATCCCTCTTCGCTTGATTTGGGTCTTGCTGCCCATTGAGCCAAAACCTCAACCATTCAACATTCCGTTCGTAGATCTCATACCGGTGTCTCGGCTGATTCTTTATGTGAAACTCGTTCACATAGACATACATCTCCACTGGTCTGCCGAGTTCCCGTAAGTTCGTGGCCAATTGCAAGTCATATAAGTACTCCTCGTCCGCGTCATTCATCAGCAACGGCGTGCGTATGTGCGCAGCATTCAGTGCCGGAGAAATCTGCTGCCACCGTTCCCGCGACTCGCCATCCGGGGATGCCATGTACAACCAACCCGCGAATTCCAGCTTGCGATAGCTGTCACTTACCAGGTAGTAGCCGATCGGGTCCCATACAGGACTACTGGCGATTGCCGCGCGAAAGGCGCTGGTGTGGCTGATTCCATACTTGACCATCTCGGCCCCATGGCTGAGGCCGGTAATGGCGACGCGGTCGGGGTCGATCAGACCCATGTCTGATAGCTTCGCAATTGCCGTTTCCATGCCATCGATTGGGGACGCCCAGAAAAGTGTGCTCGTCGCAAAATCGCCTGGCTTGGTGTTGCGATTAGTTCCAATGTCAAAATTCAACACGGCAAGTCCATTGGCGGCGAACACTTGAATCGGATACTCATCGCCGGCCCCGCCACGGAGAAACGCATCGCCATCGCGATAAGTAGTTATCACTAGCGGGTAGCGAGTTCCTGGGGTGTAGTTCAATGGCAGAACGAGATGACTCCAGAAATGATCTCCGTACTTGTTCTTCACGTCGAAACGCTGTGCAGGGGCAAGCCGCAGGTTGTCAAACTCTGGGTTCACATTGACCAGGAGCCGCGCCGCCGCCGTGGTGAGATCGATCAGCTCTAGTTCTGCCGGCCTGGTTGTGCTTTCGTGAGTACACGCGAGATGGCGCTGCGAGCGATCAATCGAATAATTGAGCGCAACGCCTGGGGACTCGAAGACCACGCGGCGCTTCCCGCTCGCTGGAGACACGGCCAGAACCTTGGAGGGGCGCGCATCACCGCTAGTCGCGGCGTCGTATACGGTGTAAACGATTTCCTTGCCATTCGGGCTCCACCAGAAATCATCGATGTAGTAGAGGCCTGGCGTGAGATTTACTGGTGTGCCGTCGCGTGTCGGCCTCCAAAACAGCGGGTAGGACGTCCACGGCGATTTCGAAGGATCGCTCAACGTAGGTTGATAAGCGACGCTTGTACCGTCAGGGGAAAGCTTCGCTATTAGAATCTCCTGCTCCTCGATCTCCTTCTTGCTGAAAGTCGGCGCCCTTGGCCGTGAATCCGACGGGCTGTGAATCGCTTGTTCGGCCGCAGTAGCGGGGCGCTCCTGAGCGCTTCGAAGATCGTGTATCCAAGACTCGGTTTCCCTGACGGGACCCTCTGCCGTTTGATCCAGGAATGGCTTTGGTCTGCCGGCCAGAACGTCAAACTGGTAGAGCACGCCATTGTGAGAAAGCCGGCGCTTGTCAACAGTGATCGGTTTTTGTGCGATAAGCCGCAACACGTCGCCGTCCTCTCCGACCTCGAAGCTCAGGACATCGCTCTCCAGATGGGTGACCTGAACGGGCACTCTATTCGCCCTCGGCCACTTCCACACCTGCCATGTGCCAGAGGTCTTGAGTCTGTAGTAAATTGCATCGCTTTCTGGCGACCATTGCGGTGCTTCCGGCACCCACTGGCCCACGTCATCCCAATGCGGCGGCCCAGCGGTTCCCATGTTAATTGGCCTACCGCCCTTCGCAGTGCTCACGACAAAGAGGCCGCTGCGATAGCTGTTGCTGTCGTAAACCGCCTGGCCGAGGACAAAGGCCACCCATTTCCCATCGGGAGAAATAGCGACGCCGTGAAAGTCTCGGAGGCCCAGCAGGTCCATGCTGGTAACGGGCCGGGGAGCTGTATCGCTAATGCTCGGAATCTCCACGGCTGCAGGGTCATAGCCAGCCGCAGAGTATTCCTCGCCAAGCGTTGCGCACGGGAAGGACATTGCCACTAGCCCAGTGATGCACATCGCTTGAACGGCCCGATCAAATTCTCGGATCACTGGTCACTGCCTCGGATCGCCTTCTCTTCCACTTACACCATCCGCACTTCGCTTCGCCAAGCCTAATCGCCTCCCGGGGCCTACCAAGTGGCATTCAGACGCACATACAAGTACCGGCCACGAAGATCGGCCTGTGCCGCGTCATAGCCCACGGTACCGAAGTCAAAGTTGGAAAACTGCGGAAGCCGATTGAATACATTCACGCCTCCCACTTCGACGTAAGAGCTCTTGGGAAACCAGCCGGTTGGTAACGACCAGCGGACGTTGGTGTCGGCGAGCCAAAAATTACCTATCTTCGCCGTACTGTCATAATCCTGGTACGGCCCAACGTACCGGCCCGTCACACTCACCGTCGCTGGCCCTTTCTTCCAGCCAAGCGCCAACTGACCCTTCCAGCGCGGCGCCCAGTCGTTGGTATCCTGAGCGGCACTCACACCGCTAACAGCTGGCATGCCGGGTATAAGTACTGCGTTATATCGATACACTTGCGTGGCGCTTACCAGCGGCGAAAACTGACCCGCCGTTGTCTCGAAACGCATTCCGGCCTGATAGTCAAACCCGGCAACATTGATGCTGCCGAAGTTCACGAACGTCGAAAACACTTCCGTGATCGGGCAGGGCTGCCCCCCGGCGCAGTTGCTCGCTCGTGTCACGTACGCAGGGAATGAGCTCTCGTTAGAAACAATCGATTGCAGCGAGAGCGACTGAATGTTCCCTTCCTCGGTGACCTCCCAATTCGTAACACTGAGTCTTAATCCGAACCATTGGTCATTGGCGTAGACGGCACCGAACGTTCTTGAGTGGCCGGTTTCGGGCCTCAAGCCCGGATTTCCCCCATCGACGACGGTCACAAATTCCGTTTGGTTATTTCTCAACGGGTCGACAACGGCAGATCCCGGGATCAGTATCTGCGGCGCATGCAGATCGATAAGACTCGGCGCGACGAACGCCTTGCTGTAGTTGGCTCTAAGCAGGAGCGGCTCAAGTGGCCGCCCTTCAATTCCCAGCTGCGGATTGAACGTTGATCCAAAATCGCTGTAGTCGTCGTATCTACCCGCAGCAGTGATCGCCAGCCTGGGATTGCTTTCCGTCGCTGTTTGCGGACCGATAAGAGGGACCCGCGTCTCAGCAAAAATAGCGTGGCTACTATGCGTGTAAGTGCTTTCCGCATTCGGCGGGGTGCCCGGATAGTTGACCTCGTCGATGAAAAGCCTGTCCGAAAAATATTCGGCGCCTAGCAGCACACTAATGGCACCTGAAGGCAGGTCTGCGATATCCCCTCGTATGAATCCGTTGACGGCGACTTCTCGGGTCATGAAATTTTGGGACAATTCATATACCAGTGGTTGCAGCAGCGCGGGTGACCCGGGCGGTCCATCCACGAAAGGGTTCAGTGCGGTCGCCGGGTTCGTGGAGTTCAGGGCATTTTGAGTAGCGGTGTCGTTTAGAAAGTTTGTGATGAATTGCTCAGAGCGGTCTTGTGTCATCCAGCCGGCGACCTCCCAGTGCCATCGATCCCCCAGGTCACCGCGAATGCCGAGCAACGGTCGAAAGAAATTATCGATGTACGGTGAGCCCTCTCTGCCGAGCGACGACAGCAACCCGGAAATGCCAACTGTCTGCCCGAACGGATTGAACGGATTCGTCGCCGGCACCGTAAAGCTTTGATAACCGGGTTCGCCAAAGAGGGCCGGCGGTTGAAACCAGCTCAGCTCTTCTACGTGAGAAGCCATCACTTCCGAAAAGACTTCCACCCCCGGCATGATCTCAACCCTGCCAGACGCCAGAATGCCTTCGCGCCGTGTCGCGGGAATATAGGAGCTATAGGCGTAGTTGCTGCATAAATTGAGAGTCCCGGCGGTCGCGGCAAACTCTTGGATGCTGGGCGGTCCATGAAACCCCGCAGGTACCGCCGCGAACGTCGCCGTACCCAGACCTGCGAGTGGCGTTACGCCGTCCGCCGAGAATACATTACCAGGACTACACGATGCTTGCCGTGCGTCTGCACCCCCATAGGGCGCATAGTCATTGTCCGCGGTGATCGAGCGCTTCGACCCATCCAGCTCACCACGATTTTGGAAACTAGCAACGACGGAAGCGGACCACTTCGCGCCCTGGGCGCCCCACGTGAGACTCGCCGTTTGCTCATTTAGGCCCGAAGCCCAGCCCGTACTTCCATCGAGTGCCAGCCCTTGGAAGTTTTTCTTGAGAATAATGTTGACAACCCCGGCAATTGCATCAGAGCCATAAACCGCCGATGACCCATCAGCCGCAATTTCGATTCGGTCGACGGCCGCAACGGGAATTGAATTCAGATCGAACACAGCGGCCCCGAATGCAGAACCGGCTCCCGACGCTCCAACGCGCCGACCGTCAAGGAGCACCAATGTCGTTCCGACTGGCAGCCCATGCAACTGGACTGTTGTAATTCCGTACGGGGTTTGGGTGCCTGACTCCGTCGACTGTAGCGACACCTCCGGTCTTGTATTTAAAAAGTCTGCGACGGTCGATTGACCACTTTGCGCAATTTGTTCGCTCGTGTAAACCTTAACGTCCTGCGGCCCGTCTTTTGCCGAAACTGGGATACGCGTGCCAGTGACGACAATTTCTTCCAGACCGGCTGTTTTCTTCTTCGAATCAGATTCCTCTCCTTTATTTTTCTCTACGGCTTGAGGCCCAGCAGCGTTCTGATCCACCTGAGCCAAGCGAAAGTCCTGGGAAGATTTCTTCCCGGCCTGATTGTTAAGGCTGTCACTGTTGGATGTGGCATTTGGACTTGCGACGTCGTGCACTTTCGCCAGATCCACGACCAGCACTCCATCTGGTTTTACGCTCACCACCAAGGACGTGCCTTTCAGAAGCATGTTCAGCGCATCGACCGGTTCGTAACTGCCGTGCACTGAGTTTGTGATGATCCCCTTGACCTTGTCAGAGGCAAATAAGATTTGAACTTCGGATTGGCGCCCAAATTCCAGCAGCGCGCGCGGCGCGTCCTGCGAGTCAATGTTGAACGCCTTGGGATTGGCTAGAGCCGGTGTTGCGCCGAGACTTAAGCTTAGGGCAACTGCCGGTAAATAAATGAAGTTGCGAAAGAATGCAGGCACTCAAGCTCTCCCCATACCGGCATCTTTGGGCCGTTTATCGGAGGTGAGACGTGCTACAAAGTCATTTCCCCTATATGACACGCCAACTAATTGGATGTTGGGGTCGCAAGTTCGAGCCGATTACCATCGGAATGCACGCGAATGCCGAAATCGGATTGCAGGACGCTGATGAATGCATCCAGGTTGGTGGGACGGAAGTAACCGCCAATGTGGAGTGCGGCAAGCTTGGGATCTAAGATCACGAGCTGTCGCTGGTTGTAGCGATTGAATTGAGACACGACGTCGGCCAGTGAATCGCCGTCGAATACCAGCATTTGATTCTGCCAGGCGAGCTTGCGGGCAAGATCGTTCTTCGGAAGGCTCTTCAAGCTGACGCCGCTACCGTTGGCTGTAGCAGTTTGACCGGCGGATAGTTGCGGGAGATTGACCGGAAAGGCCTCTACCGTCATTTCGAGTAGTGCCGGTGCGCCTATCGCTACGCGGCCTTCGTCCACCGTAATCTCGACGGAATCATCGAGTCGGTGGACGTCGAATTTGGTGCCTACTGCTCTTACGGCCGTGTTGCCGGCGGAGACGATGAAAGGGCGAGACACATCATGCGCCACTTCGAAGCTCGCTTCGCCGCGCACGAGCTCAATCTTGCGTCGTTGCGCGGTGAGTGCGACCCTTACTTCAGAATCGGTGTTGAGTTCGATGGCGGATTGTTCATTTAAGACGATGCGCTGAAAGCCACCGATGCCGGTACGATAAGTCTGGGTGCCCCCCGATCTGTAGGCGATCCCTATACCGATGATGATGAGCACCACTGACGCTGCTACGCCCAAAAATTTCATCCGAACCTTAGAAAATTGCCGTGATTGATCGCGCGCGGATTCACCTATCACAGTTGAAGCGGAATGCTTGGCACTTGAGTCGTCCCGGACGTGGGGTAAGGAATGAGCGGGAAAGTCGGGACTTAAGGACTCGTCCAACATCGGCCGGCCCGCGTGTGGTGCGGACTGCGGCGATGCTGCGAAATAATCACTCATCATCGGCTCAGCCGTGCCAGGCCGAAGCGCTTGCACGCGATCAAGGGCCTGCCAGACGGCGCTAAGTCTGGCGTACGCTGCAGCGTGGCGTGGATCGGAGGTTTTCCATCTATCAAGAGCCGCCAAATCGTCAAGGCTTAGGCTCTCCCGATCCAGTTTTGCCAGCCATTCGGCGGCCTGAATTTCAATATCGTTACTGTTCATCGGAATGACCTATTGGGACCTGAGCCGCGTTGGCAGCATTCACTTTGCGCCCCTCTCCGCGCCGCGCGAACATACGCTCGGCGCAGAGCCTAACGCCGTGGGCGACGTGCTTTTCCACCGTGCTCTCGGTGATATTCAGTCGTTGCGCGATTTCGCGCTGCGGCAGCCCGTAGAGCTTGCGAAGCGTCAGCACCTCGCGGCAACGATCCGGGAGCGATGCGATCGCTTCCGACAACAAGGCCAGCTCTTGACGGGCGTTCAATGCCTCATCGGCTGGGGGTGCTTGATCTAAGACGTCGGCGCTGCCCATTTCCGCCAGCGCATCCAACGAGACGACACGGGCTCTGCGAATTCGGTCTAAGGCCACGTTGCGTGCACTGGTGAATAGAAAGGCGTGCCAGTTGCGTACTGCGGAGGATGCGGCGTCATTGAGGCTCAGCAATCGAGCATAGGTTTCCTGCACGACGTCTTCGACGTCCGCGACGTTTTTGAAGAAGCGGCCCAAATAGCCTCTTAGCGCTCGCTCGTGCACGAGGACTTCCTTGGCCAGCCAGGCATTAAGCTCGGTGGGGTTCATTTAGGAACTTCGGATTGTATGCCCGCAGGGGGAGCCGAGCTTGAAGTTTAAATTTGACGATGGCTATGGTGGAAACAGTGCGATCGCACGTCGCTGGCCCGATTAAGTGCGCTCTTAGGATAAGGGGAGGGGTGCCATCTACCGAAAGAAGCAAGGAATGTCCCCCGCACCGCGATGCGGAACCTGCTGGGTCAGGCGCGGTGTTGCCGCGCCGTACTTGTGGGGTGGCTCGGGGCCTTTGCGACCCGTTGCCCTCTTGAGCTTTACACCGATTTTTCGCGAAGAGTCCCACGGAATTGCGATCTTTGTGGGCGAGCCTGTTGAAGCGGGATTGGGTGCCGGCGGGAGGGTATCGGAGATCGAGGCGCGGCCGGTGCGGCAGATGGCGCCTGGCCGTGGGTGCTCGAGCGTCGTTCCGCTAGCCAGCCGCTTGAGAATCGCGGAACGCTTGGCGGCGAACGCCTAAGTCTTGCGGCCTAAGCTCCAAAACTGGCCCATGTCCTTATGTGTAAAGCGGGTGCCGTTGACAGGTTCAGTGATCGTGTGGCTGGCCGGCCCGATGGCGGGGAAGCGTTTGAGGCCGAGCTTGCCGATCTTATTAATCTTGCGGCCCTAGACAGTCCAATTGATTTGGGCGCCGGCATCAATGTCGCTAGTGAAGCCGACGAAGAACCCGATGCGGTCCACTCGCCCAAATCTAGCAGGGGAGTATTCGATGCGAGCGCCCTTGGGAATTGGGCACATGGCTTCGGCCTTTTGCTGGAACAGAGCGTACAGGTCGGCACGCAGTACGTCTTCGGTGCGTTCCAGCTCCCGGATTTCGGCGCGCTTGGTTTCGATGCGATCATCAATGGATTCAATATTGAGAGGCTTAGGGTTGGTTGACACAATCATCCGATTTTTTTTACAAGATCAGTTTAGAGGGCTAAACCGCGGCAAGGCAGCCGCGGTCGGCGGTCCATTCGGTGAGCTGTTGTGGGTCGGCGCGCCACCAGCTTAACGGGTGCGTGATGGGGCGGCGTTCTCATACTTCCTGCTGAGCCGCGCGGGGTGCGGGTTCGCGACCCAAAGTCGAGTTCGATAATTTGCCGCCAATCGATGCGATCGATCTCATCCGCTGCAGTCTGATGCCAATCGGGCATACACTCACTGCACCGTACCCGTGGTGCCCGTGCCAGCCCCGAGTGCCTCCACACACGCTTCCAGCTTGACGCGATCGATGGGCTTGGTGAGGTAATCATCCATACCGGCTGCACGACATTTCTCTTCATCGCCTTTCATAGCATTCGCCGTGAGGGCCACGATTCTGATGTGCCGCTCACCTCCCTCCAACTTGCGAATTTCCCGAGTCGCTTCAAGCCCGTCCATGCCGGGCATCTGACAATCCATCAGAATCAGATCGAAGTTCCCCTTCCGCCATGCCTCGATTGTCGCAAGGCCATCCGCCACCACCTCGACATAACACTGAAGCTTCTCGAGCATGCGCGTTGCCACCTTCTGGTTGACGAGATTGTCCTCGGCAAGCAAAACGCGTTTGGGCGATCGGTGCCGCTGCGCACGCAGCGCATGCCGCGTGACCATGGGCTGGCTTTTTAAATGCCACGATTCAGCGGTGTTGCCAAGAATGAGCATCAGACAATCCGTCAGGTCCAACTGCGCAACCGGCTTCAACAAATACCCGGCGAAGCCGATCTCCGCGAACAAGTGACCATCACCCCGTTGACCTGACGAGGTTAAGAGAACTAGCCGCGTCTCTCTTAGAGTCTCATCGGCAATGACGATCCGGCCGAGCTCTGCCCCATCGCAATCCGGCATTTGGTGATCGAGCAGCGCGGCGTCAAAGCCCCTCCCCGCGGCGCGCGCCTGCCGCAACAACGCCAGCGCCTCATCCGCTGTAGCAGCCGACATCGGCTCCGCCCCGCAGAGGAGCAGTTGCCCCATCAGGACTTTCCGATTGGTCGCATTGTCATCCACCACCAACACCCGCCTGCCTTTAATCGAAGCCGGCGCTGCGTATTTGCCAGGGTGCGCATCGGCGGCGGCGGGCGCAAACATTGCCGTGAACCAAAACACTGAACCTTTGCCTTCCGTGCTCTCAACGCCCGTGCTACCGCCCATGAGCTCAACCAGTTTACGCACGATAGATAATCCTAATCCCGTGCCGCCGAATTTCCGCGTTGTTGAAGTGTCCATCTGCACGAACGGCGCGAACAGCAACTGCAATCGATCGGCCGGAATGCCGATGCCGGTGTCGCGCACCTCACATCTCACCCGAGTGCCGTGCGCGGAGGTGTCGAGGACCTTGATCTCCAGCGACACCTCTCCTATGGCAGTAAACTTTACCGCATTGCCGGCGAGGTTTAGGAGTATCTGGCGAATCCGACCGGCGTCACCCTTCACCAGGCCCGGGACGTTCGGATCGATCTGCGCAATGACTTCCAGTCCCTTGGCATGCGCCTGAATGGACAGGAGGCGCGCCACATCCTCGAACGTATCGCGCAAGTCCACGTCCAGCTGCTCGAGCTCGAGCTTGCCGGCTTCGACCTTCGAGAAGTCCAAAATGTCATTGATGATCGTGAGCAACGCGTTGCCGCTATCGCGGATGGTTCCCACATAGTCTTG
>Ga0265770_1000088_pt1 | contig 10342 bp, 9 predicted proteins | sample NZEome_2_FD_200838 | JGI IMG/M metagenome (GOLD analysis project Ga0265770, IMG submission 200838) | Metatranscriptome of rhizosphere microbial communities from Maridalen valley, Oslo, Norway - NZE1 (Metagenome Metatranscriptome) | ecosystem: Host-associated > Plants > Roots > Rhizosphere > Soil ... | reverse complement strand
GTTGCGCGCTACGGCCGCGGATTTTGGGGCGAAACGTTGTTCCGCGGTTTCTACGGCCAGGGAATCAAAGAACCGCGCTTCGACCAGATCTATGGCGACAACTTCGGCGATTTCGGAAATCCCTCGCTTAAACCAGAATCCAGCAAGACTTGGACGGCCGGCATCGACCAAAAGCTGTTCAATGATCGGATCAGCCTCTCCGGCAATTACTTTGCCAGCCGCTTCTACAACATCGTGAGCTTTGCGTTCTGCGACCCTATCACCGCCACCACAAACACTTGCGGCGTCACCATTCCCAACGCTCCTCCGAGTTTTGGATTTTATTTCAACACGGACCGTGCCCGAGCTCGCGGCATCAACCTTACCGGCGACGCTAGAATCACTCCCTGGCTCAATCTGGCCGGGAACTATACTTACGACGACAGTCGCGTTCTCGAAGCTCCCAACGCTTTCGATCCTACAGAGCTTCCCGGAAACCACCTGGCCCGCCGTCCCGTCAATTCCGGCTCGCTCACTTTGAATGCTGCCTACCGCCGGTTCGGCATGACAGTTAGCGGCTACTTCTCGGGAGTTCGCACGGATTCGGACTTTCTCGGTCTCGGACTCGTCAGCAATCCCGGCTATGCGCTCTTTAACATCGCCACGCACTACAACGTCGGCTACGGCGTTACGTTTTACGCGCGCGCGCAAAATCTGTTCAACAAACAATACCAGGATGCTCTGGGTTACCCGGCTCTCGGCCGCAATGTACAGGCCGGCGTGCGCTACACCTTCAAAGACCGCAACTAAACGCCCGGGTAGGGGCGCAGCATGCTGCGCTCCATTTCAGCAAGATCTAAACAATAGGAGAATTTCGAGGTGATGAAACCAACCGAACCCATACTCTTCTGCTGGAGCGGCGGTAAAGACAGCGCCATGGCCCTGCATACGCTTTTGCAAAAGAATGAGTTCCGCATCGCCGCGCTCCTAACGACGGTCACCGAAGGCTACGAGCGCATTAGCATGCATGGCGTCCGGCGTGAACTTCTCGAGCGGCAAGCCCAATCCATCGGCCTGCCGCTCCACGAAGTCCGCATTCCACCGCAGTGCGTCAACCCTATATACGAAGCGCGCATGGAAGAAGCTCTTCGCATCCATCTCGAAAAGGGCATCCGAAAAGTCGCCTTCGGCGACATCTTTCTGGAAGACTTGCGAGTCTATCGCGAAAGGAATCTAGCGCGCATCGGCATGACGGCTATCTTCCCCATCTGGAAGCGCGACACCCGCGAACTAGTCCGCTCTTTCCTTGCCAATCGCTTCCGAGCCGTCGCCGTCTGCGTGGATAGCAAAGTCCTCGACCCCAGTTTCGCGGGCCGCGAGCTCGACGAATCCTTCTTCCATGATCTGCCGCCGCACGCCGATCCCTGTGGCGAAAACGGCGAGTTCCACACCTTCGTCTTCGATGGCCCCATTTTCCAATCGCCCATTCCCGTCCGCACCGGAGAAATAGTCAATCGTGATGGATTTATTTTTTGCGACTTACTGCCCGCAATGGAGGAAGCAACAAAATGAATACGCAACTCTTACAAAAAGAAAATCTGTTCTATCGCACGCTGCTAGCTCTCGCCATAATTGTCCTGGCCGCCGCATTGCGCATCGCTCCGCATCCCTGGAACTTCACGCCAGTAGGCGCAATGGCCCTGTTTTCCGGCGCTGTAATCCGTGACCGCCGCCTTGCTCTTCTCTTTCCGCTACTGGCTCTCTTTGCCGGCGACATTTTCATTGGTCTCTACAATCTGATGCCAATCGTCTACGCCAGTTTTCTAATCAACGTTGCCATCGGCTTCTGGTTGCGCGACCGCCGCTCTGTTGGCCGCATCGCTGCCGCCACCCTCTTCGGAGCCGTCCAGTTTTTCCTTGTCACCAATTTCGCTGTCTGGGCCTTTGGACTCGCCTATCCGCGCAACACCGCAGGCCTAGTCGCCTGCTACGTGGCCGGAATCCCATTCTTCTGGAATACCCTAGCCGGAGACGCCGTCTACGCAGGACTGCTTTTCGGCGGCTTCGCTCTAGCCGAGCGCCTCTTTCCCGCCTTCCGCGAACCTACCCCGGTTACCTTACGACACGAATCATGATGTCTGTAGGGGCGGGGCTTGTTTACCCAGAGCTTCGAAGGGCCCCGCCCTCTGTCCCGCGCGCTCCAATCGTCCGAATCCAGGTTTTCCTCTTGACAAGATGTAGGCAGCAGCGTATATTAAGCGCCAGGTAATATTAAGCCTCGTTCCTGTAGCGCCAGCATCCATGCTGGCGATTTTGCTTTCTGAAGACACCTCTTACGGCTTAACTCCTTTATCCGCAACGTTTACAAAAAAAGGGGGGAGGCGGTCTTACTGTTACCCCAAAGCTCGTTGGGGCACGACACGTCGTGCCCGTCCAAACAAGCAAACGCGTCCAAACCGCCAGAATGAGGCGCCCGAAAACAATGACCAATCATATTACTTCTAAGCCTTTTAGAATGATATTCTTAGCAGCCCACTGCCACCTAAATCCCGTGTTTTGATATTCTTATCAAAATAGGGGGAGGGGGTGGCATGGCACGGTACAGAGTGGGCCCATCCCTGACACCGCTTGCTCGGAGATCGACCTGCCATGCAATCGCCCGCCGCCCTGATGCTATAATTCCGGTTCCAACATGACAAAATCATCTTCAGAAGAGGCGGCCGTCGCGCCCGAGGTCCTCGCGAAGTACGAGACGGTGATCGGCTTGGAAGTCCACGTCCAGCTTCTGACCAACACCAAGATTTTCTGCGCTTGCGCCAACCGCTTCGGCGACGCGCCCAACTCGAATGTCTGCCCGGTCTGCCTCGGCCTGCCAGGCACACTGCCGATTTTGAACAAACGTGCTGTCGAACTCGCCATGCGCGCCTCACTCGCACTCAACTGCACCGTCCACGAACATTCGCGCTTCGCCCGAAAAAATTATTTCTATCCTGACCTCCCCAAAGGCTACCAAATTTCGCAATACGAACTGCCCCTCGCGACGAATGGCTGGATCGAAATCGAACACGAAGGAACAAAGAAGCGCATCGGGATCACACGCCTGCATCTCGAAGAAGATGCAGCCAAAAATTTGCATGAAGGCTTTTCCGAATCGGCGACGAAAGCCTACGTTGACTACAACCGCTGCGGCACGCCCCTCAGCGAAATCGTCTCCGAGCCGGACATGCGCGCGCCCGAAGAGGCCTACGCCTATCTCACGACCCTCCGCCAGGTCATGCTGTACACCGGCGTTAGCGACTGCAATATGGAAGAAGGCTCGCTCCGCTGCGACGCCAACGTTAGCGTCCGTCTGCGCGGTGCAAAAGAATTTGGCACCAAAGTTGAAGTAAAAAATCTCAACTCGTTCCGCTACGTGCAAAAAGCTATTGAGTACGAGATCGAGCGCCACATCGGCGTTTTGGAATCCGGCGGACGCATTTCGCAGGAAACGCGCCTTTGGAACCAGGACGAATCCCGCACCGTCTCCATGCGCTCGAAAGAAAAAGCTCACGACTACCGCTATTTTCCCGAGCCGGATCTGCTGCCCGTTCACGTCAGCGATGCGTGGCGCGAAGAAATTGTCCGCACCTTGCCAGAACTGCCTGAAGCCAGACGCGCCCGCTTCATCGAAGCGCACGGCCTAACGCCCTACGACGCTGGTGTCCTGACCGCAGCGCAGCCGCTCGCCGATTATTTTGAGTCCGTCGTAAAATCCTGCGCGCCCGCCAAAACCGCCGCCAACTGGATTCAAACCGAACTTCTGCGCCGCCTGAACGACTCGGGGAAAGAGATCGAGGCGAGCCCCGTTTCTCCCTCAGCTCTCGCCGAACTCTTGAAACTAGTCGAGTCCGGCCAAATCACCGTTTCCATCGGGAAAAAAGTCTTTGCTACAATGTTCGAGAGTGGCCGCAGCGCGAACGAAATCGTCGCTGCGGAAGGCCTCGCCCAGATCAACGACACAAGCGCGCTCGAACAAGCCGCCCGCGAAGTCATCGAAAAAAATCCAGACAACGTCGCCAAATACAAATCCGGCAATGAAGGCGTATTCAAGTTCTTTGTTGGCCAGGTGATGCGCGCCACGCGCGGCCAAGCAAATCCCCAGGCCATCAATGACATTCTGCGAAAGCTTCTCTCGTGACCCAATGCAAGAGCGCCTCGCTATTTTGCAAACGTAGCGCCGGGCTTTAGCCTGGCATCTTTTTTTGCTTTTGACTTTACTCGCGGCGTAGGCTCTATCTAATCGCACGACGGAGGATTCTCACATGCTCAAAATCGGCGACAAAGCCCCTGCATTCCGCCTGAAGAATGACGCCGGCAACGACGTCTCCCTGTCCGACTATCTCGGCAAACGAGTCGCCCTCTTCTTCTACCCGAAAGCCAACACATCCGGCTGAACCATCGAAGCGTCCGAGTTCCGCGACGCAAAAAAGCAATTCGACAAGCTAGGCGTGGTCATTCTCGGCATGAGCGGAGACTCCGTCAAAGCGCAAGCCAGCTTCAAAGCCAAGCAAAAACTCAATTTCGATCTTCTCAGTGATCCAGATTTAAAAACGATTGAAGCCTACGGCTCGCGCCGCATGAAGAAATTCCTCGGCCGGTCGTTCCTCGGCATTATCCGCAGTACTTTTCTGATCGGTCCCGACGGTAACCTCGAACATATTTGGGACAACGTGAGGGCGAAGGGCCACCCCACCGAAGTTCTCGCGGAGGCATCCAAAAAATAATTGCCCTCCGTTACACCGGTTGTATGGTCCACCTTCTTATCGTGAGCAGAGCGAAGGGCCGAGGCGGACTGCTCGTAGCATACAGATATGCAGATATCAGAGTTGAAAGACTAGGTCGTCTGACCCCGGAGAAGCAGGCTCGATCAGAAGATTGTCAATTAAACGGGTCTTGCCGATGTGGACCGCTAGAACCGCATAGCATGGCCGAGCCACTCGCACCGCTGGCTCAAACGTATCTGCGCTGACAATTTCGGCGTAATCGACGGTAGCCAGCGACTCGACCTCAATGATCCGCCGCATCGTGGATTGCAACTGCATCGCGTCGCGTACGCCCGCGGACAACTCATTTCGCACGGCAATCAACGCGCGATGTAAGACCGTTGACGCTTTACGTCCTTCTGCGTTTAAGTATGCGTTGCGCGAAGAAAGCGCCAGCCCATCCGCCTCGCGAACAATCGGGCAGACAACAATCTCGCCATCCAGATTCAAATCGCGCGCCATCTCGCTGATGATGCGCACTTGCTGCGCGTCCTTTCGACCGAAATACGCAAAATGCGGTTGCACAATCTCAAACAATTTCAGCACTACAGTAGAGACCCCACGAAAATGTCCCGGCCGCGAACGGCCTTCCAGTCGCTCGCTGATGCCCTCGACATTCACGTAAGTCCGAAATCCGTCCGGATAAACATCCGCCACGTCGGGCGCAAACAGTGCGTCGACGCCAACGTCCCCGAGTGTTTTCGCATCTTTCTCCAGGTCGCGCGGGTATTTCTTGTAATCTTCCCGGGGCCCAAATTGTTTCGGGTTCACGAACACGGATGCAATCACTTGCGAGCACTCCTGCCGCGCACGCGCCACGAGCGCCGTGTGTCCTTCATGCAGGGCACCCATCGTTGGCACCAGGCCGATCACGCGGCCTTCCGCACGCGCTCCACGCGCGTACTCTTTCATCCAGGCTATAGTTCGGATTATTTCCACGCCGCGAGTGGCACCGACTTCAGTCTGTGCATTCCCAAGGTATTTCTGCGTCTATTCGTCGTCTCTTGTTTCAACTCTTGAACTTTGAACTCTGGAACTGTTTTCAAGCGCTAGCCGCCGTAGCGCGTTCGCGATAATAATGCATCAAGTCCGTCAAAATCGGCTGCGCCCCAAGCTGCCGCAACAGCGTCGTAACCTGTCCACGATGGTACGTTCCATGATTCACCACATGCTGCATCGATTGCCACAGCGGATTTGTGTACACGCCAAACTTCAGTGTTTTGTATTCCATCACGCGGTGCAAATCTTCCTGCGCCAGCTTTCCAACAAACGTGAGCAGCCGCGCTTCCTGCTCCGCCCACTTTGCGCGAAGGCTATCCACATCCGCACACTCGAATATATCTGGCAAGGACGCTGGCGAGCGCCCCTGAAACCGCTCGAGCCAAATCCATTCGGCCCCGCAAATGTGCGCCAGCGTATCCCGCACTGACGAAAAACTCGATGCCATCGGTTTTGTAATTTGCTCGCTCGTCAAATTCGCCGCTGCATCCAGCGATCGATGATTCGCCCAAGCATTGTAGTCATACAGTGTACGCATTTCTTCCGGCGTCATCTCAACCTCCACTCACAAAATTGTTCTGTACTTGTCATTCCGAGCGCAACGAGGAATCTGCTATTCGCCTTTCGAATTTCGTTTTTTCGATTCTCGTTTCTACCAATCACCATCGCTATTGACCGGCGCTTCCTTCTCTTCCTTCGCGGACTGCGCTGCGTGGTACGACTCACCGTCCGACGGGAACGTCCCTCCGCGCACATCCTCGCAATACTCGCGCGCCGCCCTTGCAATTATTTTGCCGACGTTCGCATATTGCCGCGCAAACTTCGGCGTCTTCCCGAACGTCAATCTCAACAAATCGTGAATGACTAAAATCTGCCCGTCGCAATCCGGTCCCGCACCTATGCCGATCGTCGGAATACGCAGCTCGCGCGTAATCTGCGCCGCCAGCTCTCGCGGCACTGCTTCAAGCACCACCGCAAATGCTCCCGCTGCTTCCACGGCCCGCGCATCTCGCAACAACTGCTCCGCCGCATCTACGGTCTTGCCCTGCACGCGGAAGCCTCCCAGCGCATTCACCGATTGCGGCGTCAAACCCACATGCCCCATCACCGGAATTTCCGCTTCCGTCAGCCGCACAATCAATTCCAGCCGCCGTTCGCCGCCTTCGACTTTCACCGCTTCCGCGCCTGCGTCTTTCACGAAGCGCATTGCATTTCGCACCGACTCCGCGATGTCGCTGTGGTAGCTGCCGTAAGGCATATCCGCCACGACGAGCGCTCGCCGCGTGCCCCGCCGTACTGCCCGCGTATGATGCAGCATCTCCTCGATCGAAACCGGCAGCGTGCTGTCGTATCCCAGCACCACCATACCAAGCGAATCGCCGACCAGCAAAACATCCACGCCTGCCTCGTCCAAAAGACGCGCCGTCGGATAGTCGTACGCCGTCAAACAAGTAATTTTCTGCGAACGTGAATTGGATGGAAGACCTGCCGCGGAAGACTTACGCTGCAGCAGATCGGGCACTGTAATCTTTCCATTGCCCGAATTAGGAACAACGCTCATGCCGGCCTCCGGTGCCGCTCCCTAACCACAGGATACAGCCCTGTACCTCACGTTTGTGCAGAATACCAAATTCCCTCGCCACTGACCACAATTTCGGGCTTTCGCCATTGTCTGTTTCTCTACAATCATTCCAAAGGCCGCGCTACAGCGCGCGACCTAGAATCCGGGCGGGCGTTCTCCGACTACGCCAAATGCTTTTTCCAGTGCGAGACCGGCTTGGCCGACCGTTCCTTCATCGAACAGCCGACCGATGAGCGTCACGCCGTGAGGGACGCGGCGCGGCGGCGAAAATGTCGGGAGCGGCCTGCTCGGGTCCGGCGCCCAGTCTGTGCGTGCTTCGCTGACTTCGATGAATCCTGCCCGCATTGTCAGCGACGGATGGCCCGTGAAATTTGTGATGGTTAGCATTTCATCGCGAAGCGATGGTACGAGAAGCAAATCGACCTGAGAAAAAACGCGCGCCATTTCTTGCGCTACTTTTCGCCTCAGGCGATCCGCTTGCACGAAGTCAACCGCCGAAAGAAATCGAGATTGGCGAAAAATGTTCGGCCACGCGTCGTATGTCTGCACCTTCAATTGGTCTACTTCATGATTGAGCGTTATTTCTTCAAACGCGGCCGCGCCTTCGGCAAACAAAATCAAGTTCAGCGAATCGTACGGCCAGTCAGGGATGCTCACTTCCACAGGAATCATGCCTACTTTGTTCACCGTTTCGAGCGCCGCGCGATCCACTTCTGTCGCGGGATTTTCTTTCATCCAAGCGGGAAAATATCCGACACGCAATCCCTTCACACTGGTGGCCGCGTCAAAATCCAGACGGCTGTGCACGCTCGAAACATCGCCGGCATCCGGCCCGGAAATCGCTTGCAGCACAAGCATGGCGTCCTCGACGCTCCGCGTCATCGGGCCCAGCTTGTCGAGCGACCAGCACAGCGTCATCGCCCCGGTTCGTGCCACTCGCCCATACGTCGGCCGCAATCCCGTCAATCCGCAGCGCATGCTCGGTCCAACGATGCTTCCACCGGTTTCGCTACCAATCGCAAATCCCACGAGCCCCGCTGCCGTTGCCGCACCCGGCCCCGCGCTAGAGCCCGACGATCCCTCTTCCAATAGCCACGGGTTCATGGTTTGTCCACCAAACCAAATATCATTCAGCGCCAGCGCGCCCAAACTCAGCTTTGCGACGAGCACCGCGCCCGCGTCGTGTAGGCGCTTCACGACAACCGCATCCTTCGCAGGAACCCGATCGCGAAACGGTTCTGCTCCCCAGGTCGTCGGAATGCCAGCCGTATCCAGCAAATCCTTCGCGCCCCACGGAATTCCATGAAGCGGCCCGCGATATTTTCCCGCGGCGATTTCCGCGTCAGCCTTTTTCGCATGCGCCAGCGCCAGTTCGCGCGTCAGCGTGATCACGCACCGCAGCTTTCCGTTAAATCTCTCCAGCCTCTCAAGATAAATTTTCGTCAATCGTTCCGAAGTCATCTTCCGCGTTTCGATCCACTGAGAGAGTTTCCACACTGGCGCAAACGCAATGTCCTCATCCCACCCCGGCAAGGCGCCGGCATCCTTCAAATTACGCACAAATCGTTCTCGCTCTGGCCCTCGCTTCTGACCCGGCAAGATCGGATCCCATTGCGAGTACGGCGCTACGCTGTCCTCGATCGCAACTTTGTGCGGCCCCACGCGCCGCTCATACAGCTCCGCCATGTTGCCGCGCCAGCTTCCGGCCACCATGTCGCGATGTGCCGTGCTCATTTCCACCTGGACCACTTTCTCCGCTTCGGCAAACGTGACCGGCGATACTTCCGGACCCACAGCAGGCCCGGTCCCGAACGCCGGAGGCGTTCCCGCAGGAGGTTCGCCCGGCTTCTGCTGCTGCGCGCCTGCCACCGCCGCTCCGACCAGCCCCAGCGAAGTTTCCGTCAAGAACTCCCGCCGCGTCTTCGTCATGTTCTCTCCGTCCCTATCTCAGCGACCGACTCACCTGGAGCTGGGCGTACCGATGTTCGCACAAGCTCCAAGTAAATCGTTTTTTCTCAATTTTCTTCTGGCATCTTTGCCGCGAGCCTATTAGCATCACGCCGTCTTGCGGGAGGCTATCGTGAAAACATACCAGCAATTCCGGCTCAACCCAAAAAATCTCGGCAGCGCGCTGCTCTTTCTCTTCGCGCTGGCGCTCGTTCCTATTGCCCCTTCGCAGACACCTTCGTCCACCGCTGCGCCCGACGAGGCCACAATTCACCAGCGTGCCGACGCACTATTAAAACAAATGACGCTGGAAGAAAAGCTCGGCCAGCTGAATCAGCTGTTTGCTTTCGGCCCTCCCGCTACTTTTGACGACGCCGTTTCCAAAGGCCAGCTTGGATCGCTACTTTTCGTCACCGATCCAGCCCAAGTCAATCACTTCCAACATCTCGCCGTAGAAAAATCCCGACTGCACATCCCGCTCATCTTTGGCTTCGACGTAATTCATGGTTTCCGCACTATATTTCCCGTGCCGATCGCAATGGCTGCTTCCTGGGATCCGGCCGCCGCTACGAAAGCGCAAACGGTCGCCGCCAAAGAAGCTGGCGCCGTGGGCATCAAATGGGCGTTTGCACCCATGCTGGACATTGCACGCGATCCGCGCTGGGGCCGCATGGTCGAAGGAGCTGGCGAAGATCCGTATCTCGGCTCCGCCATGGCTGCTGCTCAAGTTCGAGGCTTTCAAGGCGAGTACATCGGATCACCCGATCATATTCTCGCTTGTATGAAACATTTTGCGGGCTACGGCGCTGCCATCGGCGGCCGCGATTACGACGAAGCCTACATTCCCGAAACTCTTCTGCAAAATGTTTATCTCAAGCCCTTCCACGCCGCCGTTAAAGCCGGCATCGGTTCGGCCATGAGCGCTTATCTCGATTTGAACGATGTGCCTGCCACGGGCAATCGCTGGCTGCTTCAAGACGTGCTGCGTGACGACTGGAAGTTCACGGGATTCGTCGTCAGCGATGCTAACTCT
>Ga0265770_1000087_pt1 | contig 10417 bp, 7 predicted proteins | sample NZEome_2_FD_200838 | JGI IMG/M metagenome (GOLD analysis project Ga0265770, IMG submission 200838) | Metatranscriptome of rhizosphere microbial communities from Maridalen valley, Oslo, Norway - NZE1 (Metagenome Metatranscriptome) | ecosystem: Host-associated > Plants > Roots > Rhizosphere > Soil ... | reverse complement strand
GCGGCAATGGCGGCGGCGCGAAATGGTGCGCATAGCCTGGCGCGATATCGCGCGAAGCGCGGCGGTGGCCGAGACGCTGCAAGCCGTGTCCGACCTGGCCGATGCAACCATCCGCGCGGCTGTGGCATCCGCTGAACGGCATTTGCGGCCGGTATTCGGCGAGCCGCAGCGCCTGAATCCGGCAAAGTCACCGTTCGTCGTTCTCGGCATGGGAAAACTAGGCGGCCGCGAGCTTAATTTTTCCTCGGACATTGATCTGATATTTCTGTCCACCGAGGCCGGCGAGACCTCGGGTCCTCGCGTGGTCGACAACGAGGAGTATTTCAATCGCTTGGGAAGGGAAGTCATCCGCCTGCTTGATGCGCGCAACGCGGATGGCTTCGTGTTTCGCGTCGATATGCGGCTGCGGCCCTTCGGCGACAGCGGCCCTTTGGTCGTGAGCTTGGCTTCACTTGAGGATTATTTGCAGCAGCACGGCCGGGACTGGGAACGCTATGCCTGGATCAAGGCCCGCGCAATCGTCGGCGCCGATGCGTATGCGGCGGCTTACGAAGAATTCGTGCGTCCCTTCGTCTACCGCCGGTATCTGGATTTTGGGGTATTCGAGTCGCTGCGCAACATGAAGGCGTTGATCGTTCGCGAGGTGGATCGCCGTGACCTCGAGCATCACTTGAAGCTCGGCAAAGGCGGTATCCGCGAAATTGAGTTCATCGTCCAATCCATGCAGCTGGTGCGCGGCGGAAGCGATCGGCGCCTGCAAACCCCCGCGCTGCTGAAGGTGCTGCCGCTGCTCGCAGGCTCGAAGCTGATCTCGGGCGATGACATAGCCGAATTGACCGAGGCGTATTTTGAGCTGCGCAAGGCCGAGAATGCGCTGCAGATGATGCGCGATCAGCAAACGCACACGTTGCCGGAAGATGCGCTGGATCGCGTGCGTCTCGCCATGATGCTGGGACTCGAGGATTGGGACGAAACGTATGCGGCGCTTGGTGCGACGCTCGAGAAGGTGGCGGCGCAATTCGACGCATTGCTGTTCGGTACGCCGGACGCGCAGCGTCGGAACGACGATATCGGTGCCGCGTGGCTGGACTCGGACGATGCGAAGATCGAAGAAGAGCTGGCCAACAGCGGCTTTCCGCGCACTGAGATCGCGGCCGTCGCCGCGACTCTGGAGTCCTATCGGCAGGCGGCGAATTATCGGCGCCTGGATGAGGCCGGGCACCGGCGCCTGTATTTCATTTTGGCTCGAGTGCTCAAAGCCGCGGCCGCACACACCTCTCCCGCCATCGTCGTGCAGCGGGTGCTGCGGGTGCTCGAAGCCATCGGCTCGCGCGCGTCTTATTTGGCATTGCTCAAGGAGCAGCCTGCCGCGCTCGACCGCCTCATCGAGGTATGCGCCATCAGCGGTTTTCTGTCGCGGCAAATCGCGGACTTTCCGCTGCTGCTCGACGAGCTGATCGATGCCAAGGCCTTTGATGAATTGCCGACGCGCGCGCGATTTGCCCTGGAATTGGCGGCACGCACGGAGAGAATGTCGCCCGACGATCCGGAACGGCAGGTCGAGGCGCTGCGCCAATTTCAAAAGGTGGCCGTTTTCACCGTGGCGCTTGCCGACTTGACCGGGCGTTTACCGCTCATGCGCGTGAGCGACAGGCTTACCGATATCGCCGAGCTGATCGTCGCATGCTGCATGGATCTTGCCTGGCAGCAAATGACCCAGATTTACGGCACGCCGTATTGCGGCGAAGATCCGGCAACTCTGCGCCCGGTCGCTGTGGCAGTCGCGGGTTACGGCAAGCTCGGCGGCTTGGAACTGGGCTATGCATCTGATCTCGATCTGGTTTTTCTGCACGATTCGGCCGGCGGCATCCAGCTTACCCATGGCGACAAGCCGCTCGACAATGGCATATTCTTTTTGCGCTTAGGACAGCGCATCGTGCATTTGCTGACGATGCATTCCGCGGCCGGCCGCCTCTATGAGGTCGATATGCGTCTGCGACCCAATGGCAAGGGTGGCTTCCTGATGACAGGTATCGATGCCTTCGAGCGCTATCAATTAAGCGATGCATGGACCTGGGAGCACCAAGCACTGCTTCGCGCCCGCGCCGTGGCGGGCGATGCAAAGCTGCGCGCGGCCTTCGAGGCCGTTCGCCGCCGTACTCTGTCCTTGGCCGTGCGCCGCGAGACGCTGCGCAACGATGTGTTGGAGATGCGGCTGCGAATGCGCAAGGAATTGTCGCGCTCGGGTCCGACGCAGTTTGACATCAAGCAAGACGCGGGCGGCATCGGCGATATCGAGTTTCTGGTGCAGTACTGGGTTCTGGCCGGCGCGAAGGATCATCCGCAGCTGCTCACCTACACCGACAATATTCGGCAGCTCGAGGGATTGACGGCGGTCGGCGTGATCGATGAGGCCACAGCGCTCTGGTTGAAGGAAACCTATATCAACTACCGCACTGTGCTGCATCACTTATCGCTCGAGGGTGACGGTGACCGCGTCGTGGCAGCCGAGCCGTATCGGCAGACTCGTGATCGGCTGCGCGCCTTGTGGCACGCGACGCTTGAATCGGCGCCGTGACCTGTCAAAATCGCGACCCCTGGCCTAACGCCTAAGAATTAGAGGAGCGCACAGTCTTTGAGCAGCCAGTCGGACGATCGCTTGCTGCGGGCGGCCAATCCCTTGCTAGGATCCTGGGTTGGGCCGGCCGGCGGCGTCCCGCCGTTCGATCGCGTGCGGGTTGCCGACTTCAAGCCGGCGCTCGAGGCGGCGATTCGGGAGAACCTGGCGGAGATCGAGCAAATAGCGCGAAATCCGGCGGCGCCCGATTTTGAAAATACCATCGCGGCGCTGGAGCGTTCGGGCCGCACCCTCAACCGGGTGCACGCGATTTACGGCGTTTGGTCAACGACCATGAGCACAGCAGAGTTTCAGGCGGTCGAACGCGACATGCAGCCGAAGCTTGCCGCATTATCGGACCAGATCCACCAAAACGTGCCGCTGTTCGCACGCGTCGCGGCCGTTTACGGCGACATGGCAAACCTCTCGGCGGTTCAACAGCGCTTGTGCTGGTTCTACCACACGAATTTCGTGCGGGCGGGCGCGAAACTCGATGCGCCGGCAAAAAGGCGGGTGGCAGCGATCAATGAGCGCCTTGCAATTCTGTTCGCGAACTTCAGCCAGAATTTGCTGGCCGATGAGGCGGGCTTCGTGCTGTATCTGAAAAATGAAAGCGATCTGGCAGGATTGCCGGAGCCGCTGCGCGCGGCCGCTCGCTCCGCCGCCGCGGCGCGCGGTCACGCCGGAGAATGGGCGATTCTCAATACGCGTTCTTCCATGGATCCATTTCTGACGTACTCGGAGCGGCGCGACTTGCGCGAGCAAGTCTGGCGCACCTACTACAGCCGCGGCGACAACGGCAACGCGTACGACAATAAGAAAATCATCGCCGAGATATTGGCTTTGCGCGCGCAGCGCGCAAAGCTTTTGGGTTACCCGACGCACGCGCATTGGCGGGTGGCCGACAGCATGGCCAAGACACCGGAAGCGGCCATGAACCTGATGATGCAGGTCTGGCCGGCCGCGGTGGCCCGCGAGCACGAGGAAGTGGCGGACATGCAGGGGATCGCCGATCGTGAGCGGGCCGGCTTCCGGATCGCGGCATGGGACTACCGCTACTATGCCGAAAAGGTGCGCAGGGCGAAATACGCGCTTGACATGAATGAAGTCAAACCCTACCTGCAGCTGGAGAAGCTGCGCGAGGGCATGTTCTGGGCGGCGGGACGACTTTACGGCTTCAGTTTCACGGAAGTGTTCGATTTGCCCATCGCCCATCCCGATGTGCGCGTCTGGGAGGTCAAGAGCGCCGCCAACTCCCACAGCGGATTCTGGTATTTCGACCCGTATGCCCGGCCCGGCAAGAATTCCGGGGCGTGGATGAGCGAATACCGTGGCCAGCAAAACCTGGACGGCCGCGTCTTCCCCATCGTCTCCAACAACACGAATTTCGTAAAGGACGAGAGCGACGATCCGCTCCTGATCAGCTGGGACGATGCGGTCACGCTGTTTCACGAATTTGGCCACGCGCTGCACGGCTTGAACTCCGATGTCCAATATCCGTCCTTCGCCGGGACCAACGTCGTTCGCGACTTCGTCGAGTTCCCCTCGCAGCTCAATGAAAATTGGCTCTCGACCCCGGAAGTGCTGTCGCAATTTGCGGTGCACTACCAAACCGGCGAGCCGATTCCGGACGAGTTGGTCGCCAAAATCAAAAAGGCGAGCACTTTCAATCAGGGATTCGCAACGGTTGAATACCTGGCCTCCGCACTGGTGGATATGACGCTGCACTTGGCCGGGGAGCGTGCCGTCGACGTCGATGAATTCGAGCGTGCCACCCTGGCGTCTCTCGGCATGCCGCCCGAGGTGGTCATGCGCCACCGCACGCCGCAATTCGCCCACATTTTCTCGAGCGACGCGTATTCGGCCGGCTACTACAGCTACCTATGGGCGGAAGTGCTGGATCACGACGCCTTCGAGGCATTCATCGAGGCTGGCAGCCCTTACGATGAGGGGGTTGCAAAGCGGCTCCACGATGACATCATGGCCGTCGGCAACGGCGTGGATCCAGCCCAGGCGTATCGAAATTTTCGCGGTTCTGATCCGAAAATCGACGGCCTATTGCGGGCGCGCGGATTTGCGGCCTCAGCACAGCATGTTCAAGAGCAAGCGGAGTGAGGATCATGTCGGCAACGGTTCAAGACAATTCCAAACATCGGCTGATCGTGCCTAACGCGCTGCATCACTACAGCGTTGATATGGGGGATTTGCCGCTGTCCTGTCCGATGCCGGGCATGATGCTGTGGAATTCGCACCCCAAAGTTTATCTGGCCATCGAAGCCACGGGATGGGCCAAGTGTTCATACTGCGGCGCCGAATACACGCTCAATAGAAACGCTCCGGGGCATGCGGACATCGCCGCGGAAACCGATCCGTAAGATTGGGCGCGGACGCTTCCGGACTTGGCCGGTCAGGATTCATATTCGGCGTCATGACTTATATTCCGCGTAGGATTTTTCCTCGACGATCGTCGAACCGAGCTTCAAGTTGATGCGCCGCTTGATGGCGGCCCGCTCATCGTTCTCGAAGTAGACGGCCCGCGCCAGGCGGATGAAGTCGCCGTCGAATGTCTGCGCGCGCTCCTTGTCGCGGATATCGTCCTCGATCACCCACAGCCGCTCGTTGACCTGAAGCAGCGCAACCACATCGGCTGCGATGTCGGACTTGGCATAGGGCGAGGCGCCCCAGGTCTCTTCGAGCACCTTCAGTTCAACGCGTACGTTGGCGAGTTTTTGGGCATCGCTCATGCGGCTGGACTTGATCCTCAAGATCGTGATCTTATCCAGCAATTCGCCGGGCGAGACTGGGACGCTGATTTCGCTCATGGGCGCATCTTAGCGAAAATCCCTCGCGAGCATGAGCGCGTCGAGTTTTTCCGTGGCATCGCGGAGCTCAATCAAGTCCATCACGCCGGGCCGTTCGATTTTCGTCGTCCAGGGGATTTGCGCGGCCGGCCTGCCAAGGTACTTGCGCGCCGCTGCATCGTACTTATCGACGCACCACTTCCGGCTGTAGTAGGGTCCGGCGCGCTGCGGATTGGTGGCGGCGTACAGACCTAAGACGGGCAATCCGACCATGCTCGCCATGTGCGCGGGACCCGAATCGGGCGTCAACAGCACGGTGCTTTGCGACATCAGGCCGAGCAATTGCGGCAGTGTGTCCTTGCCGATCTGATTGAGGAGCGGCGTGCGCGCCGCGGCGACAATCGAGGCGCCCACTCGCGCCTCCTCGGAACTGCGTCCTCCGACCAGCACGACGCGCATGTGGTGCACCGAGGCAGCGTGATCGGCGACCGCGGCGTACTTGGCGGCCGACCAATTGCGCGTCGCATGGCTGGAACAAGGGCTGATGAGCAGCGTGGGCAAACCTTCGGCAATGACGCTTCGCGCATAGTCGAGCGCGTTTGGCGGCAAGGAAATATTCCAATGCGGAGGCTGAGGCTCGATGCCGCAGGCACGGGCAAAGCCCATGAATGAGTCCAGCACGTGCTCCGCAGTCTTGGGTTCAATCTGCGCGTTCGTGAACAGCCACTGCAGCTCGCGGGCCCGCGGCCGATCGAATCCGAGCTTGATCGGAGAGTGGATGAGACGGCTGACCAGACTCGCCCGCAAGGACAATTGCATGTCGAGCAGCAGGTCGAAACGCCGCCGACCCAGCAGCGCGCGCAGGCGCCATAGCTCCCGGAGGGTTGCAGCCTTATCGAAGGTGATAAACTCGATTTCCGGAAGTATCTCCCTCATCAGCTTGGCTTCGACTTTGCCGATGATCCAGGTAAACCGCGTTTCCGGCCACGCAGCTTGGAAGGCCCGCAGCGCCGCCAGCGCATGGCAGGTATCTCCGATCGCCGAGAGACGCAGCAGACATACATGTTGCAGCGGCGGTTTGAAGCTTAAGGTAGTCATAAGAATGATAAAGGGCGGTCAACGCATTGCCACTGCCACGGGCGTCATGCTGGCTGATCCACATAGCCTTGGCAATGCGCAGCAGAGCGCTTCCGAAGCGCTGTTCGATCCGGACTTTTGGCTGGCGCGCGGCGAGCTGGCCGCCGTTTCCGGCGGCCGCGGTTCGGCCTGGTTTGTTGGATCCGGCGCCCATCCGTGGGTGCTGCGGCACTATCGCCGCGGCGGCTTCATGGCGCGAATATCGCAAGATCGGTATTGGTGGTCAGAGGAAGACCGGGTGCGCTCTTTTACCGAGTGGCGCTTGCTCCATTATCTTGCGCAGCGCGGCCTGAATGTGCCGCAGCCGGTGGCGGCGTTTTACCGGCGCGAACGCTGGACTTATCGTTGCGACTTGATCACGCAGCGCATTTCGCAGGCGCAAGCCCTAAGCGCGGCACTTGCGGCGGGAGCGCTCGCGGCAGCCGTGTGGCGTGCTGTCGGCGCGGCGGTCGCGCGCCTGCACCGCCACGGCGTCGATCACGCGGATTTGAACGCGCACAATATTTTGCTGGATGCCTCAGGGGTGGTCAGCGTGATCGATTTCGACCGCGGACAATTGCGGGCGCCCGGTGCCTGGACCGCAAAGAATCTGGCGAGGCTTGAGCGCTCGCTGCAAAAAATCGCCGCAGCATTGCCAAAGGATCGATTCACGCCGGCATGCTGGACCGAACTGCTGACCGGATATCGGGCGGCTTGAGGTTGCGCTTCCTCTACTCCTGGTTGATCCGAGGTGCAGCGCCTTTCGCTTATGCGGCGATTCTGTGGCGCGGTTTGCGCGACCGCCACTATTGGCAGGGACTGACCGAGCGCTTAGGTGTCGGCCGGGCGCTACCCGCCCCGAGCATCTGGCTGCATGCGGTTTCGCTCGGCGAAATGTCGGCCGCAGCGCCTTTGGCCCGGGCGCTGCGTTTGCGCTTTCCGGACATTCCGCTGGTGGTGACCACCGCGACGCCGGCGGGACGGGCGCGCGCGGCGTCATTGTTCGAAGGCGCTGCCGATATACGTTTTCTGCCTTTCGACACTCCCGGTTCGGTCAGGCGTTTCTTGGTGCGCACGCGTCCTCGCGCCGGGATCATCATGGAAACGGAATTGTGGCCGAATCTGTTGCGCGAATGCGAGCGGCGCGGCATTCCAGTACTGCTGGCGAGCGCCCGGCTTTCCTTAAGATCGGTGTCGCGGTATCGGCGCTTCGGCAGCCTGTTCGCAGGCGTGTTCAGCAACAATCTGCTCGTGGCCGCCCAGTCCGCCGAGGACGCCGAGCGGTTCAAGTCGATTGGCGCCGCCGCCGAACGCACCCTGGTCGTAGGCAATGTCAAATTCGACATCGAAGTGGGCGCAGGCACCGTCGAAGCAGGCAGGGCGCTGCGTGTGGCGTTGGCCGGTGCGCGGCCGGTGTGGATCGCCGGCAGCACGCACGCGGGCGAGGACGAAACGCTGCTCGATGCGCATGCCTTGCTGCTCGAGTCAATTCCGAACGCGGTCCTGCTGTTGGCGCCGCGGCATAGAGATCGCTTCGCCGCGGTCGCCGAACTGCTGGCGCGGCGCAGTGTGCGATTCGTGCGCCGCAGCCGCATCATAGGCGGCGCGGAAGCGCCGCTGTTGCCGAGCGACACGCCGGTGCTGCTGGTCGACACGGTCGGGGAACTGATGACGCTGTACGCCTCGGCGGATGCGGCATTTGTCGGCGGCAGTCTGGTGGGCGTAGGCGGCCACAATCTGCTCGAGCCCGCGGCGCTTGGGCTTCCCGTGCTGACGGGACCCTCCCACTTCAACGGCCGGGAAATTGCGCAATTGCTGCTGGCACGCGGCGCGGCGCTGGAGGTTAAGAGCGCCGAGGATCTTGCGGCGATACTCAAGCGGCTGCTGACCCAGCCTGCGACGCTCGAGCAGATGGGCATCATCGGCAAAGAGATCATCGCGGCAAATCGGGGCAGCGTCGCGCGCCTTCTCTCCCTTATTGAGCCTTGGCTGCCGGCGGCGGAACATCCGTCGGCGGCGGTGGAGCGGGTGTATCGCTAAGCAGTGCATTGATTCGCTGCAAACTCTGCTCAGACAAGATGCCGGCGGCTTGTTGCAGCTTGATCACATTCAGCATGTAGTCATAGCGGCTGTGCGCATAATCGGTTTGCGCCTGCACCCACTGCTGCCGGGACTGCAACACGTCCACGGCCGTGCGCGTTCCCGCTTCGTAGCCCGATTCAGTGGCGCGCAGCGCCGTGAGATTGGACTCGACCGCGCGATGCAGCGCCTTGACCCGCGAGATCTCTGAAAGCACGCCGAGATACGCGTCGCGCGCATCGTGCTCGGTCTGGCGTGCGACCCGCTCGAGGCGTTCCTTGGCCGCTCGATGCGTATAAACGGCCTGGCGCACCTGCGAAGAGACCAAGCCCCCCGAGTAGATGGGAAAGGTCAATTGAATACCGATGGAGCGCTGCCGTTCGTCCAAAAACGTGCCGCCCGCGGGACTGCCGTCGGGGTACACGTCCACCTGGTTGTTCGAGAGTTTGCCGGCGCTGCCCACCAAATCCAGCGACGGGTAGTGCCCGCCGCGCTGGATCGAGACATTTTCGCGCGCAATGTCGGCGGCCAGGCGGCTCGATACCAGCGATAGATTCTGTTGCAGAGCCATTTCGACCCAGCGGTCCTCGCTGATCGGATCCGGATTCGCCATCTCGAAGGGCTCGATCGGACGCGCCAGGAAGTCGAACGGGTCGCCGATGATTTCCCGCAGCAGCTCCTGCGTGGACGCCAATGTACGCTTGGCGGCAATGACCGCGGCGGCGGTACTGTCATGCGAAGCGCGCGCCTCCTCCACGTCGGTGACGGCGATGAGTCCGATTTGATAACGCGCCTCGGCCTGGGCCAGTTGGCGGTTGACCGAGACCAATGCGACTTGTTGCGCCTCGAGATCATCCTGTGCCCCAAGCACATCGAAATAGCGCTGCGCGACACGCTCCATCAGGTCCTGTTGCGCGGCTTGGTAGTCCGCTTCGGCCTGCGCCACTTGCGAATCCGCGCGCTTCAGAGCCTCCCAGTTTTCCCAGCGAAACAGACTTTGCTTGAGGTTAATGGTGTATTGATGAATGGTGGTGTCGATCTTGCCGCTGAACGGGAAGGATTCGGTCACCGTCGAGGGTCCACCGGGCGCGGCGCAAGGTGAGCCGGTCGGTGTCGTGGGAGTGCAGGGGGGCAGGGCCAGCGTCTCGGTCTCGTTTATCGACCCGACGTCGCGTTCGCGCGAGATGGTGCCGTTGCCGGCCAGCTGGGGCAGCAGCACAGACAGTGCTTGCGGTTTGGCCTCCAGGGCAGCCAGGCGCGTGGCCTCAGCCTCGCGCAGCTGCGGGTCGTTTTGCAGGGCCCGCTGATAGACGGCCAGAAGATCCGCAGCCGGAACTGCGTTCATCAGCAGGTATAAGGCCAAACCAATCGCAAGTCGCTTCATGAATTACCCATTTTGGGCGTCCCCCGGGGCCGGTAGTATAGTGTTATATACTACTATATCACCTACGCGAGACGGGTCAATACTGCGGAATCCTAGGGTCTATAACCCGGGACCAGGCCAAAATTCCGCCGGAAAGATTAAAAACTTTTCCGAAGCCCTGGCGCTCCAGATACTGCGCCACTTGAGCGCTGCGGCCGCCGGAGCGGCAGATCACGACGGTTTCCTTTTTTGGATCCAATTCGCCGACACGGTCCGAAATCTCGCCCATGGGTATATGCACGGTTTCGGTGGGCACCGGCGCCAGCTTTACTTCCCAATCCTCGCGCACATCGAGCAGGGTCATGCTCTCACCGGCTTCGCGCCGATCGAGGAATTCTCGAGGGGTCAGTTCCTGGGGCATGCTTAGAACACGAAGCGTTG
>Ga0265770_1000086_pt1 | contig 10421 bp, 9 predicted proteins | sample NZEome_2_FD_200838 | JGI IMG/M metagenome (GOLD analysis project Ga0265770, IMG submission 200838) | Metatranscriptome of rhizosphere microbial communities from Maridalen valley, Oslo, Norway - NZE1 (Metagenome Metatranscriptome) | ecosystem: Host-associated > Plants > Roots > Rhizosphere > Soil ... | reverse complement strand
CGCGGCTGCCACGAGCTGATTCGCCAGGGCGCAAAACTCACCGAAACCGCAGCTGACATATTGAGCGAGTTGAACTTTTCAGCGTTCTTCGAGCGCAGTCGCCGCATCTCCGGCGGCCCCGATTCGGCCGCAGAGTTCGCGACGGGCATGGACAAGGAACACAAAATCTTGTTAGATGCGCTCGGCTTTGATCCAGCGGACCTCGATATGCTGGTCGTTCGCACCGGATTTAAAGCTGAAGCCGTGTCCTCGATGATGCTGATCCTCGAGCTAGAAGGCCACGTTCAGGCCGCCCCCGGGGGCCGTTACTCCCGAGTCGTTAGGAGCCGGAGGTGAAAGATAACGTTCTCGATCTACTCATCTATCTCTTCGAGAATTATATGAGTGCCGATGATGAGCCGCGGCCCGATCGAAATACATTGAAGCTCGAATTGGACAAAGCCGGATTCGCGGAACCCGACATCGAACGGGCTCTGGAATGGCTCGACGGGCTATCGGGCGAACAACTCGGCAAAGTCGCCGAGGCCACGGCGCGGGCCGTGCGGGTTTTCAGCAGCCAGGAGCTGGTACGGTTGGACACGGACGTGCGAGGTTATTTGATGTACTTGGAAAATGTTCGAATTCTCTCCGGCACCGAGCGCGAGCTGGTGATCGACCGCTTGATGGCGCTCGAGGCCGACGAGATCGATATCGAGCAGGTGAAATGGGTCGTGCTGATGGTGCTGTTCAGCCAACCCGGCCAAGAGTCCGCTTACGCTCAAATGGAAGACCTGGTCTTCGAAGAGCGCACCGACGCTTTGCATTAGACGCCTTTGAGCAGCAATCTCGTTATCGTGGAATCGCCTGCCAAGGCGAAGACCATCAAGAAATACCTCGGCAAGGACTTCGAAGTGCTGGCCTCCTACGGCCACGTGCGCGATCTCGTGCCGAAAGAAGGCGCGGTCGACCCGAAGCATCACTTCGCCATGAAGTATCAGGTGGTCGAACGCAATCAGAAACACATCGACGCCATATCCCGCGCGCTCAAGAAGGCCAAGGCCCTGTTTCTGGCGACCGACCCCGACCGCGAGGGCGAAGCGATCTCCTGGCATTTGCACGAGCTCTTGAAATCCCAGGGCGAGCTCAAAGGCAAGGAAGTCAGCCGCGTGGTTTTCTACGAAATCACCAAGAACTCGGTGCGCGAGGCCATGGCCGCGCCGCGCGAGCTGTCGGTCGATTTGGTGAACGCGCAGCAGGCGCGCCGCGCGCTGGATTTTCTGGTGGGCTTCAATCTCTCGCCGCTGCTATGGAAGAAAGTGCGCCCGGGGCTCTCGGCCGGGCGGGTGCAGAGTCCCGCTCTGCGCATGATCTGCGAGCGCGAGGATGAGATCGCGGCCTTCGTGGCGCGCGAGTACTGGACCATCGACGCTGAGCTCGAGCACTCGGCGCAGAAGTTTCCCGGCAAATTGGTGGAGTTCCACGGCGAGAAGGTGGAGCAGTTCAGCTTCACGAACGAGAGCCAAGCTCGGGAAGTCGAACGCACGCTCAAGACCGAAGCCAAGGGCGAGCTCACGGTCCTGTCCGTGGACCGCAAGCAGCGCAAGCGCAATCCGGCGCCACCGTTCACCACCTCCACCCTGCAGCAAGAAGCGGCGCGCAAGCTGGGCTTCAGCGCGCAAAAGACCATGCGCGTGGCGCAGCAGCTCTATGAAGGTGTCGACATTGGCGAAGGCCAGGTGGGCTTGATCACCTACATGCGCACCGACTCGCTCAACCTGGCGCAAGAAGCCATCGGTCAGATTCGCGACGTCATCGTGCAGCTCTACGGCCAAGCCGGTCTTGCCGAAGAGCCGCGAATCTTTAAGACCAAGTCAAAGAACGCGCAGGAGGCGCACGAGGCGATTCGGCCCACCGCCGCGAGCGTGTTGCCGGCAGATATCGAGAGCAAGCTCGAGCCCGATCAATTTCGGCTGTATTCATTGATCTGGAAACGCACCGTCGCCTGCCAAATGGCACCGGCGATCTTCGACACGGTCTCGGTTGAAATGCGCGCCGGCGCCGAGGGGCCGAAGCGCACCGTGCTGCGGGCCAACGGCTCGACCTTGGTCAAACCGGGATACATATCGGTCTACCAGGAAGGCTTGGATGACGCCGTGCAGGACGATTCCGATCACGTGCTGCCGCCCATGCAGGAGGGCGATCGCGTCAAGCTGGTCGGCGTCGTGCCGACTCAGCATTTCACCGAGCCGCCGCCGCGCTTCTCCGAAGCCTCGCTGGTCAAAGCGCTGGAAGAATACGGCATCGGCCGTCCGTCGACTTACGCGTCGATTATTTCCACGCTGCGCGATCGTCAGTACGTGGACATCGAAAGCCGGCGCTTTACGGCAACGGACATCGGCAAAATCGTCAGCCGTTTCCTGACCCAGTACTTCACGACCTACGTGGACTACGACTTCACGGCAAAAATGGAAGACTCGCTGGACTCCGTTGCCAGCGGCGAGCAGGAGTGGGTGCCGCTCCTGGAAAGATTTTGGAAACCCTTCATCGATCTGGTGAAGCACACCGAAAAATCGGTCAGCCGCGAAGAAGTCGCGCAGGCGCGAGATTTGGGTGCGGATCCGGTGAGCGGCAAGCCCATGAGCGTGCGCATGGGGCGCTTCGGTCCCTTCGTGCAAATCGGCACCAAGGACGATGAGGACAAACCCAGGTTTGCGGGCCTGCGCCCCGGTCAAAAAATGGACCAGATCACGCATGAACAGGCGATGGAGCTGTTCAAGCTGCCTCGCAAGCTCGGCACGACCGCGAGCGGTGAGGAAATAACCACCAACGTCGGACGCTTCGGCCCCTACGTGAAGTACGGCGCCAAGTACGTATCCTTAAAGACCGACGACCCGTACGAAATCACTCCGGAGCGTGCGCTCGAGGTGATTCGCGAAAAGGAAATTGCGGATGCCAATCGGCTGATTCTGGATTTTCCGGATGACGGCATCCAAGTCCTGAACGGACGTTACGGACCTTACATCACCGACAAGGCGCGCAACGCGAAGATTCCGAAGGATAAAGATCCGAAGGGCCTGACCTTGACGGAGTGCCAGGCATTGCTCGCGGCGGCACCTGAACGCGGCAAGTGGGGCCGCAAGGGAGCAAGGGGCTCGAAGTTTGCCCCGAAGAAAGTTGCACCGGTGGCGGCGGCTGCCCCCTCGGGCGCTGCCCCCATTAAGCTTGCAGCAAAAGGCAAGAAGGCGGCCGTCAACAAGCAGGCGCCGGTGAAGCCGGCTGTAGCGCCTAAGCCTAAAACCAAGGCGAAGCCGGCGGCCAAAAAGAGGCCTGCAAAAAAGAAGGCGTAAGGTCGAATGCCAACAATCGACTCGGCAGACGCACTCGCGGTCTTGAGCTACCTGAATGAGCTGCAGGACCGCATTACCGCGGCAGTCGAGAGACTCGATTCGGTGAAATTTCGGCGCGACTCTTGGACGAGGCCTGAGGGCGGCGGCGGCGAGAGCCGAATATTAAGCGACGGCGCGGTATTCGAGCGTGCGGGCGTATCCGTCTCGCATGTGTTCGGCGAGAAGATGCCGCCATCGGCGTCGAATCAACGTCCTGAGATTGCCGGCGCGCCCTTCGAAGCGATGGGATTGTCGCTGGTGCTCCATCCGCGCAATCCCTATGCGCCCACGACGCATTGCAATGTCCGCTTCTTTATTGCGCGCCCTGCGACCGGCGAGGCAGTCTGGTGGATTGGCGGCGGCTTCGACCTGACGCCCTACTACCCATACGATGAGGACGTGCTCCACTGGCATCGATGCGCGCGGGACGCATGTCAGCCGTTCGGGACGGACGTTTACGAAAAATATAAGGCTTGGTGCGACCGCTATTTTTTTCTGCCGCATCGAAACGAAACCCGCGGTGTCGGCGGATTGTTCTTCGACGATCTGAGCGAAGGCGGCTTCAAGCGTTGCTTCGCATTCCAGCGCAGCGTAGGTGATCACTTTCTGCCCGCATTCCTGCCCATTTTGGAACGGCACAAAGACCAGCCGTACGGGGATCGCGAACGCCAATTCCAGTTGTACCGCCGCGGCCGATACGTGGAATTCAATTTGGTATGCGACCGCGGCACGCTGTTCGGCTTGCAGTCGCGCGGCCGTACCGAGTCCATCCTGATGTCTCTGCCGCCGCTCGTCCGCTGGGAATATGATTGGCAGCCGGCGCCGGGTTCGCCCGAAGCAAAACTATATGAGAATTTTCTTCGCCCCAGGGATTATCTAGCTGAGCTCGGCGGAACATAGTGCTTCGGCCCAGTGATTTTGACCGGTCGAAACTCGTCCAGCACCGTGATATTGAGCGTCCAGCATGAGAGGTCTAGGGCCATTCGAGCCGCTCAATTCAAAGTGCTGGGACTAGTTCGACGCGCCGGATGGCGCAGGTGAGCGTCTCTGCGCCAAGCGACAAGTACACGTGGCGGTCGGCCACTGTGAGCGCGAACTCCATGCGCCGCGCGAGCCGCGAGGTCAGCGTGGCCAGCCAATCCCGATCCACCGCGTACAACTCCAATGCCGCCGCTCGGTGAATCTTCTCCGCCCCTAAGCGCGCGGCGAGCTGCTCGGCATCCTTGTGCGTATACACCGCGACACGCGGCGCGAGCTTTGCGGCCCGATGCAGCCGCGCCGCCTCGGGCGCGCCGACATCGATCCATACGCGCAGTGCGCCGGTGAGATCGCGCACCGATATTGCCGGTTGATCGGGATCAGCCAGACCGTTGGAGAGACTGATGCCTTCGGTATGCTCCAGGCAATACGCGAGAACGCGCGTCAGCAAATGCTCTTCCGTCTCCGACGGATGACGCGCCACACGCAGATCCAGGGGCGCATAGACGCCGCGGTCCGAATCAGCGAGTTCGATCTTGAAGTTATAAATCGTTGCGCCGAGCGCCATGGACTATCTTAGCGAAATAGGGCGCGGGTCAACTCGGCGGCGGAAATTTCTTTGCAGCCGCTTGCGTTCTGGCCGGCCCATAGGGGCGAAAAATCCCCCGAGCCGGCACTTTCGGCTTTTTTGCGCAGCGGCGCCAGCGCGTCGGCGGGCAGCGGGAATGCCGGCGCCACCTCGTTGATGGGTCCTAATTCCGCCATGAGGCGATTCATGATTCCTCGTGCCGGGCGTCCGGTAAGCACATTGGTCATTGCGGTGTGCGAGGCGTGATCGCTCTTGAGCGCCGCGCGATGCACAGCGCTGGTCTTGGCCTCAGAGCAGAGCAAGTAAGCAGTGCCGAGTTGCACGCCCGTGGCACCCAGCGACATCGCGGCCGCCACGCCGGTCGCATCGGCGATGCCGCCGGCGGCGATCACGGGCACGCTGACCGCTTTGACGACCTGCGGCAACAGCGCAAAGATCCCAACTTGAGTGGTCAGATCCTGCGATAGAAAAATGCCGCGATGACCACCGGCCTCCGCACCCTGCGCAATGACGGCATCGACGCCGCGCTGCTCCAGCCACACCGCCTCCTCGACGGTCGTCGCCGAGGCGAGCACCTTTGAACCCCATGTTTTTACACGCGCCATGAGATCGGCGGACGGCAGGCCAAAATGAAAGCTCACCGCCGCCGGCTTGAAGTGCTCCAGCGCATCGGCCGCCGTGAGGCTGAACGGCGCGCGCGCGGCTCCGGAAGAGTCCTCGCGCGGATCAATTCCGTATTCTTTGAAATACGGGGCCAGCAGCTCGCGCCAGGCCGCCTCACGCTTCGCACTCACGGCCGGCGGCGTGTGGCAAAAGAAATTGACGTTGAAGGGCTGATCCGTTGCGGCGCGAATGGCCGTCAATTCCGCGCGCATGCCATCCGGAGTGAGCATCGCACAGGGCAGTGAGCCCAAACCGCCGGCTTTGCATACCGCGATGGCCAATTCGCTTCCCTGTGAGCCCGCCATGGGCGCTTGGATGACGGGCAGTCGAATCCCAAACAGTTCCCGCAATGTCATGTACACCTCCGAAGCGCATTCTACGATCAGTGGTCGTGCCGTGGCAGGGGGCTCCAATTGACAAAAGCTACGGGGTATTTTGTGATGTGGCGTGAGCTTTCGCGAGCAGCCTAGGAACTTAAAGCCGTGTCAGAAGCAATTCAGGTCCGCGCCCTGCCCGCGGTAAGCGAACGCGAGATTCAAGAATTGAGCGATGTGCTCATCGACTGCGTTGAAGGCGGTGCCTCGGTGAGCTTCATGTTGCCCATCGCGCGCGCCACGGCGGTGGCGTTTTGGCGCGGCGTCGCGGCCGGCGTCGAACAACGCGAGCGGATTCTAATAGTCGCGAAGAACGCCTCCGGACAGATTGTTGGCACCGTGCAGATCATCTTCGCGCAGGTCGAGAATCAGCCGCACCGTGCCGATATCGCGAAAATGCTGGTGCATCGGCGGGCGCGCCGGCACGGCGTCGGCGCAGCCTTGCTCGCCGCGGCCGAGAGCGCAAGCTTAAGCGCAGGCAAAACGCTGCTGGTGCTCGACACGGCAAGCGGCGATGCGGAAAGGCTGTATGCAAAGCTCGGCTGGCAGCGCTGCGGCGTCATACCGGGCTACGCATTGCTGCCGGGCGGCGGCTTCTGCGATACGACGTTCTTTTACCGTCTGCTTTGAAGCAGGGTCATGAACGCGCCGACAACCATCGCAGGGCACCCCGTCAGCGTCGATGCATCGGGGCACCTGCTGCCTTGGACTTCTTGGACCGCGGCGCTGGAGCGCGAGATGAATTTCTACCAGCAGTGCCCGTTTGATCACGGCTATCCGCGCTTTGCCTGCGAAACTTTTCTGGATGCCAGTTGGACTCCGAACACGCAGCGCACCGACATCATTCCTGCCACGCAAAATGGCATGGGAATCATTTCGTATCTCAAATTTCACGGCATGCACGCGCAACAGCAGCCTGCATGGCTGGCCACGGCGTGCATGCTGGGCGATTATCTGGTGAAAGAAGTGCTCACGCCGGACACGGGCAAGTATCCTGCGTTCACGCGCTCCACAGGGAGGCGGGCGCAATTCCCGCAGCCGGCAGATTGCGGCTCGCAATCGGACCGGCCGTATGAGATTCAGCCGGACAAGGGGGGCATCGCGGGCTTCGCGCTGATGCTGCTGTTCGAAGCGACCGGCGAGGCGCGGTATCTTGCGCAAGCGCTGCAAAACGCGCGCGTGCTGGCCGTGAATCAGCAAGACGGCGACCGCGGCCATTCGCCCTGGCCGTTTCGCGCGGACTATCGCAGCGGCGAGGGCCGCGGGTCCATATCGGGCAACATGACTTATATATTGCGCCTTTACGATCTACTCGCGGTGCATGGTTACGGGGAATTCTCCGCGCCGCGGCAGGCGCTATGGCGCTGGATCAAGAACGACCAAATCCCGAGCGCTGCCGCCGATGGGGCGTTGTTCGCGCAGTTCTTCGAAGATCACGACACACCCACCAATCGCAGCGCCTGGGCGCCCTTGAATCTTGCGCGCTATCTGCTCGAGAGAAAGGAGCGGTTGGATCCGGACTGGCAGAACGACTGTCGCTTGTTGATCGAATTCGTGCGCGCAAATTTTACTCACCGCGAATCCGGCGTGATCGTTTGCCACGAGCAGGATGAGGACAAACAGGCTTGGGGCGGCGTGAACTCAACCTACGGGGCCGTTCTGGCGCTGTACGCAAATGCCGTCGAGTCGCAGGTCCTGGCGCGCGAGGCGCGCCAGGCGCTGAATTTCACGCTCTACTGCATCGATGAGCAGGGCAGGCCCCGGGATCTGCCGCAAACGCAGCAGGCGGGAGGTTGGCAGGAGGACGCGCACACCGATGTCATCCACAACTACGTCGATGCCTTGCAGGCATTCCCGGATTGGGGGTCGAACGATTCCGCGACGTGCGATCCGTCGATTTCAGACGGGGGATCTTAAGATTGCTGCGATGAGGGCCGAGGTCGCGGCATCGGTCTCGCCGAAGCGCAAACCGGCGCGGAATCGGCCGTCGCTCATCGGCACGCAGTAGCGAACCTCGGCCTGAATGTGGAAATCGCTGATGTCGCCGCAGGCTTCCAGTTCCAAATCAATGAGGCATTGCTGCCCGGGCGCCAGCTCGAAAGGCACGGTAATGCTCGCGCCGGCACGCGATATATCGACCAAATGGCCCGGCAGAACCGACATGCCCGGCACCGTGACATTGGCGCGAATTGCAACCGACTTGCGCTCGTAATTACGGCGTTCCAGGGTCGCGCGCCGCACCAGCTCCTCGCCGTAGTACTCATGCGATTCGATCAAGCTGTCGGCCGCGGTCGTGCTCATGGCTCTCTCCTTGTCGGGCAGTATCCTAAAGAATGCGCAGGCTCGCCCCGCGCGCACCACGCAACTGTGAACTGCGGCGCGATTTCAGGCACCGGCGCTGCAAGATGTTAAATCACCGAGGGAAAGACCTCTGGCAGGGGGCGATGGCAGGCGCTGTCGCGTTAGATGTTAAATGGCCCAGCGAGATTTCCGAACTTAAGCCCCGAGCAGCAGCTGGCACATTGCCGCAAATGCCGGCAGCGTGATGGGATCATTGGCGGCGCTCGAGGCGAGCGGATGCGAACAGAATCGCGCGATCACCAATTCTGCTTTCGGCGCGATGTACAGACGCTGGCCGTGAATGCCGCGTCCCTCGAAGACGCCGAGCGCGTTGTGGGACACCCACCACATGTTGCGGTAGGAGTAGCCGGCGAGCAGCGTGTATCCCGCCACGGCAAATTTCTCGGGGTCCGAGCCGCGCCGAATATCCGCAATGACTTCCGCGGGTATGACCTGTTTGCCGTGCCAGGCGCCGTCGCATCGCAGAAGCTCGCCGAAGCGGCACAGGTCGCGCAAGGTTGCGCTCATTCCGCCCCCGCCCATGGCCACGCCGATGGCATCGACCGTCAAGTAGCCGTCTTCTTCACAGCCTATTTGCGACCAAATTCGCTCACTGAGCATCGCTTCGAGCGCGACGCCGGTAACCCGTTTCATCACCCAGCACAGCACTTCCGTGTTCACTGTCTTGTAGGCAAACGCCGCGCCGTGCGCGCCCTGCTTGCGCAGCGTACGCAAATAATCATAGAAATTCTTAGGCCCGGTGTAACCGGGTCCGCGCGGGCGCAGGCCGCCCGCGCGTCCGTAGTCCCAGATGTGCGCCTTGGGATCCGCATACAATTCGGAATACTCCACGCCGATTTGCATATCGAGCACTTGGCGCAACGTCGCGTCCTCATAGGCCGTGCCGATCATTTCCGGCAAGTAATGAGCCACCGTCTTGGTTTCGTCGAGGACGCGCTCGTGAATCAGCGTTGCGGCGAGCGTGGCCGCGTATGACTTGGTTATCGACCAACACGCATGCGGCCGGTGTGGCTCGAGCGCGCCGAAGTAGCGTTCATAGATCCGGCGGCCGCGATGCAAGACCACGATGCCATCCGTATAAGTATCTTTCAGCGATTGCGCCCACGTGAGCTTGCGGCCATGCAAATCCGTGAATGCGAGCGCATCGATCGACGCTTCCAGGTCGTGAGGCACAACACCGAGATCGCTCGGCACGTTGTTGGCGCGCCCAATGGCCGCGGTTGGCGCCAACTCACGCATGTGCGACAGCGTCCAGCGTATCTGCGGAAACTCGAGGAAGCGGTCATCCTCGAAGCGGACCTGTTTCGCCGGCGGCGGCGGCGAGCCTTGCATCCAGCCCAGGGCAATCGGGTCCGAAGCATCGGCATCGGGATATTTGACACCGTCAATCTCGAATATTCCGCTCTTCATGACTCGCCCTTGAGAGATGTATGTGGCCTTAAGACTGCCCACTTGAAGGGTGCTTCGCAAGGGAGGTTTTGGCGCGCACTCGCTAAAGACGGCACAATGCGCCATGAACTACCGACACATCTATCACGCAGGCAATTTTGCCGACGTTGCGAAGCACGTTGGATTGCTGTACTGCCTGAATGCACTGAAGCGCAAGGATGTGGGATTTTTCGTGCTGGACAGCCATGCCGGTCGCGGCTTCTATGACTTGCAGGCGCCGGAGGCGCAGAAATCCGGCGAGGCTGAACGCGGCGTGCAACGCTTGATCGTCAATGCCCTGGGCGCCCAATGCCTCGCCGATTACTTCAGCGCAATCCACGCGCGGCGCGGCAAGCGCCTGCCGCGCTATCCCGGTTCACCTGCGCTGATTGCGCACGCGCTGCGTCCCCAGGACCGCGCCTTGTTCGTGGAGCTGCTGCCCGCGGAAGCGCGCGCCGCGCAACGCGAGATCGATTCGCTTGGACGAGTCCGAACGGAAATTCAAGATGGTTATGCGGCACTCAAGGCGTTCCTGCCTCCCGACGAACGGCGCGGGCTGGTGCTGATCGATCCGCCGTATGAGGCACAGGAGGCCGAGTACAAGCGGATCGAGCTGGCGGTCAAGGCGGCGATGCAACGCTGGCCCACCGGCGTCTACGCGAT
>Ga0265770_1000085_pt1 | contig 10541 bp, 9 predicted proteins | sample NZEome_2_FD_200838 | JGI IMG/M metagenome (GOLD analysis project Ga0265770, IMG submission 200838) | Metatranscriptome of rhizosphere microbial communities from Maridalen valley, Oslo, Norway - NZE1 (Metagenome Metatranscriptome) | ecosystem: Host-associated > Plants > Roots > Rhizosphere > Soil ... | reverse complement strand
GGACGCCGAACACTTCGATGTGAAAAGCGTGCATGACGGCGGCGAGGCCCTGGCGGAACTGCAGGCCGCTGATTTTGATATCGTGATTCTCGACGTGATGCTGCCCAGCGTCGGCGGTCTCGACGTGATGCGCAAGCTGGGCGCCTCTTACTCCACTCCCATCCTGATGCTGACCGCGCGCGGCGACGATGTGGACCGCATCGTCGGACTGGAACTTGGCGCCGACGATTATTTGAGCAAGCCGTTCAATCCGCGCGAATTGGTGGCGCGAATCCGTGCGATTCTGCGTCGCGCCAGCAGCCGTTCGCCGCGCGGCGGCGTTCCCGATGAACTGAATGTCGGACCCATCACCTTAAATTCGGGAACGCGCCAGGTGCACGTTGCTGAAAAGCCGGTGGCGCTCACCGGCGCGGAGTTTCGCGTGCTCGAACTGCTCATGCGTTCCGCGGGCCAGGTGATTTCGCGCGACTCGATGACCGAGCAGGCGCTCGGCCGCAAACTTGCGGCCTACGATCGCAGCATCGACACGCACATCAGCAATTTGCGCCGCAAACTCGAGCTCGAGGCCGGCAAAAATCCGGAAATAAAGAATGTTCGCGGATCGGGCTACACTCTCACCTGGAGCCTGTCCGAGAATTCCGCGTGAGCCGTGCATAGCCTGTTCTTAAGGATCTTCCTCTTGTTTTGGCTCGCGATGGCACTCATCGTCGGCAGCAGCATCGCCACCACCTTCACCATCGCGTCGCGTGAAAACGAGGCGTTCGAGTACCAGCGCCGCCCTTCCGTGGCCATCCAGGCGTCGGAAATCCTGGCGCGCGGCGGGGTCGACGCCTTGAAGAGCTGGCTGGAAGTCAACAAGACGGTGGTGGGCGATCGCGAACTGTTCGTCATCGGCCCCGACGGGCGCGACATTCTCGGCCGGCGGCTGCCTGAGAGCGCCTCGCGCCGCCTCGAATTCATGAATCGCGAGCCGGTGCCGCGCAATTTCCGCCCCAGCCGCGCTACTCCGCAAATCGTCGCCGCGGACGGATCGATATACACGGTAGTGATGACGCCGCGCCGCCCCAGCATCTTCGGCGCGCTCAGCTTGCCTGCCATTTCGCTGACCATTTTAGGCATTGCACTGGTGGTGAGCGCGCTCACCAGTTGGTGGCTGGCGGAGCATCTCACGGCCCCCATTCGCCGCATTCAAGCGGGCGCGCGGGCGCTCGCCTCGGAAAATCTCGATGTACGGGTAAGCGCAGGCCTCGAAGGGCGCAAGGATGAGCTCGCGGTCCTGGCGCGCGACTTCGACGCCATGGCGGATCAGTTGCGCGCGAATCGCAGCGCGACGACACAGCTCCTGCGCGATATATCCCACGAGCTGCGCTCGCCTCTGGCCAGAATGCGGGTCGCGCTCGGCCTGGCGCGCCAGCCCCCGGCGGACTTTACCCGGCAATTGGATCGGCTGGAGCGCGAGATCGAGCGCCTCGATTCGATGATCAGCCAGGTGCTGAAGCTCGCGCGGCTGCATGGCACCGATGCCCTGCTGGAGCGCGAGCGCTTCGAACTCGACGATGTCATCGAGGAAGTCGTGCGCGACGCCAACTTCGAAGGCGCCGTGAAGAATTGCAAGATTGCCTTGCGCGGCGCCGCTAATAACGCGGTGCTGGGCAGCCGCGAGCTGCTGCGCAGCGCGATCGAGAACGTGCTGCGCAATGCCGTGCGCTACAGCCCGGAGAACACCGCGGTGGAGATGCAAATCGCGCGCGCGAGCAGCGGCTTGGAAATCGTCATCCGCGATCACGGACCGGGCGTGCCGGCGGCTGACTTGGAGCGAATCTTCGAGCCCTTTTATAGGGTGGCCGAATCACGCGACCGCGACAGCGGCGGCGAGGGCATCGGCCTCGCCATCACCTCTCAGGTCATGAAGGCTCACGGCGGCGCAGCTTGGGCCGTCAATGCGAACAGCGGCGGGTTGGAGGTACGACTTAGCTTGCCCGAGACCGCGATCGCTGTCTAAAGTGCTCCAATGAGCCTGTTTCAAGAAGCCTGTAAATACATTCCGGGCGGCGTCAATTCGCCGGTTCGAGCCTTTCGCGCCGTGGGCGGCGAACCCATTTTCTTCAAGAAAGCCAGCGGCGCCTACGTCGTGGCAGCGGATGATCGCCGCTTCATCGACTTCGTCGGTTCCTGGGGACCGATGATCCTGGGGCATGCGCACCCCAAGGTCATCGAAGCCGTGCAGCAGGTCGCCGCCGACGGTTTGAGCTTTGGCGCCCCGACTGAATTGGAGACGCGGCTCGCGCGGCGCGTCGTCGAACTCATGCCGTCGATCGAACTGGTGCGCTTCGTCAGTTCCGGCACCGAGGCGACCATGAGCGCCATTCGCCTCGCCCGCGGCTTTACCGGCCGCGATACCATCGTCAAGTTCGAGGGCTGCTACCACGGTCATTCCGATTCCTTGCTGATCAAGGCAGGCTCAGGTGCGTTGACGCTCGGCGTGCCCACTTCGCCGGGCGTTCCGAAATCGCTCGCCAGCTACACGGTGACGCTCAATTACAACGACGCCGATCAAGTCCAGCGCGTGTTCCGGCAGATCGGCGCGCAGGTCGCCTGCGTCATCGTCGAGCCGGTGGCGGGCAATATGAACTGCATCCCGCCTGCACCGGATTTTCTGCAGACATTGCGGCGCGAGTGCGATCGCACGGGCGCGCTGCTGATATTCGACGAAGTGATGACCGGTTTTCGCGTCGCGTTGGGTGGTGCGCAAGCCCTGTACGGCGTGCGCCCCGACCTGACCACGCTCGGCAAGATCATCGGCGGCGGCATGCCGGTCGGTGCATTTGGCGGCCGGCGTGATGTCATGAAGCAGCTCGCTCCCTTGGGTCCGGTCTACCAAGCGGGGACGCTGTCCGGAAATCCGGTCGCGATGATCGCCGGCATCACCACCCTGGAACTGGTCAGCGCACCCGGGTTCCATCAACGCTTGGGGGCGATGACGGACATGTTGATGGAGAAATTGGCGAGCGCGGCCGCCGGCGCGGGGATCGCGCTCAGCTCAAACCACGTTTGCGGCATGTTCGGATTTTTCTTTACGACCGAACGAAATGTCGATCGCTATGAGAAGGTGATGGCCTGCGATGTCGAGAGCTTCAAGCGATTTTTTCACGGCATGTTGAAAGAAGGGGTGTATTTCGCGCCCTCCGCCTTTGAGGCGGGGTTTTTGTCGGCCGCGCATTCAGCGGCGGACATCGAAGCGACCGCCGCGGCAGCCGCTCGAGTTTTCGCAGCGATGCGCGCCGAGGAGCCGCTCCGGGCAGGCTCCTAGTGCGCGCCTTTGCCTGGTTCGTTGGTGCGATCCTGCTGGCGGGATTGATTGGCGCGCTGCTTAGTTTTCCCGCCTATGAACTAACATCCACTTTCGCGAGTTGGGCATTTCATCGCGTCGCCAGCCGGGTTGCCATGCTGGTGCTGATCGCCGAGCTGGTGTGGCTGTGCCGGCACTTGAATCTCACACGTGCCCGCGATTTCGGCTACGGCCTGCCCTGGCGCAGATTTCTCAAAGTGAGCTGCATGTGGGGGGCGATCGGAATCGCCACCGCCGCGGCAGGAGCGGTCTTCCTGCTGTCGACTCACCTGCGGGTCTTGAGCACGAGCTTCGCGCCCACGGTGTTGAACTTCCTGCACATTTTCCTCGTCGGGCTGGGGTCCGGAGTCGCCGTTGCACTGCTGGAAGAAACCGTGATTCGCGGCGCCATGCACACGGCGATCGAACGTGAATCGGGGCCGTGGAGCGCCGCGCTGCTGACCGCGCCGCTGTTCGCCGTGCTGCACTTCTTTGCAAAAACCCGGATCGCGCCCGAGGATGTCGGTTGGGGCAGCGGCTTCGACTTGTTGCTGCGCTCGTTTTCGCCGCTGGCGCAGCCGGCGCTGGTGTTCGATTCATTTCTTTCCTGGCTCATCGTGGGACTGATCTTGAGTCTCACGCGCGTACTCACCGGCAACATCGCCGTCGCGATCGGGCTGCACGCCGGGTGGGTGCTCGTGCTGCGCATGCTGCAGGAGGGGACCACCGGCGGCGCGGCACCACAGTATTCCTTTTGGGTCGGCCGATTCGACGGCTTATTGGGATACTGGTTGCTGCCCTGGGGAGTCTGTATCGCCATAATGCTCTGGCTGACACGCGCCCAGTGGGTCCCATGGGCACGCTCGGAGTCCGCGCCACGGAATTCCTAGAACTTCTGCACTGTGAATTTGACCGGTGTAGAACTCCGGCCGATCAATATCACATGCCGGTTCTACCGGCGGGAGTTCGATGACACGTGATTTCCCAGCCTGTGAGTCCGAGTCATGCCACTCGACTCGTCCTCCAGCACCGTGAGATTGAGCGTCGAGCCTGAAAGGCCCCGAGGCCATACCGGCCAGGCAAATTCACAGTGCAGAGATGTCTAGTTGGTGGCGCCCGCAGCCAGTGGACTCAATACATCCAGCCGCTGGATCGGATCGTTGAGCTCCAGGCAGAATTGTTTTTCCGCCGCGGCGATCGGCAGAATCTCCGCGAGCCGATGTCCGACCCAAACCGCGTCGTCCAGGCGCATCTCGATGCCGGCATACACTTCGCCCAGTTGCGGCAGAACGGTCTTGAGGAGTTCTGCCAGGCGCACATGACGTTCGGGCACGGCCGTCTTTGCTTCGGGCGCCACGCTTTCAATGCCGGCCAAGTTCAGCCCGTCGGGCTGACGGCTGCGGCTTAAAATGCGAAACCGCTGCTCGCCCACGCAGGACAGGCCGAGAAAGCCATCCGACAATTGATGAAAATCGACGATCTTCGCCATCGTACCGACATCGAACGTATCGGCCGGACCCGCCTCGCTGCCTTCACGGATCAGCGCCACGCCGAAGCGCTGATCTTCGCGCATGCAGCGGCGCACCATGTCCACGTAGCGGGTTTCGAAGATTCGCAGAGGCAGCGGGCCTTCGGGAAATAGCACGATGTTGAGCGGAAACAGCGCAATTGATTGTGGCGCCGGCATCAGCGCGCCCGCAACGCTGCCAATAATTTGTCGTGCAGACCGCCGAAGCCGCCGTTGCTCATGATCAAAACCTGATCGCCGGAGCGCGCCTCCGCGGCCAGGCTCCGCACCAGTTCTTCGATGGTCGCGGTGAGGCGCACCCGATCTCCCATGCTCGAAACTGCGCCCTTCAAGTCCCAACCCAACCCTTCTGGCGCAAAGAACCAGCTCTTGTCGGCGACGTTGAGCGCAGGCGCCAGTTGCTCGCGGTGCACGCCTAATTTCATGGTGTTGGAACGCGGCTCCAGTACGGCGAGGATTCGCTGCGCGCCGACCCGCGCGCGCAAGCCCTTGAGCGTGGTCTCGATGGCGGTTGGGTGATGCGCAAAGTCATCGTACACCGTCACGCCATCGACCACGCCGCGCACTTCCATACGCCGTTTGACGCCGCGAAACAAACTCAGGGCTTGCGCGGCGCGCTCCGGTGCAACGCCGGCATGAAACGCTGCGCCGATTGCCGCCAGCGCATTCAGTACATTGTGTTCGCCGATCAGCTCCCACGCGACTTCGGCGAGCACTTGTCCCTTGAAAAGCACTTCGAACCGACTCGCAGCTGAAGTCTTCGCAATACGCGCGCTCCAGTCGCAAGGCGGTGCGGTATTCGCCAAACCAAAGGATTCGCACGGCGTCCAGCAGCCCTCGCCTAAAGTGATCTTAAGTTCAGGATCATGGCCATTCACGATGAGCCGCCCGGATTTGGGAACCGTGCGCAGCAATTGATTGAACTGCCGGCGGATCGAGGCCACATCGGGATAAATATCAGCGTGATCATATTCCAGATTATTCAGAATGGCCGTGCGCGGGCGGTAGTGTACGAATTTGGCGCGCTTGTCGAAAAACGCCGTGTCGTATTCGTCGGCTTCGATCACGAAAAATGGCGCCGCGCCTAAGCGCGCGCTGGAGCCGAAATTGCTTGGCACGCCACCCACCAAGTATCCGGGCTCAAGACCCGCGTGTTCCAGGATCCAGCTGAGCATGGCGGTGGTGGTGGTTTTGCCGTGGGTGCCGGTAACCGCGATCACATGGCGCGCATGCAACACCTCTTCGGCAAGCCACAGTGGCCCCGAGGTATACGGCAGGCCGCGGTCGAGCATGGCTTCGATAACCGGCATGCCGCGGCTCAGCGCGTTTCCGACCACTACGACATCGGGGTTGAGATCGAGCTGATCGGCGCCATAGCCCTGCAGCAACTCGATGCCGAGCGCTTGTAGCTGCGTGCTCATGGGCGGATACACGTTCAGATCCGATCCAGTGACGCGAAATCCGGCCGTCTTGGCGATGGCGGCCACACCGCCCATGAAGGTGCCGGCGATCCCTAAAATATGAATGTGGCGCGTCATGCTTGCGCCAGCAGCCGATGCTCGATCGACAGGGATAAAGCAAAGTAGCCCAGACTGATGCCGACCCCCAGCAGTAAGCCGGAGTTGAGCGCAGAGCGCCAAATATGCGCGCACGCCAACAGGTACCCGATGAGTACGGCGGTCCAGAGCACCCCAATCGGCAACGATATCAATTTGTCCTCGCCGAGCACGCCTATGAGCGAGTTCAAAGGATAAAGAATCAATTCCGCGAGGACGCCCACGCCTAGGAGCGCGGTTGCCGTCTGCAGAAAGCGCTCGCGGCTGCGCGCGAGCGCCAACAAGACCCAGGTAAAGGTCAGCGGCATGCCAACTTCCAACACGATGCGCAGCGGAATCTGGCCGTGGGGCGGCGGGGGCAGCAGTGCGCCCATCACCTCCGTCAGCGCCGCGGCACAGGCCACCAGCACCAGCAGCAACAACGAAGCGGGCAAATACGCCGGCGTCTGGCGCCGAAGCGCAATGTCTAAAAATGTTTTTGCGAGTAGCAGCATAGCGAATCAGTCATACTTCGCTGCAAATTGTACACGCGGTAAGACAATGCCTGAGGCGATTTGGATCGATCGAAGCGAGGAGTTGGAATCGCTCGCGCGCGCGTTGGAGTCGCAGCCCGCGATCGGCCTGGACACCGAATTTTTGCGCGAGCGCACGTTTTTTCCAAAATTGTGCCTGCTGCAGCTGCGCGCCGCGGGACAGATTTGGTGTGTCGATACGCTGCGGATCGGCAGCCTCGACGCATTGATGCCGGTCTTGACCGCGCCCAAGGTGCGCAAGCTCATTCATGCAGCACGCCAGGATCTCGAGGCCGTTTATCTCACGGCCAGGCAGGTGGTCTCGCCGGTATTCGATACCCAGATTGCAGCAGCCTGCATCGGCATGAAACCCCAGCTCGGCTACGCGGAACTGGTCAAAACTTTGCTCGATGTGACCATCCCGAAGGGACAAACCCGCACCGACTGGTCGAAGCGCCCGCTTACGCTCGCGCAGCTGGAATACGCGGCGGATGATGTTTTGTACCTGGATGCCATCGCCGCGATACTCAACGAGCATTTGCGGAAGCTCAAACGCGAGCACTGGGTCCTCGAGGATTGCCTGGAGCTCGAGGAGCGCCGCCTGTATGAACCGGATCCCACACAGGCTTGGGAGCGGCTGCGCGGCATCGGCCAGCTCCCGCCTGAGCCGCGCGCCCGCGCCAAGGCCATTGCCGTCTGGCGCGAGAAGCTGGCGCGCGAGCGCGACCTGCCGCGCGCCTGGATTGTCTCGGACGCTGCCGTTTTTTCCATTGCCCACGCCAATCCGGCGACGCCTGCCGCGCTCGATGCGGTGCAGCCCATGAACCAAAAATTCGCGGCGACGCTGCTCGATGCGCTCGCCATTGCCGCCACGGACGGCTTGCGGGACTCGGCGCCCGTGCAGGATTCGCGCCCGACACCCGAACAGAAAGCGCTGCTCGACACCTTAAGCAAGATCGTGGACGCGCGCGCGGCAGAGCTTCAGGTGAGCCCCGAAGTACTGGCGCCGCGCGGCGAGCTGAAGGCGCTCGCCATGGGCAAGCGCGACACGCACGCGCTCACGGGGTGGCGCTTGCAGGAGATCGGCACTCAACTGCTGGCGGCGATGGACGAAACGGCGAGCCTCGAGCGCGCGACCGGCTCCTAAGCGCCGGCCGGCGTGCCGACGGCCTTCTGAATATTTTTGAATACCGTGTTCATGTCAGCGTCGGCGTCCACCACGCGCAGCAGTCCCGCTTCCCGGTAGTGGTTGATCAAGGGCTTGGTCTGCGCCTCGTAAACATCGAGCCGCTTGCCGATGACCTCTTCCTTGTCATCCTCCCTCTGAATCAATCGGTGCGGCTTGTCGCCGCATTTCTCGGCCAGCATGCCGGGCGGCGACGTATAGATGTTGAACACTTGGTTGCAGGTTTCGCAGATCCTGCGTCCCGTAAGACGCTTGAACAGAATCTTCAAATCGAGATTCAGGAGCACCACGGCCTCGAGCGGCTCCCCTAAGTCGGCGAGCATTTTTTCCAACGCCTCCGCCTGCGCTAGATTTCTCGGAAAGCCATCCAGAATGAAGCCATTGACCGCGTCCGGCCGGCTTAGGCGCTCGCGAATCATGCCGAGGACGGTGGCGTCATCCACCAGCTTGCCGGCATCCATGGCCGCCTTCGCCCGCAGCCCCAATTCGGTGCCCTTGGCGCGCGCCTCGCGCAACAGATCGCCGGTGGATATTTGCGGTACGCCATAGGCTTTGACCAACAGTTGGGACTGCGTGCCTTTGCCGGATCCGGGGGCGCCAAGTAAGACTATTCTCATGCTTTCTTTTGGTGGTGAAAGCGCGCTACCGTACCAGAGCCCGCGCCGATCGGCTATTCTGCGCGGCTTCAATCTTGGGGGCAGTGTGGCCAAACAAAACGCGTTCTATGCACAATCCGGCGGCGTCACCGCGGTCATCAATGCCTCCGCCTGCGGTCTGATCGAAGCGGCGCGCCGGCACTCCGATCGGATCGGCAAGGTCTATGCCGGCAGGCACGGCATCATCGGCGCGCTGACCGAGGACATGATCGATGTCAGCAAGGAGAGCCGCGCCGCCATCAGCGCTCTGCGCTACACGCCAGGCGGCGCCTTCGGCTCGGCGCGCTACAAGCTGGCCGGAATCGACAAGAACCGGGCGCAATACACGCGGTTGATCGACGTATTCCGCGCGCACGATATCGGTTACTTTTTTTACAACGGCGGCAACGATTCCATGGACACGGCACAGAAGGTGTCCGAGATCGCCGTGCAGATGAACTTTCCCCTAATCTGCGTCGGCATACCCAAGACCGTGGACAATGATCTACCGATCACCGACTGCTGCCCGGGATTCGGCTCCGTCGCCAAGTACATCGCCGTCTCGACGCGCGAAGCCGCCCTCGATGTCGCGTCCATGGCCCGAACCTCGACCAAGGTTTTTGTGCTCGAAGTGATGGGGCGGCACGCCGGCTGGATCGCGGCCGCCGGCGGTTTGGCCGCGGAAAAGGCCGGGGACGCGCCGCACATTATCTTGTTTCCCGAAATCGCCTTCGATCGCGAAGTCTTTCTGCAGAAGGTGAAAGCCACGGTGGAGAAGCGCGGCTACTGCGTCATCGTCGTCTCTGAAGGCGTCCAGGACGCCGCCGGCAAATTCCTCGCCGAGGCTGGAACCAAGGATGCGTTCGGTCATGCACAGTTGGGCGGCGTGGGTCCCGTGGTCGCGCAGATGACGCAGCAGGCGTTTGGCTACAAATTCCATTGGGCGGTAGCCGACTATCTGCAGCGCTCGGCGCGCCACATTGCATCCAAGGTGGACGTCGAGCAGGCCTATGCCGTGGGCAAGGCCGCGGTCGAGCTGGCGTTGAAGGGCAAGAACGCCGTCATGCCGGTCATTGTCCGAAAGTCCTCCAAACCCTATCGCTGGAGCATCGGCGCAGCGCCCCTGTCCGCCATTGCCAATCAAGAGAAAAAGCTGCCGCGCGACTTCATTACGACCGATGGCTTTGGCATCACCGCCGCCTGCCGGCGCTATCTATTGCCGCTGATTGGGGGCGAAGCGTACCCTCCATACCACAACGGCTTGCCAGCTTATGTCACATTGAAGGGTGCCAGCGTTGCGAAGCGCCTGCGCACACCGTTTGTGATATAGTCGCGTCGCTTTTTTTGACGTTAAACTCTTATATTTCAATAACATAAGCCCGAAGGGAACCCACATGACTCTTGATAATGCGCTATGGCTTGCGATTGCAGCCGGTGTTGTTGAAATCCTCTACGGCGTCATATCGGTACGCTGGATTTTGAAGCAGCCTGCCGGCAATGCCCGCATGCAGGAAATCGCGGCGGCCATTCAGGCGGGCGCCCGTGCCTACTTGAACCGCCAGTATTCCACCATCGCAATCGTGGGCGTCATTCTGTTTTTGGCGATTGGTCTCGGGCTCGATTGGGCCACGGCCGGCGGCTTTGCCGTAGGCGCGATCCTGTCCGGATTGGCGGGCTACATCGGCATGTTCATCTCGGTGCGCGCCAATGTGCGCACCGCGCAGGCCGCGCACCATGGCGTCAATGCGGCGCTGAAGGTGGCATTCCGCGGCGGCGCCATCACCGGCATGTTGGTC
>Ga0265770_1000084_pt1 | contig 10548 bp, 3 predicted proteins | sample NZEome_2_FD_200838 | JGI IMG/M metagenome (GOLD analysis project Ga0265770, IMG submission 200838) | Metatranscriptome of rhizosphere microbial communities from Maridalen valley, Oslo, Norway - NZE1 (Metagenome Metatranscriptome) | ecosystem: Host-associated > Plants > Roots > Rhizosphere > Soil ... | reverse complement strand
TGGTGACACTGGAAAGGGAACCACAGGTTGCACCCGAGCAGCCCGTACCGGACAGGCTCCACGTTACGCCTTTGTTCTGCGAATCGTTCTGTAGCGTGGCGGTGAAGGAAGAAGATTGGCTGAGCTGAACAGAGGCGGTAGGCGGTGACACCGAAACGGAGATAGGTGGCGCCGGCGCGCCAACTGTAGCTGGATTTAGAGCGGCCACGACCAGGGTCCAATCCGCGGTGACTGGGAAACTAGCTTGAACCGTCGCAGAGGCCGCCAGCGTTCGGCTAGTGGCCAAGTTGCTGTCGTAAGTGGATAGCGAGGTCCAACCGCTGGCGTTGGTTACGCGGCCGGAAATGACGTAAGCCCAGAGGAACTCATTGGCATTCGTCGTAGTTACAGAGCCGCTGGCGGTTGGGGTTGAACCCGCTACGGACAGGACTTTGTCCACCGGTGCGGAAGCGCTAACTCCCTTGAGTTCAGTAACGTAGATTTCGTTGTTTGGTGCGCTGCTGGCGGCCGTGCAGGTGACCGTTGTGGAACCGCCTTTTACACTGGTGGCGAGGTAGACGCGCGCGGCGAACTCCGAGGAGTCGGCTTCGGGGCCGATGAGCGTGAAAGTATCGCCGGCGGTATCGGAAATGCCGACGAAAGAGATGCCGGAATTGAAGTTACATCCGACAAGGAGAGAGTCGCCAGCTACCGGGCTGAGGGCGACGGACCATTGGTTGGATCCGTCATTCTTAGATGCCCGCGTAGTCCCTACCGTTGCGATTTGCGCGTGCAAACTCGTTGGCACCGCAATAAACAGAGAGATGAGCAGTATCGTCTTCCCCGAACGATTCATTGGCCGATCTCTCCTAGGTGGTATTTGTTTTCCTCAAGCCCGAGTTGAGCAGGAGGCGAGATGAGAACTATGACCGGTTGCGCCGGACAAATCTGTTCGGTCCCGCACACCCAAACTGGCTGCGTCCGACCGGACAAGTACGGACAATTATCCCGCTGCGAAACTAGAATCAGCAAGCCCCGAGAGGGCGTATGACAACCGCAGAGTTCGAATGTTGGCTGGGGCAGGTGAATCGAACCGCAGGAGACCCCGCAGCGCGCACCCGTCGCCCCCATAAGATGCATTGGCTAGAGCTCTCAAGTTTGGTTCTTGGCAAGAACAGCGACGCCTGAGAGGGACAGTGTCTGGGTTGAAGCGATGCCAAGGTGCCTGTAAAGAGTAATTGATGCGCGGTAGCTCGTCAAGAAGGAGGTCTACGTCAACGGCAGCATATCGGCCGCAGCCAAAGAATTCAATTCTATCCTATAGAAGTAACGACTAGAGAGAATCGTTATCAACACTACGGCACAATTTTTCTCATCGAGGTCCACGAGAAGGAGCGTGCACATCGAGGTGGTACCAAAACCGCATCGAACCCGTTGCCCGTAAGCATCTACAAACGAAGCTTTTATCTGGTGGTCAGGCGGTATCGCGCCGCCTGTATTCGATTTGTCCAGTGGCCTGCCGTGTGCAATCTTCCCAAAGCCAACGCTCCTGCGCAATTATGCCAATGCCAAACGCAAAGAAAAGCGCACGCACCGAGCCGATCGATCAATTGCCACCGGATGAGGTGTTGTTCGGGCGGTCTCCGGTGATGGCGGAAGTGCGGAAACGAGCTGAGAAGGTCTGCAATACGAATGTCCCCGTCCTGTTGCACGGTGAGGGAGGAACCGGCAAAGAGGCGCTTGCGAGGTGGATGCACAAAAAGTCCGCAAACTGCGGCGGCCAGTTTGTGAAGGTAAACTGTGCGGCAATTCCGAGCGCACTTCTGGAGAGCGAACTTTTCGGCTATGAGAAGGGCGCTTTCACGGGAGCGCACATTTCGAAACCAGGAAGAGTCGAAGCTGCTCACAGCGGAACACTATTTCTGGATGAAATCGCCGATTTCGATCCGGGCCTGCAGAGCAAGCTCCTGCAGTTTCTGCAAGACGGAAGCTGTTCGCGAATCGGCGGCACAGAGGAAAAATTGGTCGAAACGCGATTGATTTGCGCGACGAACAAAGACTTACAGCAAGAAATCGAAGCAGGAACATTCCGCGCCGACCTGTTTTATCGCATTAACGTCGTGCGAATGAGATTACCGCGACTCCGCGAGCGAAGCGAAGATATACCCTTGCTTGCCGAGCATTTCCTTGTAAAGTTTCAACGGGAATTTGCGAAGCCTGTCGAGCCATTGAGCAGTGCGATGCTGCAATACCTGCGGAATCTGGATTGGCCCGGAAATATTCGCGAACTTTCGAATGGGATTGCTCGCTATGTGCTTGTGGGAGCGGAGGCCAATAATGGTCCGGAGCTGGTCGCTAGACCGCGTAGCGCGGCGTCAAGAAACTTCAACGGAACTGTGAATCTTCCCTTGAAACAGCTTTCCAAGGAAGCCGTGCGCGAGCGCGAAAAAAGCTACATTCTCGAAGCACTTAGGGCTAATCAATGGAATCGCCGAAGGACGGCCGAGGCTTTGAAGATTAGCTATCGCACATTGATCTACAAGATCCGCGATGCAGGCTTGATCACCAAACGAACGCAAATCGCTTCTGTGCCTCGATTGGACGATCCCGACCCTTCACCTTCCCCGGCCGACTAGCCCTCGATTTCGTATACAGCTCACTTCTGCTTGTCTCTTTGCCGCGAGCCGTTCTTCTGCTTTTTCTAACGACAAGCGTGCTCATGGAGCGACAGAGACTGAGAGCAGGCCAGTTTTGTTCGCTGAATGAGAACTAGGCCTCCATCGGCAAGCGCGTCGCGGCTCTCTTGTTGTGGGGAAATTAAAGTCTTGTGGTAGTTGTTTCGAAATCACCAGTCCTGAGTCTCTTGCCGGCGCCAACCTCTTGGAAAGCGATCGCTCCCAGTCAAGCTTTCATCCGCTCGCTGAACTGAAAAGTCGCGTGGCGGGAGCCTGTCTATCTCAGAAGTGCAGGTAGCTTCTTCCTGACGCGATGGACCGATTGGCCAACGAATGCTGACCTAGGGCAACTTGCGGACAGGGTCGAGTAGATTCTGGGACTTGCCCCGAAACTGTTCTTCAAACCAGTAGTAGAGTCGATGGTTGCTTCTCTATTCTTCACATGCAGTTCAGGCCTGAGAGTGCAGTTATCTCAGCTTCAGCGGACCCCACCCCCGTCCCCGGCCTACTAGCTGATTAAAACGCACGACTGATTTTGTGCGAGCGAGTACCGAACTCTCTTCGCGAGGTAAATCGAGGGATGGTAAATTCAATGCGTTTCGGATGCATGATGTTCCGGAAGCGGTCAGACCAGCCGCACCTGAATATTGGGCATCTCTGGTGGCATCGCACACTCCCTACCATCCTCTTACTAGCGCCCGTCTTGTTGTTGATTGGTTGCGCAGGTTTAGTAAGCGCGGGCGGGACAAAATCCCAGTCAGGACAGCAAGCCGCAATCCAAGTGACTCCTGGCAGCTTTAGCTTCGGCAGTCTAGTTGTTGGCAAGAAGATCTCACAAACTGCCACGATCTCGAATACCGGAAACACCTCGATCAATGTCACTGCAGCCAGCGTGTCAAGCGGCCAGTTCGCCGTTTCGGGAATTAGCATGCCCCTAGCGTTGCCGGTGGGGCAGTCCAGTACGTTCCAGGTGTGGTTCGATCCGAGCGCAGCCGGAACAGTCACTGGCACATTGACAGTACAGACTGACAGTGGAGTCTCGTCTGGACAAGTCACACTTTCAGGTGTTGCAACCACGCCGCCACAGCAGATTAGCTTGAGCTCAACGACACTCAACTTGGGGAGTGCAATCGTAGGAACAACGTTGAATGGTTCGCTAACGCTCACGAACACTGGCGGGGCAAATCTGATCATCTCGTTGATTTCTGTGAATGCAGGTCCGTTTGGAATCTCCGGCATAGCTACCCCTAGGACGATTGTGCCGGGTGGCAGCGCAACGATGAATGTGTCGTTTACTCCGACAACAGCGGGAAGCGATTCCGGAAGCATCAATATCACGAGCAACGACCCGAACTCTCCGACAGCGACTGTTGCCCTCACTGGAATTGGAACGTCCTCAGTGGTAGCACCAACGATTACGACGCAACCGTTGAATCAGACGGTGACGGCGGGACAGACGGCGACGTTCAGCGTGGTGGCAGGAGGGACGGCGCCGCTGAGTTACCAGTGGCAGAAGAACGGAGTGAACATTGCAGGCGCGACAGCGAGCAGTTATACGACGCCAGCGACGGCGACGACAGACACTGGGTCGACGTTCGATGTAGCGGTGAGCAATACAGCGGGGAACGTAGCGAGCGCGAAAGCGACGTTGACGGTTACTGCGACCGCAGTGGCGCCAACGATTACGACGCAGCCGTTGAACCAGACGGTGACGGCGGGACAAACGGCGACGTTTAGTGTGGTGGCGGCGGGAACAGCGCCGCTGAGTTACCAGTGGCAGAAGAACGGGGTCAACATCGCGGGGGCGACAGGAGCGAGCTATACAACGCCAGCGACGGCGACGACAGACAACGGGTCGACGTTCCGAGTGGTGGTGAGCAACACGGTGGGAAGTGTGACGAGTAATGCAGCGACACTGACGGTGACTGCGGCGGTGGTAGCGCCGACGATCACGACGCAGCCGGCGAACCAGACGGTGACGGCGGGGCAGACAGCGACGTTCTCGGTGGTGGCGGGCGGGACAGCCCCGCTAAGTTATCAGTGGCAGAAGAACGGAGTGAACATCGCAGGGGCGACAGGAGCGAACTACACGACGCCAGCGACGGCGACGACAGACAATGGGTCGACGTTCGATGCGGTGGTGAGCAATACAGCGGGGAACGTAGCGAGCACGAAAGCGACGTTGACGATTACTGCGGCTGCAGTGGTGCCAACGATTACGACGCAGCCGTTGAATCAGACAGTGGCGGCAGGACAGGCGGCGACGTTCAGCGTGGTGGCAGGAGGGACAGCGCCGCTGAGTTACCAGTGGCAGAAGAGTGGGGTGAACATCGCAGGGGCGACGGCGAGCAGTTATACGACGCCAGCGACGGCGACGACGGATAGCGGATCGACGTTTGACGTGGTGGTGAGCAATACGACGGGGAGCGCAACCAGCACCAAAGTAACATTGACGGTGAATGCAGCCGCAGTGGCGCCGACGATCACGACGCAGCCGGTGAACCGGACGGTGACGGCAGGACAGACAGCGACGTTCAGCGTGGTGGCGGGAGGGACGGCTCCGCTGAGTTATCAGTGGCAGAAGAACGGAGTAAATATCGTTGGGGCGACCGCGACGAGCTACACGACGCCAGCGACAGCGACGACAGATAGCGGATCGACGTTTGACGTGGTGGTGAGCAACACGGCGGGGAGTGTGACGAGTAATTCGGCGACGCTGACGGTGAACGCGGCGGTAGTAGCGCCAACGATTACGACGCAACCAGTGAGCCAGACGGTGACGGCGGGACAGACAGCGACGTTCACGGTGGTGGCGGGCGGGACAGCACCGCTAAGTTATCAGTGGCAGAAGAACGGGGCAAACATCGCGGGGGCGACGGCCAGCAGTTATACGACGCCGGCGACGACGGATAGCGGATCAACGTTTGACGTAGTGGTGAGCAACACGGTGGGAAGTGTGACGAGTAATGCAGCGACACTGACGGTGACCACGGCAGCGGTAGCGCCGACGATCACGACGCAGCCGGCGAATCAGACAGTGACGGCGGGACAGACAGCGACGTTCACGGTGGTGGCGGGAGGGACAGCACCGCTAAGTTATCAGTGGCAGAAGAATGGAGCAAACATCGCGGGGGCGATAGGAGCGAACTACACGACGCCAGCGACGGCGACGACGGACAGTGGGTCGACGTTCCGAGTAGTGGTGACGAATACCGCTGGGAGCATCACGAGTAGTGCAGCGACGCTGACGGTGAACGCGGCAACGGTAGCGCCGACGATCATGACGCAGCCAGTGAACCAGACAGTGACGGCGGGACAGACGGCGACGTTCTCGGTGGTGGCGGGAGGGACAGCGCCGCTCACCTACCAGTGGCAGAAGAACGGGGCGAACATCGCAGGGGCGACAGCGAGCAGTTATACGACGCCAGCGACGGCGACGACGGATAGCGGGTCGACGTTCGATGTGGCGGTGACGAACACCGTTGGGACAGTGACGAGCTCAGCGGCGACGCTGACTGTAAATCCGGCACCTGCGCCGGCAATCCAGGTGAGTTCGACGGCGATCACGTTTGCCAGCGAGGTGGATGGGACGACTACTTCCCAGGGCTTGATCGTAACGAATACGGGTAATGCGACACTGACTATCACTCAAGTAAATGAAACCGGCGCGGCATTCAGCGTTAGCGGATTCACCTTACCTATCAATGTGAACTCAGGGCAGCAGGCCACCATCACGGTGGCGTTTAAACCGACGGCGGTGGGGGCGGCTTCGGGAAACATCTCCATCGTTAGCAACGCACCTACCTCACCCACCGGCGTCACTCTGAGCGGCACGGGAATCGCTGCCACTCTTACGCTCGGCATCAATCCTACGGCCCTGGCGTTCGGGAATGTGACAACGGGCACCTCGTCTGCTTCGAAAAACGTGACGGTGACGAATACCGGCAATGCGAACGTCACGATTTCGCAGATCACCTTGAATGGGACCGGTTACTCCATGACGGGTGGAGGAGCGCCAGTGACGCTCACTCCGACGCAGAATGTGGTTTTGAGCGTCGAGTTCAGTCCTACCACGGCCGGTAGCGTGAACGGAACAATCTCCGTCACGAGCAACGCCAGCGGGTCACCAGCAACCGTGACGTTGTCGGGGACAGGTGTCGCGCCCGTGCAGCATTCGGTGGCGCTCACGTGGGATGCGAGCACGTCGACGGTATCGGGTTACAACGTGTACCGAGGCACGGTAAGCGGCGGGCCCTACACGCTAATCAACTCAGGGCTAGTAACGACCCTAAGTTACACGGATTCGACCGTCCAGAGCGGCACCACGTACTATTACGTGACGACCGCAGTGGATTCGAGTGGCAATGAGAGCGTACACTCAAACGAAGTGTCGGCCCCGATACCTTAGGATCGAGTCCATCGCGGAATTAACTGAGGAAAACCTCATTCCGATGGAATCAGGGAGATTATGGGAGTATGCTCGCCTACCTGGGTGAGGCGTAGAACGCCCGACTCGCGATGCCGTTAGCAGGCTACGGCGGCCCCATAAAATGATCAAGGAGCAATGATCCATGCTCTCCACGGGCCGTATGGTCAGGGTTAACACCTGTACTTAATTTGGACTTCTAATCAGTATCTGAGGAACGGTCGAAGACATACTCTTAAGTCCAGTGGGAGAAGGTGTGAGGGACTGGACTATGAGATTTGCTGGAAGTGATCCGCAAGGCCTTGCGGCCACAAACACCAGGGTGCGTCGAGGACGACAAGCTGTCTTATTGGGAGCAATACTCCTGCCTTTGGCGTTCCTATGGGGTTGTGCGGGTATCGTAAGCGGGCCAAACAGCAAGCCAGCTGATGGACAAACCTCGACGTTCTCTATTTCAGGGTCAATCACTCCTGCAGCTGCGGGAAGTGGGGCGACAGTCACGCTAGCTGGCGTCGCGAGCGCGACGACTACCGCTGACGGCTCAGGCAATTTCACATTTAGCGGTCTAGCTAATGGAGCTTACGTAATCAACCCTAGCCGCGCAGGTTTTAGCTTTAGTCCCGTCAGCGCGACTATCACGGTTAGTGGGGCCAATGTCACCTCAGGAGCAAATTTCACCGCTACGGCCCAAACTTCTAGCATTTCGGGGACAATTAGTCCTGTGGCAGGCGGTAACGGGGCGACAGTGACATTGAGCGGCGCTGCGAGCGCCACGACCACGGCGAACAGCTCGGGCACCTACACATTCACTGGACTAGCGAACGGCAACTACACGGTTACTCCAAGCCATACGGGTTACATATTCAATCCCACTTCGCTGGCCGCGACGGTAAACGGAGCCAATATCTCAGGGCTGAATTTTACCGCGACAGTTCAAGCTGGGCCGACGTTCAGCATTTCGGGAACGATTAGTCCTTCGGCAGGCGGAAATGGCGCGACGGTGACGTTGAGCGGAACCGCGGGCGGCACAACGACCGCCAACAGCTCTGGGAACTACACCTTCACGGGATTGGCGAACGGGAATTATACTGTTACCCCTAGCCATACGGGTTATACGTTCAACCCCACTTCGCACGCGGCAACCGTAAACGGAGCCAACATCACAGGACTGAATTTTACCGCAACAGCTCAAGTTGCGCCGACGTTCAGCATTTCCGGGACAATTAGTCCTTCGGCAGGTGGTAGCGGTGCGACGGTTACGCTGAGCGGAGCTGCAACCGCCGCCACGACCGCCAACAGCTCGGGAAATTATACGTTCAGTGGATTGGCGAACGGGAGCTATACGGTAACTCCAAGCGAGGTGGGTTATACGTTCAGCCCGACGTCCGAAGTCGTTTCGGTCAATGGAGCCAACGTTGCGGGAGTGAACTTTACCGCGACGGCGCAAGTGCCGCACTCGGTGGCGCTCACGTGGATGGCAAGTACATCTACGAAGGTGACCGGATATAACGTCTACCGTTCCACGGTGAACGGCGGACCTTATACGCTAGTGAATACCGCACTCATTCCTGGATTGAACTACACAGATTCGACGGTTCAAGACGGTTTGCTCTACTATTACGTGGCGACAGCCGTGGACAGTAGCGGGGACGAGAGTCCTTATTCGACCCCGGTGTCGGCCAATATCCCCTGATTCCCCGGGGAAGCGATTCCGGTTCGCTAACTTCTAAAAGAATGACTCTTTGTGGCGGGTTAGCTTCTTATCGGACGCTGCAAACGGCCACCTTCGTGTGGCATACCACCAGGCAATTACCGCATACCACCGGACAATTACCTGGGCCAATAGGGCGCCGAGAGTGTCGATAGCGACGTCACTTGGACTGGCGTCACGCATGGGAACAAAAAATTGGTGTAGTTCATCGGCACGGTCTCGGCAGAAGGTTCCGAGCACTCAGATCAATGCAGCACACACATTTGGCTGGTTCTGCGGCCGATTTTTTTCGACAGGACGCGAACCGTTCGCACTTCGCGCGACGCTACCAAGTATCGGAGAGTGAGACAAGCCACGATTGGCCTGTTTATTTGAAGGTCACCATCTGCATGACCCAAGGTCCGGAGGAGGTCAATGTGGCTGTCGCGGTATTGCTCCCAGCCGTGGTCACCACCATGTCCTCTGCAATGTCGCCGTCCGAAGTGATCAGTCGCGACGTGAATCCGGTGCCCGGTCCGTGCGTCAAAGTGAACACCATATTCGCGCCAAAGATCAACTCGTTGGCACTCGTGGTCGTCGCAGCACCACTGCTGGCAGTGGTACTGTTCCCACTTGCTCCTGCCTTCGCATCCAGGGTGGTCACTCCGCGGTACTCGAGAATGCGTATATCGGGGTAGGCCGCCGCTTGGTTGAACGTTACGGTCACTGTGTTACTGCCACCTACGATGTTCGAGGCATAGTAGATCGATTGCTGAAGGGCAGTCCCCGCCGTTGGGCCAATCGCCAAGGCGTAGGTGTTTCCCGCGCTGTCCTTGACCGATTGCACCGCTGCCGTCGTATCGTTCCACCCGACCACCACAATGTTCAAGTCACCCGCCGTTTGAGCGGCAGGAAAGGTGGCAGGAACCGACGCAGTGGGTGATTGTGGCGTTGCCGAAGCTACTTGCCCGAAGCTGACGGCCACCGCCGAATTGTAGTTGAAGCCGCTGGCTAGGCTTCCGCTCTGCCCGTTGGCCGTTACGGTCACAGTCACTGACCCGACACTGCCCGCCGGCGTCTTGGCTGTGATCTGTGTACCACTCACAATCACCACGCTCGTCGCCGCCGTCGCGCCAAAGGTTACCGTCGCTCCAGAGGCGAAGTTCGTGCCGGTGATGGTCACCGCTGTGCCGCCTGCGACCGGGCCGTTGTTCGGTGAAACACTAGTGACAGTGGGTGGAGCATTGTACGTAAACCCGCTGGCGAGGCTTCCGGGTTGCCCATTGACGGTGACGATTACCGTCACCGCGCCCGCCGCATGCGCGGGCGTCGTTGCGGTGATCTGTGTAGCGTTTACCACCACGACGTTGGTCGCCCCCGTCGCGCCAAAGGTTACCGTTGCTCCAGAGGCGAAATTCGTGCCTGTGATGGTCACCGCTGTGCTACCGGCGATTGGCCCATTGTTCGGCGAAACGCTGCTCACCGTGGGCACGACCACATAAGTGTATCCGTTCGTCAGACTAGCGCTAAGAGATCCCGGATTCGTCACCGCCACAGTCACTGCTCCGGCGCTGCCTGCTGGCGTCGTGGCCGTGATCTGTGTACCGCTCACAACCGCCACGGTGGTCGCTGCGGTACCGCCAAACGTTACCGTCGCTCCGGCGGCAAAGTTCGTGCCGGTAATTGTCACCGCCGTTCCGCCTGCCGTTATACCGGTGTTCGGCGATACGCTGCTCACCGTCGGTGGAGCTACGTAGGTAAACCCGTTGGTGAGGCCT
>Ga0265770_1000081_pt1 | contig 10855 bp, 10 predicted proteins | sample NZEome_2_FD_200838 | JGI IMG/M metagenome (GOLD analysis project Ga0265770, IMG submission 200838) | Metatranscriptome of rhizosphere microbial communities from Maridalen valley, Oslo, Norway - NZE1 (Metagenome Metatranscriptome) | ecosystem: Host-associated > Plants > Roots > Rhizosphere > Soil... | reverse complement strand
GTTGATGTGATCAACGGACGGGAGGTCGTCCGCATCGGCGACGCAGAGGGCACAGGCTTTGGCCCGCAGAAGGGAGTTTCCATTCTTCAATCACGCAGGCGAGCGAGAGCTCATGCTGAACACAGTCGCTCCGGTCTGGGACGGCAACGAGACCTGGCTGGTGCTCGGCGGCGCTTGTCTCTATGGAGTATTTCCCCTCGCCTACTCCACATTGCTGCCGGCCGTCTATCTTCCGGTGATAGCGATGCTTTGCGGCCTGATTTTCCGCGGCGTCGCGTTCGAGATTCGCGCCAAGGCGCGGCGCACGCAGAACCTTTGGGATCTCGCCTTCATCTTAGGATCGGGGACGGCGACGTTCTGCCAGGGCATGATCCTCGGCACGCTGCTCCAGGGCATCAAGATCGTCGATGGCAGGTTTGCCGGCGACGCATTCGGCTGGCTGTCGCCGTTTTCAGTGTTCTGCGGGCTGGGACTGTTGGTCACGTATGCGACGCTTGGCTGCGGTTGGCTCGTCATGAAAACCGAAGGCGATCTACAGCGGCGCTTGCGGATGTTGCTGAAACCGTTGTCCTCGGCGCTGCTCGCGATCATTGGAGTAGTGAGCCTGTGGACCGTGCTCGGTCAACCCGCCATCGCGCAACGCTGGTTCGGCGGACACAACTTTGTCTACTTTGCGCCGGTACCCCTGCTCGTGCTGGCCTGCATCACCGGCATCTTCCGCTCGGCGGCTACCGGCCACGACGCGCGCGCATTCATCTTGATGGAAGCGGTCATCTTTCTCGGCTACAGCGGCCTGCTGATCAGCATCTTTCCCAACATCGTGCCGCCCAATTTAGACATATGGGCCGCCTCAGCACCTCGCTCGAGCCAAATTTTCGTGCTCGTCGGTGCGGTAATCATCCTGCCCATCATTCTTTCCTACACGGCGCTGTCCTACTGGGTGTTCCGTGGCAAAGTCCGCCACGGCGACGAGGGCTATCATTGATGAAGAGGCCGCCGGAACAATCTTCGCTGCGGTCGCGGCTCGGCTGGTTCGCGATGTTGTACGTGGGTGGCGTGCTGGCAGTGTTCGTGCTGGCCGCGATCCTACACATGCTGCTGCGCGCGCAGCCCTAAACCAAAAAGCAAGCTGGGACAACTGGCATGGCTGGACCCGGCGGCCCGATTGGAGCACCATAGCGTAAACAAAAAGACGATTTGCGGAGCGACTATGCGAAGTTTCCTTGCCGCATGCATTGTCTCTTTGGCCATAGCTCTCATCGCGGCGGTGATCCTGGATTCCGCCGTCCAGGAGTCGGCCACCACGGCGTTCTCCACATCAGAGGTTCGGCAGTAGGAAGCCCTGCGATTCGATCTCGGTAAAGGTTCGCCCGAGCGTGCCTACGATCGCGTAAAAATCGACGGATGCGCTTTTTTCCAGATCCGAAAAGAAGCGTGCCATCCACGGCGCGACGTAATTATCGAAAATCTCGCGGTCGGTCCCTGGCGGCGCAGCAATCTCCCCACTGGCAAGACCTGCCATGATTTCCAAAAGAACGGCGGCATGATCTTCCGGCTCCGTTTGTGTCTCCACGCGCTCGATGCCGATGCGCCGCAACGTTTGGCGGAGATTCGCCAGGGGTCGGCCATGCAGAAAACCTGTCAAATAGTGTGAAGCGTACGGCATGAGTTCGCCGCGGCCGAGACCGAGGAACAACGCGAAATACTCCCGTGCCGTGATGGCGGCATCCGTCCGCGCGGCCGCCTTTCCGAGCGCGGCATGCGCTAACCCTAGGGGGCTGTCATCACCGCGCAGTTCAGCCAGGCGGAGCAGCATTTCTGCATCGGGACTGCGCATCAGCAAAGTCGCGAGTAGCGAATATTCCTTGGCGCGCGCCAGATCCACCTCATCGACGGCGGCCGCTTGTCCAGGCTCGGGCGTGTGCATGGGCTATTGCGGTAGAGCGCGGCCGTGAGATCGCGGTGCCACAGGGCCGGGACCTGCTTCACCGCCGGCCGTCTCGATTGCGCCGGCTGTCGCTACGATAACGGTTGTTCGTTCTATGCGGGGCGCCGCTGCCGCTGGCCTTACTGCTTCGAGCGGTTCGCTGCCCGGCAGTGCCGGCTGCTCGGCAGACTCAGATTCTTGCGGCATGTCTTGCGGCATGTCTTGCGGCATCTCTTGCGACGCTTCTTGCGGCGTCTCTTGCGCGACGTTCGTCAGGCTTCCGACGGCTTGTGCCATGAGATAATCGGCCGCTTCGATCGGTCCAAAACCCAGTATGCCGTCATGCTCATTGAAGTTCCATTGATTCTCGGCGATCCCGACAAAATCTCGAATGGCCGGATCCGCGCTCCATGCGCTGCGCAGCGCGGCGCGGGTCAGTTCGGCGGGGACGGCCTCGTGTAAAAATTGCTGGATATCAGTGTCGGCGACGATCGATTCAATGGGCGGCAGGCTTGCCGGATCGAAAGCGGCAGACGCAGGCGCGTCCGCCGGCGGCAATGCGGCTTCCGATTCGCGCTTCAATCTGAGCCAACGGGACAGAAAAGTTTCGGAGTCGCTCATGCTTCATCCTTCGAACCACCTGCCCTGCGGGCAGACGGCCGCGACTTGGAGCGCTCGCGCTTGAAGAACGCCTGCTCCACATGGTGTTCGGCGATGAAATTTTCCACGATCTGTCGGATGGACGCTGGCATCGGCACAGAATCGACCAAATCATTGCCGGCCCCCGTCAGCGCCTCGCCCTCTGCCGGATCCGCGGTGACGCAGAGCAGATCGAGCCCCACTCCGGCGGAACCTGGCCGGAGAACAACCCACAATCGCGCAGCGCCCGACGCAAGGTTATCGCGATAGTTCGCTGTCTCAGTGCGGTGAAGCTCGATTACGGCATCACCCGCATAGAAGAGGGTCAGATCTCCTTCGGCGCTAATCTGCGTCCAAGGCGGCGCTGCGGGCACGCCTTCGAGCACCGACACCGGCCGGTACAGAAAATCGGCCCAAGAACTCTCTGCCTTGCGCCGTTCGACGATGACCCCGACGCGAACGCGTGTGAGTGCCGCCCAGGTCAATTCAGCGCTCCGCTGCGATGCAGGACTGGCAGGCCCGTAATGAGATTTTGCGGCTTTAATCGCAGAGTCATATCCATCGACATCGCCGTGATCATGTAGGTTGGCGCACCTCTGGCCCGCTCGACGATTTCCACATCGTCGGCAAAAGTCAGCCGATACAAGCCAACCACGAGTCGACGCGCGGCCTCATCGAGCCCATCGCCTTTCCAGAGCGCATCTCCGATCCGCGTGGCATCGGCATCCAGGCCGACATACCAAGTCAAATTGACGTCGCGCAGCTCCGTTACCGGGTCGATCATTACATCAATGGCGAGCAGGTGGCGCACCCAACGCGTGACCACCACCCCGAGCGCAGCCAGCCCGCGCCGGCCTGCGGTAAGATCGAGCGCCATGTCGAAGGAATCACTGCGCTCCCAATACAGGCCGGCGTTGTCCTCGTTCAACACCTCGACCTCCGTTGCGGCCGAAAGCCCCAACATCGCGACCAAGGGCGAGAGCGGCTTGGCCTTCGATCCGGAAACGGCTTCCTCATCGATGGCGATCAGCGATCCTTCGTGCGTGATCAGTTTCTGGCTGCGGAATAACAGCTCGGCCGCGCGCAGCACGAGCGCATCGTCGCAGTCATCCAAAATATTGTGCAAGATGGCTTGAACCAGTTGGTCGAGAAAAATACGCGGAAATTTACGCCCCTGTCGCACGATCGCGAGATAGGCGGACTCCAAGGTTGCGTATTCCAGCAAATGATCGCGCCACTCGATCAGCAATTCCCAGTTCTCGCGCGCGTCTGCGTCGCTGATCGCCGCGATCCGCCAAGGCTCGACCCGCTGTCGTGGATGTGCCAGCAACGCCTCGTGCAGCGCTCGTTCAACCGCGCAGGCGTCCTGCGGCGGCACCATCTCGGGGCGCGCCAGGTAGGCTTTCAGGAATTGATCCGTGACGACCAAGCCGCCGTCGCCGCCGCGATCCAGCAGATGATGACCGCAGGAAAGCCAGAAATCGCGTTTCTCGCTCACTGGCGCGCTCGATCCACGAGTCCTACCAGGTCGATGTGCTCGGGCGGCTCTGCCTCCTCGTCAGCAACTTCTACCAAGCTGAAGACAGGCGCCGCCTGTGCGTAAGGATTCGCCTGCAGCGTCCGAAACGACTCGCGAATCGCCTCATCTTCGTAGCGGCGTGACACCGCGACCAACATTCCTGCCGGGTGATCGCAAAGGGATGCTGCGAAGGCGATCTCCTCCGCCGCGGCGAGCCGGGCGGTCGCAAGATCAGGAGCCCCGCAGCGCTCGAGCAGTCGTACCGCCAATTGTTCGACAGCCATCGAACGTTGCTCCTCGCTCACCTCAATGATCTGTGCCAAGGTCGACCAGCCGAACGAGCCGATCCCTAAAAACCCACTGCGGAACGCGGTACGGCGTTTGCCGCTCAACATTGCCGGATTCAGATTCGCGAACAACCATGCGCCCGATATGGCCCATTCGCCCGGCTCCGCCGCCTTATCAAAGACAAAGGTATCCGAGGTGTCCGCTCGGACGGTCTTCAGTAGTTTCACGGGCGAACTCGCTTAGCCACCCCCGCGACTATATCCTAAGGAGCGGCGCAGATAGACAGTCCCTCAGGCGTGGCGGCACCCCACTGCGCTTGGTATGCTCAAGAGAATGAGCGGCCCTCGGAATATCTTGCTCTGCACCTGCGAGGGCAGCATGCCGCTTGACGCCGATGCGTTGCGCCGCGGTTGCGGCGGCGTGCCGGCGATGGCCAATCAGCTGTGCCGCGCGGAACTCGACCAATTTCGCACCCTGGCGACGGGTGCCGCCCCGCTCACGGTGGGCTGCACACAGGAAGCTGCGGTGTTCTTGGCCGCTGCCGCCGCGGCTGGGCGGAGCGCCCCTGTCGATTTCGTCAATGTCCGCGAGACTGCCGGTTGGTCCAACGAGGCGGCGTCAGCGGGACCTAAGATGGCGGCACTCATCGCGGCGGCCGCGGAAGCGTTGCCCCCGACACCCATGATCACGCTGCAGAGCGAGGGCGTCGTCCTCATTTACGGCCGCGATGTGCAAGCTGTGGAGGCCGGCAACTTATTGAAAGCGCATCTGGATGTCACGGTGCTGATCACGCCGCCGGCTGCGCTCGTTCCGCCACGCATCAGCGAATTTCCGATCGCACAAGGCAAGATCCGCTTCGCCAAAGGTCATCTCGGCGCTTTCGAAATCACCGTCGATGAATTCGCGCAGCCCTCGCCGTCTTCGCGAGGCAGCCTGGCCTTCGGCCCTTCGCGCCAGGGCGCAGTGTCGCGCTGCGACATCCTGATCGATCTTTCCCGCGGCGTCGCGTTGTTTCCCGGCGCGGATTTGCGCGATGGCTACCTGCGAGCCGATCCCGACGACCCGGCGGCGGTATTGACCGTCGTACTGAAGGCGCGCGATCTGGTCGGTACCTTCGATAAACCGCGTTATATCAGCTTCAGCGAGCATCTATGCGCGCATTCGCGCTCGCAGATTATCGGCTGCACACGTTGCCTCGACCTTTGTCCTGCCGGCGCCATCGCGCCGGCAGGAGACCATGTGGCGCTCGACCCCAATATATGCGCCGGCTGCGGCCAATGCGCCGCCGCCTGCCCCACGGGTGCCGCGGTGTATGCGTTGCCGCCGTCGGATGCATTGCTGCGCAAGTTGCGCGCGCTGCTCCTGGCCTACCGCGAAGCCGGCGGGGAAGGCGCCGTTGTGCTGTTGCACGATGAGCCTCACGGAGCGCCGTTGATCAACGCGCTGGCCCGGTTCGGCGACGGTCTGCCCGCGCACGTGCTGCCCGTGTCGGTCAACGAGGTCACGCAAATCGGACTCGAGGCGATTGCAGCGCTGTTCGCCTACGGAGCATCCGCGGTGCGCTTGCTGCTTCGCGTGAAAGCGCGTCATGATGTCCTTGGCCTCACCCGGACCCTCGCGCTGGCTGATGCGATTCTTTCGGGTCTGGGATTCGGGCCTTCGCGGCTCGCTACCCTCGAAGTCGATGATCCCGATCTTTTGGGGCAGGCACTGCGCGCAATTCCGCTGCTGGCGAGCGCACCACGCCCTGCGAGTTTCCTGGCCACGGGCGACCAGCGGGGAGTGCTGCGATTTGCGCTGCGCGAGCTGCGCCGGGCGGCGCCGGAGCCTGCGGATGTGATCGCGCTACCGGCGTACGCGCCCTTCGGCGCGGTGGAGGTCGATGCGGCCGGCTGCACGCTCTGTCTTTCCTGTGTATCGGCATGCCCGACGCATGCGCTGACCGATGATTCAGAGCGGCCGATGCTGCGTTTCTCGGAAGAAACGTGTGTGCAATGCGGACTGTGCGCGGCGACCTGCCCCGAGCGGGTCATCACGCTCAAACCTCAGCTCGATTTTAGGAGCAGCGCCGGCAGCGCTCGAGTCCTGAAAGAGGAAGAACCGTTCCGGTGTATCCGCTGCCGCAAGCCGTTCGGCGTTAAGAGTACGATCGAACATGTCCTGGCGCAGCTTAAGGACAAGCATTGGATGTTTAAAGACGCTCCCGAGCGGCTCGATCTCATCAAAATGTGCGAGGACTGCCGGGTGGCATTCGTCTCAGAAAAGGATTTCGATCCCTATGCACCGCCGCGCGCCCCGGTGCGCACCACCGAGGACTATTTGCATCAGCGCGATGCCGGCCAGACCCCGAAAAAGCTCGATAGCTGAGAGCGACTATTTGGCTGGGGCCACGCTCGCGTGGCCCGGCGGTTCGGCGGAGCGTTCTTTCGCAAGCGTCTCCGCCAACCATTGATCGTGGTGTTCCTTGGCCCAGTTGAGGTCCACTTCGCCCGTGCCCATCGCCTCGAAGGCGCCTTCCATGCCGAGCGTGCCGATATAGATGTGCGCGAGAATCATAGCGATAAACAGAACCGCGACGCTCGCGTGAACTGCCTGTGCAATATGCATCGAGCCAATGGTGGTTCCGTAGAACGGAAACAGCAGCAGCAGCCCAGTCACGGCAACCGCCGCGCCCGCGCCGAGCGCAAGCCAGAAGACCATTTTCTCGCCGGCGTTGTATCGGCCCGCGGGTGCATGCTTGGATTTGATGAAGCCGCCGCCCTGTTTCAGCCAATCGATGTCGACTCTTTTGGGGATATTGTCCTTGAGCCAAAGCGTCACGATCAGGATCAATCCTGCCATGAAGGAAAACCCGACGAAGTTATGCGCATACTTGGCGCCTTGCGAGAACGTACTGAACGCTTCATGCCCGATGAGCGGCATCAAGAGCAGTTTCCCGAAAGTGATATTCAGACCCGTCAAGGCGAGGACGACGAAAGAGACCGCCGTGAGCCAGTGCGAAAAGCGCTCGAAGGCGCTGAAGCGTTTCACCTTCTTGCCGGAACGGCCCGCGGAAATCCGGATCCTTCCGAATAGCCAGTAGGCGAGCGCCAACACGGCGATCATGCCGAGTATGATGATTGCGCCCAGCCAGTGCAGCGTGACTTCATGAAAATAAACCCACGTACGTCCGGCGGGTTGTATGAGCACGCTGGCTCTCTTGTCGGGAATATCGATTCGTCCTTGAATTCTCGGCTCGTGTTGCAGCAGCGTCTGTTCCTTGACGGCGCCCGCGTCAGGATCCTCCACCGGCGCGTTCGGGTCGGTGCGTTGGGCGTTCGCCTGCAGCGCAACGGCGAGCAGCGTCAAGAACACCAGCGGTGCGAGGGCATGGCGGGTTCGCGCGAGCATTCTCAGCATCATATTCACCCTCTGCGCATCGTCACACGTGATAAGCCGTCATCCAGCCCCAAGCACCGGATCCGTAGCCGCGCCGCAGTACCCGCTCCTTGTAAATCTGAGCGATGATGTCGCCGTCGCCGGCCAGCAACGATTTGGTCGAGCACATTTCCGCGCACAGCGGCAGCTTTCCCTGCGCCAGCCGGTTGGCGCCGTACTTCTTGTATTCTTCGGCACTACCGGTTGCTTCCGTACCGCCGCCGCCCGCGCAGAAAGTACATTTGTCCATTTTGCCGCGGGAGCCGAAATTGCCGACGCGCGGATATTGCGGCGCGCCGAACGGACATGCATAGAAGCAGTAGCCACAACCGATGCACAAATCCTTCGAATGCAGCACGACCCCTTCTTCGGTGGGAAAGATGCAGTTCACCGGGCAGACCGCGGCGCAAGGCGCGTCGGTGCAATGCATGCAGGCCATCGAGACCGACCGCTCCCCCGGCAGACCGTCATTGATGGTCACAACCCTGCGCCGATTGATGCCCCAGGGCACCTCATTCTCGTTCTTGCACGCGGTGACGCACGCGTTGCAATCGATGCAGCGGTCGGCGTCGCAAAGAAACTTCATCCTCGCCATGTACCCTTCCTTCCCGCTCGAATCTGACTTATCCCGCCCGGATCTGACACAGGGTCGCCTTCGGTTCCTGCATGCCGGTGGCCGGATCGTAGCCATAAGTTGTCAGGCCGTTCACGCTCTCACCGAGCACGTAAGGGTCCGCACCCTTGGGATATTTGCTGCGTTGATCGACACCCTGCCACCATCCGGCAAAATGAAAGGGCATCCATGCCAAACCCTTGCCCACACGCTCGGTCACCAGGGCCTTCATCCGCGCTTTCGAATGGCTCTCAGGTCCCGTGACCCACACCCAGCTGCCGTCGCCGATCCCCCGTTCCGCCGCGTCGGCGGGATTGATCTCGACGTACATCTCCTGTTTCAGCTCCGCCAGCCATCGGTTCGAGCGCGTCTCCTCACCGCCCCCCTCGTACTCGACCAGACGGCCCGAACTCAAGATCAGCGGGAAGTCCTTGACGACGCCCTGGTCGACGGCGGTTTTCTGAACGGTAAATCCCGTGTTGGGCACGCGGAACTGGCGGGCATCCGGTAACGTCGGATATTTGGACACAAGGTCGGGCCGTGGCGTATAGATCGGCTCCCGATGAACCGGGACCGGATCCGGCAAATTCCAGGCGATCATGCGCGCTTTACCGTTGCCATAGGGGCTGCAGCCGTGTTTGATCGCCACGCGCTGAATGCCGCCGGACAAGTCGGTCGACCAGGATACGGTTTCCGGTTTCGCACCGCCCACGCGTTGAATAACCGCCATCTCCTCCGCCGTGAGATCCTTGTCCCAGCCGAGCTTTTTCAGCACGCCGAGTGTGAACTCGGGATAGCCGTCCTTGATCTCCGAACCCAACGAATATGATCCGTCGGCCAGGAGGTTTTCATGAAGCTCTTTTTCGATCTCTTGGCCGTTCTCCACGACTTTACGCTTCACGACGCGCTCGACGCCGAAGCGCGCGCGGAACGTGCCGCCGCCATCGGCCACGGACAAATTGGTGTTGTAAAGCACCGGCGAGCCGGGGTGCCGCAGTGCCGGTGTTCCCCAGCACGGCCACGGTAGCCCGTAGTAATCGCCGCCGACCTCCGGATCGTCCTTCGGCGCTCTCAGGGTCACCAAGTCGAATTTATTTTGGTTCTTCATATGCGCCTTGAGGCGCTCCGGCGACTGACCGCAATAACCGGTGGACCAGCCGCCGCGATTGATCTCGCGCAGGATATCCTCCGCGGACACCGCGCCGTTCTCGACCTTGATGTTTTTGAACATCTTGTCGGCGAACCCCAGCTTGCGGGCGAACATGTACATGACGTCGTAGTCGTTCTTCGATTCGAACACCGGTTTCACGATCTGCTCGCCCCACTGCAGCGAGCGATTGGAAGCGGTGCGCGATCCGTCCATTTCGAAACTGGTGCACGCCGGCAGCAAATAAGTCCCGTTTTTCCGCCCCGAGAGCACTGCCCAGGTCGTTGGGTACGGATCGCACACCACCAGCAGATCCAGCTTCTCAATGCCGCGCACCGATTCGGGCATACGGGTGATCGTATTGGCGCCATGCCCCATGATAAACATGGCCTTCAACGTATCGGGCTGGCTCACTTGGTCCTTCGGCAGGAGCGTGGCATCGAACCAGCGCGTGCTGGGTATGCCGGGACTTTCCATTAATTTCTTGTCGGCGAAGCGCGAGAGCATCCAGTCGTAGTCGACCTCCCACACGCGGCACCAATGCCGCCACGCGTCTTCGGAAAGGCCATAGTAGAGAGGAAGACTGGTGACATCGAGTCCGAGATCGGTCGCTCCCTGAACATTGGTATGACCGCGGAAGATATTCGCGCCGCTGCCGTAACCGCCGACGTTGCCGGTGGCGAGCAGCAACAGGCAGCTGGCGCGGACGTTGGCCGTGCCGGTCGCAAATTGCGTCTGACCCATGGCCCAGATCAACGTCGAGGGCCGTTCGGTTGCGAAAACTTCAGCCACATGCCTGACCTGCGCTTCCGGCAATCCGGTAACGCGTTCGACCTCCGCCGGCGTCCACTTCTCGACCTCCGGCATAACGTCTTCCAGCCCGTACACGCGCTGGCGCATGAACTCCTTGTCCTCCCAGCCATTCTTGAAGATGTGCCAGAGCATGCCGTAGATGGTGGCAATATGCGTGCCGGGACGTACGCGCAAAAACTCGTTCGCATGCGCGGCGGTACGCGTCAGCCGCGGATCGATGACGATCATATTGGCGCGGTTGAGTTCCTTGCCCTCGAGAATGTGCTGCAACGAGACCGGATGCGCCTCGGCCGGATTGCCGCCCATGATCATGATGGTCTTGGAGTTGCGAATATCGTTGTAGCTATTGGTCATCGCACCATAGCCCCAGGTGTTGGCGACGCCGGTGACGGTGGTGGAATGACAGATGCGTGCCTGGTGATCGGAATTGTTCGTGCCCCAGAAGGCGGCGAACTTGCGGTTCAGGTAGGCCGCTTCATTGGTGAACTTGGC
>Ga0265770_1000080_pt1 | contig 10865 bp, 13 predicted proteins | sample NZEome_2_FD_200838 | JGI IMG/M metagenome (GOLD analysis project Ga0265770, IMG submission 200838) | Metatranscriptome of rhizosphere microbial communities from Maridalen valley, Oslo, Norway - NZE1 (Metagenome Metatranscriptome) | ecosystem: Host-associated > Plants > Roots > Rhizosphere > Soil... | reverse complement strand
GCCGGCCTGGCCGAGAGCTATCGGCGCATGTACGACGCGTACTCGCGCGTTTTCACCCGAATGGGACTGAAGTTCCGCGCCGTCCAGGCGGACGGCGGCAGTATCGGCGGCGATACCTCGCAGGAATTTCACGTCCTCGCGGACTCGGGCGAGGATGCGATCGCGTTCTCGGACGGCGATGATTACGCCGCCAACTTGGAAACCGCGGCCGCCGTCGCGCCTGCCACGCCGCGCGCGGCCGCAACGCAGCCCATACTTAGGGTGCCAACGCCGAATGCGCGCACCATTGCCGAAGTCAGCGCGCTGCTGGGCGTGAAGCCGTCGCAATGCGTGAAGACACTGCTGGTCGACGGCGCCGACGGCGGGGTCGTCGCGCTCGTGATCCGCGGCGACCATGAACTGAATGCCTTGAAATCTCAGAAACTCGAGGGCGTGGCAAGCCCTCTTAAAATGACGGGCGCGGAACGGATTAGAGCCGTCGCAGGGGCTGAACCGGGATTCATCGGTCCGGTGGGCTTCAAGGGGCGGATCTACGTGGACCATGCCGCGGCACACTTGGCCGATTTCGTGTGCGGCGCCAATGAAAAGGACCTGCACTACCGTGGCGTGAATTGGGGGCGCGATCTCCCCGATCAGCCGTCGGTCGATATCCGCAATGCCCAAGCGGGCGATCCCAGCCCGACGGGGCGCGGCACGCTGCAAATCGCGCGCGGCATCGAGGTCGGGCACATATTCCAGCTGGGACAGCTCTACAGCGCTGCCATGAACGCCAGCGTGCTCGATGAGGAGGGCAAGGCCGTGACGATGTTCATGGGCTGTTACGGCATCGGCGTAACGCGCATTGTCGCCGCGGCGATCGAACAAAACCACGATGCCAATGGCATCCTATGGCCGGAAGCGATTGCGCCTTTTCAAGTGGTGCTGGTGCCCATCAACTATCAGAAATCGGCGAAGGTTCAAGAGACGGCGGATGCCTTGTATCGGGACTTCAACGCCGCGGGCATCGATGTGCTGCTGGATGATCGGGATGCGCGGCCCGGGGTCAAATTCGCCGATTCAGAGCTATTGGGCATTCCCCACCGCATCGTGATCGGTGAACGCTCTTTGGCCGCCGGCAATCTCGAATATCGCGATCGGCGCGAGACCGAGTCGACAGAAATTTCGGCCGCCGATCCGGTAGGCTATGTCCGACATAAGTTAAATGGCTGAGGCTGCCCCATGCGGTATCCCTGCGCGGTACTGCTCGCGCTAATCGTCTCACTTGCCCTGCCCGGCGCATCGCACGCCGACCAGCAGCGCGATCCTGAGCTCAAGGAGCTGCTGCAGAAAATCATCGGTAGCGCCGATTGCTTCACCGATAAGTACGAATCAGAAGTCTGGTACAAGTCCATGGAACCGCGCCTCGCGCAGTTCGTAGCCACGCACGATGAACGCGTTGAGATCTTAAATCACGTGTACTGCGAAGCGAAACGAGACCCGAACATGCAGATCCCTCCGGATTTGGTGCTTGCGCTCATGGAGGTGGAGAGTCGCTTCGATCGCTGGGCCGTCTCGCCGGCCGGCGCGGTTGGCCTCATGCAGGTAATGCCCTTCTGGCCGCGCCAGCTGGGCGTTTCGAACCAACTGGTGAAAATCGCGCCGAATATTCGCATGGGCTGCGAGATTCTTCGCTATTACCTGCGTGCCGAGCATCATAATTGGTCCGCGGCCCTGGCTCGCTACAACGGCAGCGTGGGCCATAACAAGTATCCGGCCCTGGTTATGCAGCGCTGGCAGCGCGCCTGGCGCTTCTAAAATATTTCAAAGGCCGCCGGTATTTCGTCTTGTCTGTCGGCAGCGTCGCTATCCCGGACATCATCGACACGCGCCTGCACAGGACCGCGCTTCAACCATTCGTGCATGGCGTTCACCGCGGCTACGCTGCCCTGCGCCAGCACTTCGACAGAACCGTCGGGTAGGTTGCGCGCCAGGCCGCGAATGTAGAGGCGCTTGGCCTCGAGCCGGGCGCTGTGCCGGAAAAACACGCCCTGTACCTTGCCAATCACCAGGAAGCGCCGGACGACCTCATCCATGCCGAGTCGCAACTAGTGAGAAGCGGGGGCTGCCGTTTCGGCGTGCTGGGCATTGGCGAGCGCGGCGGCGGCATGGTGCTTGGCCTGTAAGGCGGCCAGACGGGCTCGTGCATATTCTTGCGCCTGCAAGTGCGCTTCCGCCCTGGCGATGGCCGCCTGCGCCGCATCGTATTCCGGCGAACTGCCCCGGGTCGCGCCCGCGGCGGCCGCGGCCACGATGGCTTGACGCGCATCGCTCATTTCCTGCACGGGCGGTGCCGTCTGGCAGCCGAGCAGACAAACGACACCGACCAGAACAACAATGAGCCGCGACATAGAGTTCTTCGACACTAGCAATAGCCACCAAAGCCGTCAAACAAGCGTCGTTATACAATATGCATCTTGACCTGACTTAATGCGTTGCGCCGGCGCTGCACGCGCGCATTCCTACGTGATTTCCACGGAAGACCATCGATGAATGAAGTACTGGTTTTGTATTATTCGCGCCAAGGAAGCACCGCCGCCCTGGCAAGGCAAATTTGCCGCGGCGTCGAGGCCGTTCAAGGAATGCAGGCGCGATTGCGCACCGTCGCGCCCATCACCGCCACCACTCAGCGCCTTGATCCGGCGGTGCCGGACGAGGGTCCGCCCTATGCCACGCACGACGATCTCGTGCAGTGCTGCGGCCTCATCCTCGGCAGCCCGACTCGATTTGGAAATATGGCGGCTCCCGTCAAACATTTTTTGGACGGCACCGGTGCGCTATGGCTCTCCGGGGCATTGGCGGGCAAGCCCGCCGGCGTCTTTACCTCGACTCAAACGCTGCACGGCGGGCAGGAGTCGACGCTGCTGTCGATGATGGTGCCCCTGCTTCACCACGGCATGTACTTGGTCGGTCTGCCCTTCACGGAAGCCGGCTTGTCGGACACTCGCAGCGGCGGCACGCCCTATGGTGCCAGTCATGTCGCAGTGCTCACCCCGCATGGCGAACTGTCCGAACATGAGAGCGCACTCGCGCGCGCGCTGGGTACCCGCGTCGCCTTTCTCGCCGATCGACTCGCATCTCGCGCATGAACGCAGCGTCGACTTCGCGCGCAGCGTCGACTTCGCGCGTACTCACGATCTGGCTCTGGGCCGCCGTGGCCTTAAGTCTGCTGGCGTGGGCCTTCGTCGGCTATCCGTGGCCGCTATGTGTCGTTGCCGTGGTGCCGCTGCTGGCACCCTTGAATGGTTTGGTGCGCGGCCGACGCTACACCTACGCCTGGGCGACACTGTTTGCCATTCCTTACCTGGCGTTTGCCGTCACGGAACTTTTGGTGAATCCGCAGGCGCGTTGGGTGGCGGGCGTCAGTCTGCTGCTGGTTTTCGCCTGGTTCTGCACTATGATTTTATTCTTGCGTGCTTCTCGAGCTCATCGCGAATAAAAGGAATCGTGAGGCGGCGCTGTTCGACCAAGGAGGCCTCGTCCAGCGCGTCGAGAACCTCAAATAGCGAGGGCAGATCCCGCGGCATGCGCTTCAACAAATACTCTGAGGTTTCGTAGGGCAATTGCAGTCCGCGCTGCGCCGCGCGCAATCTAAGCGCCTCGATGCGTCCCTCATCGTCGAGTTCGTGAAGCTGATACACGACGCATGCCGCCGCCCGGGAGCGCCAGTCATCCAGTACCCACGCCGCCCGGCGCGGCGCCCCGGCGGCTGCGAATATCAGGCGGCTGCGCAGTTCCGCCGCCTCATTGAAGAGACGGAACAGGACCCGCTCCCAGTCCTGATCCCCGGCGACCTGATCGACGTCGTCGATGCACAGCACCGCGCTGCGCTCGTATCCGGCGAGAGCTTCGGGCGGCAATGGGAAAGAGCGGTCCAGCGGAAAATAGGCGGCCGCCTCGCCCGCTGCCGCGCAAGCGGCCTGCAGCAAGTGCGTCTTGCCGGATCCGTGAGCACCCCACAGCCACACCGGCAGTGCACTCGGCGATCGCAGCGCCGTCAGGATTTCCGAATTGGAACCCGGCGCAAAGCTCTCATAAACCGCATTTGCCCGCAGCCGCATGCTCAAGGCGAGTTGTTTCATGCCGCGGCTGCCGCCCGCCGGCCGTAGACCAGGACATAGTCGATGCCGCTCACAGCGACGGTCGCAAATACCAGCGCGCCCAGCCAGGTGATCACCCATTCGGGAGGCAGCGAAAATTTTGCCCGGCTCACGACCAGCAATATGAAGCCTGCCTGACACACCGTGTTGATTTTGCTGATGAGCGACGGATGCGCCGTCAGGGGTCCAATAACCATGCGATAGGCGGCGGCTCCCGCCACGATGATGACATCGCGAGCGACCGCAGCCACCATCAGCCACAGCGGCACCAGCTTCATGAGGCTCAAGGTGACGAACACCGTGGCCAGGAGCGCCTTGTCGGCGATCGGATCGAGCACCGCGCCCAGCTCGCTTTGCCAGTTGAAGCGCTTGGCGAGAAAGCCATCAGCCGCGTCCGAAACCGCCGCGACCGCGAACAAAACGATGGAAAGCGCAAGGCGCTGGTGGGCCAGCGCGATCGCGATGGGCACGACCAGTAAAATTCGGATAACACTAATGATGTTCGGGATGTGGCGCACGGCTCGACAGGCTCCCGACTAGCGATGCAGTTGGAAGCGCTGAATCCCGTTCTCGGCGGCGGCAATCGGCTGTAACCGCCCATTTAGCGACAGCGCACGCTGCAGCGAGTCAACGCCGCCGCGCGTCGACAGCCGGAATCTGACCGTGTCGCCCGACAGGGACTCCACGCTCACACGCGAGATGAAGGTGAGCGACTCGAGATAGCTCTGCAGACTCGCATAGTCGCGCAAATCGTTGAGTCCGCTGACTTCGATGTCCACCGGCACCACCCCGCCGCTCGCGGCGAACATTCCCGCATATAAATCGGCGGCGCGATTCACGCCTTCCAAGGTGCCGGAGTATTCGCTGCTTCGATCCTGAAACAGATGCGTCCAACGCACATTGGCGTTCGCACTCGAACTGCTCGCTCGCCCGATTAACACCCCATCGCTGCCCATGCGGCGGCCAATTTCTGCGAATGTGGAGGAGGAACCCGTGCTCACCGCCGAGTAATCGATATGGAATTTCTGCAGTTCCGCGCCGCTGGGCCACATCAGTGGCAAGCCGCGCGCCGCGGCGGCGGCGCTGATCGCCGTTTTGAGATCGGAGCTGTCGTCGGTGGTCAGGACGTTGCCGCCCTGTGCGCCGCTTTGCACGCCGAGCAGCACCAAGGTCGTGGGCCGCTCGTGACCCCACAAAGGCTGCCCATTCTGCGTCAGCCACCGCTCGATGGCGGGACCGTCGAAGGCCACCCAAACTTGGGCATCGGGCGCAGCCCGGTACTGCTGCACGTAGCGCCGCGCATTGCTGACCAACGAGCTCAAAGCGGGGTCCTCATCGGCATTGCGACGGCCCGTGACACGAATCAGCACCGTCTTCATCGCATCCTGGAAAGCAGCGCTGTATGCCGCGTCAGAGCGGTCGGCGAGCGCTGCCGTCGCCTGATACATCTCGGCGCGGGTAATCGCCGCCGCGCCCTCGCCGAGGCTTAAGGCCGCGAGACAGATCCAGACGATCGAAAAGCGCCGCAAGTACTGTTTCATGGTGTTGTAAAATACCATAGCTGAAGTGCCAGCCGCTTTGGCCTAGCCCCAAGATGAAGGAACCTTTAATGACTGAGCGAGCGCCCGTGACCTATCGCGACGCCGGGGTCGATATTGACGCCGGCGACGAACTTGTCGAGCGAATCAAGCCGCGGGTGAAGCGCTCGATGAGGCCAGAGGTGCTCGGGGGCATCGGCGGCTTTGGCGCACTGGTCGAGGTGCCGTTGGACCGCTACCGCAAGCCGGTGCTGGTATCCGGAACCGATGGCGTCGGCACCAAACTGCGCCTGGCCATCGACACACAGCGGCACGACGGTGTGGGCATCGATTTGGTCGCCATGTGCGCCAATGACGTTGTCGTGCAAGGCGCCGAGCCGTTGTTCTTCTTGGACTATTACGCCAGCGGCAAGCTCGATGTCGGCGTCGGCGAGCGCGTCATTGCGGGCATCGTCGAGGGATGCGTACAAGCCGGCTGCGCCCTGGTCGGCGGCGAAACTGCCGAGATGCCCGGCATGTATCACGGCGCGGATTACGATCTCGCGGGTTTCTGTGTCGGTATCGTGGAGAAGGACGCGATCATTGACGGCTCGAAGACACGCGCCGGCGATGTGGTACTCGGGCTGCCCTCCTCCGGTCCGCACTCCAACGGTTTTTCCCTGATTCGCAAAATCCTGCAGCTCACCAGTGCGGATCTCCAGGCTGATTTGCAAGGCGTCAGCCTCATCGATCGTCTCATGGCGCCGACGCGAATATACGTCAAGCCGCTGCTGAAACTGATGCGCGAGGTATCGCTGCACGGGCTGTCGCACATCACCGGCGGCGGCCTCCTGGACAATATTCCGCGGGTGTTGCCCGAGGGGTTGGAAGTGGTGCTGGAACGCCGCGCTTGGCGCCGCGAAGCGGTATTTGAGTGGCTGCAGCAACAGGGCAGAATCGCCGATGCGGAAATGTATCGCGTGTTCAATTGTGGAATCGGCATGACCGTCCACGTATCGGCGAACGATACACAACGGGCCATCGATATTTTGCGCGCAGCGGGCCAGGAGGCACTGGTGATCGGTGAGGTTCGCTCTGGAACTCGCGGCGTCGTCATCGCTTGAGCCAGGCAGCGCGGCAGCCGATCGTCATCCTGATATCAGGACGCGGCAGCAACATGCGGGCGCTCATCGAGCGCAGCCACGCGGCCGACGCTGCTTATTCCGTGGCGTCGGTAATCTCTGATCGAGCCGATGCCGGAGGCCTTGAGGCCGCGACGCAACTCGGTATCGAGGCTCGAGCGCTACCGCGGCCGGCGGGCAGCGAACGCGCCGAGTACGATCAGCTCCTGGCGGCGGCGATCAGCGAGTATTCGCCCTCGCTGCTGGTGCTCGCGGGATTCATGCGCATCCTGTCGGCCGAATTTGTCGCACGGTTTGCGGGAAGGATATTGAACATTCATCCCTCTTTGCTGCCAAAGTATGCAGGACTGCATACGCATCGGCGCGTGCTGGAAGCGCGCGAAGCCGAGCATGGTGTCACGGTGCATTTCGTCACCGAGGAGCTCGATGGGGGGCCGCCCGTGCTGCAGGCGCGTGTGCCGGTCTTGCCGGGCGATACGGAAACGACATTGAGTGAGCGCGTGCTGATTCAGGAACACGTCATCTATCCGCTGGCCGTCAATTGGTTCTGCCAGGGACGATTACGCTGCGAAGACGGCAAGGCGCACCTCGATGGCCGAGTATTGGACGAACCGCTGCAAATTAGCGACCTTCCGCCGGAGAAACGTTCATGAAGATATTCGCGGGCGCGCTTTTCCTGGCAGTCATGGCCTCCACCCTCGCCGCGGCGCAAACCCCGAGCGAACCCGGCATCGCGCCATTCATCGCGCACTATGAGGCAGCGTGGAAAGGCATCAGCGTGGGCACCAGCGAGATACACCTGACGCGCGGCACCGAACCGGGACAATATTTGTACGTCTGGACCATCACCGCGCACGGGATTTTCCGCATCGCCTATCGCGACGACCTGGTGCAGAAGAGCTGGTTGCAAATCGTCGGCGAGCACGTACGCCCGGATAAGTACTTCGGCAAGGAAGGCTCACAAACGGTCGAGCTGAATTTCGACTGGAGGGAAAAGCGTGCGACCGGCGTGTCGGAAACCAAGCCGGTGGATATCAAGCTGCCGGACGGAACTCAGGACGTCATGTCCATTCAGGTTGAAGTGATGTTCGACCTTAAGAACGGCAACTTACCCAAGACCTTCCAAATCATCGACAAGGATCAGTTGAAGGAGTTCAACTACGCCCAGGAAGGCACCGCCAAGATCCGCACCGCTATCGGCGAACTCGACACCATCATCGTCACCAGCCAACGCGCCGGCAATAACCGGATCCTGCGCATGTGGTTTGCGCCCTCACTGGGATTCGTGCCCGTGCAGGCGGAACGCAGCCGCGATGGCAAGATTGAAATCGCCATGCGGCTCAAGAGCGTCGATCATTTGATTCCAATCGAGCCGGCGCACCTGACGCCCTAAAAAACCGAGCCTTACGTTTTCGGCAGCGTCACTCCGCGCTGGCCTTGATACTTGCCGCCACGATCCTTGTACGAAGTCTCGCAGACCTCGTCGGATTCGAAGAACAGCATTTGCGCCACGCCCTCGTTGGCGTAAATCTTCGCGGGCAGTGGCGTGGTGTTGGAGAATTCCAGGGTGACGTGGCCTTCCCACTCGGGTTCTAAAGGCGTTACGTTGCAAATAATTCCGCAACGTGCGTACGTCGATTTTCCTAATGTGACCACGAGTACGCTGCGCGGTATCCGGAAATATTCCACCGTACTCGCAAGCGCGAAAGAGTTTGGCGGAATGATGCACACCGGTCCCTTGAAATCGACGAACGACTTCTCGTCGAATTTTTTCGGATCCACAATCGTGGAATTGATGTTGGTAAAAATTTTGAAGTCATCAGCACAGCGCACGTCGTAGCCGTAGCTCGATGTTCCGTATGAAACGATTTTCCCGCCATCTTGCACGCGCACTTGTTGCGAGGAAAACGGTTCGATCATGCCCTGTTCCGCGGCCATCCGTCTGATCCAACGATCGCTCTTTATGCTCATTAAGTTGCTTCAACCGTAATCTTGGGAAATGCCCGGCTATAGTCTTTGTTCAAGGTCGCCAAGCGCGCGGCCGTGCGGCGCGCCATCAAAAAATAGGCCCGCGCGCGATCGCTGCCCGGCTCGGCCACCACCGTCGGCGAGCCGCCGTCGGCATCTTCGCGGATGCGGATATCGAGCGGCAGCTCACCCAGCAGCTGCACCCCATATTGGGCCGCCATGCGCGCGCCGCCGCCGCTGCCAAACACATGCTCCACGTGCCCGCACTGAGCGCAGATATGCACGCTCATGTTCTCCACCACGCCGAGCACCCGCACCTCGACTTTCTCGAACATCTTGAGACCCTTGCGAGCATCCAAGAGGGCTATATCTTGCGGAGTGGTGACGATCACAGCCCCGCTGACGGGCACGCGCTGCGCCAAAGTGAGCTGAATGTCGCCGGTGCCGGGCGGCATGTCGACCACCAAGTAGTCCAAATCGCCCCACGTGGTGTCGCCGAGAAGCTGAGTCAGCGCGGAGGTCACCATGGGACCGCGCCAGGCCATCGGCTGTTCCGCGTCAATCATGAAGCCGATGGACATCACTTCGACGCCGTGCGCGCGCAGCGGCGCGATGTGTTTGCCATCGGTGCTGACCGGCTTGGCACCTGCCAATCCCATCATGAGCGGCTGGCTCGGGCCGTAAATATCGGCGTCCAACAGTCCCACCTTGGCGCCTTGCGCCGCCCACGCGAGCGCCAAATTCGCCGCGGTCGTGGACTTGCCGACGCCACCCTTGCCCGAGGCGACCGCCACGACGTTCTTGACGTTTATTAACGGTTTCAGCGTCCGTTGAACGGCATGCGCGGTGATTTGCGCAGTGAGTTTCAGCTCCAGCCGGGCACTCCCCAGGGCGGACCCAAGGTGCGACTGCAGCGCCGCCTGCATTTCAGGCACATAATCCGCGCAGGGGAACCCCAACACGAGCTCGATTGTGGCCAGCGAACCTTGGACCGAGACGGACTTGACCGCCTTGGCATCGCCCAAGGTCTGACCTAGGTAGGGGTCGGTATAGGCGTTAAGTTTCTCGCGGAGAACGCTTTCCGCGGTAGGAGGTTGATTCATAAGGATCGCCGATTGTACCGCAGGCGGCTAAAACCGTGACGTGTGGCATAATTCCGTAATGAGAATCAATACCATGGATGGCGCCTGAATTAAGGTAACAATGGGTAGTTCTCGGGAAAGTCCAGCTTAGGCGCCGAATGACCTTATTCGCCAACTATCGTGCCGATCGGCTAATTGCCGAAGTTAAATCCAGCGGCAATCCGGCTAGCCCGCTGGCGCTGAAGGCATTGGAGAAATTAATCTCGCTGGGGTCCGACGCCATTGACCCGATAGTGGACGCGCTCGCAACGTCGGAAAAAAAAGAGACCACTGCCTACGTCGAAGTATTGGCTCGCCTGATTGACTCCAAAACCCTGCCGATTCTGCTGAAGACCATGTCGGAAGCCAACGGCCGCGCCATGTCGGGAATCGCGTGGGCGCTGTCTACGAGCAAGAACTATCCCGCCCACGCGCTGCTCGACGCCTTGGCTAAACCCGGGATGCCGAAGCAAGCACTGCTCGACGTGATTACCGCGCAAAAATCCCGCTACACGGTGCGCGAACTGTTGAACGCGGCCTACACGCAAGAGCCCAGTGAGCGAAACGGCCTGTTCAAGATCGTCGGCGAGATCGCGGACGAATCGTCCGTGGATGATCTGCTCGCGAGGATCGAGGGCAAGGATCCGGTGGCGCGGCTGAACATCATCAATGTGTTGGCGCGCTTCAATCTGCCCAAGGTACAGCAGGCGGTGCAGAAGCAGCTCAAGGACAACAGCAAGTTCATCCGCTCGGCCGCGCTGTCCGCATTGGCCAAGATGGATGGCCCATTCGACATGCCCCTGCTCGTCGGCATGCTGCGCGATCCGGAAATCGAGGTGCAGAACAAGGCGGTGGACGTTGTCGTCAAGGCCAACCATCCGGAAACCGTGAAATTTCTGGTCGATGTGCTCAAGGACGAGAACGAATACGCCCGCCGCGCCGCGGTCGAGGTGCTGAACGTGGTCGGTACTTCCAAATCCG
>Ga0265770_1000079_pt1 | contig 11011 bp, 10 predicted proteins | sample NZEome_2_FD_200838 | JGI IMG/M metagenome (GOLD analysis project Ga0265770, IMG submission 200838) | Metatranscriptome of rhizosphere microbial communities from Maridalen valley, Oslo, Norway - NZE1 (Metagenome Metatranscriptome) | ecosystem: Host-associated > Plants > Roots > Rhizosphere > Soil... | reverse complement strand
TCTATGGTCCGTGATCGTTACACGCGGCTCGCCGCGGCTCACGATGCGGGCCTGACCGATACGCATCCACGTGACCAATGGAACGCCGATTCGGCCGTGTTGCGCAGCGCTCGCGCGCAGGACGAGAACTCGGGGCTCGGGCCAAAAACGATTCAGAAACGCGGTACGCCCGAAGAGGAAAACGCGCTCGATGATCAGCAGCCCGAGAACACCGGCCCAGGCGGAAATTCTAAGCCAGCCCAGGACGGCCGCTACGAAGTCGGTATGGACGGCCAGCCACGATTTTATACCGGCGGCAAAATTCTCGTTGGTGACGCTGCACTGGTTGCCCGTTCCCGCCAGTCGAATCCCGGCCGTGTTCGCGCCATGGAAAACGCAATCCCCTCGCTGCGAAGACTCAAATGACCGCCCGAACCCAAGGATACGCGTTGCTCGACAGCGCAGGCCGCGTCATCGGCGCATTCGACGCAGGGCTCCCGCTCACACTCGGGGCGTGGAAATGGATACCGCGCGCGCATCGAATGCAGCCGCGAAGGCAGCGCGCCGTCGTCGCTGCGGATACCGACATCGACTGCACGCCGTCGTTTGCCGACAGCATCCGAGGATATCGTCGACTTTCGATTCGTTAATTTTTCACCATTGATAGGAGTATTCCCCCCGTGATCACCACCGAAACCACCCAAAAAATCGACGGCAAAACATTTATCAACGGCGTAGATACTGCGACAATCTGCCGGCGAAACGGCTACGGGTCGCGTCCGCGCGAACAAATCGCCGCGATTCAAATTAACGCGCCCGCCGCGTTAGCTGCGAAGATAGTCGCCGCGCTGGACGAACCGGCCGCGCTTGTCGGCGCGGACTCTCACCGTACAATTGTGCTATTTCGCACGGGTCGTACCGATGTCGCCACCGTGGTTGATTTTATAACCGATGGCAAGCCGGGCTCATTCGCTGCAATCGACCGCATAGCATTTCCGGATATCGCCGCGTTCAAATGGGCCGACGACCGCAGTCCGCTTACCGTACATCGCTGCATGATTCCTGAGTTGCTTTCCGAGCACGTGAAAGCCGCGTCCGATGCAGTCCACAAGTTGGGAGCCCGTGTCGGATCTGCGTCCCTTTTTGCCGCAGAATCAGAGCGTGAGGCACGGTTCGAGAAACTGCGTGCAGATATTGCGGCTAGCGGCTTGACGGCCGAGGCGTATATGGAGCGTCAGGAAGCGGACCGCCAGCACGAATCCGATTTGCAGCTTGTGGCCGCGCATGAAGGCGTCCAGTTTGGTCAGTTCGACGAACTTCGCCAAATCGTTCACGGGGCGCGATATCGCGTCGCGAAGCGTGCCGCTGAAGCCGCCACGGCTGCAACCGCTGCGTGATGTTCACGCCTCCTGCAACCGCGGCCGTCGCCCGTGCTAAATTCTTGCGCTCGGCTAAACGTGGCGGGCGCCCGCGCAAGGAGCCTATCGCAGCGGCCGAGGGTGATTCGCCGCCGTCAGCGTTTGCAGATAAAGAAATTTTGCACCGTGATCCAGGCACGTGGATAGCGCCGTCCAGGGTCAGCGATTTCATAAACAGGGTGTTCGGTTGAAACTCACCGGCAAAAAGCGGCGAATAGTTCGCGAACGGCGGGCGCGAGAGGCTAAAGCCCAGGCAGAGCGTCGTTTTAGGGAACTGAAACGGGCGGCACGTGCCGAGGGAAACCCCGCCCACGTTAGATTCTGAAGGGGTCTTGCGTCCTACCACCCGCAGAACCGCACGTGTGCGACAATGGCGGCTTGAGCCAACCACAAACGGAGTAAGGATTATGGCTGACCAAGACTGTACGGCACGCGTTGCACTTGACTTGCTGAAGATCATTCTCACGGCTGAGCAAAACGAAAAGAAGGATCGCGCGTACTACCTGCAACTCATGCGCGACTGCTTCAAGGCTGCAAACGGAACGGGCGGCCCGATACCCGCGGGGTTGACGGGCAAATAAAAAAGGGCCCCGAAGGGCCCGAAGAAAGAATTCCTGCTGTACTTCCTCCGCTAGCGGTTTACGAGCACCCCGCTCAGCAGCACAGCGGCCGTGAGCGCGCCGAGTACGATCACTGCGGCCAACCATACCGGCGAAGCGGTCCGCGGCGCCACGATCCGTTTCGCCGGTAGTCGATGTCCACGCCTTGCACTGGGCCGTCGGTCTGCCAGCCGCTGTAATAACGCTGCTGCATCTGACTGCGTGGTGTTGGCGATCATCTGGAACGGTTCGGGCTCGGCGGCAATCGCGAGCTCGGCGGGCGCCTCAAGATCAACGGTGCGCCGCTGCCTCACGGCGAAACCGCCCGTGTGCATGACGTTCGTTATCATCGGCCCATCAAGGATCACGCTTTCGTGGTCGCAGTCGCGTTCGACGGGCGGCGCGGCGGGCGCATCGCGCAGACGGTCGAGCACGAACAAATCGGACGCCTCGCGAGCCTGCGCGGCGACTGCGTGTGAGCGCGTGCCGAACCGGACGGGGCGGACCGCTTGGCTCAGGTCGAGAACGGTGCGGCGGGAAAAATCGACAGGGAACTCACCCGTGATGGGCGGTAAAATACTAGGGCTCATACGCTAACCTCATTCGTTAGTGGCTGGGAAGTCGTCGGCCGCAGGAATTGGTAGTTCCCGCGGTCGGCGCAATCATCTCACGGGCGAATCGGCCAAGACCGTGACCCCCTTCACATTGGGGGTATTTGTGGGGGTATCGTGGATACACCCGTATCTCTACCGCAGTGATTTACAGCCTTTGGCGCTTATCCTGCGGTGCCTGCCCGGGGCACCATCATTTCGCGACGAACGCGGGAATGATTCCAGGCACCACATACTGTTGCACGATGACGATGACCACCAGCACCAAGGTCAGGATGATGCTGTGTACGAAGGTCCGCGCCAACACCGCGCCTTCCTGACCCTTCAAGTTGGTTACCGAAACCCCGGTGGCGATGTTTTGCGGAGAAATCATCTTTCCGAGTACGCCGCCCGATGAATTGGTCGCGGCAAACAGCAGCGGATTCAAGTTTAGCTGCCGCGCAGCGACCACTTGCAAATTTCCGAATAGCGCGTTGCCGGAAGTATCGCTGCCCGACAGGAATACCGCGATCCAACCCAGGAAGGGCGAAAACAATACGAACCAGTGGCCGGTCGAGGCAACAGCGAGACCAATCGAATAGGCCAGGCCTGAGTAGTTCATGACATACGCGAGCGCGACGATGAACATGACGGTCATGACGGCTTGCCAAATCTGGCGAATGGTGCGAACCGCGCATTGAACGAGATCAGTGACCGATATTCTGACGAGCAGCGCCACGATGAATGCCGCAACTAGAATGGCCGTACCCGTGGCGAGCGGCTGGAATGACCACACTGCCGCATAGGGCTTGTCCTTATACAGTGTGATCGACACGACCTTATCCAGGCCCGGCCAGGGAATGGCGTGCTGCCCCATTGGCGCGACTTTGAAATAAGTCCAGAGAATGACGACCACCGTCACAACCAGCCAGGGCATCCAACCCTGCCAGGCGGGAACATTTTTGAAGGCCGGGTTTGGAGCTTCGGCTGATTTGTGGTCGATGACAAATTCCGGGTCGGGTGCGGGGCGCCACACTTGTAAGAACAGCAGTGTCACCGCCAATGACGCCAGAGCGGCGAAGACATCGGTAAGCGTGTAGTCCAAATAGTTCGATGCGCCGAATTGCGCCAGACCGAAACTCAAACCGGCAACTGCCAGCACCGGCCACAGCGCGCGGATCGAGCGCCATCCGCCGTACAGCGCCATGACATAAAACGGCAGCATGGCGGCCATGATGGGCAGCTGCCGGCCGACCATTTGGCCCAACTCATGTGCCGGAAGTCCCGTAACGGCAGCTAGCACCGTAATTGGCGTGCCGAGCGCGCCGAATGCCACCGGCGTCGTGTTGAAAATCAACACGAACACAATGGCCTCGAGCGCCGGAAAGCCGCACATGATGAGCAACGAAGAAGTAATGGCGACCGGTGTGCCGAAACCGGCGATGCCTTCGAGCAACGCGCCGAAGCAAAATGCGATGACTATGAGGACAACGCGTCTGTCATTGGGCAAATGCTTGATGATCCACGCGCGGAACGCATCGAAGCGCCCCGAACAGACGGCGATGTTGTAAACGAACAGCGCCGTGATGACGATCCACATCACCGGCCAGAGCGCGAACACGGCGCCATTGGACGCTGCTGCGAAAGCGGTTGGTGCCGGCAAGCCCCAGACCGTGATCGCGATAATGAGACCGACGATGAGACCGGCCAATGCAGCCTGCCAGGCAGGGCGCCTGACGACGCCGAGAAGTATCAAGACCGTTGCGATGGGCAATATCGCTACGCAGAACGATAAGGCGAGGCTGTCACCGACTGGCGTCAATAATTGATGAAACATAGACTTCCCAGTTGCGGTTTGTTACGGCCACCGCTTCACTTGTGCTGAATCCTACTCCAATAGCCGCAAATCTGTAACGGGGTAAGTTCACCGCGGCAATCAGCTTGCGACCGCTGGGCAGACGCCGCGCTGGGTGCATAATATTGACGATGAGTACTGCATTGTCAGCCGCAGACCTAGGCACCCGACGGGCGCAGCGCCAACGCGACATAGTCGCCGCGCTGGCTGAGGTGCTGCCGCGCGCGGCGATATTATTTCGCCGTGAAGACACGGCCCCCTTCGAGTGCGACGCCCTGACGGCCTATCGAACTTCGCCCATGGTGGTCGTGCTGCCGGAGAGCGAAGCTCAGGTCGCGGCGATCTTGAAGATCTGTCATAAAATGCAAGTGCCGGTTGTGGCACGCGGCGCCGGCACCGGATTGTCCGGTGGGGCCACGCCGCACGCGATGGGCGTCGTTCTGTCGCTTGCCAAATTCACCAAGATGACCATCGACCCGGCGTCGTGCACCGCTGTCGTGCAATGCGGCGTGCGCAATTTGGCGATCAGCGAAGCGGCCGCACCCTACGGGTTGTATTACGCGCCGGACCCCAGCAGCCAAATCGCCTGCACCATCGGCGGCAATGTCGCGGAAAATTCCGGCGGCGTGCATTGTCTGAAATACGGCCTGACGCTGCACAACGTATTGCGGGTTCGTGGCTTCATGGTGGATGGCGAGGCGGTGGAATTTGGGTCGAAAGCACTGGATGCCGCAGGTCTCGACCTGCTATCCGTGGTCATTGGCAGTGAGGGGATGCTGGCGGTGACAACCGAAGTCACCGTGAAATTGATTCCCAAGCCCTTGCTGGCCCGCTGCATCATGGCCAGTTTCCGCGACATCGAATCGGCGGGTGCCGCCGTCGCCAGTGTAATCGCGCACGGTATTATTCCGGCGGGGCTCGAGATGATGGACAAGGCGATGACCGCCGCGGTGGATGCGTTCGTGCACGCGGATTACGACCTTGAAGCGGCCGCCATCCTGCTGTGCGAAAGCGACGGCACGCCGGAGGAGGTCGAGGAAGAGATTACGCGCATGGAGGCTGTGCTCGACGCCGCCGGCGCGTCGCGCATCGAAGTAAGCCGCGATGAGGCGCAGCGCCTGAAATTTTGGAGCGGACGAAAGAATGCCTTTCCGGCCTCCGGTGGTATCAGCCCGGACTATATGTGCATGGACTCCACCATCCCTCGCAAGCGGCTGGCCGAGATGCTGCGGGCAATCCAACAAATGGAAGTGAAGTACAACCTGCGTTGTGTGAATGTATTTCATGCCGGCGATGGCAATCTGCATCCGCTGATACTGTTCGATGCCGAAGACGCAGCCGAGATGCGGCGCTGCGAGTTATTCGGCGCCGATATCCTCGAGACGAGCGTGCGGCTCGGCGGCACTGTCACCGGCGAGCATGGCGTAGGTGTGGAGAAGCTCAACTCCATGTGCGTGCAATTTTCGCCAGCCGAACGCGCGCAGTTCATGGGAGTAAAGCGCGCCTTCGATCCGCGCGAATTGCTCAATCCCGGAAAAGTGATTCCGACGCTGCAGCGCTGCGCGGAATACGGAAAGATGCATGTTCACCGCGGGGCGCTGGCGTTTCCTGAGTTGCCAAGATTCTGATGAGCGCCCACGACTCCGACCCCGCGCTTGCGCGTCTCGTCGATCAAGTGGCCGGCGCGGGCGCGCACGGCACGCCGCTCGATATCCGCGGCGGGGGCACCAAGGGATTTTATGGCGAGCTGCCGGCCGGCGTGCCGCTCGATGTGAGGCCGCTGGCCGGTATTACCTGCTACGAACCCACGGAGCTGGTGGTGACGGCCCGGACGGGCACGCCGCTGCGCGATCTCGAGGCGGCACTTCAGGAACACGGACAGTGCCTGCCGTTTGAACCGCCGCGTTTCGCCCCAGGAGGCACGGTCGGCGGAATGGTGGCGGCCGGGTTGTCGGGTCCGGCACGCGCCAGCGTCGGGTCCGTGCGCGACCATGTGCTCGGCGTGACCCTGCTCAACGGACTTGGCGAAATTCTTACCTTCGGCGGCCAAGTGACAAAGAATGTTGCCGGCTATGACGTGTCGCGCCTGATGGTCGGATCCTTGGGCATCCTCGGCGTCATTTGCGATGTCTCGCTGAAGGTACTGCCGACGAGCGTGGCCACGGAAACTCTGAGCTTTGATTGGGATGAGGCGCGAGCGCTTGAGGCCTTGAGACACTGGGCCGCGCAACCTCTGCCGATCAATGCCAGCGCGTGGCACGCCGGCTTGCTGCGCGTGCGCCTTGCCGGCGCGCGCGCCGCGGTTGCAGCAGCCTGCCGGCGGCTGGGCGGAGAACGGCTGGACGCATCCGCCGCCGATGCCTGGTGGTTGAGCGTGCGGGATCAGAGCGCCGAGTTCTTTGTCGTCGGAGAGAAGAGTCTGGCTCGCGGCGAAGCCTTGTGGCGACTGTCGGTGCCCGCGGTGACGCCCGCGTTGACGCTCCCAGGAGAGCAATTCATCGAGTGGGGCGGCGCGCAGCGCTGGTGGCGGACAAGCGCTCAGCCTGGCGCAATGCGCGATGCCGCCGCCGCCGCCGGCGGCCACGCGACGCTGATCAAGGGAGCGGATCGGTCCGGCGTTTTTGCGCCCTTGAGCGCCGTCCTGATGCGCACCCATCAAGCGCTGAAACAGGCCTTCGATCCCAAGCGCATATTCAATCCCGGGCGCCTGTACCCAGGCCTTTGATCGCCATGCAAACGCACTTGAGCGCGGAATTCGAGGATAGCACCGAGGGCAAGGAGGCGGCCGCCATCCTTCGCAAGTGCGTGCACTGCGGTTTCTGCAATGCGACCTGCCCGACCTATCAGTTGCTCGGCGATGAACTCGACGGCCCGCGCGGCCGCATCTATCTCATCAAGCAAATGCTCGAAGGAGCTGAAGTCACGCGCAGCACCCAGCAGCATCTGGATCGCTGCTTGACGTGCCTGAATTGCCAGACAGCCTGTCCGAGCGGTGTGGAATATGGGCACTTGGTTGATATCGGTCGAAAACTCGTGGAGGAGCGCGTCGAGCGCCCGCCGCTCGAAAGGGCCGCGCGCTGGTCCTTAAGAGAAGGCCTGACCTCGTCCTGGTTCGCGCCGGCGCTCAAAGTAGGGCAAGCGTTACGGCCGCTGTTGCCCAGAGTTCTGAAGAACAAAGTGCCGCTACGGAGAGGCGGCCAGGTCGCGCACACCGCCCGCGCCGCGCGGCCCCGCAAAGTGTTGATACTGCAGGGCTGCGTGCAGCCTGCGATGTCACCCAACATTGATCGGGCGACCGAGCGCGTGCTCGATGCCGCCGGCATCCAAGCCGTGTACGCCGCCGGCAGCGGCTGCTGCGGCGCGCTGCGCACGCACTTGAACGACAGCCAAGGCGGCCTTAAGGACATGCGACGCAATATCGATGCATGGAGCCCGCAGTTGGCCTCAGGAGAAATAGAAGCCATCATTTCTTCGGCCAGTGCCTGCGCACTTGCAATCAAGGAATACGGGCACGCCTTGGCGCACGATGCGGCGTACGCGGAGCGAGCGCGACGCATCAGCGCGCTGGCGCGGGATTTGAGCGAACTCTTGCCGACGATGGTGCCTGCGCTCAAGGACAAGTTGCGCGACAAACCTGCGGCGCGTGCTGCGTTTCACGCACCCTGCACCCTGCAGCACGGTCAGCGATTGCGCGGCGTGGTCGAAACACAATTGCGCGCCTTGGGATTCGACGTGTCGGCGGCCAGCGATGAAAGCCATTTGTGCTGCGGCTCAGCGGGTGCCTACTCCATCCTGCAGCCGCAGATCGCCACGCAGCTGCGGGATCGAAAACTGCTCAACCTTGCAAAACTCGAGCCGCATTGCATTTTGTCCGCGAACATCGGCTGTATTCAGCACTTGCAATCCGGAACCTCGCTGCCGGTGCTGCACTGGATTGAAATGCTCGATCAGGCGCTCAATTGATGGACGCGGTATCCAAAGAATTGCTCGCGGCGCAGATCCAAGCCGAAGCACTGTTCGCGGAAGTGGTGGATCGCGGCCTGGTGAGCGCCGGTAAGCTTGAAAGCGAGCTGACCGCGGAAATCCATGCGCTCGCGCAATCGCGTTTCGGCGTGCGCCGTCATTGGCACAAGCGGATCGCCCGCGCGGGACCCAATACATTGCTGACCTACCACGATGAGAGTACCGATCGGCGTATCGGGGAGGACGACATTGTTTACTTGGATTTCGGACCGGTGTTCGAAGAGTGGGAGGCGGATTTTGGCCGCACATACGTGGTGGGCTCCGATCCTGACAAGCATCGTCTGGTCGGCGATCTAACCCAAGCGTTCGCACGCGGCAAGGATTTCTATCGGCAGTCGCCGAATCTTACCGCCGGAGAGTTGTTCGACTACACCGCGGGTCTCGCGGCGGATTACGGCTGGGAGTTTGGCGCACAGACCGCGGGACATCTGATCGGACATTTTCCGCACGAGCGTAAGCCGCAGGATCCCGACGCCTTGAGGATACGGCACGGAAACTCCATCCCGTTGCGCGAACCGGACGACAACGGCCAGCCGCGCCACTGGATTCTGGAGGTTCACTTCGTCGACCGCCGCCGCGAAATCGGCGGCTTCTTCGAGGAACTGCTGACCGTGGACGCCCGAACAGGCTAGCAGCCTGTCCGAGCATTCCGCTTTGGCTCGCGCCTAGGGTGAATCGCCGCGGTGATTCAGCGCCCAAATATAGGCCGACACGGCCATTACCTGATCGCTGCTGAGTTGCGCACCGCCCATGGCGGGCATCGGCGAGCGATACTTCTTCGGCTGCGCCACGCCGCCGGCAATCGTGGCAGCGATTCCGGAATAGCTGCCGTTGCTCCACAGCCATTTGTTTGTGGTTAGATCAGGACCGAGCGGCGAACCTTTAGCGTCGCTCCCGTGGCAGCCTGTACACGTCGCGCCGCCGATCTGACCGTGATAGACGCGATCACCCAGTGCCACCATGGCCGGCGTTGCGCCGGGGGGCGCGGATAGGCCGGCCGTAGCCGACCCTGCGTCAGGATGGGTGCCCTCGGGAGGCTTCGCCGCCGCGGCGGCGATGGGGCCGGGCGAGTCGGTCGCGCTGGGACAAGGGACGGTCTGCGCACCGGCGGCACTCGCGCCGCCTCGGTACACGATGCGATAGATACGTCCCGCCACATCGTCGGAGACATACAGCGCGCCGTCCGGCCCGACCGCTAAGCCGCTCGGACGATGCGCGGCTTTGCCGGGCGATTTGTCAGCCCCTGCAAATCCATCGGCGAATATTTCGCACTTGCCCGATGCCTGGTCGCCGGACAGGCCCTGGTACACCACGTTGTAGCCGCCTTGCGCGTAGGGGGCGCGATTCCACGAACCATGAAAGGCGATGAACAGGCCTTGCTGGTAGTGGGCGGGGAATTGCTTCTGGTTGTAGAGCACCATGCCGTTGGGAGCCCAATGTGCGGGGAAATACGCAGTCGGTGCGATTTTTTGCGCGCACAGACCCGCGGTTTTCCCGTCACCGCCATACTCAGGCGCAAGAATGAGCGCCTGTTGAAATGGATCGTGATAGCACATGGGCCAACCATAGTCGCCGCCCTGCTTGAGCAGCAGCACTTCTTCGGACGGCGACGTCGCCTCTTGTTCCGGATCCTTGATGATGTCGGGCCAGTTCGTATGCAGCTGATCCCGGCCGTGCTGCGTGACGAAAATGCGATGTCCGATCGCATCGATTCCAAAGCCTTCCGCATTGCGAATGCCCGTGGCGTAGCGTTGCGCGGGCGAGAAGACTTGATTGATTTTCTTCGCGTCATAGCGCCACACGCCGCCGCGCGTCTCGAGTTCCTTGCAGGGCTGTATACCCGGTGATTTGAGGGTGCGATTTTTTTCCTGGCAGGAATTAGTCGCGCTGGCGACATCGACATACAGATCGCCATTCGCATCGATCGCGAACGGATGCATGGGGTGATCGCCGCTCAACGGCAAGCCGCTGACGACGACTTGCGCTTCACCCGGCACGACCGAGCCTTTCTTCAGCGGATACTTCAGGATTTTGTCGTTGAGCTCGGCATACAGCCAGCCTTTATAGATGCCGATGCCGGTTCCGCCGGCGCCGCCGCTTTGCACGGTTGCGCCGAAGCGCTCATCCACGCTGGCTTTACCGCTTCCTCCGGTATCCTGTAACGCGACCAAGAAACCGCCCGCATGCGGAGTGTCGTTGCCATAGTAGCGTCCTGACCAGGTATTGACGTAAACCACGCCGCTGTCGGATACGGCCAAGTGGCGGGCGTGTCCGATGCCGTCGGCGAAGATGGTTGCGCAAAATCCCGCGGGCAAGGTAAGCCCGCTATCATCGCCGGCGCAGTTGCTTGAGGCGGCGTCGGCGGCCCGGCCTACCGTAGGTATCACCAGGGCGATCGCACAAATTGCAGCGGTAGCAATAGCCGCCGGGCAAATGAAACGATTCTGCGATCCATTGATGTGCATCTCATGTCCCCCAAAGATGAAGCGGCAAGCCACGAAGTGTATATCGCGCCTCGCTGGGCTCGCAATCGAGTAAAGTTGGCAT
>Ga0265770_1000077_pt1 | contig 11045 bp, 3 predicted proteins | sample NZEome_2_FD_200838 | JGI IMG/M metagenome (GOLD analysis project Ga0265770, IMG submission 200838) | Metatranscriptome of rhizosphere microbial communities from Maridalen valley, Oslo, Norway - NZE1 (Metagenome Metatranscriptome) | ecosystem: Host-associated > Plants > Roots > Rhizosphere > Soil ... | reverse complement strand
GTCCGCCGCACGCCGTGTACATCATTGGAAATCCATCATGATAATACTGCACCGTGGCGATCTCTATGTCGCTGCAGGTCGCGGTCCCATTGTGGAAGAGCGCCTGCTTCCATGTCGTGTCGCCGAAGCTATTCTTCAGCATCTCTTTCGAAAATCTCTGGCGAAACTGCACATAGTACGTCGTCCCGGCCCCGAAACTCTTCCCGATCATTTGCCTCCAGTAGCCTGATGCGTTTGCGGGCGAATGCGGCGGAATCTCGAACCGCAGAGATCCTCCCCCCGAAGCCTTCACACTGGTATCCAGCGTCCCCCTCAGCTTCCCGTCGCCTGCTGGATACAGACCCGAAGCCGGCCACTTTGCAGCTTGAAACTTATCGGCGGAATCGAATCCCTCGCAGACCAGTACGCCGGTCGCGTGGCATCGTTTGTCAAAGTCCGCTAGTTCGACGGGCTGAGACTTCGTCATTGTCCCTGGCAACACATCGCCTTCGCGTTTCTCCCAAGCGGTTCGTTCATCCGTGGCCACATCAACCTTTGGCTTCATCCGCGCGGCGCCCACCACGCACACCCACGCCACGGCGAGAAAAGACGACACCTTAAGAAACGCTTTCATCGTTTACTCCAGATCCGCCGCCAGAACCTCAGTCTATCCGTTCGCTTTCGCGTCAACAACACAGGTACTCGGCCGGGCACGCTTCCGAAAGATCAGATATCCCAATCGCTCACATGCTTAATGGTTTAAACCTTCTGTCGCCGCGAGTCGCAAAACATACGCATCTTGCTTCCAGTCGTTCACTACCGCAAAAAGATTCAGCGCCGGAAAATAACGAAATCGTCCAAACGTCCCATTCTTTTGCTGTGGCCCCGGGTCTCCCACGAAACTCTTTGTCGTGCAGCTATCCGAATCAGGATCATAAATATAAATCGACGCTCCGCCCGCCCATCCCACCAGCCGGTTCTGCGAGCTGTCGAAATCGAATCCCGGCCCGCCCGCTGCAACAAGTCCTTCGCATCCGCGCCCTGCAAGAGTTGTCGCCTTGTGAGAACCCGCCAAGCCAATCTTGCTGAAGCTTCCGTTCCCGATGCAAAAATACAGTTTGTGGACCGGATCCACGGCCGATGTCATGTTCAATTTTGCGCAAGCCTTCACTTCGCCTAAGCTCGTCCAATTGTCCGCACTGGGATCGTATTTCCAGAAAACCCCAGTGTTACCTTCCACTTCATATACCATCCCGCTTCCCGAATCGTATGCCGTCATCGGGACGCTCCCATTCTGCGCGGGATTTGGATGCGTTTTGGGGTTTTGTTTCGTCCATGTCAGAAGCGCGGGATTAAAAAACCAAACTCCATTCGAGAAGCTCCCGCAGGGAGAGAGCCCTGCTCCAAAAACAAAATACTGATCCAGCTTCGAAATATACTGCAGCCCGTTATACGTATGCCGCGCGTTCGGCTTCCCATCGCCGTACGCCTCCGGGCACGATTTCAAATTCGAAAGGCTTTCTCCCGTCGATGGCTCTGTAATCCGTTGCATCGTCGATTTTTCGACGTCCAACGCATACACTTCATTTCCAAAATACCCGCTGTGCCCGCCGCCCCAAAGAATCAGCCGGTTCCTCTTCGTATCCGCCAGCGCCCCATTCCAATCCGCAATCACCGCGCTGCACCCCTCCACCGCCCGAATCTGCTCCACCTCTGGACACGCAGTGCTCAACTGCGTGTCCGGAATTGGCTCCCAGCCGGGTCCCTTCGCGAGGCTCGCGGAAATGGCAGGGCTGTATCTTCCCCAACTTTCGGAAGGCGGCGCCAACGCCATCCAACAAGACACGGCCACAAATGACAACACCGAAAAAAGTCTCGTTTGAACGCTCATGGACATTGAATAAGAGCTCAGGGGCCCTACTTCTATTCTAAATCACTTGGACCACAAGCAATCAGTTTGGCAGCCTGACGTGTGTGCCATTTACAAGCAATGCTCGCAAAATGGGATTGTCCGCGCACAGCTAAGTATGGACTGTGGCGCTTCTTAGCGCGCGCAATGACGAAGGGCGCCGTCTTCGAAATACTCCTAAAAAGAGAAGACCCGCCAGGCACGCGGGTCTTCTTCGGACACAAATTGCAGCCGAGTAGTTCTATGGCACCGAGGGAGCCGTTTGGGGCGGTGCGATTGGCTTACTGCTGACGATTAATTCGTTATACCACGTGTGCGCTGTCGAACATGGCGTCGAACACGTTTCATTGTCTCGACCAGTCCAATAGGGAATCAGCGTGACCATGTCGAATCCCCAGGTGTTCCCCGGGTCCAGGTTTATCGTCAGGTTGTTCTGATAGAGCCACTGGCGCCACGCTGGCGACGATGGTGTGGAGACGAAACCTTCGACTAGGCTATTCGCGCTCCCGAAACTCCCAACGCGCACGTGATAGTAGTATGTCACCCATGTGTTCGATGGATAGTCAAAGCAGTTCGCGTTTGGCTGCGACGAACCATACGGGCAGTTGTAACCTGCTCCCGCCTTCGAATTCACCATCAAGGGTTCCGTGAATTCGTTGTACAGAGTTCCTCCTACCGTGTTTTGGAACGGCAAGTCGCCACACTGCGAGTACGCCAGTGGGTACCCTTCGTTGAAATCATTCACCGTCGTGATCTCAAGCTGCCCACACGTCGAGCCTGACCACGAAATGATTTGCTGTTTCCAGTAGGTGTTCGAACTGCCCGTGGTGGCCACATCGTTGACGAACGCGGAGTCCATACGTTGTGCGTAAGATAGGTAAAAGTCGGAGTTCGTGCCAAACGTGGTTAAATTTCCGTCGTTCGTCCCCGGCACCGTGCTCTGATTCGCCGTGAACAGCCGCCGATAATATCCTGACGCCGATGTACCCGACATTCCGGGAATGGTGAACAGCGCCGATCCGCCCCCGGAGCGATACGTCGTGTTGTCCACAGTGGCATAAGTCGTGCCACTCGGACATGAATCGGAGTAGAGCCCCGAATCGCTGTCCGCGCACGTTCGCTGCGGCAAATTGCTCGTCGCGGATAGGTTGTCGCACACGATCACCCCCGATGCTGAGCAGCGGCTCGCAAAGTCGTCGGCCGCTGATGTCGAGGGGCCGGGCGTGAGACGTAGCGTGTAAACGTTCGAGCTCATTCCATTGGCGAGGACAAACGCGCCAATTCCCGGCATGTACTGGAAACGGTTAAACGTCCCATTGGATAGCTGTGCGCCTGGGCCGCCTGCGAATGTTGCCGTCGAGCACGAGTGCGTCGTAGCGTTATAAGTTAGGACGTCGTTGCCTCCCTCCCAGAAGACGATCAACTGCTGGACCGGATCGTAGGCTATGCCAGGAGAAAATGCCGAAACCGCCGCCGAACATCCGCTAGCGGACGAGTCATTAACCGTAGCGGAGCTGGATAACGCTATGGTGTATAGCGAGCCGCCTCCCACGCATACGAAAAGTTGCCGGGAAACGTCTATCGTCGACGAGGCGTTGGTCGTGTCGCATGGTGCTCCCTGCGGCGCCGCTAGCGCCGTCCAGTTTGCTCCTGCAAAACTGTCATAGCATTGTTTCCAGAACGCCGGGAGATTGTTCTCGAGGAAGTACAAGCAACCGTCCGTCGAGTTGTAGGCTGCCAGGTCAATCGAGCCATTCTGTGACGTGTTCGGGTGCGTGGAAGGCGCAAGCTGAGTCCATGCGCCCGAATTCGGCGAGTAGATCCAGTTGCCGTCCGAGAAATTTCCGCAGCTCGCGATACCGGCTCCATACATAAAGTACACGTCCTGATTCGGCAAATACCAGAGTCCGCTGTAGTCGTGTCTCGAGTTTGGCGTCCCATCAGGAAACGCCTCACTGCAAGCCGCGACTGCGGAGTCGACGCCTGAGCCGTGCGAAGCATCCTTCACTAGCACTGGTGCGATTGGGTTCGCGTTGAAGTCGATTGCGTAAATTTCGTTTCCGTCGTAGTCAACGTGGCCGCCGCCATGGAGGATGAGCCGGTTACGCGCATTGTCCACCATCGCGCTGCCCCAGGCGCTCTCGACCGCCGCGCAGCCGCTGTCTCCCTGGATGTCGCTATACGTCGGGCAGATTCCTGTTAGAGACGTGTTCGGAACCTGATACCACCCAAGGGCGCACGGGATTCCAGACGCGCACGAAGCGCTTGCACTCAAAGTCGTCGCCGAAGCGCTGGTCGACTGCCCGGAAACATCTCCCACTGAATCATAAGCCGCGACGGTGTAACTATAATTCGTCGAAGCCGCCAGGCCCGTATCGAGGTAAGAAGTCACCGTGCTGGTTCCAACCTGCGTACCCGCGCGATAGACGCGATATCCCGCCACGCTGCCCGTCGATGCATTCCAATTCAGCGAGATCGTCGAAGAAGAACTTGCCGTAGCCGTCAAACCGGTAGGTATGCTCGGCGGCACAACAGGATTCACCGTAAGCGTCGCCGCGTTGCTCGTCGCGCTTCCCGTCGCGTTGCTCACCACCACCGTGAAGGTCGACCCATTGTCTGTACTAGCCGTGGCCGGCGTCGTATAGCTCGAGGAAGTCGCGCCTGAGATCGCCGTTCCCGTCTTCTTCCACTGATAGGTTAAGGGGGCCGTGCCCGTAGCCGTCACGCTAAACGTCGCCGTCTGTCCCACCGTCACAGTCTTGCTTGCCGGCTGCGTCGTGATCGTAGGAGCCACTGCGGCCGCATTGACAGTCAGCGTAGCCGCAGTGCTGGTAGCGCTGCCCGCCGTGTTAGTAACCACAACCGTGAATTGCGATCCGTTATCGGAACTCGTTGTCACTGGTGTCGTATAGCTCGAGGAAGTAGCGCCCGAAACCGCCGTCCCGCTTTTTTTCCACTGATAAGTCAAGGGAGCCGTGCCCGTCGCGGCAACGCTAAACGTTGCCGTTTGGCCCGTTGTCACAGTCTGGCTGACCGGTTGCGTCGTGATCGTAGGAGCCACTGCGGCCGCATTGACAGTCAGCGTAGCCGCAGTGCTGGTTGCGCTGCCCGCCGTGTTGGTAACCACAACTGTAAACGTTGCTCCGTTGTCGCTGCTTGTCGTAGCCGGAGTTGTATAGCTCGAGGAAGTTGCGCCTGAGATCACCGTGCCCGTCTTCTTCCACTGATAGGTTAAGGGAGCCGTGCCCGAGGCCGTCACGCTAAACGTTGCCGTCTGCCCCACCGTAACAGTCTTGCTTGTCGGCTGCGTCGTGATCGTAGGAGCCACCGCAGTTGCGGTGACGGTCAGCGTAGCCGCGTTGCTGGTAGCGCTGCCCGCCGCGTTAGTAACCACAACCGTGAACTGCGATCCGTTATCGGAACTCGTTGTCGCTGGTGTCGTATAGCTCGAGGAAGTAGCGCCTGAAATTGCCGTTCCGCCTTTTTTCCACTGATACGTCAATGGAGGAGTGCCCGTCGCGACAACGCCGAACGTTGCAGTTTTGCCCGTCGTCACACTCTGGCTGACCGGTTGCGTCGTGATCGTAGGAGCCACTGTAGCTGCATTGACGGTTAGCGTAGCCGCAGTGCTGGTCGCACTGCCCGCCGTGTTGGTGACCACAACTGTAAACGTTGCTCCGTTGTCGCCGCTCGTCGTAGCCGGTGTTGTGTAGCTTGAGGAAGTCGCGCCAGCCACAGCAGTACCGCTCTTCTTCCACTGGTAAGTCAAGGGAGACGTGCCTGAAGCGGTCACGCTAAACGTAGCGGTCTGTCCCGCTGTCACAGTTGCATTTGTCGGTTGCGTCGTAATCGAAGGCGCCACCGCCGACGCGGTAACCGTCAGCGTCGCCGCATTGCTTGTCGTACTGCCCGCACCATCGGTAACCACTACCGTGAATATCGATCCATTGTCAGCGCTCGTCGTCGCCGGCGTCGTGTAGCTCGCAGCAGTAGCGCCAGAAATTGTGTTGCCGCTCTTCTTCCACTGATACGTCAGCGGAGCCGTTCCCGTTGCAACTATGCTGAACGTCGCCGTCTGTCCCGTCGTTACTGACTCGTTCACCGGCTGCGCCGTAATCGTCGGCGCCACGGTACCCGGATTAACAGTAAGCGCGGCCGCGTTGCTCGTTACGCTGCCTGCAGTATTCGTCACCGTAACGGCGAACTGCATGCCGTTATCCGTGCTCGTCGTTGCGGGCGTCGTGTAAGTCGAGGACGTCGCGCCGGAGATGGCTGCGCTCCCCTTCTTCCACTGAAACGTCATCGGAGCCGTACCTGTCGCTGCCACGGTAAATGTTGCTGTTTGGCCTAACGTGACTGTCTGGCTTGTGGGTTCGGCCGTGATCGAGGGCATTACTGGAGTCGAATCACTATTCTTTGCTTGGGAAACTAAACCGGCGCAGCCTGCCAGGCCTAGACTAAGGACAGCTATAAATAGGAGAGCGCATACTCGCAAATCTCGGCTTGCGGTCTTCTTTGCGAAGTGAACATCGATCGACATTAGGTCTTTCCCCCGTTACGGCTAGCTCGTGGCTGCCGGTGCGTCCCCACGCATACCGAGAGTACGGGCGTACTAAGGTCTTCCGTAACTGGACAATCGTCGCGAAAGAGGGCAAGTGTGTTGTCACGCCTTTACCTGTACTTCTGGCCAATACATTGATGGGATTGCTGGTTAGCGACGACCTGCCCTGCCACTTAGCGGTTCAACTTTCCCCTGACTAGGCTGGGGTCGTGCGCATCTCCTCGCGCAGCGAATTTTGTGGTGTGTGACAGCCCCCGCTGCCGTTTTTTTGTTTCTAGGGACAAACTTCGCACGTCCGCGCCAAATCCTTTGTAATGAGCGTTTAAGGGGAAAGTGGGAGTTCGCCGCTCTTGTTGTTGAGAAATAAATACTTTGCAAACAATGCCTGTAAGCCTCTCGTAACTGCTGATTTTAGAGAACTTACGGGGTATCTAAAATGTTTGGAATCAGCATATATAGGAAAACAGTGTCAGCGATGAGCCAGCTTGCGTCGTAAAGCCAGCTGAGCGAGTTGAAGAGGATGTGGTTTTGTGACCGAAGGCTCTCTCGAAGCGGTTTTGGCTACATCAAAAGGTTTCTGAGTGGTCGCCTAGGCCAGCTTCTCGAATCTTATATATTAATGACCGATAGCTGATTTGCAGCGCCTCGGCCGTCTTCCGACGATTCCAGCGATTCTCGTTCAACGCCTGCAGGATCACGCTCCGCTCTATCTTCCGCACCGCTTCTTTCGCGATGTGCTTCAGCGGTGGAGTAGCTTGGCCGTTCGCGATCGTCGTTGACCGATGCGCACGGTTCGGCTGACTGAAAGTTCCCGCGAAGCTCTCCGCGCCAATCAGTACGTAACGCGCTACCTGGTTCGACAATTCACGCAAATTACCTTGCCAGTTAAGCGTCTTGTAGTACTCCAGAATCTCAGAACGAAAGGGTTCGCTTTCTTTCTTTAGTTCCTTCTCGTGTTGCATCCGGAAGTATTCTGCCAAAAAGGGAATATCCTCGCGCCGTTCGCGCAGTCGTGGAAGCCGTAACTGCACCACGCTGACTCGATAGAAAAGGTCAGCGCGAAATTCTCCGGTGCTGATCCTTTGCTGCAGATCTCTTCCGCTTGCGCAGATCACGCGCGTGTCTACTCTGCGCTCCATCGTGTCGCCGATCCGGCAAAAGACTCCGTCTTGCAGAAAATGAAGCAGCTTTCCCTGCAAACGCAGTTCGAGCTCCGAAATGTCGTCCAGAAACAGTGTCCCCTTATCGGCCCATTCCAAGCGGCCGGGCTTCGCTTGGTTGGCTCCGGTAAAGGCTCCCTTCTCATAGCCGAAGAGCTCGCTCTCCAGCAGTTGGCTGGGTATCGCCGCGCAACTCACTTTGACGAATTCCCCGTCCGCACAAGCGGAATGCTTGTGAATCCAGCGCGCCAGCATCTCTTTGCCGGTGCCGCCTTCTCCCTGAATCACAATCGGAACAGTGGTTCTCGCGGCTTTTCGCAGTGTTTGCTGGATCGCACCCATAGCGGCCGAGGTTCCAAATAGGATTTCCTCGGGAGGCAATTCCTTTTCAGAGCCCGCCCGGTGAGCTGGTTTCTCCCCCTGCATCCCACCATTCCTTCCGTCAACCGTCGGCTGCAATGAACGATTGAAGCATTCGTGCTTCCAAAATGCGGCCAGCAGCTTGCCAATTTCTTGGCGCCGACGCCTTCTAAACTGCGGTTAAGTCCTTTGTTTGAATGGTGTAGCGTATAGCGGGCGCTTGTCCTCGTAAATTTTGATGGGAAGGCTAATGGTCAATTAATGAAAGACTCTGCCAACATTGATTTCAATCTTGCCAGCCAGAAATTTGTTGGCATCGCAGCCCCATTGGAATCGGCGCGAGCAACCCGCGCGTAAGCCATCCAACTGCTCAGTCATTACTTCGCTGTGACCGAGACGGTGCTGGAATAAGGGCCGTCGATATTGAAAGCGTCGCTGGCGCGGACGCGGTAGGTGTAGCTGGTTCCAGCTGTAACGTTGGTGTCGTTATAGGTGAGAAGAGTGGTCGTGCCGATCTGGCTGAACGTGGTGCAGCCGACACCCTGACAGCGGTCCACCAGATATGCACCGATGGTGCCTCCGGTTTCCGTCGAAGCCGTCCACGTCAGATTCACCTGGTTGGGGTTTCCTGCGCTGGCGGAAGGGCTCACCGCCACCACCGCGGACTGCCACGTAGCCGCGGCATTGATCGCAAACGTGGCCGCATACACTCCCGGCGTCGCGGCAAAGCCAGTCTCGGCATCCAGGTAGTTCGTCGAAGCCGCCACTTGCGTGGTGAATCCCGTTCCCGCCGTCCACGTTTCGCCGATCGAACTCTTCGCGAACCCAATCAACAAATCGCTCGTCGCTGTGGTAGTGATGTTCGGGCTGCTGACGGCCATGCTCTGCGTCCCGGCATCATCGCCAATTAGCGATACCACATCGAGCGGCGACGGGGCGTTCGAGCCTTTCACCACGATGATGGACATCACTAGTGACTGTGCTGCCGACAACGTCATGGTCACTTCTTCTCCGGGTCCCACCACCGGCATGCGTGCGTACCACACTTGCGTGCGCAGATCGAATCCGGTGGAAGTGTTAGTAGGTCCGGCCACCGAGATCCAGGAGTTGCCAAAGGTGTCCGAGGGGGTCATGGTCACGCCGGCATGCGAGGAAGCGCACAGCACCAGCAAATCTCCTCCGGTGCTGTCAAACGCCGCGGTCGTGTGGGACGTTATCAAAGCCGAATAGATATAGCTCTGCGTGTTAATCACCTGAGGCCCGGAAGCTCCGGCAATCGCCGCCAGACTTCCCGGCGCGGTCGGTACTGCCGTTCCTGCGGTCATGGCCGTCACGGTTGTGGAATATGGTCCTAGGTTGCTCGCCGTGTCTTGTGCCCGCACGCGGTAGCTATAACTCGTCCCCGAAGCTAATCCGGTGTCGCCGTAAGAGGTGCTGGCAGAGGTGCCCACTTGCGCAAAACTGGAACACCCTGCGCCCGAGCAGCGCTCCACGAGATAACTGGCGATAGTTCCACCGCTTTCGGTCGAAGCTGTCCAACCCAAATTGATCTGCGAACTGGAGATGGTGGTAGCCGTGAGACTGCCCGGCGCAGTCGGAGCAGGCGCGGCCCCCGCGGCTTTGAACGCCACGACCTGCGTGATCCAACCTCCCGCTCCGTTCAGCTTCGTCGTCGCGTGGTACGTGCCCACTGCGCTCACCACTTCATCCTCCGCGATGTCCCCATCCGGATAGGTAATCACTCTCGACGTAAATCCTGTCCCTGCCGCCGACGTGCTGGTCAGAACAATGTTCGCTCCCACGAGCAGGTCGTTGGCATTTGTCGTTGTCAGGCCACCGCTGTCGGTCGTCGTGGCTGTCCCCGTCGCTCCCATTCCTCCATCAAACGGGCTGTTGGTATCCAGTCCGCTGTACTCCAGGATGCGAATATCCGGATACGTCGCTGTCGTGCTGAACGTAACCGTTACGGTGTTTGCTCCCGCAGTTGCCCCTGCGATGTTCTTTGCGTAGTAGATTGATTGCGTTAGTGATCCGGAAACCGTCACCGGCCCTGTGGCCAGCAAATACGTGTTGCCCTTGGTGTCCACCACGGACTTCACCGTCGCCGTCGTGTCATTCCAGCCCACAATCACGACGTTCAAGTCTCCGGCAACCTGTGCTTTTGTATACGCCACCCCAACCGTCGCTCCCGTTGCCGGCACCGCCGAGTTCACCTGCACAAACGCTATGGAACCGGATGAGCCACCGGAGGGTGTCGTGCCGCTCGCCGTCGCGGAATATGGCCCGGTGTTACCAGCCGCATCCTTCACGCGCACTCGATAGCTGTAACTGGTCGAGGCCGTCAGTCCGGTGTCGGTATACGTTGTGGTCGTCGATGTGCCAATCCGCGCAAACGTCGTACACGCCGCTCCCGTGCAACGTTCCACCAGGTAGCTCGCAATTGCGCCGCCGGTTTCCGTCGAGGCTGTCCAGGACAAATTGATCTGCGAACTTGATGCCGCCGTTGCCGCCAAGCCGCCCGGCGCCGAGATCACCGGAGCCGTCGTCGTGCCCGAAGCCGTCGTCGAATACGGACCGGTGTTACCCGCTGTATCTTTTACGCGCACGCGATAGCTGTAACTGGTCGACCCGGTCAGCCCCGTATCGTTGTAGGTTGTCGTCGTGGACGTCCCGATCTGCGCGAACGATGTGCAGTTCGCACCCGAGCAACGCTCCACCAGATAGCTGCTGATCGTCCCGCCTGTTTCCGTTGCGGCGGTCCACGACAAATTGATTTGCGCCGCCGACACTACCGTCGCGGCCAAACTCTGCGGCGCGGTAATCACTGGCGCGGCGGTCGTCGCTGCCGCTGTACTTGAGTAAGGACCGAGTGTGCCGACTGCATCCTGAGCCCGCACACGATACTGATACACCGTCGATCCAATCAGCCCAGAATCCGCGTAAGTCGTGGAGGTCGAAGTTCCAATTTGCGCAAACGTCGAGCAGCCCGTCCCTTGGCAACGCTCCACCAAATATTTGCTAATAGTCCCGCCGGATTCCGTCGATGCCGTCCAACTCAAATTCACTTGCGTACTGC
>Ga0265770_1000076_pt1 | contig 11051 bp, 6 predicted proteins | sample NZEome_2_FD_200838 | JGI IMG/M metagenome (GOLD analysis project Ga0265770, IMG submission 200838) | Metatranscriptome of rhizosphere microbial communities from Maridalen valley, Oslo, Norway - NZE1 (Metagenome Metatranscriptome) | ecosystem: Host-associated > Plants > Roots > Rhizosphere > Soil ... | reverse complement strand
CTTTTCCACAGGTTGTGACTCCCGGAACGGACCTGTTCGCCGTCAGCCCAACTCCGGCGGCGATTACTTCGGTGGTGCTGGTGGTGGTAGGAAATGCCCCGATCCCGACTTCCGGGGGGCAGTATATTCAGGCGCCGAGGGACGTGATGGACGCGATCCTCGACGAGGCGGAGCATCTGGCGTGCTTCAAAAAAGGCGGGATTGACTTTGAGGCCACTATGAGCCTCCATCAATCCTTTCTCGCCACAGCGAAGCGCTGGGATAGTCGTGGACGGATGGAAGGAATCTTTGCAACCACGCTCAGGAGTGATACACCTAGGGAAGACATTCAGCAGCCAAGGTTTAGTGGAGGTCAGTGATGAGCAATAAGTTCCCGAACATTCAACCGCTCGGGGTTTTGACCGTAGTCACCCCCGGAACGGCGGTGCTGTTATCGGCCAATTGCGGGCCTTTGGGCGGGGGTGCGTCCGGGTCACAATCGAACCCACCGCTACCGGGAAGCCCGTTCCGAAGCATTGTGTTGCAGGCTCCGCAGACCTTGCCGAGTGGAACGAACGTGGGAAACGTGTACCTTCTGACGCGAGGGAGCACGTTCTTAGGCAATCCCGGCAACGTCGTGGCGGTGATTGCTCCGGGGGCAACGGTGCCCATCCCCTACGCCGGGGTCGCAGAGAACGGTATCCTGCCGGAGAACTTCTGTCTCGACGCGGACACCGGAGGGAACACCATCGTAGGGTATGGGATTTACTGAGTGTTCCAGTTGGAACACTCGTGATAAATGTCAGGTGGACGCAACTATTCCCGTGAAAAGAACGGCAAAAGGCTGCTTCTTGCCGGGGGGCTGAATACTGTCAAATCCCTCGACGCTCTTGTGGAGGGGGAGTATGGCTACCTCCAGAACGTTCGCCACCAGATCAATGGTAGAACTACGGGGCGCCCCACGACCGGAGCTGCGCTGTTTACTCTCGGGGCTCCCCCCACCGCCATCATCAGAATGAACGACACCAGCCCGAACGGGCCTGTGGCAGGGTATGTTCGCGTCATCGGTGCGGCTGGGGTGATGTACGTCAACGCCGTCGAAGTAGCCAGCGGGTTCTCTGGCAATCCGCTGATTATGCTGCCGTTTGGCCCAGACCAGTCTGTACAGCCGTGGGCTTACGTTGGCGACCCTTCACAGGCGGTAACCATCACAGCGTCGAGTCAGGCCTGTACGGGGATGGTGAAAGTCCGTTCTGACGGGTTGACTTACAAGACGGGGATCAAGGAACCTCAAGTCGAACCCCGAGTCAGCGTGAACGTCACGACGGTGACGGAGTATCTCACGCTCCCGGCAAACACTCCCCCGTGGACCAATATCAGCGGAGCGAACGCTGCCTACAACTACGGTGGGACTGACGCCCAGCCGCCGTTTTCGGCGATGATTCTGACGCCTATCGCAGGGTCTAAGATCGTGCTCACCGTCACGGGAACGGCCACGGTGAACGGCGCGGCGGGAACAACTCCGGGAGCCTCGCAGCCGTCCAGTTCGACCTACCCCGGAGCATTCATCGCGTCTCCGGTGACGGTGGTTTACGCCTTCACCGACTCAAACGGGAACGTCTTGGCTCAGTCCACGGTCGTGGGAGCGCCTCCGGTGGTAGGGAATGTCGGTGCGGGGGTAACTCTTACGGTTCCCTCCGGCGCGGCGCAACTGCAAGTCGGCATCGACTCGCAAGGTGGCCACTTCTCGTCAAATTCCGGCTCGTACCTCGTCGAGGCGGTAATTTCCACAACGTCGGTTGCTTCCACGGTTGCGCTGGTGGGAAGCGTGACGGCTTACGTTTGGGGAGACTCCCCGCACAGCGGGCCTGTGGGGTGGTATATCTGGGCGAACCCCAACGACACGTCGGGAACTCCCGGAGGAACCATTCCCCGGACGATAGGAACGGCGCAGGCCAGCGCGAATAATAATTCCCTGATCTTCGGCTCAAACGCTGGCGGGGTGCAAAACGATCCCCAGAACGGTTCTGGTCCTGTCCAGTGGACTACGTTGAACCCCGACGGCTCGGTTGCCGGGGTAACAAGCTTGTTTGATCCGGCCTTGGAGTCGGAGGGGTATCAGGATTTCAACTGCTGCATCGTTGGAAGCATATTCTTCCCCGCTGGCGGGCTGTACCAAATGACCATCGTCAACAAGGACGAAGTCATGTTCGGGATGGGCGGCGGGGTGACTTCCGACTCGGGAGTTTACGAGAATCCGTCATTCTTGCAGTCTGAGACCGTGGTCAGCGCCCTGCCTCTGATGTTTGCGTCGGGGAACTCAAACCCGACAGGCGGGGCGGTGACAAACACGTTCAAATTGAACGTCCCGACTCTCGGGGTGTACCAGTTTGAACTGGACTGGGATTACTGGTATCACAACGGACGGCAGTTGCAGGTAACGCTGGCTGCCACTCCGGGAGGGTCTCCGACGACAATCCCGCCGCTACCGGCTGGAGCAAGGACTGGCGTCAGCTACGCCTACAAGTACCGCTCGTCGGCGACGGGGGCGCAGTCGAACAATTCGCCATACAGCGTGGTTCAGCAAACCCCGGTGCTGGCGAATACCCTGTCATCGCAGTTCTCGACCGATCCCCAAGTCGATAAAGTCGATTACTACCGCCAGGACATCGGGTTGCCGAACTACACCTATGTCATCACAGGGCCAAACGACGGCGGCGGGCCGGTGGATGGGGGGCGCATCAGCCGGAGGCATCCCAGCGGAATCCAGTACAACACTCCCGTCACGGATACCCTGACGGACCTTGCGGCAGCCACAAACCAGATCATGCAGACGGACGACTTTGAGCCGTTCCCGTCAATCGACACCCCGAAGTCGGGCAAGGTGACGATTGTTGACGGGGTGGTAACGTGGAAGTCCGGGGACCAGTTCAACACGCGCTGGCTGGCGGGAACGCTGATGCTGATTGGGTCGCCTTCGCAAACCGCGTACTCTCTGGTGGCAAGGCCCATCTCAGCAACGCAACTCATCATCCCGAACATTCCTGACACGATAGGAGACGTTGCCGGGGATGGAGTGCAGTACAACATCGCCTCACCGATCTTGGCGCAGCAGCCGCTGCCGTCGATGTGGGGGCCGGATGCTTATGGATTCATGCACGCCTGCGGCGACCCGAACCAGCCGGGAGCTTATGTCTGGACAAAGGCGTACAACCCAGATTCCGCTCCGCAGACCAACCGGCTCCTGCTGACTTCTCCGTCAGAGGTACTCATGGGTGGCGGGTTGGTAAACGGCATCTCGATGGTGTTTTCTCCTCTGCGGGCGTGGCTGATGTATCCAAACTTCGCCGACGCGCAGGCTACGACGGAAGGCGTTTCCGGCAACCCGTGGAACCCGATTCTGGCTGTCACGACGCGAGGGCTGTATATTCGCAACTGCCTGTGTACGGTTGGCGGGAAGGCGTTGGCGTTTCGCGCAGTGGATGGCATCTGCCTGACCTCGGGCGGGGGAGAACACTCACTTACGGACGAGAGGCTCTATAACCTCTTTCCCCACGAAGGCTTTACTCCGTCTCCGGTGACCATTGGCCCGTACACAGTTTATCCGCCGAATGACTCTCTCCCGCAGACTCTGACGTATCAAAGTGGTTATATCTACTACGACTACACCGGGACAGATTCAAACCCGCACACGCTGGTGTTCGACGAAGCGGCGAAGGGTTGGAGTGTGGATGTAGGGAATCCGGTATTTACTGCTCACGGAAGGGATTACGCCTCGGCGGTGAGTGACACGGTGGTGGGGTGTGCGGATGGAAGCGTTCGTATCCTTCAGGCGGGAGGGACTGAAGCTGCCACGTCGGTCTTGGCCACAGGCGCAGATAACGCGGGAGATGCGAGAGCCCTGAAGCGCATTGGGGACGTGTTCATCAAGGCACTTGTCGCCGCGTCGAATCCCGTCGCCTTGGCGTTCTATTCCGCTCAGTATGAGGCCGTGGTGTCTGGATTGTCCCCAAACTCGCTGACGGGCACGGGAAGCCTCACGCCGTACATCGTAGACGGCGGTGGAGCGGCGATTGACGTTCTCGACCTTGAGATGATTTTAAGCTGGCCCACGGGGTCAGGGAACGAGTTAGACCTTTGGCAACCTGTCCTTATGCCCCTCCCAGCTGCGATCCTGAGCCGCAGGACGGACGGAATCGCCGTGGGGAAGGGTTACCAGCACGTTTATCTCGTGAACGCCACATTCGCCGCTACAGCCTCTGTGACGCTGACCCTGAATACCGATCAGGGGGTCTTCACCCAGACATGGCCCGCCAGCGGGACTTTAGGCACATTGACTCGCGTGATGCAGAAGATGCCGCCGAACAAGTTCAAGGTGTGTGAGTATCAGATTGCCTCGACCCAGCCCTTTTATCTCTTCGGGTTTGAAATCTGGGTTGGCCCTTGGGGGAGATCGGGGCCGTATGAGGTGTTGCGGCCTTTTGAAGTCAGCGAGGTAGGCATGTGAGCACTTCTCCGCGCTTTGTACCGCCAATCGACGAAAGCAAAGTCCCCCCGGAGGTTGCGCAGCATCTGCGCCTGGTTTATGACCGCTTGCAGAACCACTACGAGGCTGTGCAAAACCTCACAAGCCAGATCAGCAGCCTTCAGTCCCAAGTCAACACCTTGCAGGGGAAGTGATGGTAGTCAGCCGCGCCCAGCCTATCGCTCCGATTGCGGGACGAAGCGGAACCTCGCCCATCGGCACATTCAGCTCGAATACGGGAGCGACGGCGTCCACGCAGTCGTCCTACGCGGTTGGCGCGTTTACCAGCGGGCTGAATATCCTCGGCAGCACCACCACGTACGAACTCCAGAACACGGATTATCAAGGGTTGATCCTGTTTGACACCTCGTCAGCCGTGACTGTGACGCTGAACTACGCGTTGGGGGAGAACTTTACCGCGACAATCCTCAACATTGGCAGCGGACAGATCACACTGACGCCGATTGCTCCTCCGCCCGACAGCGTCTCGCCGCTGTGGCTGGTGAATGGCGCGACTTCACTGACTCTGGCTTCCGGCGCAGGGTGTATTGTGGCTTTTGCCGAGCGGCAGTGGTATGCCTACGTGGGAGCGACGTTTATCCCCGTCGTGCCGGTAACGTTTAGTCCAGTCACGAATGAGTGGCTCACGGGTTACAACGCCCTCACTGGAGCCTTTGCGGCCTCGCAGCCTGCGTTCTCGAATGTCAGCGGGACCCTGAGCGCGGCACAGCTTCCGGCCAACGTCCCTGTGGTAAGTTTTGGCTCGGGGGCTCCGTCCGGCAGCAGCACGGAAGGCTATATCTACTTCAACACCGCGACAGGTCCGTACACGGGATACGTGTACCATTCCGGGGCATGGCAGCAGTTCAGTTGACCGAGGGGGTATGATGTCCACAATGAAACGGATGCTCCTGGTACTGCTCGTACTGTGTGTGGGTCGGCTGGCCCATGCACAGTACGTGGCGGCGGCTGGAAACTGCGAGCTTCCGGGGCAGGCGGTGGTCGTATCCGGGCTGGCGCAGGCCGGAACCCAACCCCTTGCAGGAACACCCTTCACCACAGGTTCAGGGGTGATGGCTTCATATCCACAGTGCCTGGTTACGGTATTCCCGCCGGGGAGCTCTACTCCCGTCGCAGGTTCAAGCGTCTTCTCGAACGCGACAGGCACGACGCTGGGAAACCCGTTTGTCGCAAATACCGACGGCTCATGGGTGTTTTATGTCACCAACGGCTGTTATGACGTGCTGATGTCCTCCGGGGGGAGTCCGGCGGGACAGATGCCCATCACCAAGACCCTCTCGGGTAAGTGTGCGGGGCAAAGCAGCGTGGCGGGGAGTGGAACGGTCAACACCGGAACAGCAGGGCAGGTAGCTTATTATCCCGCAACAGCCCCGGCAGTGTCCGGGGATACTCGCCTGACGGATTCGGGGGTTCAACTGGGCTATACGGGCAGCTCTGGATTCAGCCTTCCCGGTGACGGAACACATCCCGGAGCGGTTGGCCTCGTTGGAAATACGACCCTGCCGACAGCCTTGCCAACAACCAACTTTGCCGGAGACATTGGGCCAAACTCGACCTCGTTTACGGCATGGTTTACGCAACGCAACGCCACGGCTCCGACCGCTGCGAGTGTATTCGGCTTGGGGGCAGCGACGGGGACGCCCGGAGTCTCGCAACAGAACATCATCCCCTTGCAAGGCACGGATACGAACGTCCCGACTTCGGGGACGTTTACCGGAGCCACAGGAACAGGCGTGTGCAAGGATGCGAACGGGGGGATTTCCACGGTCGGTTGCACCCCTTCCGGCGGGGGCGGAAATCCGACGCTGGACAACTGCACCCCGGATGAGACCGGGAACAGCTTCTACACCGTCACGTCTCTGACAAATTATTTTAACGCCGCATGGCAGTTCGTCTTCAATACGACGACATACTTCGACTGCACGGTTTACGTCGCTACAGCCCAGACCGGAGCTACGGTGGTCGTGGACGTGTGGAGTTCTGATTCGACGGCGGGTCACACTGCCTCAATCACTTACGCTGACGGGGTGATCAATTCAGGGACGATGAACACCGGAAGCCTGACCTCGGCAGCGAATCAGACATTCACCACCACCAGCACGGCTAACAACCGCGCGACGTTGACTTTCAACGTGCAATCGACCTTGAGCAATGGTTCAATTCTGGTAGTCAAGATTGGCACCGCGCCGTCTGGGACCGCACCCACGGCGAATCTGAACGTTTATCCCCACTTCGTCTTATGAAGCGCTTCATTCTCATTCTCGGACTGGTTCTCGTGACGCCGCTATGGGCTGGGAGATCGTTCAACGGAACCACGCAGTACATCACGGCCAGCGGAATTTCCACGCCTCTGGACATTTCCTCCGGCAACGAGACGGTGTCGTTCTGGTGGTATCCCACCTCGACCACGACGCAGTGCGCGGTGTGTCACTACATCTTCAGCACTTCGGGTGGACAGTTTGCCGTGGGAATTGCTTACGGAACCGGCAGCGCTGGGCAGTTGACGTGGGCGGTCGGCTGCTGTGGTTCGATCACGGGCACATCGTATGGAAACTGCCCCACCGCCGTGACGCTGAACAAGTGGTATCAGATCGTGATGTATTCCGTTTCCGGGTCGGTGACGGGCTTGATTGTCAATGGCGGGGTGTTCTGCAACACCAATACGGCATGGGATAGCGCCAACATTTCCGCCGGGGGGACGAACTTCACCATCGGAGCGCAAGGCAATGGACTTTACCCCGCGTCGGGGATTATTGCCGAGGTGGCGGCGTGGAACGGCTTGCCTTCGGGGTTCAGGGCTGCGCTGGCGACGATTTGTCCCGTGGGGCCAAGCGCGAAGCGCATGGGGATTCCAAAGCCAGCGGGATACTTTCCGCTTTGGGGGGCGAGTGGATCGTCCACCGAGCCTGACTTGAGTGGAAATGGTTTGAATGGAGCACTGACCGGACCCCCGAGCGCTGCGAATTCTCCTCCGTGTACGCCGTAGGAGGTGGTATGCTGTGCCGAATCATCTTCAGAAAGGAGGGCGCAATGAAACTCAGGCATGCGCTTCTGCTGGCTTTGTTGTCGTCTCTTGCTATAGCGCAGCAGAACGCTTTAGTCGTTCAACAAACGTTTAGCGCAGCGGGAAGCTCTCCGTGGTATCCGATTGCCGGGTATACGAACCACACACTCACATGGTCGCAGGTCGGCTCGACGGCGGTCACAGGCTGTGCGGTGCAGGTCGATAGCAATGTGACCAACACCGGCAGCGGGACGGCGGGCGGGATTATCACCAGCCAGTCTGCGACGACCAACGGAACCACGGCAGTTACGTCCATCAGTGATTCTTATGCCCGAATCACCGTAACCGGGTGTAGCGCGGGGTCGATCAAGGTCACATACTCCGCCGTGAATGGAGCGTTGTCGAAAGGCAGCGGCGGCGGAACGTATACAGGCTCGAACCCTATCGTGGTGTCGGGTACGACGATTTCCTGCCCTACCTGCGGTACAGGGACGGGGACGGTCAACTCGGGGACGGCTACCCAGATAGCTGAATACTCAGCCAGCGGGACTGCCGTTTCCGGGGACGCCAACCTGACCGACACGGGAGTTCAACTCAGCTACGCGGGGACTGGCGGCTTCACTCTGCCGAGCGATGGGGTGCATTCTTCCGCCTTGGGCCTGATAGGCAACACGACCTTGCCAACCGGGTTGCCTACGAACGATTACTTCGGCTTTGTTGGTCCAAACTCCGCTTCATTTACATCGTACTTCTTTCAACCGAACGCCACCCCGCCCACAAATGGCCAAGCCCTGGTGGCGGGGACTCCGGCTACCTGCACGGGATCGTCGGCTACCTGCATTCCGCTCAACTTCACCACAATCAGCGGTGGCGGTGGGGCGCTCAATGCGATCACGAACGCTACCGCCGCGAACACGCCACTGGCAAACGGTAACTTTCCGCAAGTGTGGGGCTGGGCGCAGACCACCAACTCACAGACGGCATTCTTGTTTGACGACACCTCGGCAGCGACCGGAACCTCGGATGTTCTGGTGGGCGCGACCACTTCCGCCAACTCGACCGAGACGGCTCTGGGTGTGACCTGCGGGGCAATGTCCACCGTGTTTCCGACTTCCTGCTTCAATGTCGCACTGGGATCGAATACCGGCGCAACGAACGTTCCCGGCCTAGCCGTAAGCGCGACGTGGAATAACGCCTCCATCGTCGGCCCGCTGATCAGCGCGGCAGTTACGAATACATCATCTTCCGCCAGCAGCGTGATCCTGAGTCTGCTCGGAGGGTCGGGTGGGGGAACGGCTGAATTTCAGGTATTTGCCAATGGCCTGACTCGCGCAGCGGGTGCTTACGAAGGAACGACCACAGCCATCAATACCGTCCTTGCGGGCGGGCAGCAGACGGCTTCAAACAACGGCGCGGTGGGCGGCGTACTGGAGCAGGGGTCGGACAATTCCAATGCGGGAACCAGCGCAACCGCTGGCTATAATATTTTACGTGGTGGAATACTCACTGCGGCCACGCCGGGGGCTGGCGCACTCGAAGGCATGACCCAAGTTGGCGCAGGAGCAATTAAGGGAAGCGCGATCGCTAACGTTGGCGACGTGGTGTGTGGCACAACCACTTCATACACGGTGACTGACTGCCCAACTGGAGCCGTGAATGTGTTAGGCATCGCGACATCCACGACGAATCCCATCGCCTACGTGTCGTACGGCGATGCGCTGGTGAAACTCGATACAGCCCTGACGGCTTTGGGTGACATCATCTGCGCTCCGCCCACAGGCGGCACGGCAGGCTTGGCCCACGACAATGGCTCCTCGCCTTGCACGACCAGCATGTATCTGGGCACCGTGAAGTCCGATTCGGGAACGATCACTGGGATGAGCGGGAACACCACCGCAGCAACGGCCATGAGCACGACGCTGCCGCAAGTGCAGTTGCATATCGCGCCCGCCAGCAGCACCGGGAGTGCTCCCGCGCTATCTGCCGTCACGGGTTCAGCAGCAGCGGCAACGGGCACAGAAACAGCCGCAGGCAACGCTTATACCTTCGCGGGAGTTGAAACCACAGCAGCGCAGTATCCGTTCGTGTTCCAGAACTCGAATTCAACCAACAATAACGCAAGCGGCGCTCTGCTGGTGAACGTGGCGGGAACGAGCACCGGGCAGATCGGATTGATTGTTAATTCTGCGACGGCAGCACCGACGCCGTTCCAGATCACGACAGGCGGAACGGTCACGAATGGGGCGATCTCAGGGCAAACGGTACATCTGGCTTTCAATACATCCGCAGACGACCTTACGGTAGGCGCGGCGGGAGCAATCATCAATCCCGGCGGATCGAGCACGGGCCTGACTATTCAAGGTAGTAGCAGCGGATCGGGCGGGGGGATCACGATCAAGTCCACCGCCACTGCCACGGCCAACGCTTCCACTGGACCAACTGGTCAAACTTCGGACAATTTCGATTTCCAGCTAAATGCCGTAACGCAGTCCAGCGTCGGGCCGACTGGGATATTTGGCCATCCGGGTATCCAGATCGTTTCAGGAGCGGATTACACCAACTCCACCACCACGCCCAGCACCGTCTTTTCTTGGACTCTTCCTGCGACAGCGGCAGCCAAGACTTACGCCTATACCTGCGACATCCTGTGGGAGAGCACCAATACCACGCTCGTGGGTCCTGTGTTCGGTGTGAATATTTCTGCCGCTCCAACGCAACTGACCGCAGCCGCTTCGGTGCAAAACACGCTGGCGGGTGCTGACGTAAACGGATACCTCAGCAACACAACCACTGGATCGCAGACGGTGGTGACCAGCGCTGCCGCCGGAGTTGCCTCTACGAATTACTGGGCCAAAATCTGGGGCACGATTGAAGGCTCGCCCACCGCCGGGGCAACTTTCATCATCAACGCGGCTTCGACCAGCGCGACCACGGCGACCCTGAACATTCGGCGCGGCAGCCGTTGCGAGCTTGAGGCGACAAAATAATGCGCTGGCTCTGGACAATTCCACTGCTACTCGCCAGTTCGCTTGGCTTCGCAACGAATGCAGTCTTTCTAGCGCCTTCTGCTGCGGGTGGGAACACAGGCGTCGATTGCGCGGATGCGAAAGCGGCGACTACCTACTTCAATACCAGTGGCAATTGGTCCGCGACTCCCACCGGAATCCAAATCGGACCTGCGACGACGGTGCATTTTTGTGGTGGGACCTATTCGGCTTCGGCTGGAACGAGCAACTACTTCACATTTCAAGGCAGCGGCTCCAGCGGCAATCCTATCACCACAGTCTGCGATGCAGCAGCGACCTTCACGGCGACATACTGGTCTGGCGACGTTTTCAATCTTGCGGGACAGTCCTTCCTGACGCTTAATGGAACCAACTGCACGATTCAGGCGACGGCCAACGGAACCAGTCTCGCCAATCAGCAGGACAATGGGTGCGGAATTTGCAGCGGCAGTAATGTATCCAACGTGACGATCGAGAACTGGACGATTTCCAATCTCTATGTTCACGTTTGTTCCGG
>Ga0265770_1000075_pt1 | contig 11076 bp, 14 predicted proteins | sample NZEome_2_FD_200838 | JGI IMG/M metagenome (GOLD analysis project Ga0265770, IMG submission 200838) | Metatranscriptome of rhizosphere microbial communities from Maridalen valley, Oslo, Norway - NZE1 (Metagenome Metatranscriptome) | ecosystem: Host-associated > Plants > Roots > Rhizosphere > Soil... | reverse complement strand
CTCCTTGTGAGACCGTCATGTCGCGGATGTCGAAGTACTGGCAGTTCTTCCGAACGAGAACGCCTTGCACGCCCGTATTGTTGTAGCCAACAGAATACGCTTGTAGGTTCGTAGCGCCAGGGCCATCCCCGCGGAAGATGCCGCCGATGACACCCGTCCAAGTAAGGGGGGCAACGAAGCAGTACGTACCCGCCGGGGCATACATGACGTAGCCGCCGAGCCCCGCCGCGTTCGCGGCTTCATACACCGCAATCGCCGCGTTGATTGCGGTCGTATTTGCGGATGCACTGGTGGGAAGTCCGTTGCCGACCGCTCCAAAGTCGGTAATATCGATCGTTTTGGATAGGATGATCCAACGCCCCGGGCTAGGGGAGCCCAGCGCGTACGACACCGTCGTCGTGTTCGGGGTCGCCGTACTCGACGCAACCCATATCGCGATCTTGCCGTTGCCCGAGTCGCCCTGCGCGGTATATCCTTCGAGCGTTACGGATCCGTGCCCGGACGCTGGCGCCGCCGTGGCCGCCAACCCGCTAAACAAGGCAATCACCGCACTACCCGCCGGACCCGCCGGCCCGATCGCCCCGGGAGCGCCCCCCGCCGTCACCACTTGCGGGGACGAAATGGTAGCCGCGGGCGCCGCGTTGCCGGTCGCCCCGGTATTCGTCAGCGTCGCCCCGGTGGAAGTCGAAATCGTCGTAACGGTGTAATACCCGCCGGTGGCGATGTATACCCCCATCCCGAGCGCCATCCACCCCGTAGACGCGACCGTGACCGCCACCGCCCCGTTGACCGCCGGCTGCGTGAAACCGGCTGTCAGCGTCGTAAAGGCGGCTTGGCCTTGGGGTCCCGCCGCGCCCGCCGTACCGGCCGGTCCCGCGCCGCCGGGCGTTCCCGGCGCACCCGGCACGCCGAGTACGTTGGAGAACTTGAAGGACGTCGCCGGGCCGGCGGTGGCGTTGTTTGAAACAGGCATTTCCGGCTTACGGTGTGAGCGTCCCGGGCACGATATCGGTCGTATTGACCGTGTCGACCCAGCCCTGGTTTAGTTCCGAATCCGAAACAATTGAGCTAATTCCCCCGAACTTGAAGTCCGCGACGGAACAGCTGATCGCCCGGGTGTCGATGTCTTCTTTGATCCGGATTGACGGCCCGGCCCACTCCAAGGCCAAGTTGAGCCCGTTCAAAGTCGCGGTCGACGCGGCCGAGCGCAAGAGGGTCTTTATTTGGTCCAGCATTTCGGCGGCGTCGACGTTCGCGTCGAACGCCCGCACGCGCATGGTGATCGTGACTTCCCGGTTGCCGACCTCGGTCACGACCCATTGCCCGGTCGGGTACCCCGCGGGGCTGAGCGCATACCGGTGCTCGTCCACGCCTTGCGAGCGTATCGAAAACACTTCGAGCTCCACCGACATCCGGTCCGTGTCCGAAATGTACGGCATGTTGTTCGTCGCCCAATACACGGTCTGCAGTCCGGTCAAGGACTGGATGAACGCAGCGAAGTCTTCGCGGTCGACGATTCTCACGGGCGTAGCTTCCGAACGGCGGCGAACACCGGGGCCAAGTGGGGGACAAAAAGCTGGATAATCGTTTCTTGAAACACGGCGGGGTCCACGCCGTCCTTCAATTGCGCGTTGACGTACGCCTCTACCCCGGAGTGCGTGTACAACGCGTGCCCGATCTCGTGGCAGAGCGTGTTGGCGGCGAGCGCCGGCTGCATGTTCGCGCGCAACGTGATTTCTTGACGCTCGTGATCGCAGTACCCGTACGCATCGTTCAAAGCGTCGCGCTCGGCCGGAGTGCCCGTGTAAATCGTGAAGTCGATGCCGGCGGCGGGGATGATTCCGTGCTTTTTCACTCGACGGCTCCTTCAACAGCTTGCGGTTCGGTCTCGGACTCAACCTCCGGTTCGGTGTGCGCGTGCGTCACACCTTGCACGGTGACCTCTTGCGTGATACTCTCGATGAGTTGCGCCGTGTCGATGAGCGGGATCGCGTGACTCTTACGCTTGACGGTCGTGGGATTCAACGCCGGCGCAATGCCCGAACGGATGCGCGCGCGAATGCCATCGATAGCCCACTGGCCAAGCATCTTTAGCGCCGCCCCGGAGTCGCCGTCGCTGTCGCGGAAGGTGTCCGCGAGCTTCGCTTGCGCTTCCGCCTCATGCTCGTCCGCCCACGCGCGCAAGAACGAGCGCTGCGGTACGTGCGCGTTGCCGAACTCGTGCACGGCGCCGACGACGTCCATCGGCGTGCCGTCCTCGGCCCGCGGTGTGTCGGGCACGCCGACCTTGACGTACGCGCCTTTCATCTTGCGGATGTCGGCGAGCCGCTTCTTGTACCCGTTGTCGGTGTCGGTGATGGTGACGGACATTTATGCCACCCGGAAACCGGAAGTTACACCGCGCTGCAACAGGAAGAACTCGGCGCCGTAGGTGGTCCGCTGGTACCCGGATTTGTTCGCGAACGCCGTCGTGACCGTCTTGGAGTTTTGCCCGAATGGGGACGCGGCGAGCTTGTGGGCCGCCAAGTACATTTGGCCTTGGTCCGCTTTCGTACACGGAAGCCCGGGAGAAGAGAATTGCCCCCACACGCAATTGTCCATTTCCAGCGCCGCCGCAGCAAGTTTCGCCGCGACCAAGCCGTCCGTGACGCCATTGAATTCCGGAAATTCCGCTCGAAACTGGGAAAGGGTCGCCACCCCGTAGTTTAGGGAACCTAGTACGGGAAGAGTACGCCGACGCCAGACGACACCGCGGACATCGTACTGACGAACGATTCCACGCGCGTATCAAAAAACACAATAGATTGCGCGGAGATCGGGTAGTCTTGGACGAACTGCACGTACGGCAAATCCGCCCCCGCGGATGAAACCGCCAGCGCGGACGAAATCAAAGTATAAAAGTACGCCGTAAGCGTGCCGGCCCCGCTCGCGGCCGCAAAAGCTTGGCCCTGCAAAAGATCAGTACGCGGCACGTTCTAGTTTACTCCTAACTGCCCAACCGCCAGCAACCCACGGGAAAATCGAGAATATAAAAAGGCTCGTTGTTGTTCGAATCCGTGAGCACAGCCGTGTTCGTCATGACCGCAGCGGCGTTATCGATCAATAGCACGTTCACCGTTAGGACCCCCGCGGCCGAGGTCACGACCGACGCCGTGCCCGTATCGATGAGACCGAAAGTGGGGACGCCGACGCAAGACGACACCGCGCCCGCCGAGGAGGCCAAGTACGCGAAGACCGATAGCGCCCCGACCGGCGACGCCGCCGCGGACGCCGTGCTGACCGGAGTGGCGAACGAAGACAAAGTCGCGGTGCCGGACGCGACAACGCCCGCGGACGACGCGAACTGATCGATAACCGTCAGCGTAGCGACGCCGTTGAATACGGCACCTTCCGCGCCCGTGAACAAACAAAAGACGGTCAACGCGCCCGCGGTACCGGACGTATCGACGAAGTTCGACCCCGCCAAGTAAGCGAACGCCGACGCCGCCCCGGTAGTGGCTTGCGTCGTAACGCCCGCCGAGCCATTCAAGTACGCGAATACGCTGAGACTTCCCGTCGGCGTCGCAACTACCAGGGCGGTTTGAACAAACCCGCCGTCGGTCGAAACATATAGCGTCGCGGTAGTCGCTTGCGACGTCGCGAGCGCGGAGCCCGCAAGATTGTCTTGCGCCGGAAAGAATAGAACTGCCGGGATTATCCCGGAACCGCCGGCTACTCGAGATCGAGTTTGACCTCGTGATGCATCCCGTAGGGCGCGAATAACGGGGTCGTACCCGCCCCGCTCGAAAGCACGGATAGCGCTAGACCTTGCCCCGGGGGCACGATCAAGCGCCCGCGCAAGTCCCGGTTCTCGCAACCCACCGTGAATACCGCCGTACTCGACACGTTGTACAAGGCTGCCGCTGGCCACCAGTTCGGGGTCACCGGCTGCGTCAAGGTCACATTCGCTTTGAACAACGCTTTGCTGGTGTGATCCCCGTTGCTCGCCGAAGTCACTTGCATCCCGGTCGCTTGTGCGCCGACCACTGCGGGCTGTTGTACCAGCGCGGCTAGTAATACCGTCCCGACCGCGGCCGTCCCACTGACCAGCAGAACCCCCAGTTGATCGATCACGTAGCTGTCGTACGGATCCCCGTTCCAAAGAACCCACTGCGCCGTCGTCGTTGGAAGCGCCGTCGCGGGCGCCTGTCCGGTCACGCCGTTGGTCGGCCCCCAAATGAATCGGCGACCCGCCCGGGTCATTTCCATCCCGTCGGCGGCAACTTGATCGACGGCGAGACTCTCCAAACCGGTGGCGCGAGTATCGATCTCCGAGTTGCCGATCCACTCGTCCCATTTACTGCGCAGCCTAACTAAAAGGGCCACGGGCTAGTTTACCGCTTTGATAAGTTCGGCCACCAAATCCCGCATGTTGTCCAAAGTCTGCGGGAACGTCAAAGCCGCCTGCACACCGCCGAAGCTCGGAGCTTTGGAAATCGACACGCCGTACGTGTCGTCGACACGGATGTAATAACCGTGCGCGGTGTAAACGCCCGTGCCGCTGGTGTCGGTAAGAACAACACCGATGCCAGTAAATGCCGCGGACGCCGACGAGGTAAAGGAGTCGGTGGCCACGTTACGACACCGATAGCGTCAGGTTTCCGCTGAGGAACTCGACCGTATCTCCGGTGCCGACCGCCACGCCGGTAAAGGCGCCGTAGGCCAAGAAGTTACCCGCCGAAGAGGCGTCGAAAAGACCCCAGCCGACGACCGTGCCCCACGACCCCGAAGGCGTCGGGAACACGAAGTTGGCGCCCGAGACCGCCGACGCCGGTGCCGCGCCCGAGGGCGCCCCGAAGTTGGTCGTGTTCGGCACGATGGCCACGCGGGCGTACGAGCTGCCGGAGACTTCCGTCGAGCCGGCAATTACGCCGTTGACGGGAGCCGTCGTGAAAAGCGCGAGGTAAACGTCGCCAACCGTCGCGGGGAAAGTCGTGCCCCGAAACCAGTTGAGGCACGCGTTTTCCAGGTATTGGCCGAAGCCGGAGGTAACAGTCATGGATCAACCAGCCGTTCCGTCGAAGGCGAGGACGCTCTTGGGGTACGAAACCCGGAGACCGCCGATGCGCATGTGGCAGGGAATCTTGAACATCAGATTCACCATTTGCGGGGGAAGCTGCTCGAACTCCTGCGGAATCACGAGCTGGAAGTTTTCCTCGTTGCGCTCCATGAAGAGGATGCGCGGGCCGGCCGCGTTCTGCGCCTGATTCAGGCCAGCCGTCTCCAGCATGGTCGACCAGTACACATTCTTGAGCCAGGGGTTTTCCTTCTGCAGATACTGCAGAACCGTGTCGTCCGTAAACACGGTGGACCGGGCCATCGTATTCAGGTTGGACCACGTCGAGAGCGGAAACACGACGGTGTCCGGCATGTGGATGCCCTTGCTGTTCTGAATCATGTTCAGCAGCTGGGCGTTGAAGTCAGAAACGATGGTCGACACCGACGTGGACGGCAGCGTCCAGTTGTTGGTGCCGGTCACGACCGGGAGCCCGGGGAAGTTCGTGATGCCGTACATCGCGAGGGGATCCGAGCTGTTCTGCGACGCGGGCGCGAACATCATCGCCTGCGAAGCCGAGGTGCCAGGGACCTGAGCCACGCCGAAGAAAGCGATCTGCTCAATCGCCTGCTCCATCGAGCGCCGGGCCGCGAGCGCCTTGCGGGTCTCGAGGGGAATGCCGGCCATACGGGCCTTGCGCAGATCCTGAATTGAGTACTGGTACGACGTACCGAGACTCAGGCAGCGGCTCTGAAACTCGTTGGCCACGACTTCAGTCGAGGGCAGGTCGTCGCCGTAGGTGTCAATCACCTTGGCGCCGCCGATGCGGTCGAACTGTCGCCAAACGTACCCTTCGGCCGCGGGGTCGATACCCGTGAAAACCGGAAGGATTTGTCGGGCCTTGAGGTCCGGGTATTTGACGTCGTACGTGCGGGCCAAAACCTCAGTGAGGTCGCGGAGGAAGAAGGCCGTGGTGGCGGCGTCAAAGCGCTGCCCCGAAAGCGCTTCGAGGGCTCGCGGATTGATGTAATCCGCCAGGTCGAAGCGTTGTCCGGATCCGCCGGGAATCTCAGTGGAAAGCATGGTCCTAGTTGGCTCCTATCAAACAGCGCCGGGGAAGTTCACATCGAGAAGGATGATGTTGCCGGTGCCCGGAAGCGCCTGGCGGGGACGAATGGCGTGCGGGGCGACCGAGACCTCGGAACCGGCCACGCCGGACGATGCCGCGTCGGTGAAGACGCCGCGAGTCGTCGCGATCGTGGACGAGTGGTAGTAGTTGACCTGCGTCGACCCGAATGCGTGCTGAGTCGTTCCCGACCAAGCCGCGTAGATGCTGCCGCGCACGAGCACCGGGACCGAATCGCCGATGTTGTACTGGGGGCCGCCGACGCCGTAAGCCGTCAGACCGAAAGCGCCCGCGGACTCGCGAGCTGTCAAGAGCACGCTAATTCCGAGCTGGGTGTTGATTGCGGTGTTGCCGGTTTCCTGCGCCTGAATGCACGACAGACCGTCCGATGCCAACTCGACGAGCACGCCCGGCTGAATTACCTCGAAGGCCGGGAACATCCGGATTTCGTTGTAAGTCAGATCCGACAGCATGCCCGGCTGGGCAAATGCGGGAAACTGAGTGTAGGTCTGTTGACCTTGAATGACAGTCATCGAGCGAGGTCTCCCTTATTTTTCCACGCGTTCCGCGACTCCGCAGCGTGCTTCTCGTAAAGTTCGTGTGCTTTCGGCAGCGGCTTGTCCTCTTGGGCGTCGGTCCGGGTCGGATCCGCGACCACCACCGAAACCGCACTCGCGAGCGAAGCGTGGGGCGTCTCGGCGTAAACCGCGAGGCACGCATCCAGCGAGGCCGCGTCCATCGCGTCCACGCGCTCGGCAAGTCGCGGGGTGCGCTTGGCCACGATGGCGCGCTTGACCGCGAGGGTCGACTTGCCTTTCGGGTCAACCCCGGCCGCGGTGGCGACGGCGCAAACTTCCGCGCGGTCCGCGACCATGGCATCCAATCGCTCCGGCGTAAACTCCGCCAAAGCAGCGCGGGCGTCGGTCAAGTCTTTTTCGAGCTTGGTAATGGCGACGGCGTCCGTGCGGGTCTTGTCAAGATCGCTCTTCAAAGTAGCGACTTCGGCCTTGAGGGCGTCAATATCGTTTTGATCCACGCCCGAGTTTAGCGCAGTCAATTCATTACCCTCGGCGTCCAATCGCAACTCGCATGACGGGCCGCCCCGGGGTGACATTCCCGGCGGGCAGAGCGCCACGTGATTCCCGCGCATATTTCGCTGTATCCCGTCCACGCGTTCGCCGTTGGGCAGCGTCGTGGGCGTGGGGTCGTAATCCACTTGGTAACCCGCCGATAGCTTTCGGTAATCCCCGCTCTTCACGCCCTTGACCGCGGCGGCGTCCCGAATATAGAAGTCCGCCGCGACGTGCTCACCGTCCTCGCGGATATTATCCCCGAGGTGCCCTACGGCCACCGACTTCCACGAATTAGCCGTAACGAGCCGCGTGCCGTCCGGCATAACCGGGTGATTTATTGTAATAGGGGCCCCGGCGAAGGTGGCCATCGAGGCGGGTTTGAAGACCTCTTGCTTGGGCCGATATTCCTTGCGGACCGAGCCGTCCGGATTGCGGTACGCCGTGACGCACGAATGCGCGAACCGCCCGACGACCTTTATAGAGCCGTCCGGCATATCCTGAACCGTCGAGCCGTCGATTCTAAACTCCGCGTATCGCAGCACGAATCCAGTTTAGAGTCTCGGCCTAAACTCGGTCGAAGCGAATGTATATCGGGCTTGGAGCGTAAATGCCTATTTCGGACGTAGCCAACGTATCCATCTCGGTCAGCGCGGTCGGGCCGACCCAAGCGGGATTTGGCGAGCCGCTCATCGCGGCGTACCACACCCACTATTCCACGTTGGTGCGCGAATATTCGTCGCTCGCGGGGATGGTGTCCGACGGGTTTTCGCTGACGGAGCCCGCATATAAGGCGGCGGCCAACCTCGCGGCGCAGCAGCCCGCCCCGCCGTTCTGGAAGATCGGCCGACGCGCGCTACCCCCGACCCAGGTCATTGACCTGTTGCTTACGGACACGAACGCGGCCGACACCTATTCGTACACGGTCGTCGGTTCAGACGGCGTGTCGCACGCGATTTCGATGCCGTGTTCGGGCGTGACCGCCACGGATGCAACCACGATGGCGGGGCTCTTCGCCGTCACGGGCAGCCCGGTGGTGCAAGTCGGCAGCGGCCCGGCCGTCACCCTGACCGGCACGGCCACGACCAACGCGGTTATCGTCATCACAATTACCCTCGGCGGCGTCCTAGGGACCTCGACGTTCTCTTGGACGCTGAACGGCACGTTGCAGGCGACCGGCGTTGTGACCGCGGCCACCGCGACGCTTACGGGCACGGGGCTCACCGCAAACTTCGCCGCCGGTACGTACGTGATCAATACGACGTACTCCTCGACCGCGATTATCAACGTCGGGGTCGTGACGCACTCGTCTTCGACCGTGGTCTTTACGCAGTCCGCTGGCAAGCTCAACGACTTCCAAAGCATCACGCGCTCGGTCATCCAGCTTACGGATGCGACCACGGACCCGGGGATCGCTACGGACCTCGCGGCCATTCAGGGCTTTGACTCGAACTGGTATTGCCTGCTCCTTGACTCCAATTCGGCCGCAGAAATCACCAGCGCCGCCGCGTACGCCGAGTCGAACGGCCCGATGCTGTTCCTGTACAACAACACGGATTACGCGGACGTTCAAACCTCCGTCACCACGGACATCTTCTCCACGCAAAAAGCGCTTTCCCACGCCCGCTCCGCCGGACTTTACTCGGGCGCTCAGTTGCTGTCGTTCTCAGCAGCCGCATGGGCTGGGCGGGTTCTGCCCACGGTACCGGGCTCGGAAAACTGGGCCTTCAAGACGCTGGCCAACGTCATCGTGGATACGCTTTCGACCAATGAGCAGCACGCGGTCGAAAACAAGAACGCATCGATTTACGTCACGCTCGCCGGATTGAACCTCACGCTGTTCGGGCATCAACCCGGCGGCGAGTGGATTGATATCACCCGCGGCACGGACGCGCTCACGAACCAAATTCAGATCGCGATTCTGGCGCTCCTCGCGAACAACCTGAAAGTGCCGTACACGGACTCCGGCGTGGGCATGATCAAGGGTTCGATCCTCGGCGTTCTGACGCAGTTCGTCACCGGCAACTTCAAAGGCTTCCTCGCGCAGAACCCCGCGCCGACGGTTACGGCCCCGACGGTCGCCGCCCAAGGCTCCTTGAATCGAATCGCCCGCAATATGCCGAACGTCAACTTCACGGCGCAGCTCGCCGGCGCGGTCAACCAACTCACGATCACGGGAGTTCTAACGGCATAACATGGCCACGAAAAGATACGATGCGGCTCAGGTAACTATGTCCTTCATGGGGATCCTGATCGATTCAGGATTCAATGAGGGCGAGTTCCTCACGATCGAACAGTCCGCGCCGGACTACGAAGTCGTGGTGGGCACGGACGGCGAGGTCGGGCGCAGCCGGACCAATAACCGCCACGCGAACATCAAAGTCAAGCTCATGCAGACCTCGTCCGGGAACTCGTTTTTCTCGGCGCTTTCGAACGCGGGCATCCTCGCGAAGAACGGCAGCGACATTGGCCCGATGTTCGTGAATGACCGTATTTCCGGCGTGTGCGTTTACACCGCGTCCGCTTGCTGGATTGCCAAACCCCCGGACGTTACGTACGACAACAAGATTACCGCCCGCGAGTGGTCACTCGAGTGCAGCGACCTCGCGCGAGTCGACGCCGGGAGCTGATTTTCCGCGACTGCCCCTAGTATTGGGTAGCCATGCGTAAAGTCGAAACCGTCGTAATCTCGGGCGTCTCTTACCACCTCCAGCAATTGGGGGCGAAAGAAGGCCGCGCCGTCCTCGCCAGGCTGATCAAGATGGGGAGCGCCTTCGCCGCCGACGACGAGGCCGTAGCCGTAAAGCAATTCGCGGATTCGCTCACGGAAGAAAACCTCGCATACTTTTGCGAAGCGTTCGCCAAAGTCACCGCTTTCACGCCCGAGGGGCAGCCCGACACGACGCGCTTGCTCTTGAAGGACCAGTTCGACGATCACTTCGCGGGCGCGTACGGCGCGATGGTAAAGTGGTTGTGGGCATCCATCAAGTGCAATTTCGCCAGTTTTTTAGGAGAACTGCAGGGTGGCGAGGGAATGCCGTCGCTGCTCCAGAACCTGGTACCGCGGAAAGCGAACCCGTAGGCCCCGATTACTTCATTTGGCGCCCGGTCGTGGCTAAGTACGGGACGCTCGTGGAAATAGAATCCGAGTGGTCCTTTGAGGACTGCCTCGACGCCCACGACATATTGAACGAAATAGAAGACGCCCAGCGGGACCTAAAATAGACTGTCGGCACCATGGCGCTCCGGGACCTCTTCGTCAAATTCGGTATCGACGTCGAGGGCAAAGAAAAGCTCGACGCCGCCGATAAATCCATAAAAAGCGCCATCGGCAGCGCTCGCGAATTCGGGCGCGCACTGCGCTTCGCAGCGGGCGCCTTTACCGGCGGTTTCATCGGTCGCGCTATATCGGGTTTTATCAACGACCAAATCGCGATGGCGGATCGGCTCAAGCACTCGGCCGAAGCGCTGGGGCTGTCAACGGACGAGCTACAGAAATATAGCTACGCCGCGGACCTCATGCAAGTCCCGGTCCAGCAAACGGCCATCGCGCTCCGATTCTTCAACCGAGCGGTCGGCGAAGCCGCATTAGGCGGAAAAGGCGCGAGCAAAGTCTTCAGCCAAGTCGGAATCAACATCAGGGACGCGAACGGCCAAATCCGCCCGTCCAACGAGCTGCTGTTCGAATTCACCGACAAGCTCAAAGGCACGCACTCGCAAGCGCTCCGCACCGCGTACTCCATGCGTTTGCTGGGCCGTAACGGCGCCGCGCTGCTGCCGGTCTTGCAGACCGGGTCCGAGGCCCTCAAGCAAGCCTTCAAGGACGTGGACGAACTCGGAGGCGG
>Ga0265770_1000074_pt1 | contig 11125 bp, 13 predicted proteins | sample NZEome_2_FD_200838 | JGI IMG/M metagenome (GOLD analysis project Ga0265770, IMG submission 200838) | Metatranscriptome of rhizosphere microbial communities from Maridalen valley, Oslo, Norway - NZE1 (Metagenome Metatranscriptome) | ecosystem: Host-associated > Plants > Roots > Rhizosphere > Soil... | reverse complement strand
CTTCACCTTGCACAGTCATCCGTGTCCGAAGCGATTCGCTCGCTGGAGCATGAAGTGGGCGGCAGGCTGTTCATTCGGACCAGTAGGCGAGTTCAGCTGACAGACCTGGGTGCGAAGCTGCGCCTCGGTGTGGAACCGGCCGCCCTGGTGCTTCGCGCCACGTTGGATGATTGCAGGAAAACTGCGCTGGGCAAGTCGAATCGACTGAGGCTTGGATTCATCGGCGGCGGCCTTTACGAGTTGACCCTGCCATTCGTGCGGCAGCTCAAAGCTGAGTTCAATCTTGACGTAGATTGGGTCGAGCTCACGCCAGTGGAGCAATTCGAGGCAGTGGCGTTGGGCAAAGTCGATGCGGCGTTTTGCCGCCTTCCTCTATCCCACGATGGTCTGGTGCAAAGCGTAATCCTCTTCGAGGATTGCCGGAAACTGGTCGTGCCGGTCGGTCACAGATTGGCGGAGGAAACCTTGATCGATCCGGAGGAGCTTGCGCACGAGGTTATTCCAAGACTGCCCGACGATCATCAAATTGGGGCCTGGGCGGCGATCCATTTTCCCGACCACACGCCGTCGGGTGTTCCGATCGCGCGCGGGCCTGTGGTGACGACCCCTCGCGAATGCCTCGCCGTCGTCGAGTCCCGCGAGGCCGTTGTCATCTTTCCAGCGCGCATGGAGCGATACTTTTCGAACCCGGGAATTCGATGGATTGACATAGCCCTCCCTCCTGTGGCCACCGCTCTTGTCAGACGCCGTGCCGATCGGCGTCGCGTGATCGGGGATCTTGAGAAGTGTTCGCGTGATGTCGCCGCGGGATTGCTCGATCCGCGAGTGTCTCGAACACGAAAGCGCTGCGATGCCAGGGCTGACGCGGTTTCACACCTCTAACGAGAGTCGAATGCAGCCTATTCCGCGCGACAACTGGGCTCCGAGCGAATGAGCCAAACCGCGCATCGCTCTGTTGTCGTCGAGGACATCGCCGTCTAGTCGAAGCACGCCTGCAAACCGCGCGCACCGCGCCAGAATTCGCGTAAGAGTCGTCCCGAGCCCGATTCTGCGCCAATTGTCGGCCACTACCAGTGCGAACTCGGCGGATTCCGAATCCGCTCGACGAACGTAGCGAGCTTCGCCGACGATTGTCGTGCGTTGATCTGCCGCGCCATCGGGGATCTCGGCGACGAGCGCCAGAGCACGAGGGTTGATCGCGGTGAACTCGTGCAGGAGGTGCTCCGGCAGCTCGTTGATCGGGCTGTGAAAACGCAGCCGCAGGGTGGTGCGCGACAGCGCCCTGAAGAATGTGCGCAGCGCGTCCAAATCAGTGGGCAGGATCGGGCGAATCGTAACGAGTCGCGCGTCGTTGAGTTGTACGCGCACCGTGTTTTGCTCAACAGCAGTCACGGGGTCCGCGGACCTGTTCTTTGCGGACGCATCAGCAGTGCTAATTGCTTGCATGGTATCCCCGCATAGGAAATTACCCTCAATCTATCTGCGACCAAAAGCGGAGCCAATGCGTAGGCTCCGCGTGTCGGACCGCGTCAACCCTTGGCCGCCTGCTCGATCAGCTTGATCACCGCCCGCGGCTGCGAGACATAGATGGCGTGACTGCCCTTGGCCTCGACCACGGTTGAGCCCGCGCGCTTGGCCATCTGGCGCTGGGCCGGCGGCGGAATCATCTTGTCCTCGGTGGTTACGAGGTACCAGCTTCGCTTGCTGTTCCAGGCTGCCTCGGTGACAGCATCGGTCAATGCATTCACAGCCCACGGCACCTGAGAATCGGCCATGAACGCGGCTTCGGCCGGCGCGACGTCAGCGGCGAAGGCCTCGGGAAACTTCGCCCGATCAAGGAAGATGAAACCATTCTGCGGCGCCAGGATGGGGGGCACCGGCGCACCCGGCACCGGGTTTGCGATAAGAGACTGCACCGACTCACCCTTGTCCGGTACGAAAACCGCGATGTAGACCAGTCCCTTCACTCTTGGATCGTTGCCGGCTTCGGAGATCACGACGCCGCCGTGGGAGTGACCTACGAGGATCACGCTGCCGGATTGCTGGGAAATCGCGAGCGTGGTCGCGGCGACATCATCGGCGAGCGAGGTCGTCGGGATCTGCACGATGGTGACGTTGTAGCCGTCTTTGCGCAGTCCGCGATAGACCTGCGACCATCCGGAGCCATCGACGAATCCACCATGAACGAGCACAACGTTTTTGACGGACGATTCAGCCGCTTGAGCGGCCAGGGTGCCGAGGGCCAGGACGGCAGTGGCGGCCAGCGAGTTTTTCGTGTTCATTTGGTCCTCTAGGTTCTTGGATAACACAGTCGTGTATGCGGACAGCACAGCAGGGCGCTATTGCCTGACATTGGCCTTCGCACCTCTTTCGATCGCGAGCAGTAAGTCAGCGGATGGGAATTGTTCCTTCATCGCCTCGACGAGATCATCGGGCGTCTTGGCCTTCTTGAGTTCTTCCTCAAAGATCAGCAGATATTTTTCCGTGAAGTTGACCGCCGAAGTCGCATCAATTGGGGCTCCGACTTTGCTATGTCCAGGAATCACCGCAGCGGGATGCAAGTCTCGAATTCTCTGCAGCGACTCCAGCCAGCGCTTTCTTGCGCTGGCGTCGGTTTCCGCCGTATAGACGTGCATATCAACAAATAGAACATCGCCGGCGATCAGGGTTCTTTGCCAGGGAAGCCAGAGCATGGTGTTGGCATCGGTATCGCCTTGCACATTCTTGAGGATCTCGATGTCTGAGTGCTCAAATCGAATGAAGTTCTCGTCGTACTTGCTGATATCAACCACATGGGATGTTGCGTCAGCGCCCAGGAGGCGTTGCCACTTGTCTATTTTGTCTTGATAGACTTTGTTGATTCGATCCACGACGTTGGAATTCGCGAGGATGCGCACGCCCGGATAGGCTTCTTTGAACACCTGGAGGCCGAGAAAATGGTCGGCATGCTCATGGGTGATGTAGATAATCGATAACGGTTTGTTGGTCGCCTTGATCGCCTGCAGCACCTTTTCGGCATTGGTTTTTGTCAACTGCGCATCAACCAACATTACTTCATGGGCACCCTCGATGATGACGGAATTGGCCCAGAACTGATCGCCGGCAGGCGTGACCGCGGTAATTGCAAACGCCTGCTGGGATTTCGCAACAGGCGCTTGCGCGCAGGCAAGTGCGGCGCAACCGGATAAAAGCAAGAGTTTGGAATCAAGGGCGTTGCCCTTCGCGTCCAGCAACTCTCTGAGCACTCTCCAAAGCCCCATGCACGTGAGGAGTGCGAACCCAATAGCGATAGCGAGGATGAGGAGCATATGCATGGCGGCACTACCGGTCGGCCCATAGATCGGTAAATATCACCGGCGCCCAGGTGTAGCCATGCGCCTCTTTGCGCAGACGGCCCATGCTAGGAAATGGCATGTGCGGTCCCGCTATCACGACGCCCTCGCGCGCGAGCCTTTGCAGCAGTAGTTTGCGGGTCGCTGCCGCGGCGGCATGATCGATGTCAAAGACCACGGTAATCTCGGGATGGCTCAGCTGGACAAGCTGCTCGTGAATGGTGTCGCCCCAAAACAGGATCTTCTGTCCCTGTGACGAGAATTCGTAGCCGGTGTGTCCCGGGGTGTGACCGTGCAAGGTAACGAGCTGCATGCCGTCCGCCAATACGTCGGAATCGCGGAACGTGTGCCACTTGCCGGCCTTGATATACGGCGCGGCGATGCTTTGTGCGCTCTGGAAGAAAGTTTGCGCATCTTTCGGCGCATTGGCGGCGATTTCCGGCGACAGCCAAAAGTCACTCTCTGCCTTCGAGACGAAGACTTCGGCATTCGGGAAGACGCGCTTACCGTCCTGAGTGGTCAGGCCCCCGATGTGATCGGAGTGCATGTGCGTGACAAAGACGCGATCAACCTGTTCCGGTGCGTAGCCTGCGCTACGCAGACTGTCCACCAAACGACCGAGCGAGCCGCCGCCGAACCATGTGCCGGCACCCGCATCGATGAGGATCAATTGCTTGCCGGTGTTGACCAGGAAGCCGGCGTCGCTCGTGTCCAACAGATGAGGATCCTCCTTCAACGCCTCTTGCACGCGATCCATGGCCGGCTTCTTGGCAGTGAGCCAGTGCAGATCGAATTGGGCGGCACCATCGACCAGGGCTGTCACTTCGAGATCGCCGACCCTCATGCGGTAAAAACCCGGCGTCTGATCATGGTGCTCGGGGGCGGCAGCCCGGGCGGGATTCGGTGCGGCAACAGAACCGGCCAGCGCCACGAGAAGGGCCGCGGCGACGAGCTTCGAATATCCGGTAAACATGTGTACTCCTCGAGCCTGGGTAGCCGGTTAATAATGGCGATCGCAATGATTAAGTTGCGCTATAATGGCGACTGCAATCTTTAAAGTCAAGTGCGTCCCTTTTATGCGAGATACAGCCAGTGAAAGTCACTAAGGAAAAGTCCGGCGAGAATCGCGCGGCACTGGTGCGAGCAGCCGCGCGCCTCTTCCGGGAGCGTGGCATCGACGGTGTCGGAGTCGCGGAAATCAGTAAGACCGCCGGATTAACGCACGGTGCGCTTTATGCTCAGTTTCCCTCCAAAGGGGCGCTGGCAGGGGAAGCCTTCGCCTTCGGCCTCAAACCGGGCCTGGAAAAAATGACGGCCGACCGGGCCGCCAGACCCGACAGCCTCACCGATTTCCTCGACGAGTACTTATCCCTCGACCACCGCGACAATTTGGCTGCGGGATGCCCGATGTCGGCTTCCGCCAGTGAAGTCGCACGGCAGGACAAGATAGTCAGCGAGCGCTTCGCGGAGGGGTTTGAGCAATTCGTCGCCCTAGTCGAACGTGACCTCCGCGCCTCCGCTGTCAAGGCGGACAAGCGTCAGCGTGCCCTGGCGATGATGGCCGCCCTGATCGGTGGCGTCGCTGCTTCGCGCGCGGTCGCGAAGGCGGACCCCAAACTGTCGAATCAGATCCTGCGGGCAGTCCGACAGATCGTCGGCGAAGTCGGCGGCGTAGAGGAGCGGCTTGATGGCGCACGAGGCAGGATGCGGGCGCCGAAAAAGCGCGCGAGTTGAGCGCGCGGCCAGCCTGTCTGGCTACTCGATCAGCGACGTTTCGATGATGGTCTGCACGGACGTCATGAGCTTACGCACCGGGCACTTTGATGCCACCGCGAGCAGTTCACGACGTTGCGCATCGGTTAGCTTGCCGCCGAGTTTCAGTTTGGTATCGAGGCGGTAAATGCCTGTCCTTTCTTCCGACTGATCGCGTTCAACGGTCACCTCTATATTTTCGAGCGGAATATTCTTGCGCTTTGCATACCAAAGCACCGTCAGTGATTCGCATGCACCGAGCGCCGCGTCATAGAGGTCATGGGGGTTCGGCCCCAGTCCTTCGCCGCCGTCAGCAATGCTGGCGTCGGCGGCTAAAATATGCGGACCGACGCGGACTTCGTGCCGCATCAGCGCCGTTTGATCGCGAATGATTCTTATGGCCATCGTGGTATTCCTGCGTTGACAGTCCGCGGGCGCGGAGCAAACTCCGCGCCCGAAGTGGGTCAGTTAATGGTCATCCCGCCATCGACGTTGAGGATATGGCCGGTGATAAACGAAGCTTCATCCGAGGCGATGAAGACAATCGCGTTTGCCTGCTCCTCCGAGAGGCCGAGTCGCGCCATCGGAACCTGAGTCACCAGAGTCGCTTTGTTCTCCGGCGTGTGAGTAAAGCGGGTCAACATGCCGGTGTCCACCGGGCCGGGCGCCACCGCGTTCACGCGGATGCCGGACTTGACGATCTCGAGCGCCACCGACTTGGTGATGCCCTCGACAGCATGTTTGCTGCCGACATAGACGGAAGCAAATGCCGCACCCTCATGGCCGTAGGTCGAGGAGATGTTCACAATGTTGCCGCTGCCCTGTTTTTGCATGGCGCGCACTTCGTGCTTCATACATAGAAGCACGCCGAGAACATTCGTATCGAACGTCGCCGCGTAGCTTTCCGCGGTTTGCTCGGTAATCGGCCCGACCTGGCCTTCGGTGGCGGCGTTGTTGACAGCGACATCCAGACGCCCAAAGCGAGTGATGGTCTTGTCGACGGCGTTGCGGATATCCTCCTCCTTGCGGACATCGGCGTTGATGAACTCGGCCTCCGAGCCCAAAGAGCGAAGCTCCTTCACGAGCGCCTTGCCGGCCTCATCGCGACGACCCGCGACAACCACTTTGGCTCCCTTCTTGGCGAAGGCGACAGCGGCGGCGCGCCCGATGCCGGTGAGTCCGCCTGTAATCAAAACAACTTGAGTGCTCATTCTGCAATCTCCTAGGTTGAGCCGCCAAAAAATCCGACGGCGCTTGGTTCACGCAACTTTCATCAGCCCGCCTCGTGGTCAGCACCGCAAGAATGCCGGTAACGGTTTGCTCTCCATGGGCGGTCATTGTTCCGCTGCGCGCACTATGGACGTACGTACAGATAGTGTCAACATAAATATGGACGTGCGTATTGACAGTGCCGCGTGCACCCAATACGATTTGCGCCTCGGCACTAGGCGGAGTGCGCATCGATTCGGGCAGGTTGCGATCGTCAGGCGTGCTTCGAGTCCTTTCTCATTCATTTTCAGAGGAAAATCGTGTCCAAGCTCTTCACACCCGTCTCCATTGGAAATTTAAAACTGGCTCACCGCGTTGTCATGGCGCCGCTTACGCGCTCACGCGCCGATCTACCGGAGGATGTGCCGAACGATCTCATGCTCGAGTACTACACACAGCGCGCTTCCAGCGGAGGCCTGATGATTGGAGAGGCAACCACGATCTCCACGAGTGCCCGCGGTTGGCTCGGAGCCCCGGGGCTCTATTCCGACCAGCAAGTGGATGGCTGGAAGAAGATAACGGCGGCGATTCACGCAAAGAAGGGCTTCATGTTTGCGCAGCTGTGGCACACCGGTCGCGCATCGCACGCATCGGTCACGGGCGGGCCTCAGCCGGTTTCCGCGTCGGTCAATCCAGACTACTGGAATGACCCCGAGAAGTTGACTTCAACACCAGGTGGTTGGGTTCAGCCCTCTCCGCATCGCGCACTTGATATCGCCGAGATCGCAGGGATTGTCGACGACTACCGCCAGGCGGCAGTGCGGGCGAAGCGAGCAGGATTCGATGGTGTGGAACTACACGCCGCAAACGGCTACTTGATCGATCAATTCCTCCAAAACGGTTGCAACAAACGCACCGACCGATACGGCGGAAGCATTGAAAATCGCACGAGGTTGCTCCTCGAAGTGGTCGATGCCATGACCGCGGTGTGGGGCGTGGATCGCGTCGGGGTGCGCATCGGACCCGATGGTAAATGGAACGGGATGTCCGACAGTGACCCGAAGTCTCTGTTTACGTATGTTGCCAAGCAATTAAACCGTTTCGGACTGGCTTACCTGCACATCATTGAGCCTCGAGTGACAGGGAGCGTCGTGGTTGCGGAACGCCAAGGGCCTATCGCAGCGGAATACTTGCGCAGCATTTTTACCGGAAAGATCGTCGCGGCAGGCGGCTTCGAGCCTGACACCGCCGAGGCGGTAGTAGCGAAAGGCGATGCCGATTTGGTGGCGTTCGGGCGCTATTTTGTGTCCAACCCTGATCTGCCCACTCGGATAAGGCAGCGATTGCCGCTAAGCGACTACGATCGCAACACCTTTTATACTTTCGATGCGCGCGGGTATATCGACTATCCGGCGTACACAGCCCGCGCGCCCGCGTTGCCCGTGGATTAGGGCAGGGCGATGCTTGACACGCACTATGTACGGACGTATTATCGTAACGTGAGCAAAATTTCCAATAAAGACAAAATCTTGGCTAACGGGCTTAAGGTCATGCTCGAGCGCGGCTACGTGGGTGCCAGCGTGCGTGACATCGTTGAGGCCGCGGGTGTGCCGCAGGGCTCCTTCACCAATCATTTTGCCTCCAAAGAGGCGTTTTCCCTGGAAATCCTGAATATCTACTTCGCGCATAACCGGGACGTGATCGCCGAGACATTGCGCAATGAGGCTCTTTCGCCCCTGAAGCGCTTACGAGCCTATATTGACGCGAGCATCACCGCGATCAAAAATCACGGCACTAAAAATGGCTGTTTGGTCGGCAATTTCGCCGCGGAAGCTTCCGATCATAGTGAAGTCATCCGCAAGCGAGTGTCGGCTATCTATGGGGAAGTGCGAGAAGCGGTGACTGATTGCCTGAAGGCTGCTGTCAAAGACGGCGAGCTCCCCAAAAGTCTCAAGACCAGCGAAGTGGCGACCTTCGTGGTCACCGGACTTCAAGGTGCCTGGCTGGTTTCGAAAGTTGAGCGCGATCTGGCCTTTGCGGAAAATTACAAAAAGATGCTGTTTTCGACGGTCTTGGCCTGCAACTGAAGGTCCGCTGGAATTGATGCGCCGGTCCCGCTAGCCGGTCCCGCTAGCCGGTCCCACATATCATTGTTTTGCAGCGTAGCACTACGCACGTACACATTGTGTTGACAGAATATATATGGACGTACATAGTGGGCGGCGGCGCTTGGCAAGAAGCCGCTGGGCTGCTGGTGAAGACATCTGAGGTGCAATCATGGCCCCGAAGAATACGTTGAAGCTCTGCCCGGCCACGGACTCAGCGAACTCGCGGCAGGAGGGGGTCGCGCGCGCCGGCTTTGCGGCGGACGTGATCGCGGGCCTGTCGGCCCGGAACAAACAGCTGCCTCCGAAATACTTCTACGATGCTACGGGGTCACGGCTGTTCGCGGACATTTGCCGCACCGCAGAGTACTACGTCACCCGCTCCGAGACGAAGCTGCTGCGCGATGTCGCCGCGGAAATCGCCACCGGCGTCCCCAGCGGAGCAGCACTCGTGGAATTCGGCAGCGGTGAGGGCAGCAAGACCCGTTTGCTGCTCGATGCAGCACCGCAGTTTTCCGCTTATGTACCGATCGACATTAGCGCGGATGCCCTATATGAGGCTTCGGCTGAACTGGCACGGGATTACCCGCAATTGAGCGTCGCTCCAGTCGTCGCAGACTTTACCGGACATTTTCCCCTGCCGATTGCCGCAGTGGGGCGTCCCAGGATCGGTTTTTTCCCTGGGTCGACGATCGGCAACCTCTCTAATGATGCGGCGGTGCGCTTCCTGCGGTCGGCGCGCGAGCGATTGGGGGTGCGTGCGGTCCTCTTGGTGGGCGTAGATCTGATCAAGGACCCATCGACGCTGATTGCGGCCTACGACGATTCCCTGGGCGTGACCGCGCGCTTCAACAAAAACCTTCTTACGCGGATCAATCGCGAACTGCGTGGTGATTTTAACCCGGATGCGTTTGATCACCTGGCATTGTGGAATGAAGCGCACAGCCGCATGGAAATGCACCTGGTCAGCCGTAAAGATCAGATCGTCAACGCGGCGGAGCATACCTTCGCGTTCAGGCGCGGAGAGCGTCTGCACACTGAGAATTCGCACAAGTTCAGCATTGCCATGTTTGCGCGGCTGGCCGCGGAAGCGGGGTGGTCTGCGAGCAAGTTCTGGATCAGCGATGCGCCACAGGTTGCGTTGTTTCGCCTTGAGGGCCTTTCGTGAGCAAGCGCAAGCGAGCCCCGGCTGATTTTCTCCGGGAACTTCAAGACGGACGATCTGAGTCTTTTCTCAAGATATTCGCAGGAGTGGAAAACGATGAGCAGCAAGCCGATCAAAATACCGGGACCCGATCATCCAATAACGATCACCCCGACGCACGGCCGCGTCACAGTCGTGGTGAGCGGTAAGCGCATCGCCGATACGCGCGAGGCTTTAACCTTGAAGGAGGCGGGCTATCCGGCTGTGCAGTACGTCCCGCGCAAGGACGTCGACCAAACTCAACTGCAACGCACATCGCACCACACGTACTGTCCCTACAAGGGCGATTGTTCCTATTACAGCATTCCTTCCGGCGGGGAACGCTCGGTCAACGCGGTCTGGACCTACGAGGCTCCTTACGCTTCCGTATCCTCAATCCGCGAGTACTTTGCGTTCTACCCAGACCGGGTCGATGCCATCGAAGTCAGCGGAACATGATGCTCCATCTAGTTGTCGCGGTATCTTTTCTCGGTATTGCGATCCTGTTGGGCGTCTTAGGCGTTGTGCGCGGCCTCTATAGGTCCAGCATCTTTCCAGCTCCGGATATCACTTGTGGCGCTGCGAAGGTTTCGTCAGACGAGGGACACAAACGCGCGAACAGATCGCAGAGTATTGCCGGACATATCTGTGTCGGCGATAAGTAATATCGAAAGATATAGGATTCCACTATGAAGCCTGCTCTTCTAGTCTCGGTGATGCGCTCACAGAGATCTTGGAGGAGCCATGTCGCTGTCATACTTTCGATGCTTTCCGTCGCGCATGCTTCGTCGGAAGTTCCGTCCGCGAGCCATCAAGCGTGTAGTCGCCAGGTTTGTTCTGCCGGCGACGGCCGCCTTGGTGCTGCAAAGCACGCAGGCTTCAGCCCAGGAGCAAGCGGGCACGCAATCGGTCGAGATCTTTGGCGGCGAGCTATACGGCGACAAGCTCACTGACACACCCGTGTCGGGGCACAATCCCCGCCTGAATGACGACGCGCTGGCCGGCATTCGGTATAACTACGACTTTACGGACATGTGGGGCGTGCAGCTATCGAGCGGCTACAGTTGGAGTCGCGCCTCGCGGATACAGGTTGGCGAAAACAAGCTCGGAGTCACAACGGTCGATCTCGATGCCGTGTGGAACATCACGCCTCAGTTCCCCTTCGTTGCCTATGTGCTCGCCGGTGCAGGTTACGCCTGGGCGAATTTGGATTCTCCAATCGTGGGAGAGAGCAACGGACGCCCTGTCGTTCTCGCCGAAAGCAACGGCTTTACGGCCAACGCAGGAGTCGGCGTCAAATACTATCTGAGCAAAAATCTTTATGTGGATGCTTTGGCTCGCTATCGCTACCTCGATCGACTCGTCAGCGACTCGGATCAACACCTGAACACCGCCGAGACAACTCTGGCCATCGGTTGGCGGTTCTAGAGATCGCTAAGGCGGGCCGCGTACATCGCGGTTCTCAATGGCCGCCCCGCAGTCGCTTACCGAGTAGAGCCGCGGGCGATCGAGCGATGATCCCACCGCTCGCGGCTGTACGGCAG
>Ga0265770_1000073_pt1 | contig 11131 bp, 9 predicted proteins | sample NZEome_2_FD_200838 | JGI IMG/M metagenome (GOLD analysis project Ga0265770, IMG submission 200838) | Metatranscriptome of rhizosphere microbial communities from Maridalen valley, Oslo, Norway - NZE1 (Metagenome Metatranscriptome) | ecosystem: Host-associated > Plants > Roots > Rhizosphere > Soil ... | reverse complement strand
GTCGCTTTCCGCATCGATCAAGCTGGCGCGCGCCGGCTTGCGCGAGCCGGAGAAGCCGATCGGCTGTTATCTGTTCTCCGGTCCCACCGGCGTCGGCAAGACCGAGGTCACTCGGCAACTGGCCATTGCCATGGGCGTGGAATTCGTCCGCTTCGACATGTCGGAATATATGGAGCGGCACACAGTCTCGCGCCTCATCGGCGCGCCGCCAGGTTACGTGGGCTTTGACCAGGGTGGCTTGCTCACGGAAGCCATCGCCAAACATCCGCACTGCGTGCTGCTACTCGATGAAATCGAGAAGGCGCATCCCGATGTCTTCAATCTGCTGCTGCAGGTCATGGATCATGGCACGCTGACGGACAACAACGGCCGCAAGGCCGATTTCCGTCATGTGATCATCGTCATGACCACCAACGCGGGAGCATTTGAAATGAGCCGGCCGAGCATTGGCTTCACCCAGATAGACACGGGTGCAGACGGCATGGAAGCGATCCGCCGCTTGTTTTCTCCCGAATTTCGCAATCGTCTGGATGCCGTCATTCAATTCGGCAGTCTGGATCAGGACACCATCGAGCGGGTGGTCGACAAAATCCTGGTCGAGGCAGAGGCGCAGCTGGAGCAAAAGGGCGTTTCGATTTCAGTCGACGAGCCCGCCCGGCGCTGGATCGCGAAACGCGGCTACGATCCGAAGATGGGCGCGCGCCCGATGGCGCGCATCATTCAGGAGTTCATCAAGCGTCCGCTGGCCGAGGAGCTGTTATTCGGCAAGCTGGTGAACGGCGGTCATGTCGAGGTTTCTTTGAGCGAGGATGGCGAGAAGCTGAAGCTCGTCACTCGGGGAGCCGACCAGCCCGCGCTGTTGTCGCACGAGGGCAGTGCTTCGCCGGCGAATTAAGGACTCTCGCCACTCAAAGGACGGGGTCGCTTCGACCCCGTAGGATTGCGCGAAGCGCATGGAAATTGCGCGCCGCGCCTAGAAATCTTAGCGGCCGCGGTAGACGATGCGGCCCTTGGTCAGATCGTACGGCGTCATTTCAACCGTGACCTGATCGCCGGTGAGAATTCGGATGTAGTTTTTGCGCATCTTGCCTGAGATATGCGCGGTAACTACATGGCCAGTCTTGAGTTTGACGCGAAATGTCGTATTGGGCAGAGTCTCGACGACTTCGCCCTCGAATTGAATAGCCTCTTCTTTTGACATGCGTCCTTGTGGTAAGCGTGAAACCGGGCGCATTGTGCATAAAGCACTTGGTTAATGCAATTTACTCGGTTGAATCTCCCCACTTTGCCTTAGGCTCGCGCTTCGCGTACTGCTGCAGCAACGCCACGAACTGGCTGCGCGACACCTCGCGGGCGCCTAACCCCGCCAAGTGCCCGCTGGCCACCTGGCAGTCGATGACCTTGATGTCGCGCGCGCGACACTCCTCGACCAGGCGCGCCAATGCCACCTTCGAGGCATCGCGTTCCAGACTGAACATGGACTCGCCGAAGAAAACTTGTCCCAGTTGGATCCCGTATAGACCTCCGACCAGCTGCGCCTTGCGATAGGTCTCAACCGAGTGCCCGAATCCGAGCTCGTGCAGCTGATCGTAGGAGTCGATCATCTCCGCATTCAGCCAGGTATCAGGACCTGAGCGGCGGGGTGCGGCGCAGGCGCGGATCGTGGCGCCGAAGGCTTGATCGATGCGCGTGCGGAACGGCCCGTGCCTCAAGGTCTTCCTCAAGCTGCGCGAACATCTGAATTCGGACGGAAACAGCACCATGCGCGGATCGGGCGACCACCAGAGGATGGGTTGTTGCGCCGAATACCAGGGAAACACGCCGCGTTCGTAAGCCGCGAGGAGGCGTGTGGGGCTCAAGTCCCCGCCCGCGGCGAGCAGCCCCGGCGGTTCGCGCAGCGCCTGGTCCAAAGGCGGGAACCAGTTCGGATCCGCCTGTTCGCCCAGCCACACCAGCCGGCTCAGAGCCGCAGCTCCTCATCCGGCGCCCTGTGATAGGGCACGTGGCTCTGAACCGCCGCGGCGTAATGATCCACGCCGCGCGCCTCGCGTTGCGCGTAGTCGCGAATGGCCGCGGCAAAGCGGGCATCGGCGATGTAGTGCGCAGAGTGCGTGAAAGTCGGAACGAAGCCGCGCGGGACCTTGTGCTCGCCCTGAGTTCCGGGCTCGAAGCGCTGTAGCCGCTTCTCGATGCAATATTCGATCCCCTGGTAGTAGCACGCTTCGAAATGCAAGCTATGAAAGTTGCCGCCGGCACCCCAATAGCGGCCGTACAGAGCTTCGCTGCCGACAAAAAAGATGGCAACGGCGATGGGCTCATCGCCAATCCGCGCCACCTTCAGCATCAGTTCATTGGGCATGGCAGCGGCAACGCGTTTGAAGAAATCGAGATTCAGATACGGCTCATGTCCATGTCGATGAAAGGTGTCGGTGTAGAAGCTGTAAACCGTTCGCCACAAGGAAGCGTTCATGTCCCCGCCATGCAGCGTATCGAATTCGATGCCGGCTTCGGCGACTCGGCGGCGCTCGCGCTTCGCCTTCTTGCGCTTCTCCGCCGTGAAGGTGGCGAGAAAGCTTTCAAATGAATCGTAGCCATGGTTGTACCAATGAAATTGGCAGTCGCGGCGCAGGATCAGCCCGGCGCGATCGAGGTCGGCAGCGGTGTCCTCGGTGGGAAACAGCACATGCCAGGAGGACATACGCTCCTCTCGAGCATGCTCGATGGTGGAGCGAATCATGCTTTTGGCGGTGGCTTTCGCGTCCGCCCGAGGACTTACCAGTAGACGCGGACCCGAAACGGGCGTGAACGGCACCGCCGTCAGCAGCTTCGGGTAGTAGCGCAGGCCTTGCTGCGCGTAGGCGCCGGCCCAGGAGAAATCGAAAACGAACTCGCCCCGAGAATGCGATTTGCGAAACAGTGGCATCGCGGCGGCGAGCGCTCCTGCCGAATCCTCCATGACGAGATGCTCAGGGCTCCAACCGGTGCCCGGCGCGGCACAGCCGGATTCTTCCAGCGCCAACAGAAATTCGTGCCGCAGGAAGGGTTGTGCGCCGCCGGCGAGCGCATTCCAACGCTGCGCATCAATCTGCGCAATGCTGCCTAAGAATCGCGCCGGCCGAAGCGTCACGCGTGGGCAGCGCGTGGTTCGGCGTGGGTCTCGGCTTCAATTCGCTCTAGGTATTTGTCGGCATCGAGCGCCGCCATACATCCGGTGCCAGCCGAGGTAACGGCTTGACGGTAAACGTGATCGGCCACATCGCCGGCGGCGAATACCCCGGCCACGCTGGTGCCGGTCGCGCCGCCTTCGCTGCCGCCCTTGACCACGATGTAGCCGCCGCGCATCTCCAGTTGCTGATCGAACAGCTGGGTGTTGGGGACATGACCGACGGCAATAAAGACGCCGTCGACGTTGATCGATCGCGTGCCTGTGCCGGCCGTGGCACGCATGCGCACGCCAGTCACGCCCGAGTCGTCGCCCAAGATCTCATCAACGGTGTGATTCCAAACGATGTTGGCTTTGCCCGACGATGCTAGTGCGAACAAGCGGTCCTGCAATATTTTCTCGGCACGCAATTTATCGCGACGATGTACGAGGGTGACATGCGATGCAATGTTGCTTAAGTACAGGGCTTCTTCGACCGCCGTATTGCCGCCGCCCACCACGGCCACCGCTTTGCCGCGGTAGAAAAAACCATCGCAGGTGGCGCACGCCGACACACCCTTGCCCCTGAAGGTTTCCTCGGACGGCAGGCCCAAATATTGAGCCGAGGCGCCGGTGGCGATGATCAGCGCATCGCAGCTGTACTCGCCGTTATCGCCGATGAAACGGAAGGGGCGGTGGCGCAAATCGACCTTGTTGATATGGTCTGGCACGATCTCGGTCTTGAATCGTTCCGCATGGGCGCGCATGCGCTCCATGAGCGCAGGGCCTTGCAGATGTTCGACATCGCCCGGCCAATTGTCCACATCGGTGGTGGTCATGAGCTGTCCACCTTGCTCCAAGCCGGTGATGAGCAAGGGATTTCGATTCGCGCGAGCCGCATAGACAGCCGCCGTGTAGCCTGCTGGACCTGAGCCCAGGATGAGGAGACGACTGTGCCTGACAACGCTCATGTATAATTTGCCTCTCGTCTGAAAAGTCGCTTAGGGCTAAGAGCTAAGCGATGGCTTAAGGTTAACTGACCCATGGTAAGTAAATCTGTGGGCGGGAGCCAATTCCCACAAGTCCGCCTCGCGCGTACCGCTACGAAGTTGTTGCATCTCCTTTGACGGGTTACTATTACATATTATTCAATTAGTTAAGAAGTAATTATCATTAAAGGTCTAGATCTAACCGAAGCATCCGGGCAGAAGAAGCCCAAGCAGCGGACGAAACTATCCGCCGCGGTGTCGCGCTCTTTGCGCGAAGGCACACTATGGGTCTTAGGTGCGCTGGCGCTGCTCCTGTTGCTGGCACTTCTCTCCTATCATGCGCACGATCCGGGCTTCTCGGACACCGGCGAGCCTGGCCCGGTCGGCAATTGGATCGGGCCTGTGGGCGCATGGCTCGCGGGATTTTTCCTGTTTCTATTTGGGCGTCCGGCGTATCTATTCCCGGTGATGCTGGCCTATGCCGGCTGGCTGGTACACAAGGATCAATCGCTGCCGGAAACGCGCTCGCGCATCAACACACTGCTCCGGGCCTTGGGGTTCGTTCTCACATTGGTCACCAGTTGCGGTCTCGCCTCCTTGCATTGGAGCCCAGTAGGCTTACCCAACAGCGCCGGTGGCGTGCTGGGCGAAATGGCGGGCAAGGGCAGCGCCCACGGCTTGAGCTTTCTCGGCGCCACGCTGCTGTTGCTGGGATTGTGGTTAGCCGGCGTGGCGCTATTCGTCGGGCTGTCCTGGTTTGAAGTGATGGATCGGCTCGGCGCCGCGGTGCTCAAGGCCATACAGTGGATTCGCAGCCGCATGGAGCAGCGGCGTGAACTCGCCTCCGGGCAGTTGCGCAAGCAGGCACGCCAGGAAGTAGTGCGCGAAGAGCAGAAGAAAGTCGCGACCCGATTGCCGCCGAGAATCGAAGCGCCAGCCCCGTTGCCGCAGAAAAGCGATCGCGTCGAACGCGAGCGGCAAGTGCCGCTGTTCGATGCGCCCACGTCCAGCGAATTGCCGGCGCTGTCACTACTCGATGAACCGGGCAAGCACGAGCACTCCTATTCCGACGAGGCGCTGGAGGCGATGTCGCGGTTGGTGGAAATCAAGCTGCGCGATTTCGGCATCGAGGTTGAGGTGGTGGCGGTACAGCCGGGTCCGGTCATCACCCGCTTCGAATTGCGTCCGGCGCCGGGCGTGAAAGTCAGCCAGATCAGCACACTTTCCAAGGACCTGGCGCGGGCGCTGTCCGCGATCAGCGTGCGCGTGGTGGAAGTCATTCCCGGCAAATCCGTGGTGGGATTGGAGATTCCCAACGAGAAGCGCGAGATCGTGACCTTGGGCGAAATCATCAAGTCCAAGCCGTACGACGAAGTCAGCTCGCCGCTGGCGCTGGCGTTGGGCAAGGACATCGGCGGCGTGCCGATCGTCGCGGATCTTGCGCGCATGCCGCACTTGCTGATCGCGGGCACGACCGGTTCGGGCAAATCGGTGGCCATCAATGCGATGGTTTTGAGCCTGGTCTACAAGGCCACGCCGGAACATGTGCGCATGATCATGATCGACCCGAAAATGCTCGAGCTTTCGGTGTACGAAGGCATTCCGCATCTTTTGTCGCCGGTGGTGACCGACATGAAGCAGGCGGCTAACGCCTTGCGCTGGTGCGTGGCGGAAATGGAGCGCCGCTACCAACTCATGTCCGCACTCGGCGTGCGCAATATCGGCGGCTTCAACCGCAAGGTCAAGGACGCGGCCGATGCCGGCCGGCCGATCAAGGATCCCATTCGCATGCAAAAAATTGCGCAGGGGGTTCCGGGGGTAGTCGAAGAGGATGTGCCGGAGCTGACCGCGTTGCCCTTTGTTGTCGTGATCATCGATGAGCTCGCGGATTTGATGATGATCGTGGGCAAGAAAGTCGAGGAGCTCATCGCGCGCCTCGCGCAGAAAGCCCGCGCCTCCGGCATCCATCTGATCTTGGCGACGCAGCGCCCCTCGGTGGATGTCATCACCGGCTTGATCAAGGCCAATATTCCGACGCGCATCGCCTTCCAGGTCTCGGCCAAGGTCGATTCGCGCACGATTCTTGACCAGGGCGGCGCCGAGTCACTCTTAGGCCACGGCGACATGCTCTATCTACCGCCGGGTACGTCGATACCCACGCGGGTGCACGGCGCCTTCGTCTCGGACCAAGAAGTGCATCGCGTGGTCGCGGGATTGAAGACTGCGTCGCCGCCGATCTATATCGATGAAATTCTGGAAGGTCCGCGCAACCCCATTCCTGGATTTCCGTCTGACGAGGAGGAGGCCGCCGAAGGCGGTCCCACCGATGCCGAGGCGGACCCTTTGTACGATGAAGCCGTGCGCATTGTGACGGAGACCCGCAAAGCATCGATTTCCGGTGTGCAGCGACGCCTCAAGATCGGCTACAACCGCGCGGCACGCTTGGTCGAAGCCATGGAAGCGGCGGGCCTGGTCGGTCCGCTGCAATCGAATGGCAATCGAGAGATTTACGGCGCGCCGCCGCCCGAGGAATGACACCGATGCTCAAACACATCATCGCCGCAGCGTGGTTCTTCGTCGCCCTGGTGCAGCTGCCCGCAACCGTTTGTTTCGCCACGCCGACCTCTGAGGTCGAGAAATACTTAAACGGTGTTGCGACCTGGACGGCGGATTTCAAGCAGACCATCGATGATGGACATGGCAACGTCGTGCGCAGCGCCGCGGGCACACTGTATCTGCAGAAACCCGGAAAGTTTCGCTGGGATTATTCGGAACCCTCCGAGCAGCTGATTCTGGCGGACGGCAAGCAGATCTGGTTTTACGACAAGGACCTGCAGCAGGCCAATGTGCGCAACATGGACGCAAGCCTTGCCAACACTCCCGCGGTGCTGTTGTCCGGCGGGGGCTCGTTGAGCAGCCAGTTCGATGTCACGGCGCTGTCGCCGAGCGACGGACTTGAGTGGTACCAACTCATACCCAAGCGTCAGGATACGGATTTCCAGCTCGTGCGCATCGGATTTCGCAACGGCGAGTTGGCGTCCATGTTCCTGGCCGATAAGCTGAATCAGGTCACGCAGTTGACTTTTACCAACCCCAAGCGCAATGCCAAGCTGGCGGCGGATTTGTTCAAATTCGTGCCGCCGCCGGGGGTCGATGTGATCGGGCGCGGCGGCAAGTGACGGCGAGCGGCACGTATCGGCCTTTGGCTGATCGGCTGCGCCCGCAGTCCCTCGATGAATATGTCGGGCAATCCCATCTGCTCGGGGTGGGCGCGCCCTTGCGCCGCGCGCTGGAGTCCGGCCATCCGCACTCCATGATTCTTTGGGGGCCGCCCGGTACGGGCAAGACCACGCTCGCGCGCCTGGTCGCCAATGGCGCGAATGCCGAATTCGTCGGGCTGTCAGCGGTACAAGCAGGTATCAAGGACATCCGTGCGGTCGTGGAGCAGGCGCGCAGCTTGCGCGGTACGCGCGACACGGTTTTATTTCTCGACGAGGTCCATCGTTTCAATAAGTCGCAGCAGGACGCATTTCTTCCGTACGTCGAGGACGGGACGCTGATTTTTATCGGCGCGACCACGGAGAACCCGTCGTTCGAGGTCAACAACGCCTTGCTGTCGCGCGCACGGGTGTATGTCCTCAAATCACTGACCACGGAGGACTTGCGCCAGCTCCTGGATCGTGCGGTGTCGGATCCGGTGCGGGGCTTAGGCTCACTCAATCTGCAAATCGAAGCGGGCGCGCGCGAGTTGCTGCTGGCTGCCGCCGACGGCGACGCTCGGCGCATGCTCAATCTATTGGAGACCGCGGCCGACTTGAGCACCCCGCTCGATTCGAGCCGCCGGCTCGATACCGATACCATGCGCGCGGTGATCGGCAGCACCTATGTGCGTTTCGACAAGGGCGGCGAGAATTTCTATGACCAGATCTCGGCGCTGCATAAATCGGTTCGCGGCAGCGATCCCGACGCCGCGCTCTACTGGCTGTGCCGCATGCTCGCGGGAGGGTGCGATCCTTTGTATGTGGCGCGTCGCGCGCTGCGAATGGCGAGCGAAGATATTGGCAATGCCGACCCGCGGGCGCTGACCATGGCGCTGGAGGCTTGTGCCGTATACGAGCGCCTGGGCAGCCCGGAGGGCGAGTTGGCCATTGCTCAGGCCGTCATCTTCATGGCATGCGCCGCCAAGAGCAACGCGGTGTATACCGCGTTCAACGCCGCCAGCGAGGATGCCTCCAAGTTGGGCTCGCTCGAGGTCCCGCTGCACCTGCGCAACGCGCCCACACGCCTCATGAAGGAGATCGGTTACGGCAAGGGCTACCGCTATGCGCACGACGAACCGGGCGGTTATGCGGCCGGCGAGCGTTATTTTCCGGATGACATGCCGGATCGCCGTTACTATGTACCGGTTACGCGGGGACTGGAAATCAAAATCGGCGAAGCGCTCGCGGCGCGGCGCGCGCGCGACTCCAAGGTCCAAGACGCCGGCAAATCTTGAATACTAGCGAAGGAAAGAATTGTGCTTGATCCCAAGCTGCTGCGCAGCGATTTACCCGGTGTCGCGGCCGCGTTGGCGCGAAGGGGCTTTGTACTCGATGTGGGCGCGTTCGCCGCCCTGGAAGAGCAGCGCAAGAGCATCCAAATTGAAGCGGATCGCTTAAGAGCGGAGCGTAATGCCAACGCGAAGGCGGTGGGATTTGCGAAGTCGAAGGGCGAGGATCTGGCGCTACCGCTGGCAGCGGGAGAAGCCCTGGCAGCGGCGCTGCAAGGCATCGAAAAGCGGCTGGAATTGATTCAGGCCCAGATCACGGATTTGCAATTGGGATTGCCGAATATTTTGCACGCCAGCGTCCCGGATGGTCTCGATGAATCCGCGAATGTCGAGGTGCGCCGTTACGGTATGCCGCGAGAATTCAACTTCGAGCCGAAGGATCACGTGGCGCTGGGCGAGCCCTTGGGGATGGATTTTGAAGCTGCCGGGCGCATGTCCGGGGCGCGCTTCGTAGTCTTGAGCGGAATGCTGGCGAAGCTGCACCGTGCGCTCGCGCAATTCATGCTGGATCTGCATGTGCGAGATCACGGTTATCGCGAAGCCTATGTGCCCTACCTGGTACATGCCGCGGCGCTCGTCGGTACCGGGCAACTGCCAAAGTTCGAGCAGGACCAATTCGCGGTGCGCGGCGATCCCGGTTTCTACTTGATTCCTACGGCCGAAGTGCCGTTGACGAATTTGGTGCGCGATCAAATCCTGGCGCCGGAGCGTTTGCCGATCAAGTTGACCGCGCACACGCCGTGCTTCCGTTCGGAGGCAGGCGCGGCGGGGAAGGACACGCGCGGCATGATCCGCCAGCACCAATTCGATAAGGTTGAAATGGTGCAGATCGTGCGCCCCGAAGATTCTTATGCGGCACTCGAGGAGATGACCGGGCACGCCGAGGATGTGCTCAAGGCGCTGGAGTTGCCCTATCGAGTGGTGTCGCTGTGTGCGGGCGATACAGGCAATGGCAGCGCCAAGACCTACGATCTAGAGGTCTGGCTGCCGTCGCAGAAAAAGTATCGTGAGATTTCATCGTGCAGCAACTGCGAGTCGTTCCAGGCGCGTCGCCTGCAGGCTCGATGGCGCAATCCCGAAACGGGGAAGCCGGAGCTGGTGCACACCTTGAACGGATCAGGCGTGGCGGTCGGACGCGCGCTGGTGGCGATCTTGGAGAATTATCAGCGCGAGGACGGCAGCGTCACGATACCGACTGCGATGGTGCCCTACATGGGCGGAGCGGACCTGCTGCGGTGAACCGCAGCAGGCCCCTAGAGGTTTAGTTACGGCTGCCCATCACGAGGCGCAGCACATACCAGAACATCAGCGCGATCGATGCGAATAGCTGCATCGCCGCCGACACATAGCGATCTTCCGGATAGTGCTGAATGATGTTGGACGTGTCGTACAACACGGCCGCACCGGCGAAGCCGATCATGGCCACCGAGAACCAGGTTCCCAGTTGGAAGCCGAATACGGCACCGCCGATCATGGCCAAGATTGCGACCACGCCGCCCCACATCAGGATGGCGCGCAGGAAAGAAAAGTCCTTGCGTGTGCGGTGCGCGACCACCATCAATCCGCCGGCGCCCAACGCCGTGATCAACGTGGCACTGTCAATCGCGCCCGGCGCCTTGCGGTCGGCGAGGTAGAGCAGCGGCACGAAGATCAGCGCCTCGGCAACCACATAAGCCGCGTACGAGAAGTACTGCATGCCGAGCGAGCTGCTGGTCTGCGCGGTGCGCGTGGCGAGCCAGCCCACCAGCATGAACGCCCCGAGAATCAAGAACCAGTTGAAGCCGAGCATGAAGCTCGCGATCTGGCCCGCGAGACCGGATTCGAACAGCCCCAGCTCGACCAGTATGAAACCTAAGATGCCACCGACCACATGGGTATAGGTGCGCGTGATGAATTGAGCTCGGCTGTCGACGCCGGAGCGCGGAAAAGCAGAATTACTGCTTGGGAAAGTGGCCATCGTGTCCTCCAAATAGCTTGCCAGGCATATTTTAGCACCCCCACGGGGGCAGGCGCCGATTTAGCCCTGGTTGCAGCGGATATAAGGGTAAGTGCCCGCCATTCAATGCCTTGGTGGCCGGACAGCACAGATATTGTCGGGTAAAATCGCCGCCCGATGCCCGTTGCTGCAATACGGAGAGGTGGCAGAGTGGTTGAATGCACCGGTCTTGAAAACCGGAGGCCCTTTACGGGGCTCGTGAGTTCGAATCTCACCCTCTCCGCCACTGGAAAAATGAGGCCCCGCTTCGGCGGCCTGCATTTTTCCAGCAGGGGCAGGGTGCGTGGACGAACTCGCCTGAGTTCGACCAAATCGCCTGGAGCGATTTGGGGCGCCGGAGCGCTTTGGCGACGGCGCGCGAAGCGCGAGGGCCAGGATGGCCCGAGTCAATCTCACCCTCTCCGCCAAGACTGTCTGACCGACCTCATGTGCTGAATTAGCCATGCAAATCATCG
>Ga0265770_1000072_pt1 | contig 11141 bp, 9 predicted proteins | sample NZEome_2_FD_200838 | JGI IMG/M metagenome (GOLD analysis project Ga0265770, IMG submission 200838) | Metatranscriptome of rhizosphere microbial communities from Maridalen valley, Oslo, Norway - NZE1 (Metagenome Metatranscriptome) | ecosystem: Host-associated > Plants > Roots > Rhizosphere > Soil ... | reverse complement strand
CGAGCATGGCCAGCCGGTCGCGCTGCTCGACGCGGCGGAAATCACCGCCATTCGTACCGCTGCTGCGAGCGGGCTCGCCACCCGCTTGTTGGCGCGGAAAGACGCCGGCGACCTGGCCCTGTTGGGCGCCGGCGAGCAGGCCCGCAGCCATCTTGCGGCGATGCTCAGCGTACGGCAACTGCGCCGCATTCGCGTCTGGACCCGCGATCCTGCCAAGGCGAGGCTGTTCGCGGAGTCGGAAGGCGCGCGACATCGAATCGTGGTGGAAACCTCCGCCACCGTCAGCGAGGCGGTCGCCGGGGCCGACATTATTTGCACGACGACCAAGGCGCGTGAACCGATCCTGCACGGCGATTGGCTGACTCCCGGCGTGCATTTGAACGTGGTCGGTTCGAGCATTGCGGCGGCCGCGGAAATCGATATCCCCGCAGTTGTAAAATCCAGGGTTTTTGTCGATTGCCGCAACTCCACTGTGAACGAGGGCGGCGAGTATTTGCGCGCGCTGCGCGCCGGTGCCATTACCGCGGAACATATCTTGGGCGAGATCGGCGAGGTGGCCAACGGCTCGAAGGCCGGCCGCTGCTCACCGCTTGACATGACGCTTTACAAGTCCCTGGGCATCGCGCCGCAAGATCTGGCAGCCGCGCATCATGTGCTCGAGAAGGCCCGCGCCGCCGGTATTGGGCAGATCATTGACTTCTAGCGCACTGTCGCTGCCGAGCGCGGCTCAGGTTGCCGCCGCGCGCGACAATATTCGCCCTTTTGCGCTGCGCACGCCGCTTCTGCGACTGAACGCCGATCTACCGGGCGCCAACATCTTTCTCAAGCTGGAAAATCTGCAGCCCTGGGGTTCGTTCAAAATCCGCCCCGCAGTCAATGTGCTGAAGACCATGGATGCGGCGCGACTGCAGCGCGGCGTGCTGACTGCGAGCGCCGGCAACTTCGGTCAGGGTCTCAGCTTTGCGGCGCGCGCGATGGGCGTCCCGGCAACCGTGGTCGTTCCGGACGCTGCCGCCGAAACCAAGGTCAGCGCGCTGCTCGAGCTTGGAGCAAAGGTAATCCGATGCTCGTTCGACGAATGGTGGACCGTTCTTACCACCCGCCACTGCCCCGGCGAAGAAGGCGTCTTCGTCCATCCGGTCGCCGAGCCGGGCGTGCTGGCGGGCAATGCGACGATTGCCGCGGAGATTCTGGAGGAGCTGCCGGGCTGCGATGCGGTGGTCGTACCTTTCGGCGGCGGCGGTCTGGTCTGCGGCATCGGGTCGGTGATGCGGCGCCTGCGCCCCACGGTGCGAATGATCGTGGCGGAATCGGAAGCCGCCCAGCCGGCCGCGGCCGCCTTGCAGCATGGTGGGCCGGTGACGGTTCCCCACCGGCAGAGTTTCGTCGATGGCATGGGCAGCACCACGGTACTCGCGGAAATGTGGCCGCTGCTGCGCGCCGTGGCGGATCAGTCGGAGTGCGCGTCATTTGCGCAGATTACCGCGGCGATACGGCTGCTCGCCGGACGGCACCATGTGATCGCGGAGGCCGCCGGTGCAGTGGCGCTCGCCGCGGCCCTCGCTGCGCAGGCGGCAAAAGGCAACGTCGTCTGCATCATTTCGGGTGGTAACATCGATGCGCAAAAACTGGGCGGTATCCTCGCCGGTCAGAGTCCCTTCTAAGAGCATGGCACCGAAGAAAAAAAAGGACGCGGCAATCTCGGAGACAGCGCCGAAATCCGCGGATCGAGCGCTGTTTGACGACTTCTTGCCGCATCTGATCGCGCGGCTGGCCTATCAACTCAACGCGGACCTGATCGAAAAACTGCGGCGCGAAGGCATCAACGTCACTCGCTGGCGCATCTTGGCGGTGCTCGCCATGGGTGACGGCATCACCATCAATGAGATCATCGATCGCGCGATGGTGCAACAGTCGGCGCTCAGCCGCGCTCTGATGCGCATGGAAAAGGAAAACTACGTGCGTCGAGTCCTGCGGCGGGAAGACGCGCGCTGCGTCGAGGTGTATCTCACCGACAAGGGTCGGGCGCTGTTCAATTCGCTGAATGTGGTCGTGCGCCGCCGCGAGCAACGGCTGTTGGAAGGTTTCTCACCGTCGGGAATCGAAGCGGCCTTCACTTTGATCCGGCGCCTGAGCCGCAACATGCGGCGCCGGTCCTAGGCTCACGCGCTTGGGTGTAGCTGCGTGCGTCACTTTGGCGCGTGACGCACAAACACCTGCGCTGATATAGAGCGGATGCTGTGGGCGACACGCAACACTCGGCCCTTTATTTGATATTTCATATGATAACTCATATTGTGACGGCTCAATCACGGGAGAAACTACATGAATATAACAATTGGACGGCGTTTGACCGCCAAATTAGGGGTTGCAAGCCGACGATTTGCCGCCTGCGTAGGCATTACCGCCACATTGGCCGCGCCGCTTGCGTCGCTGGCCCAGACGGTTGCCCCCAGCTCCGGCGGTCTCGAGGAGATCGTCGTCACCGCCAACAAGCTCAACGCCCAAAGAGTGCTCGATATCCCCGCGTCGATCCAAGCCATCAGCGGCGACTCTCTGCAGAACATCAGTGCGTCCGGAATCATGAGCATTGCAGGGGAGGTTCCTGGCCTGTCGATTCAAGACCTGGGTCCAGGCGACAAGAAATACGTCATCCGCGGCATCAATTCCACCGGCGATGCAACGACCGGTGTGTACTACGGCGAAGCGGTGATCAGCGGCTCGAATGCCGATGACGGCGGCGGCTTCGAGTCCGACATCCGTCTGTACGATATGAATCGCGTTGAGGTGCTGCGCGGACCCCAGGGTACGTTGTACGGCGCGAGCTCGATGAGCGGTACGATTCGTTTCATCCCCAATTCTCCGGACCTCAACACTCTCGGCGGTTATCTGACGACGGAAGGTTCTGAGACGCAGCACGCCAGCGGCAACTACAATGTCAATGGCGAGGTCAATCTGCCGATCATCGACGGCGTACTCGCTCTGCGCTTGGTCGGATGGAAACTCTACGACAGCGGGTATATCAATCAGTATCGCGTGGGCGAGGGTCTCACGGCCATCACGAACATCGGAACAGCGACCGCGCCGAATTTCCAGACCCAGCCGGTGCAAGGCATCGGATTCGTCAAGGGCGTCAATGATGACGATGTCGGCGGCGGACGGGCCATCGTGCGCTTCCACCCCAATGACAATCTGACCATCGATGCTAACTACACCACGCAAACCGAATCCTCGGACGGTTCATCGCGCTACACGCCGGCCGGGGTCGCAGCCTTCAGCGGCGGACCCATCCCGCCAATCCAGGGCTGCGACCTGTGCAATACCGACGTCACGTTGAGTCCCTGGAAGGACAATCTCACGGTCTTTGGCCTGACGGTGGAATACAAGACCGGCATTGGCACCGTGACCGGCACCACCAACCAGTACGACCGTACGACGGGCTTTACATTCGATTCTACGCCGGTTCTGGTGTCATTTGACGTACCTGTTCCGGCCGAAACGCTCGAGCCGCGCACTCGCCATGTCAATTCCAGTGAACTGCGCTTTGCCAGCGATCTGAATTCTCCGGTCAACTTCGTGGCAGGCGTCTACCGGGAGCACGAGATCCAGGATCTGAACGTAGAGGTCATTACGACCGGGGCGAATGGTTTGGTGACCGGACCCTTCAGCACCTCGACCGCCCAAGATGCGTTGGATTTCCCGGGTGTGGGAGACACTTTCTTCGGACGTACCGACCATCGCAGCGACACGCAATATGCCGGTTTCGGCGAAGCGACCTGGAAGATTACCGACGCGTGGAGCGCGGTCGCCGGGGTGCGCTACTTCACTGAGACTTTAAATGGCGTACAGACGCAGACCCATCCTTTCGGCGGCTTTCCCGGCGCGCCCAATCTGGTGCCGATCTTCGATCCGGAGGAAACCTTCAACAAGGTCACCTGGAAGATCAACACCAGCTACAAATTCAGCGAGGAATTGTTGGGGTACGTGACCGTGTCCACCGGCTTTCGCAGCGGCGGTTTGAACGCGGTCAGCGAGCCGTTCGAGCCGATTCCAGCGGCGTACTCGCCGGACTCGTTGACCAACTACGAGTTGGGCGCCAAGGGCCGCTTATTGGGCGGCGTGTTTGATTATCAGGCCGACGTCTACTTCATCAAGTGGGACAATATTCAGGTTCAGGAAACCACGGCTGACGGCGCGTTCGTTTATCAGGGCAATGCGGGTACTGCGCACGTCAAGGGCGTGGAGTTTGAGTTCACGGCCCATCCCTTCCAGTATCTGTCCGCCAGTTTTGCCGGCTCGTATCAAGACGCCGTTCTCACGGACGGTGCTACACCCACGCAATATTTGCTGAATCCGACCCTGGGCAGAACGGGCGATTCGATTCCCAACGTTCCCAAATTCCAACTCAACTTAGGAGTCAACTATACGGCTCCAATTTCCGGCACCTGGCAGGGAATGGTTGCGGCGGATGCGACTTATCGAGGTGCGGTGAACGCGTATTTTGCGTCCAACACGGAGTTCAACATTCCATTGGCGTCCTACACACTCTTCAATCTGCGCGCCGGCGTGATCAATGGTCCGTGGAGCGTCACGGCTTTTGCCCGCAATCTGACCAATAAACGTGCCGAGGTGTCCGCGATCAACTCCTCGCAGGATCCCGACGCGCTCCTGACGGTGCGTCCGCGGACCATTGGCTTGACCGCGACGCGCAAGTTTTAGCTTTTAAGGAGTCGGCATGCGCCGGGTCGTTGCAGCTTTGAGCGCCGCGGCATTGGCAGGTGCCTGCGGAGGATTGGCGTTTGCAGACCACAGCGGCAAAGGAATGCCGCTTTGGGATTTCTACAGCGCAACGCTCCGCCACGCCAAGTACATCGACTTAACCCACGCCCTCGCGCCCGGCGGTCCGCTGGGTGAGGGTTTTGTCGACTTCAGTGTGGGGCCGACGCGGGCGGGCGTTTCCATACCCGGAGTCATCGAGAAGGGCGAGCCCTTCAGCTACCAAAAGCACGGTGTGGCCATTACCGCCTATGAGTTGCCCATGGATCACATCGGCACGCAGTTCGGGCCGCCGGCGCATGAGAATGAACACGGCGCGACCATCAGCGATATTCCGCCCACCGTGGCGCTGCGTCCCTTGGTCGTGATCAATATCGCGCCGAAAGTCGCCCTGGATCCGGGCTACCAGGCCGCGCTTGTCGATATCAAGGACTGGGAGCGCCGTCACGGGCCGATCCCCGCAGGATCCGTGGTGATGATTCGCTCGGATTGGTCGAAAAGATGGAATGATCCAAAGCGGTTCACGGCGCCGCCGTTTCCCGGCGTAAGCTTGGCTGCGCTAAAATATCTGCACTTGGACCGGCACATTCTTATGCACGGGCATGAACCCTTGGACACCGACAATACCGCTCCGGAATTCGTGGCAGAGAAGTGGCTGTTGCAGCATAACTTCGCGCAGGCTGAAGGCGTTGCGAATCTCGATCAGGTTCCCGAAGCAGGCGCGCTCATCACGATCGGCTTCGCCAAGTTCGAGGGCGGCACCGGTGGGTTTGCGCGCTACATCGCCATCGTACCCGCGAGTTGGCCGTTCGGCGTGACGGTCGACGATGAGCCGGGTGCGCCGCTGCCGACGCACGTGCATGCGCTGCGGCGAGGCGCGGACGGCGTGATGCGAGAAACTCCGTGAGCGCTAAGACACCGGCGCTTATTGCCAATCGCAAGGGCTACTACTACGAGGTCAAGGCGGGCAAGCGCTACCTGTGGTGCGCCTGCGGACGCTCCAAGTCCCAGCCGTTTTGCGATGGATCCCATGCGGGAACCGAATTCCTGCCGGTTGTCTTCAAGGCTGAGCAGGACGAAGACGTCATTTTCTGCGGCTGCAAGCAGACCGGCACCGCACCGTTCTGCGACGGCGCGCACAGCAACTTGCCTGGCGGTTATCTCACAGATGACCCGAATAGCCTTGAAAATCGCGCCGTGGCGCAGGTCGTGGCGGGCGCCGGCCCCATTGTTCAGCTCGATGGACAGTGCTATGTCTTCGCCACCGCACGGGCGGCCTTAAGCGCGCGCGGCGCGATGCGCTACTGCCAAGTCGTGACGCCCACGCTGGGCGCGTTATTTCAATCGCAGTTCTACGCGGAGGTCGCCGCCGGCAGCTCGCCGGTGATCGCGGCTGACGGACGCCACACGGTGCTGTTCGTGATCGAGGGCAGCGGCGATATTGAGATTGGCGGTCGACGCTTCGCCGTGGAGCCGCTCACGGGTATCTATGTGCGACCTGCGGAAGCCTATCGTGTGCATAACAAGTCTGCGGCGCCGCTGAAATTCTTCGTCTCGAATGGTCCCGGTAGCGAGGATTTGGTACTGATTGACGCGATGCCGGCGATTTTCGAGTCGCAGTTTCCGGATCGGGTCGCCGCGATCGACCCCTCGCAGCGGCACAAAATGGCCGAGCGCTACTATCAAATGCTGGTCAATCGCGAGCATGGATCGACGGTGGTGACGCAATTCATCGGCAACATTCCACTCTCCAAAGCCGAGCCGCATCGGCATCTGTACGAAGAGGCGCTGATCTTTCTCAATGGAAACGGCGTGGTCTGGACCGAGCGGACCAAGACCCCGGTGTCGGCCGGAGATGTGCTGTTTTTGCCGCGCAAGCAAGTACATTCGGTTCAATGCACAACACCCGGCGGATTTGATATCGTGGGAGTGATTTATCCGGGCGACAACCCCTCGATCAACTACTAGATGCGCGCCTGCTGAGGTCGCGCCGCACACACGGGAAAATAAATGGCCACTCATTCGCAGACGCTTTCCACGCTCGTCGACGGCATCCTGCGCGGCGGCATCCGCGTCGTCGACCTGACGGTGCCGCTGGAGGCGGCGACGCAAACCATTCGCTTGCCGGAACAGTTCGCCCCATCGAAACCCTTTGCGTTGGAGGAGATCTCGCGTTACGACTCGCGCGGTCCCGCCTGGTATTGGAACAACATCAGCTGCGGTGAGCACACGGGCACCCATTTCGATGCGCCAATTCATTGGGTGACGGGCAAGGACTATCCGGACAATGCGACCCACAATATTCCAGTCGAGCGCTTCATCGGTCCCGCCTGTGTCATCGATGTCTCCAAGCAAGTGCAGAGCAGCGCCGATTTTCTGCTCACGCAAGGTATCGTGGAACAGTGGGAGAGCCGCAACGGCCGCATTCCCAGCCGCGCATGGGTGCTGATTCGCACCGACTGGTCGAAGCGTCCGGGCGATTCGTTTCTCAACTTCGCCGCCGACGGCTCCCATACGCCCGGTTTCCATCCGGAATGCGTGCCTTTCCTCGCGCGCGAACGCGACATCCTGGGAGTAGGGGTGGAGACGGTCGGCACCGACGCGGGTCAGGCGCACACCTTCAATCCGATGTTTCCCTGTCATACCATCATGCACGGTGCCAATCGTTTTGGGCTCGCGAGCTTGACCAACTTGGATCAGCTACCGCCGACGGGCGCCGTGGTCATTGCGCCGCCGCTGAAAATTGTGAATGGCTCAGGCAGTCCGCTGCGGGTGCTCGCGCTCGTGCCGGTGTAGCAAGAAGATGCCGTCGACAACGGCGGGTCTGGCGGCCGTCGTCCTTTGCGCGATGGGCGTCAGTCAAGCCTGCGCAGAAGACTTGGCTGCACGCCAAATCTCCGTCGATGCGACCGTGACCGTGGGCGCCTTGCGTCCGTTGAATGGCGTGCAGGCCGAAGATGCGCAGGGCGCGGCCTTCTATCGGACGGCGTACGTCGACTTGGTGCGCGTACCCGATGCGGTTGGAGCCGGCGATATCGACGCAATCTTCCTCGATATGAGTGCCGATGCGGAAAATCCCAAAAGCTACAACTTTGCGCCCGCTGATCGGCTGCTGGCATCCATCAAGTCAGGCGGCGCCGAGCCGCTATTCCGAATCGGGCGCAGCGCAGGCGCCGGAGGCGCGCCGCCCGCGGACCTCGATAAATGGGCGCAGATCGTGCGGCATGTGGTGCTGCACTACAACTCCGGGTGGGCCAAGGGATTTCGGTATGGCATTCGCTATTGGGAGATCTGGAACGCGCCGGACTCCAAGCAGTTTTGGAGCGGCTCCGCGGCGGACTTCTATCGCCTGTACGACAAGACGGCACGGGCCATTCAAGCGGCCGATCCTGACGCGCTGGTCGGCGGCCCGGCGATCTCCAAGCCATTGATCGCGGGCGACTATCGCGAAAGATTTATCGACTTCATTCGCTTAAATCGTCTGCCGCTCGATTTCTTCTCCTGGCATTTTTACGCGGTGGACTCGAACGATCCTTATGTCTTCGTGACGATCGCGCGGCATCTGCGCACCATCCTCGATGCGCGCGGCTTTGGCTCCGCCAAGAATTTCTTGGACGAATGGAATGCGGATCCGGCCGTTGAGGATTTTCCGGATGTCGCGCGCGCCTCATTTGCGGCGAGCTCCCTCATCTACATGTTGGGCGGTCCCATCGATGCACAGGCCTATCATCGCGCCACGGCGCCAAGTCGCTTAGGTCGGGCAGCCGATGCGGTTGGCTCAGCGCTGGCCGCCTTCGGGTCGCTGAAGAGCACGCCATTGTTGATTCGCAGCAGCGGCGGCGACGATTCGGGTTTCGCGGTGGTGGCCGGCCGATCCAAGGACAACCGCCTGATTCAAATCCTCATCAGTAATTATCAAATCGCGTCGAAATATTTGGTCCCCCGCGACAACTGGGACACCACGCTTCCGGAGCGCCGCACTCTGCAATATTCCAACAATGGCGGCTATGACGCCACGGTCAGCCTACCCACGTCGGGAAAGTATCAGGTGAGGCGCTATCGAATCAGCGACGCGGGCAACCTTGCGCTGCTCGATCAGCGCATCGAAACCGCGCAACCCTGTTTCCCGCCTGGAGACATTTCCCCTACAACACCCCAATCTGCTTCCTGGCTTTCTGGCTTATCAATCTGGCCGTCATTCTCAAAGGCGTCGAATACATACGCGTTTTACAAGGCATCAGCGCGCCGGTTTTGCTGGCCGTAGGACTTCTTCTCCTAGCATGGGCATATCGCAGCGCAGGCGGCTTCGGCCCCATGCTCGCCGCTCCATCTCGCTTCACCAGTTTCCCCGACTTCCTTAAATTCCTGGTTCCCGCCTTGAATGCTACGGTAGGTTTCTGGGCTACGGTCTCGCTCAACATTCCAGACTTCACCCGCTTCGCCCGCAGCCAACGCGAACAGATGATCGGCCAAGCCGTTGCCCTCCCGGCCACTATGACCCTCTATTCGCTGATCGGAATCCTGGTGACCTCCGCCACCGTAGTGATCTACGGAGCCGCAATCTGGGACCCGGTACAACTGTTGAGCCGCTTCCATTCACCAATCGCCGTTGTCATTTCACTACTGGCGATCCTGCTGGCAACACTGAACGTGAATATCGGCGCCAACGTGGTTTCCCCCGCCAACGACTTCTCCAACTTGTGGCCGCGCAAGATCAGTTTCCGCACCGGAGGAGTAATCACCTGCTTCATGGGAATCGCGATGATGCCCTGGAAACTCCTGGGAAGCTACAAGACCATGATCTTCGGATGGCTAGGCGGCTACGCCGCATTCCTCGGCCCCGTAGCCGGCATCATGATCTGCGACTACTTCGTAATCCGCCGCCGAGTCCTGCTTCTCGACGACCTCTACCTGCGCGGCGGCGCCTATGAATATTCGCGCGGTTTCAACTGGCTGGCAGTCGCCGCGCTGGCAGCGGGCGCCGGAACCGCGCTAGTGGGTTTAGTAATTCCATCGCTGCGAACGCTATACGACTATTCCTGGTTCGTAGGCTTCGCCGTTTCCTTCGTGGTCTACTACGCATTCATGAAGCTGGCGACCCATACGTAGCCCCGGACGCCTCGTCTGGGCAGCCTTCGCCCTTTCGTAGGTCGCCTGCGACGCATCAACGAGGATTCTGCCAAGCCCTCATTCCTGGAACGTCACGCACACACCATTGGGGTCAATCGCGCCGAACTCTTTCGTGCCCCAGGGCTTGGTTTGCAATGGCCCGTTCGGATGCACCTTGCCTCCTCGCTTCTGGTATTCGGCATATACGGCCTCAATACCTTGTACGGCGATCCGGACCATGGTCTGGTCGCCGACCTTTCGAGCGAGTGCCTTGTCGCCCATCCCCGCGATGTGCAGGTAAGCATCGCCGCGATTGATCCCGGCATAAGTCGGCGGAGTTCCATCACGAAAGGTTTCCTTGAAGCCGCAGACTTCCGTCCACCACTTCAACGACTCGGCAGCGTCGGCGGCCGGCAGCACCGGGATAGCGCCTTTGATAATCGGTTCCATATGCGAAGTATAAAACGAGTCCAGTTGGACTTTCGCGGTTTACCCAAAAGCCGGCAATATCTCTTTCTTGTAACTCTCGAGCGTGTCCTCTTCGTCGCCGCACATCAGATACACATTAAATTGCGTCACCCCAACTCCAGCTAACTTCCGCAGCTTTTCCCGATGCGCCTCAGCCGTCCCGACCAGACAAAATCGGTCCACTACGTCATCCGAAACGAAGCTCGCGTTACTGCTCTCCACTTCGCAATGGTGTTGGTAATCGTACCCGCCTCGATTGCGCACAAACGACGTCAACGCCGGCGGCAATTCCTCTGGCTTGTAACGCGAAATCAAATCCACCACATGATTCGAAACCAACGCCGGAAACCACCGCACCCGCTCCCGTGCCACCCTCAGATCATCGGAAACCCACACCGGCGCCGCCGCCATTACTTCGATCTTGCGCCAGTCCCGTCCCGCCTCCTCTGCTCCTTTCTTTACGAAACCGAGGCACCAAGCGATCAAGTCAGGATCGGCGAATTGCAAAATTACTCCATCCGCAACTCTGCCCGCGAGGTCCAGCACCTTGGGCCCATATCCCGCAATCCACACCGGAGGAGATCCCTTCGCCCACGAAAGCCGCGTAGGCTGGCCTTCATAATCGATCTCACGCCCCGCCGTGAGTTCGCGAAACCCTTTCACCGCCCGCTCCAGATCGCCCGCCCCAACCGGCTTCTTGCCCAGCACTCGCCGCGAACTGTCCCCGCGCCCAATGCCAAGTTGCATCCGCCCTCCAGAAATCAGATTGAGCGTAGCGAACAGGCTGG
>Ga0265770_1000071_pt1 | contig 11152 bp, 12 predicted proteins | sample NZEome_2_FD_200838 | JGI IMG/M metagenome (GOLD analysis project Ga0265770, IMG submission 200838) | Metatranscriptome of rhizosphere microbial communities from Maridalen valley, Oslo, Norway - NZE1 (Metagenome Metatranscriptome) | ecosystem: Host-associated > Plants > Roots > Rhizosphere > Soil... | reverse complement strand
GTGAATTCTTAATACCCCACCATCCGTGGACTGCCACGCGGGATTCAAATACAGCACCAAGGAAAGCTTGCGTTGCGTGCTTCCCAGCGGCTGATCGACATGGCGGCTATAAGCCGCACCCGCTGGATACCGCGCATAGTGCAGCTCCAGCTCAAATAGCCCCAAGATCGCGTCGCGGTTCAATTGCAGCCGCAATTCTTCCATGTGCTGCATGAGCAGGCGCTCCGGCGGCAGCAATGGCTCGCTCAGCCAGCAAGTAAAATCGCCGCGGATGTTGTCGCGGCGCCGCTCCCTGCCCTGCGCGCCGACGCGGGCTGGCGCGAAGTCCCCGCGCGCCTCGCGCACCCACGCACACTCCCGGAGTGCCGAAACTTCAGCGCTGGAGGCAAACTGATCGCGAATCGAGACGCCGCTTGCACTCAAGTCCGCGCTTACAGCCAAGTCGCTACTGACACTCAAACCGGCATTCTCGCTCACGGCCGCTCGCGCCGCCGCGGCTGCTCCGCGCGCTCTTTCGCGCGCTTATTCAGGCGCCGCGTCGCGCGCTTTTTTGGGCGCGCCACCAGCATGCTGCCGCGGCAATTCTTTGCCCCGCACAGGCAGCGAAAGACATCGTCGATATCGGCAGGATCGTCAGCATCGCGCTGGATTCTATAGTCGTACGCGAGTTCCTCGCCTGGGCGGATGGTGCGAATCGCTTCGATGAATATTCGCTTGCCGATTTGCACCGTCTGGCAATTCGGATCGCAGCCATGATTCACGAAGCGCGCCTCGTTGCCGTTGACACCGGCATCGATGACCGTTTTCTTGTCCACGGTAAACAGGAATGTGTGGCCGTCCAGCGGGTGCTTGTCCGCGTAGCGCGTGTCGGCCAGCTCGTGACTCACGCGCTCGCCGAGATATTCGATGATGTGGGTGCCTTTGCGGATTCGCCGCAGCGCGAACACGCCGTCGCCGTGAACACGCGAGTGGCGAACCTCAAAAAGAGGCGTTTTTGGGCGCCGCCCGGCCTGCTTCATACGGCGATAGGGGCTTTGATCGCGGCATGATAGCGATAGTCGATGATTTCAAAATCTTCGTACGCGTAGTCGAACAGGCTGTCGGGCTTGCGCTTGAGCTTCAGTTGCGGCAAGGGGTACGGTGTGCGCGACAGCTGCAGATCGGCCTGCTGCAAGTGATTCAAATACAAATGACAGTCTCCGCCGGTCCACACAAAATCGCCCACCTTGAGGCTGCACTGCTGCGCAATCATGTGCGTGAGCAGCGCATAACTGGCGATGTTGAAGGGAACCCCGAGCAGGGCATCGGCGCTGCGCTGGTACAGCTGGCAGGATAGGCGGCCGTCAGCCACATAGAATTGGAACAAGGCGTGGCACGGCAGCAATGCCATGCGCTCCAATTCGCCCACATTCCAGGCGCTCACCAAAATGCGGCGCGAATTCGGATTATTTTTGAGCTGCTCGAGCACTTGGGAGAGCTGATCGATATTCCTGCCGTCCGGCGTCGGCCAGCTGCGCCACTGCTTGCCGTAGACCGGACCTAAGTCGCCGTTCTTGTCGGCCCACTCATCCCAAATGCTGACGCCGTGTTCCTGCAGATATTTGACATTGGTATCGCCGCGCAGGAACCAGAGAAGCTCATAGATGATGGAGCGCAGATGCAGCTTCTTGGTCGTCACCAGCGGAAAGCCGGCATTGAGATCGAAGCGCATTTGATACCCAAAGACGCTCAAGGTGCCGGTGCCGGTGCGGTCCTCTTTTGAGGCACCGTGCTCGCGGATATGGCGCAGGAAATCGAGGTACTGCCGCATTACGCGTTTACGGCAACCAAATTGCCGGAAAGCAGGTTGCGCCGATAGGCATAGATCACGATCGCGGCACCGATCACGACCATGGGCGTCGTCAATAGCATGCCCATGGTCAACCAATCACCCGCGAGGTAGCCGATATTGGCATCCGGCAGCCGCACCCACTCCACCAAAAAGCGTCCGCAACCATATAACAACAGGAACAATCCGGTGGGCGCCAATCGCGGCCGCGGCCTGCTCGTGTACCACAGAAGTATCAGAAACAGCACCAGGCCCTCGAGAGTCGCCTCGTAGAGCTGCGAGGGATGCCGCGCGATCAACACTCCCTGCGCGTCCGGCACGCCGAACCCCCACGGCAAATTAGTAGGCTTTCCCCAGAGCTCGCCGTTGATGAAGTTCCCCAGCCGGCCGAAAAACAGCCCGATGCCGGGCAGCGGCGCGACGAAATCGCAAACATCGGCGATTCTCTTGTGCTTGACGCGGGCGAAAACGATGGCGGCGATCAAGACGCCGGTCATGCCGCCGTGAAAGGACATGCCGCCGTCCCAAATGTGAAAGACATTCAGCCAATTTTCGGCGATCACATCGTGGCCGTAAAAAAGGCACCAACCCAGCCGGCCGCCCACGATCACGCCGATCGCGCAGTAAAAAATCAGGTCATCGATTTCGAGCGCCACCCAAGTCGAGCCCGGGCGGCGCGCGCGATATCGCGCCAGCCACCAAGCACCGACGAATCCGATCAAGTACATGATGCCGTACCAGTGCACCTGCAGAGGTCCGATACCGAAGACAGGACCGATGGACACGGCAATGGGATTGATGTGCGGATAGGTGAGCATGGCCGCTACTTTAAACTCTCATTGATCCGACAGAAATAGGCTTTGAGATATCGGGTCTCGGGGATGGCGGGGTGCACCGGATGATCGGGCGCTTGACCCCCCATTTCCAGGATTTGCACATGCTTGTCGGCGCCGCGCGCGCCTTTGGCAATGGCATCCTGCAATTCCTCCGCGCTCACGTGAAACGAGCAGGAGCAGGACACCAAGATGCCCTCGGCACTGATCACTTGCATGGCAAGCTGGTTCAGCCGCTTGTACGCGGCCAGCGCCTTCGGCAAGTCTTTCTTGCGTTTGGCAAATGCGGGCGGATCAACGATGACGACATCGAAGCGCGCGCCTTGCTTGGCGAATTCTTCGAGCACATCGAAGGCATCGCCTTTGCGCGTCGCCAGCTTGAGGCGATTGCGCCGTGCGTTCGCGGCCGCCAGGTCAAGCGCGGCCGCGGAACTGTCGACGCACGTTACCTCACGCGCGCCGAGGTGCGCCGCGCGAACCCCCCAGGCTCCCACGTAGCTGAAAACGTCCAAGACGCGGCTGCCAGGCGACACGTATTTCGCCAACGCGCGGCGATTAGCGGCCTGATCGAAGAACCAACCGGTCTTTTGTCCTTCCACCAATGGCGCTTGGAATTCCAGGCCGTCTTCGATCACCAATGCGGGCTCATCGAAGCCGCCCTTCACGGCCTCGACATAGCTCGGCAAACCCTCCATTTCCCGCGCCGCGCTGTCATTCTTGAAGAGCAGCGCGTCGCCCCTCAGAACCTGGCTCAAGGCTTCCTGTATTTGAGGCTTCAGCGCTTCCATACCGGCCGTGCCGATTTGCGCGACGCAGCTTGTCCCGTAGCGGTCGACGACCAACCCCGGCAATCCGTCCGACTCCCCGTACACCAGCCGATAGTAGGGCTTGGGGTACAGCCGATCGCGCAATGTCAGGGCGGCGCGAATGCGCGCGGCGAACCAGGCGGTGTCGGGAATCTTCCAGGTCTCGAGCATGCGCGCGGCAATGAGCGATTTGGGGTTGACGTAGGCCAATCCCAATGCCCGATCGTTGTGCGCCAACACGCGCACCAACTCGCCGGCCTTGAATTTCGGCAGCGGCGTTTGGCTGGTATCGACCTCGTTGCTGAAGATCCAAAGATGCCCGGCGTGCAGGCGGCGATCTTCGTTGCGCTTGAGGCGCAGCACGGGCAGCTGCGCCGCTTCACGGGAGTCAGTCATGGAACAGTCTTCGGCTATAGTAAACGTCATTGTAACCGACCAAGAGCCCCGGGAGCCTGCCTGAGACCGTGAACATGCGTAATCATCTCGCCGAGGAGACCAGCCCGTACTTGCTGCAGCACGCGGACAATCCGGTCGAGTGGTATCCCTGGGGCGAAGCCGCGCTGCACAGATCCAAGCAGGAAAATAAGCCCATTCTCCTGTCAATCGGGTATTCGGCCTGTCACTGGTGCCATGTCATGGCGCACGAGTCCTTTGAAGACGAAGAGACCGCCGCCTTGATGAATGAGTTGTTCGTCAACATCAAGGTCGACCGCGAAGAACGCCCCGACCTCGACAAGATCTATCAAGTCGCGCAGCAAATGCTGACGCACGGCTCCGGCGGCTGGCCGCTTACCATGTTCCTCACGCCGCAGGAGCAGCCGTTTTTCGGCGGCACGTATTTCCCCAAAGAGCCGCGCTATGGAATGCCGGCATTTCGCGATCTGCTCAAGCGCGTGGCCGCGTACTACCGCGAACAGCGCGCGGAAATCGCGGCGCAGAGCCGCGAGCTTCAGGCCGCGCTCGCCGCCATGGTGCCGCAGCCGGATCTTGGTGCCGTGCTCGACGCTTCAGTGTTGGCGCGGGCGCGCGCGGCGCTTGAAAAGTCCTTCGATACCACCTTCGGCGGCTTTTCGGGCGCGCCGAAATTTCCGCATTCAACCAGCATCGAGCGCTGTATGCGGCAATGGTACGCCACCGCAGCTGGCGCCGAGCCGGACTTGAAAGCACTCTACATGGCGAGCTTGACGCTGACGCGTATGGCGGAGGGCGGCATCTACGATCAACTGGGCGGCGGATTCGCGCGCTATTCGGTGGACGGCGCCTGGATGATCCCGCATTTCGAAAAAATGCTGTACGACAATGGCCAATTGCTTTGCGAGTATGCGCGTGCCCATCTCGCAACCGGCGAGGCTTTGTTTGCAAAAGTTGCGCATGAAACTGCCGACTGGGTGCTGCGCGACCTGCGGTTTGGCAAGGGCAGCTTTTACTCCAGCCTCGACGCCGACTCCGAAGGCCATGAGGGGAAGTTCTATGTTTGGAGCCGCAGCGAGGTTCAATCTTTGCTGACGCCGCGCGAGTACGGCGCCTTTTCAGCCCGGTTTGGCTTGGACCGCGACGCCAATTTCGAGGGTGAATGGCACTTGCACACGCATGCATCGCTCGGCAACATTGCCGCGGCACGCAAAGAATCCGCGCCTGCGGTGGCCGATCTGATCGAAGCCGCGCGCTCGAAGCTCTTGAAGGCACGCAACTTACGCGTATGGCCGGCGCGCGATGAGAAAATCCTCTGCTCATGGAACGCGCTCATGATCAAGGGTTTAGGCGTAGCGGCGCGCGCGCTCAAGCGGCCTGACTTGGCGCAAGCGGCCAGCGCGGCGGTGGATTTTGCGCGCCATCATCTGTGGCGCGACGGCCGCTTGCTGGCGACTTACAAGGACGGCCGCGCACACCTGCCCGCCTATCTCGATGACTATGCCTTCCTCGCCGACGCCTTGCTGGAGCTATTACAGACCCGCTGGCGCAGCAGCGATCTGGAATTCGCGCGCCAGTTGGCTGATGTGCTGCTGGATCAGTTCGAAGACAAGGACAACGGCGGCTTTTTCTTCACCGCCAAGGACCACGAACAGCTCATTCACCGCAGCAAGACCTTTGGCGACGAATCCGTGCCGTCGGGTAACGGCGTCGCGGCAGCCATGCTCTGCCGCTTAGGCTATCTGCTCGGCGAGACCCGATATCTTGATTCGGCAGAGCGCACATTGCGTGCCGCCTGGGCGGGAATTCAGGACTATCCGCAGGCGCATATGAGCCTGCTGAACGCGCTCGAGGACTTTTTATCCTCGATGCAAATCTTAGTTATTCGTGGCGAGGCGTTGAGCGCCGCCCAGTGGGCCGGCGCCTTGCAGGAGCTGTACGCGCCGACGCGCATGATCTATGCAATTCCGAACGATGCGGAGCTGCCGTCCGCGCTGGCAGCGAAGCGACCTGCTAAGACAACGGTGGCTTACTTGTGCACCGGCATGACTTGCTCGGCGCCCCTGGCGAATCTGGAGGAGATCATGCGCACTCTCAAGCTTCGGGTAACTTAGCAGCATAGCGTTTGCGCAGTTCCATGCCGACCCGGCGTTTGAAATCGCCGTGCAGGGCATCGGAGTACAGGGGCGCGGCGTTCCAATCGAGCGCCCAGGGCTGGGCGGTGCGCGTGTTCTCCGGTTCCGCGCTGTCGCGCGGAAAGATGTGCGCATGCAATGCGGGATCCACGTTGCCGTAGATCGCGTAGTTGATGCGCGCGGCTGCGGTGATGGCCAGCAAAACGTCGCCGACGAGCGCCATGTCGAAGAGAAATTGATTGCGAGCGGCGGCGGCGAGCGCATTCAAGTGCGGCACTACTGGATCCGGCAGCAACAAGCAGTATCCCGGCAATACCTGGCGTTCGCCCATGATCACCCAGCCTGAGGGCAGTTTGGCGATGGCGGCCGGCAACTGGGCGACACGGCAACGATCGACGAGCGAATGAATGGTAGTGATGGCCATTTATTTCTCGCGCGACTTCGCAATTAAAACGGGCTCCACCGGGGGCGCGGAGTTCCCAAAATGCGAGCGGATGTAGGTCAGAAGCGCTGCCGCGTCTTCGTCCTTCATCCAGCCAAACAATAGCATTTGGCTCGGATAGCGGCCCGCAGGAATACTCGCCGGCCGCTTCTGACTCAAGACCCATTGCGCAAGTTCGGTTGGATCGCCGAGCACGGCAGGCGAGCCGGACAGGCTCGGAAAAACCTTGGGCAATCCTTCGCCGTTCTCGCGATGGCAGGGCACGCAGTTTTGCGCGTACAGCGTCGCGCCGCGATCGGCGCCGCCGTCCGCCGCGGCGCTGGCCGCCTTGCCCGGGCTCGACTGCTGACAGGCCCCGAGGAGCAGGAACAATCCCAGCGGTACGAATCGCGCGAGCCTCATTGCAATGGAGTGCATGCTAACCGCGCCAAGTTCGGAACGCACCGGTATCCAAATGCACGAAATTCGACGCACGGTAGTAGCCAACGCCCCCTCGCCGCAAGGATTCGGCGCGCGCGGCGAGATCCTGACAACTCACGCCGCTCATGCGCACATCGATCGCGCGGCCCTGCATGTGCAGACTGTGTTGCGACACCCCGCTGCTGCGCTCGTGCAGGCGCTCATTCGTCTCCGGCGAGCGGTAGCCGGAGATGACGCTGAATGCCGGCGGTACGCCGATTTGCGCAGAGACATCGACCAAGTAATCCATGAGCTTCGGATCAATGGCGTGCCGCTCGCCATTGCGAAAATCCCGCAGTAACACTTCGAAGGCGGCAAGTGCATCGGGCGCATACGCGCCGTCCCGAAAATACTCGATATCCAGCCGTTCCCCGGTGTGCAAATTAGTCAGCGCAATCCGCCGCGCCGCGGCATCGGGCGCACCGAGCAGGGATTGCGGCCACAACAACGCCGTGCCGCTCAACGCTGCGACACTGCCCAACGCCGCGGTGCCGGCGAGCATATTGCGACGTGTAATCATGCGCTCAGGTCCTCGAGCAGGCTTCCTTTGTCCAGCGCCAGCACGGTTGCCTTGGGAAAGAAATTGAATTCGGATGCCGAGGCCCAGGTATAGGCGCCCATCACGCGGCCTATAACCAAATCACCGATGTCAAGCTTGGGCAGGTCGAGTTTTTCCCGGATGACATCGATGCTGTCGCAGGTTGGGCCGGCCAGCACCGAGGGGAATGTCGTCGCGCCCGGCAGCAGCGCTTCGACCGGAAATATTGAATGGTCATACATCTGACCGCTATAGCTGCCGTACAGCCCGTCGTCGAGGTAGTACCACCAACGTCCGTCGCGCAAGGCGCGGCCCATGACCGATGCGACGGCAATCGCTGCGGGCGCCGATATGTAGCGGCCGGGCTCGGCGATCACCCGCACATCGGACGGCAAGCCTTTTAGCGACGCGTTGATCGGCGCGCAAAATTCTTCGATTGACGGTGCCGGCTTCAGGTATTGCACCGGAAATCCGCCGCCGATGTCGAGAATGTGCACAGGATGTCCCGCGGTGGCCGCGCTTTGCAGCAGCCCGCGGCACACCTCGATGGCCCTGACCATCATCGCGGAGTCCGCATTCTGCGACCCCGTGTGAAACGATAGACCGTCGATTTCGACACGCAATTCCGCCGCGAGCTGGAACAGATCCTCGACCGCCTCCGGGTCGCAGCCGAATTTGCGCGACAAATCCACCTGCGCGTCGGGACTGCGAAAGGAAACGCGAATCAACACTGAGCAACGGGTGCGAAACTGCACGAACTTGCGCAGCTCGTCCGGATTGTCGATGACGAAACGGGTGACGCCAAAATTCAAGGCGGTGCGAATATCGCTGTCGCGCTTGATGGGGTGCGTGTGAATACAGCGTTTCGGGTCCACACCTAAGCGGCGCACCAATTCGACTTCACCATTGGTCGCGAGGTCGAAAAACGCTCCCTCCCCCATGAGGGTGGTGATCAGCGAAGCGTGCGGCAGCGGCTTCAGGGCGTAGTGCAGATCGACGCCCGGCAGCGCCGCGGCGAGGCGCCGATATTGTTGACGCACGCGCTCGGCATCGATGACGAGCAAGGGCGAGCCATAACGGGCCACCAAATGTTGGATCGCCTCTCGTGAGAAAGGATCTTGCCGGGGATCGAGTTCCATGGGGGTCGGGAGCCTCAGCTGACGCTCAGCTCCAACGAATCATCGCCCATGCCGCTGGCGCGCTGCAAGCGATCGAGGATCGCGGCCCAGCGCTCATCCTGCGGCAAACTCTGCACGAAGATTTTCGCGCACCCGGCGCGATCCAGGGTGCGCAAGTGATTGTACAGATTGTGCGCATAGGTATCGGGTTTCTTGCCGGCATTGATCCAAGTTATATGCCGCTGAGTGTGCAGCGGCGGGCGCATCGCCAGCACCGCCACCTTCTCGTCGCGTGCCACGATCTCGCCCGCCCGAACCTCGAGGTCGTCCGAGTCCACGATCTCCAAGGGAGTCGAGGGCGCATAGTGCACGGCGCGGTCGCCGGGCACACGCGGCACAACTCCGCCGACAGCCATGGGACCCACCACCTGTTCGAGCTGCGAGCGCGTGATGAAGCCCGGGCGCAGCAGCCGAGCTTGATTGTCCAGGCAGGACACAATGGTGGACTCGAGTCCAATGGGCGAGTCGCCGCCGTCCAGAATGACTTTGACCGCATCGCCGAGCTCATCGCGCACATGTTCCGGCTTGGTGGGACTCAAGCGGCCGTAACGATTGGCCGAGGGCGCGGCGATGCCCCCGCCGAACGCGTTCAGCAGCTGCTGCGCCATGGGGTGCGAGGGTACGCGAATGCCGATGCTGTCCTGGCCGCCGGTGACGATTTCGTTGACGTTTTCGGCCTTCGGCAGAATCAGCGTCAAGGGTCCCGGCCAGAATTTATTCGCCAAGGCTTCCGCAACCGCCGGCATCTGGGAAACCCAGCGGTGCAGATAGCGCGGGTCATCCAGATGAACGATAACCGGGTGATCGGGCGGGCGACCCTTGACCTCGAAAATCTTGCGCACGGCCGGAGGGCTGGCTGCATTGGCGCCCAGTCCATAGACGGTTTCGGTCGGAAACACCACCAAGTCGCCGGCGCGCAACGCTTCGACCGCTGTTTCAATCTCTGTCTGTGTAGCTCTTACCACTCGCTCATAATAACAAGACTGCGCCGCGAGCAAGGGCCGCTTGTTAGGCCGGCGGCTTTACAGTGTTAACTGCTTTGTAGCAGGAAGGCGACACTCCAGGAATACCAAGTCGAGCCAGCGGCCGAATTTGAATCCCACTTCATGAAAATGCCCTACGTTGATGAATCCCAGGCTTTCATGCAGCTTGATGGATACGGCGTTGTCGGCATCGATGCCGGCGATCATGACGTGCTTATGCATGGCCGCTGCCAGGTTCATGAGTTCGATCACCAACCGTCGGCCAATGCCCTCGCCGCGGCGGTCGCAGCGGACATGAACGCTGTGTTCCACGCTGTGCTGATAGCAAGGCGGTGCGCGAAATTCGCCGAACGTCCCAAAGCCGGTGATGCCCGATGCATCCTTGGAGACTATGAAGGGAAAGCCCCCGGAGCGCTTCGCGTCGAACCAGGCGGCACCGCGTTCCGCAGTCAGCTCGATCTCCGTGTACACGGCGGTCGACGTGCGGATCACCTCGTTATAAATCGTTAGGATTTCAGGAAGATCTTGGCGCGTGGCCGCGGCTATCGTTCCGGTCAATCGAGATACCCCGGGGGTTTTGGCAGGCCCTGAAATTCCTTGGGATCGTGCTGCACGATCAAGCGCCCGTGCGTGTTCCTTAAGATTGTTTCGATACGGCTCATGGAGGCTAAGGTATCGGCGCGATCCGTGTTGTACACCGGCACCCGCTTGGGGAGTCGATTGGCACGCAGATGATACAGGTCGCCGGAGAGAATGACGGTACCGCTCCTTTGCAGTTTGAGTTTCAAAGCCTGATGCCCCGGCGTGTGTCCGGGGGTGCGCAGTATCATCACTCTGCCATCGCCGAACACATCATAGTCTCCCTCGATCATCTCGTTTTTTGCGTTTTTGTAGGCGCTCCATGTTTCAGGCAGCACCCCGCCCGGCGGCGGCAAAACCTGCGCCCAAGCCAGTTCCGTCTTGTTCATGATCCACACCGAATTGGGAAATTCGTTGGCATTTCCAGTGTGATCCCAATGCAGATGCGAAAAGGCAATGTAATTGATGTCCTTGGGCGTCAACTTCAGTGATTGCAATTGTGCCAGCAGCGTGACCGGTACGGTGACGTGCACGCCCGGCGCCGCATCGCTGCCTTCCTTGGGATAGTTGTAGTGATCTCCCAATCCCGCATCCCACAATAGATCGCCTTTGGGATGGCGTATCAGGAAACACGGCACGGCGATTTCGCCCGATTTGCCGTCATACTCGCCGGTGTCGGAAAATCCCCCCATATCCTTGAAGGTGGCATGGCCGCAGTCGAGAACGTACAGCCGCAGGTCAGCGTCACGAGCCTGGCAAGGGGCCGCCAGCACAGCACATAACAGCATGAGTGCCATTGCCGGAAGCGTAGATTTGCGATACGCGTCATTCATGGGACTGGCCCTCCTCCACCCCCTATACTAGTCCAACCATGAGCGAACACGAAAATCACCATCATGAGGAGCACGCGCAGAGGACGCCCAGCGCACTGGAATTGCGGGTACGTGCACTAGAGGCCCG
>Ga0265770_1000070_pt1 | contig 11192 bp, 12 predicted proteins | sample NZEome_2_FD_200838 | JGI IMG/M metagenome (GOLD analysis project Ga0265770, IMG submission 200838) | Metatranscriptome of rhizosphere microbial communities from Maridalen valley, Oslo, Norway - NZE1 (Metagenome Metatranscriptome) | ecosystem: Host-associated > Plants > Roots > Rhizosphere > Soil... | reverse complement strand
TTCGCGTCAATCGGATTTACGAATAACGTCCATCCGTACTGAAGATTCGCGACGGCTGCCATGCAGATGACGCCGATGAGGAGCTGTACCCATGGATTCGCAAACGCTGATTTCGAGGCGGCATTATTCGCGGTGGCATTTTTCGAGGTGTCATTGCCGGCCATTTCGTAGTTCTCCCTCTAAGACATTGCGCCAAACTCTGCATGGCAAAGCAAGAAGAAGTCAAGCGCTACAGAGTGCGCGATTGTGTCACGCCAAATCTTGCCTGTGCGTGACCGGGCTCAAGGTTCCGAGGCGAGCGAACGGCCGTAGTCGCTCAGCAGAATTTGGATGCCAAAGTAGCCGACGAATTCCGGCTGGCCATTCGCTGTGCCGCTGACGCTGCGTCCGGCCATGAAGAGCGCGATAAATCCCCGCGCCAGCTTGTAGCGGCCACCCAGGTCCAAAGTGGTTTGATTCGGCGGCGCTCCGACCGCCCGGTCGTTGTAAACTTCGAGCCCGAGATCCAATCGGTCCGTCATCGAGCGGCCCACCACCAGTCCGAGGATTCGCTCGTTCACATCGTGCTTTGGAAAATAATAGCCGGCCTCGAAATCCACGTCGACTGGTCCGAGCCGCTTGGTGACCTCAAACGGCAGCAGAAAGCGCGAGCCGGGAACGGCGATCCCTTTCTGCTGCGCCGAACTCGGTGCGTTGGCTTCCATTTGCGGGAACATCGAGAGCTGCCAGCCGCCCTCGCCCTGGTCAAAGAAGCGCCACTTGATTCCCGGGAACGCATTGCTCCAGCCGCTTTGGCGTGATTCGCCGTCGGCGCTCTGCACAACGTAGGGAACTTCGTAGGTCAGTTGCACGCGATCGCCCAGGCCGTAATTCAAATCGATTTGCGGTACTTGATAGGCCGAAACGTCGCGGCTGATCGTCGGCGCCGCGGCGATGTTGATTTCCCAATTCGCGTTGCCAGGGGTGCCAGGATCATTGGTGAAGAACGGCGGCCCGGCCTGCGCATGCACGGCGAGCGGCGCACAAAGAAGTGCCACGAGAAAGTACGTTGGGAATCTCATCGAGCGGTCGAAGGTTCCTAAAGCGCGGTGAGGATTACGCCGCCGGCAATGAGCAGCGAGCCGATCCCGACTTTCCAAGTCAGACGCTCGCCCAACATCAATACCGCGAAAAGCACGACCAGAACGACGCTGAATTTATCGATGGGAGCCACCCGGGAAGCCGGTGCCATTTGCAGAGCACGAAAATAACACAGCCACGACAGCCCCGTGGCGATACCGGAGAATACCAAGTAGCTGAGGCCTTTATAGGACAAAGTTGCGGGCGCCTGCCATTCGTGGCGCGCCGACACGAGCAAGGCACTGATGGCCAATATCACGATCGTCCTGTAAAAGGTGGCCAGGTCCGAGTTGATATCGGACACGCCGACCTTGCCGAAAATGGCCGTCAAAGCCGCGAAAAACGCGGACCCTAGCGCAAACCAGCGCCAATCGATGCTCATGCGGCGATGATGCGCTCACAGGCTTTGGCGCCGCAACTGCGGTGCGTCGCGTCCTGCGAGGAGCACGTCGGCAACGTGCTCCTCGCAATCTCACCTTTGAGAGCTAGCGCAAATCGGTGCCGGGCGTGAACGAAACTCCGCGCAGCACTTCGGCAAACTCCGCGGTGCGCAGCGTCACAAAACTCGCTTTGCTCGCGGCACTGGCATCGATGTTTTCAACCGCATCGCGAATGGCGACCAGGCGATTTGGATCCGCGCCGGTATCGCCGTTGCCGCTGATCGTCGAGGTGATCGCCCAAATCGTCGCCACGCCGTCGCGCCCCACCCTGCCGGTGATATTGCGAAGGCCGTCGGTCGCCGGCGCCCACGGCAATCCGGTGCCGGCGTTCAAGCCCGACGGGTAACCTCGTACATCATAGGATTGCCCCAACCCTAACCCGTTGGTCAGCGTATAGGCCAGCGCCCACGCACCCGTGGCGCTATTGAACACCCACTTCTGCAGTCCCGCGGTGGTTTGCGCGGCGGCGTGCGTGTACAAATCCGCCCCGCCGGTGAAGCCATCGCCTTCGTCGGCCACATAAAGCGTGCGCGCATCCGCGAACCAGATGCCGAACGGAAAGGCGGTCACGGTCGCCGTCTTGTTCGGTGTCTGCGGGAAACCGGCGAGAATGCACATATTGTTCGGCACGCCCGCGGTCTGTAGATTTGCCGCCGTGACCGCGAGCGGGGTGGTGGGAAGCTTCGCGCCCGGCGCCGGCAAACCGACGCCTTTCGGACACGCACTGCCCGACGTGTCGAGAAAATAGACCGTGTTGACGCCGTTGCTGCCGCTGCCCTTGGTAAAGTAAAGCACATCGTTGAAAATCGTCAGGCCGCGAAAGTTGTCATCCTTGCCGATCTTGTCGGCCTTCGCACCCAGTTCCGTGACCGAAAAGCTCGCCACCGGCGTTGGCGCGCCGGGTACCTGCGCCGCTTCCGGCGCACTCGCCGGGCTTAAGATCTGCGCTCCGGCGCCCAGAATGATGCCGTTTGGTTGTGGGTTGGCGCCATTGCCGGCATTGCCGGCGGTATAGAACACATCCACGCCGCGCGAATTGCTCTGAATTGCCGCGCGGCCGTTGTTGCCGCTGTAAGCGTTGGTCGCGGTGAATTGAAAAGCGCCATTCGCATCAACCTGCGCGACCGCACGCGCGACTTCAATGCCGACAGGATTGGTGGGATCTACCGCTCCCGGCGTATTCGAGTTCGATACATCCAGGGTATCTATCGGCGCGACGTAGCCCATGAAAGTGATGAAGCGTCCATCGTTCGACAAGTTGAGCGCGAGTTCAGACTTCGAGCTGAAGCTCGTTACCAGATGATCCACGCTCGTTCCCCGCCGCGTCGGCTCGGACGGCACTTTCAGAGTGTCGATTACCCAGCCGAAGGGCGTCATTTGGTCCAGAAAAATTCTCGAGGTAATACCGAAGCTGCCGTCGTAGATGTCGTTGTTCCACACGGTCGGATAGGCACCGTCATTCGGCGCACCGCTCGGCGCCCCGCAGCCCCCGGTCGTCGCCGCGCAATTGGGCGGCAATACCGTGCCGATCACGACATTGCTCGCCTTGTTGTCGTACACGCTGCGGCTCACGACGAGGTTGCCGGGGATGAAGAATTGCCCATGCCGAAACTGGCCGCCGCGATCGAACGAGCCGTCGTCGGCGACCGCTGCGCCGCTGCATGCGGCCGCCACAGCCGCGCCGATTAAAAATGATTTCATGACTGAACCTCAGAATGGTGAAACGCTGTTGTCGACATGCCCGTTGGCGGCTTCGATGGCGTTTAGGTTAAATTCGCAATGTGACAGTTACGCGAAATCGATTCGGTACTGCTCAAGAATTGATTTATTTTTTTGGATTTTTATTATTTCCTCGGCCATGGTGTAGGCTTTGCCCCACAGAGTGGTCGACGGCGTGTAGGCTGCGACCTACAAACTCATGCTTAAGGAGCTTCTCATGTTATCGATGCGGACGGCATTGCGGTTCTGGCTAACGTTGAGTCTTGGCGCGGGGCTGACCACCGCTTTGATTGCCGAGGGCGCCGCTGCGCCAAACATGGAGGTACTGCAGAGCTGGAAACTTGGCGGCGACGGCGGCTGGGATTACCTGACGATGGACTCCGCCAATAAGCGACTGTTCATCAGCCGCGGCACCCGCGTCGATGTCGTCAGCGTCGAATCCGGCAAACTGATCGGATCCATTGCCGATACTCAAGGCGTCCATGGGATCGCGCTTGCTCCGGCTTTGAAGCGCGGCTTCACCAGCAACGGGCGCGCGAACACCGTGACGGCGTTCGATCTCGATACACTGAAGGTGATTCAGGAAGCGAAGGTCTCGGGCCGAAATCCCGACGCAATCCTGTACGAACCTTCCGGCAAGCATGTGTTCACGTTTAACGGCGCCTCGAAGGACGTGACGGTGCTCGATGCCGCGAGCCTGGCGGTAGTCGCCACCATCCCCGTGCCGGATAAGCCTGAATTCGCCGCTCAGGATGGCCGCGGCCAGATCTTCGTCAACATTGAAAGCGACCCGGGGCAGATGGTGGTCATCGACGCTCAGACACTCAAGGTCAAGAGCACCTGGCCGCTGCCGGGCTGCAACAGCCCCTCGGGTCTGGCCATCGACCGCGCGCATCGTCGACTGTTCTCGGTCTGCGACGGCGAGGTGATGGCGGTCACCGACGCGGTCAGCGGCAAGCAGGCCGCACTGGTGCCGATCGGCGAACATCCCGATGCCGCCGGGTACGATCAGAAACGCGGCACTGTTTTCAGTTCCAACGGCGAGGGGACCTTGTCGGTTGTCCAGCAGGACTCGCCCGACCGCTATTCGGTCATTCAGACCGTGCCAACCCAGCGAGGCGCGCGCACCATGGCGCTTGACGAGGCAACGGGGAAGGTCTACCTCGTGACCGCGGATTTTGCAGCGGCGCCGGCGGCAACCGCGGAGCAACCTCATCCCCGGCCCGCGCTGATCCCAGATTCATTTGTGCTGCTGGTGGTCGGCAAGCGGTGATGGCTCGGGGGCCTGCCTGACACAAGCGGAATACTTTTAGGCAGGCTCCTTAAGGTGCAACGACGCGTTTGAGCGCTTGCCACTGCAGCGCCGCCAGAACGCGAATGGTGAGCAGCGCGAACACGCCGTACGCCAAATAGTCGCGTAAGTTTTCCGCTGACGGCAGAATCGCAGGGTGCGACGCACCCTCGCCGCTATTCCAGAGAATCGCCGCCATGCGCACAAGTAAGCTTATGCCAAACAAGACATACAGGAGCAGATAGATCCGACGCGAGAGCCGGCGACAGAGTTCGTGCAAGCCGGCGGCGCGGAGCGGCCCACCCCCAAGGTTCGCGTCACGGTATTGCGCCACCACCATGATCCACAGCATCACACCGAAAATGGCATGAAGATTGATGCCCGGCAGATGCGGCGCGCCGGGCCACGAATCCCGCAACAGGCCCGCGATTCCAATTGCATAGAGGGGCAATGCAAACACAAGGCCGCGGGCACTCGCCGCGCGTGCGCCTGACTCGACAACTTTGATCGCGGCCACGTCCCACCGCCTTGCCAAGTGAATAGCCCGCTACTTTGCAGTGCAAAGTATCACCAGATGCGCAAGACATGCAACCGATAGCGAGCCACACCGATTGTTGCAGCGCGAGCGGCTATTTACATTTCTTGACAGTGCGGCGCATTTGCTTTGCAATCTCTTGCCGAGGGGCTTTTTTGCACAGAAACGGCGAGAATTCATCGACATGACAGAACTGCGACAGGCGCTGGACGATATCAACGCCATTCGAAGCCAGGTCGCGCGCGGGACGCAGTTTCGCGGTTATGGTCCGCTGTCCGTTGCCTCGAGCGGGATCCTCGCCGTAGGGGTAGCCGCCGCTCAGGAGCATTGGGCGCAGAATTCGGAACATGACCTGCGGCTATTTCTGGTCGTCTGGATATCGACGGCGGCGGTGGCCGTGTTGCTGTCAGCGTTGGAAACCGTCTTTCGGGTGCGGCGTGTTCATTCTGGGCTCGCTTTGGAAATGATTCAGGCGGCCGCGGAACAGTTTTTGCCCTGCATTGTCGTAGGGTTACTCCTGACCGTGGTGTTGATGCGGGTTGCACCGCAGGACTTTTGGATGCTGCCGGGCCTCTGGGCCGTGATTTTCAGCCTAGGGGTGTTCGCTTCCTGTCGTTTCCTGCCACGGCAAATGTTCGCAGTGGGGGCCTGGTACCTGGGGGCGGGGCTTGTCTCTCTGTTGATTGCCGCCGGCCATCATGCGTTGCTACCGTGGGCCATGGGAATATCGTTCGGCGTCGGGCAATTGCTCGTCGCCGCTGTCTTATATTTTGGATTCGAGGACACCCTTGAAGAGAGTTAACCGAAAAGCGCAGGCTGCTTCACCTTTCGCCTACGACGGCTTGAATCGCGTCATTCATGAGCGCGCTCGCCTGGGCGTGCTGACCTGCCTGGTCACGCACGCGAATGGGCTGCCTTTCCCGGAAATGAAAAAGCTCTGCGCGCTCACGGACGGGAATCTGAACCGTCATCTGCAGGTTCTGCAGGACGCCAATTTGGTGAGCCCTGCCAGGGGTCCGGACCGGGACAGGCCGCAGACTTTCTATAGAATTACCGTCCTGGGACGCAGGCGTTACCTCGAATACCTCGCGGTCCTGGAGCAAGTGGTTCTCGACGGCGCAGCTGCGACCAAGGCGTCCTTGCCCGCGCGCAGCTCCTGAATCCAGCCGTGACCGAACTTCAAAGGATGATCGTTTAAATGACACTCGATGCGCATCAGGTCTTGGTGTGGTGCGGTTACGGCTTCGCGCTCGCGTCGATGGCGTACAGCCTGATCACGGCGTTCGCGACGCGAAGAACCTTCTCTCGTGCTCCCCGCAATCGCGAAGCATTGCCGCCCGTCACGATCTTAAAGCCCCTATTCGGGGCGCAACCCGAGACCTACGAGAGTCTGCGCTCCTTTTGCGAGCAGGCTTATCCGCGATATCAGGTGGTTTTTGGCGTCTGCGATCCGCAAGATTCCGCCGTTGCGGTGGTCCACCGGCTGCAACGAGAGTTCCCGGGGCTCGATTTGGTGTTGACGACGGATCGCAAAGAGCACGGCAGCAACCGCAAGGTGAACAATCTCATCAATATGATGGCCGTCGCGCGTCATGAGTACCTAGTCCTCTCGGACAGCGACGTGAAGGTAAACCGCGATTATCTCGCCAAGGTCATTCCACCGCTGCTGGATGCCGGCGTTGGCATCGTGACCTGCGGCTATCGCGGCGTACCCCGGCGCGGAATCTGGTCTCTGCTGGGATCCATGTACATCAATGAGTGGTTCATGCCATCGGTGCGCGTCTCCGCCATGATGGGCTATCGATCATTCGCCTTTGGGGCCACCATCGGGATTCGGCGCGACACGTTGGACAAAATCGGCGGTTTCAGCTCGGTGGCAAATCAGCTGGCGGACGACTATTGGCTGGGCGAGTTGACGCGCCAGCAGGGGCTGCGGACGGTCCTGTCCGAGGTCGAAGTCGACACGCACGTGGAGGACTGCACTGCCGCGGATCTGGTCGCGCACGAGTTGCGATGGCGGCGCACGATACGCAACTTAAGTCCCTATGGATACGTTTTTTCCGTCGTCACGCTCGGGCTGCCGGTCACGGCGCTGCAGCTGCTGCTCACTCAGGGAGCGGCTCCAGCGGCGGCGATTTTTTCCACGACCGCCCTGGCGAGCACGCTGATTCACTTCAACGCACGCCGTCCCGGCGCGTCGGCGTCGGTGTTGCTGCTGGTGCCGTTTCGCGATCTGCTGCACTTCGGTCTGTGGATTTGGAGTTTCGCCACGCGGCGCGTGCAGTGGGGCGACGATCACTATGAGGTGAGCCGAGACGGCGCCGCGCAACCAATTGAGGGTTGATGCAGCGGCATTTGATCGTCACCGCCGATGATTTTGGCCTGCACGAAACGGTCAACGAGGCCGTCGAACAGGCGAGCCGCGGCGGGATTCTGACTGCGGCCAGCTTGATGGTAGCGGGACCTGCGGCCGCCGATGCGGTGCGGCGGGCTCGGCGCCTGCCAAATCTTCGCGTCGGCTTGCACGTCGTCCTCGCGGATGGATTGTCGTCGCTGCCGCATCAGCAAATCCCAGGCATTGCGGACGCCGACGGACGCATGGGCGAGGATATGTTTCTGCGCGGCGTACGATATTTTGCGAGCGGCGCCGTTCGCAAGCAGCTCGAGGCCGAGATCCGCGAGCAGTTCGTGGCATTTGCGCGCACCGGACTTTCCCTCGATCACGTCAACGCGCACAAGCATTTCCATTTGCATCCCACGATTCTCGGTATTTTGATTCGCATCGCGCGCGAATTCGGCGCGCGCGCCATGCGCGTGCCGGATGAGCCGTTCTGGTTTGCGGCCCGCAACGGCCGTTGGAATGCAGCCGCCGGCGGCATGCTGCTCACGCCCTGGCTCATGCTCATGAGGCATCGACTGCGCGTCGCGGGCATATTCCACAACGACACTGTGTTCGGAATCGCCAACAGCGGTTCGATGGATGAGGAACAGTTGCTGGCGATATTGGCGCGGCTACCGCGGGGCGTAACGGAGATTTACTTGCATCCGGCCACGACATCGGGCGCCACCGTTGCGCCGTCCATGCACGCGTACCGCCACGCCGATGAACTCGCTGCGCTCAAGAGTCCGCGAGTGCAGGAGGCCATTGCCCGCTTGAACGTTCGGCGCGGCGGGTACGGCGACATCTTGCGCAACATCGGCCGCTCACTCGCCTGAAAATCTCGCACAACCGCCTGAAAATCTCCCACAGCCGTATACTGTGATGCATGATATCCGCCATTCGACTGCCTGGTGTATTGCAGCGCTATCTGAACGGCACGGTTGACGCGTTACTCAGTGTGGAGTCCGGAAGCCACAGCGATTTCGCACGGCCTGTGCGGGAGGAGGCGTTGCTGCCCGCGGATTCGCTGTCGTGGCGCGTTTTGAAAAATCCCATCGCGCTATTCGTCGGCGGCACGGCGGCAGTCATTCTCGAGCTGGCGGAGCCCAAGGTGCGCGCGGGCGTCTGGGAACATTCTTCCTTTCGCAAGGACCCCTTGAACCGCCTGAAGCGCACTGGATTGGCGGCAATGATCAGTGTCTATGGCGCGCGCAGCGTTGCCGAACCCATGATCGCGCGGGTCGTGCGCATGCATGCGGCGGTTCAGGGAACCACGACTGCGGGCATCCGTTATTCGGCCAACGATCCGCCACTGCTCACCTGGGTTCATGCCACGGCCGCGTTTGGGTTCGCAGAGGCCTACAAGCAGTACGTGCAGCCATTGAGCATGCAGAATTTAGGTGACTTTTATCGCGAGGGTGCGCCCGTCTCGCGCCTGTATGGCGCCGTTGATGCTCCGCGCTCGATCGCGGAAATGCAGGCGCTGTTTGCGTCGACCCGTGCCAGACTCGCCGCGTCGCCCATCATTTTCGAGTTCCTGCGCATCATGCGCGAAACCACGGCCTTTCCCGGGCCGCTTCGTTGGCTGCAGCCCATGCTGCTGCGAGCAGCGGTCGAATTGATCCCCGAGTGGCTGCGGGAAACCTTGGGTTTGTCCGAATACTACGGGCTGCGCGGATACGAGCGCCGCCTCGTGAAATGGGCCGGCGCGTGCGCGGACCGGATCGTTTTGCCCACCAGCCCCGCCGTGCAGTCCTGTCTTCGCCTCGGATTGCCGATGAACTATCTTTATGCTTAACACCCGCCGGTAGCGCCGCCATGTGATATTGATCGGCCAGAGTACTCATCAGGGAGGGTAAGACGAATCAAGGCCCTGTTTCTTTGGTGCCTTGATTCGTCTTACCCTCCCTGGATAGCGCTACACCGACCAATCAAATTCACAACGCCGAGGTCTAGCGCGTACCGACAAAAAAACTGATTGAAATGATGAGCAAGACCAATCCGGCGATGGCGCCGTACCGGTAATCGCGCGCGCGCAAAAAGAAAATCAGCATGGTTGCGACCCGTAGCGCCGGGAGCAGTATGAAAAGCGCGATGCCGGCGGTCGCGATGCTCATGCCCATGCCCATGGGACCTGACACAAGACTAAGTGCCAGCCCCGCGGCGATTAACCCCGACGCGGCCATCGTCCCATGATGCAGCAGCCTCGCCAGCAGGATCTCCAATGGGTCGGACGAGGCGCCCTGCGCTTTCATGACCTTGGCCCGATGAGATTGATGCCGAAGCCGACCAGCGCCATTTGCAGCGCGAGAATAACGAGGATAGCGATGAACATCAGGCGCAGTTTTTCGTTGGGCACCTTCATGAGAATTCGCGCGCCGAGCAGTGCCCCGAGCACGGAACCCAAGGCGATCGGCGCCGCCAGCGACGTGACGATTTCGCCGCGCGCGAAATATGCGGCGGCACTGGCGGCCGCCGTCACCCCAATCATGAAATTGGAAGTTGCCGACGAGACTTTGATGGGCAGCCGCAGCGCGGTGTCCATCGCTGGAATCTTCAGCACGCCGCTGCCGATGCCGAGCAGGGCCGAAATCAATCCCGCGCCATACATCAGCGTCATCCCCAGCGGCAGGCGACGCACGGATGAAGAATCATCCCGATCCTTGCGCCGTGCCAGCATTTGCTGCGCGGAGAGCAGCAGGATCGATGCAAAGAGCAGGAACAAATAATTTGTGGGGACCAACCCGGCCAAGAACACGCCGCACAATGCGCCGGAGGTCGTGGCGGTTTCCAGCAAAATCGCCAGGCGAATGTGGGTCAGCCGCTCCTTCAAGAATGGCGCAGCGCTTGCGCACGAACAGGCGATGACCGAGATGAGGCTGGCGCCAATGGCGCTGTGAATATCGAGGCGGCCAAAGACGGTCAGAATCGGCACGATAAAAATCCCGCTGGCCATCCCCAGCACGCCACCGAGCATGCTGGTGCCGAGTGCCACCGCGAACAGCCACAGTTCAAGTCCGATCGGCACTGGCTTTAGGCTCGCGCGCCGGCGGGCGCGCGGCGCTTCAGGCGCGTGACAAAGCGAATATGATCGCCGCGGTAATACAGTCTTTCGTAGTCCACAGGCCGGCGATTTCCAGAAAAAGTGGTGCGCTCGATCAAGAAAATCGGACTGCCCGCCTGCATTCCAAGAGCGCGCGCCACCGTTCCATGCGACGCGACGGCCGCCAGCCGATACTCTGCCTCGAGCAACGGCGTGGCGTATTTCTGTTCCAGTAGCGAAAAGATGGGTTGATTCTCTAGATCATCGGCCATGATCTTCTCTCCCAACTCCTGCGGCAGGTAGGTTTCATCGAAGGACAGTGGGATGCCGTCGGCCAAACGAACGCGCTGAATTCGTGCCACCGCGGCGCCGCGTTGCAGCGCGAGCTGACGCGCCACGGTCTCACTCGCCGCCACGAGCCGCCGATCCAAAACGCGCGCGGAGGCTTCGCGCCCGAGCGCCTGCATATCCTCGACGAAGCCGGTGAGCTCCGTGAGTTCCTGAGTGATCGTCGGTTGCGTGGCGAAGGTGCCCTTGCCCCTTCGGATCTCGACCAGACCGCGCGCCACCAGACTCTGTATTGCGGTGCGAATGGTCGTGCGGCTGACCGCGAAGCGCTCGACCAGATGGTCTTCGGCGGGCAAGCGTGAGCCCGGTGCTAGAAC
>Ga0265770_1000069_pt1 | contig 11226 bp, 8 predicted proteins | sample NZEome_2_FD_200838 | JGI IMG/M metagenome (GOLD analysis project Ga0265770, IMG submission 200838) | Metatranscriptome of rhizosphere microbial communities from Maridalen valley, Oslo, Norway - NZE1 (Metagenome Metatranscriptome) | ecosystem: Host-associated > Plants > Roots > Rhizosphere > Soil ... | reverse complement strand
GCACGAGTACGGCAAAGACTACATGCATCGCATCATGCGTCATTACTTGGACCGATATCTTCGCGGCCGGGCCGGGGAAGTGCGTGGCGAACGGCCGCTGGCCTTGGTGCAGCGCGAGTCCTACGTGTGGTACGAGAAGGGCGGGCAAATCATGTACACGCTGGCTGACTACGTCGGCGAGGATAAAATCAATCTCGCGCTGCATAATTTCCTGATGCGCTATCGCTACGCGAACGCAAATAATCAAACTGACGCGGTCCAGCAAGAAACCGGCACAGCGGCGGAAAATCAGCCCTATCCCGATACCCGGATGCTGGAAGCCGCGCTGCGCGAGCAAACTCCGCCGGAGCTTCAATACCTCATCGACGATGGTTTCGATCGCATCGTGCTGTATGACAATAAGGCGCTGTCGGCGACTTCGAAAAAGACCGCTGACGGGAAGTATGAGGTGACGCTGAATGTCGAGGCGCGCAAGGTGCTGGCCGATGCGAACGGCGCTGAGACGCCGATGCCGCTGGCCGATTTCATCGATATTGGCGTGTTCAGCGGCAAAAAGGACGAGGAAAAGCCGCTGTATATGCGGCGGGAAAAGATCACCCGCGAGCATGAAACCTTTACCATCGTGGTCGATCAGCAGCCTACCCGAGCCGGCATTGATCCTTACAATAAGCTGATTGACCGGATTTCGGACGACAACATGATCGACATCACCGAAAAGTGAGGGTTTGCCTTTAAACCTTTAGGGTGGCGGGGTCCTCTAATTCGGCATGATTCACACGCTGCAGCGAGCTTTTGCCATGGATTCGAGCAGTGAGCCGTTGGATACGATCGCGGCGGCCGCTGGCGGCGATATGGCCGCGTTTGAGCGCCTGTACCGTCAATTCTCGCCGCGAATTTACGGCTTGTGTCTGCGGCTCACGGGACAGCGGGAGGCTGCGGAGGATTGTACCCAAGAATCCTTTGTCGCAGCCTGGCGGGCCTTGGGTCGCTTTGAGCGCCGCAGCCGCTTTTCCACCTGGCTGCACAAGATTGCGGTCAATTGCGTGCTCTCGCGCCGCAAGGGCTTAAGGGCTGAATACGAGGTAGCCGAGCCCTTGGCGGGACTGCCCGATCGCGCCGACTTAAGCAGCGGCGCGCCGCCCCTCGATATTGAGCGCGCCATCGCCGGGTTGCCGGATGGCGCACGGCATGTGCTCGTGCTGGTCGGCATCTACGGATTTAGCCATGCGGAAGCGGCGAGCGCTCTGGGCGTCGCGGAAGGAACTTGCAAGGCTCAGCTGCACCGTGCGCGTCAGATACTGAGTTCAAAATTGGGACTGGAGGAAGCATGAACGACGCCTCACAAGAATCTCTTGACCGGTTGCTCGCGGGTTTGCCAAAGGATGTCGCGCCGCCCGGCAATTTGTGGCCCGGCATCGCGGCGCGCCTATCGAGCAGAACGCGGCGCGCGCCACCCATGGCGCTCGCCGCGGCCATTGCGATGGCCGCCGCGGGGCTCGCCAGCTTCTTTACCTGGGCCGTGCTCGAGAGCCGAACGGTGCCCCGCCTCATTCAGACCACGGCCGCGACCAATTCATTCGAGGAGCCGCGGGACCCGAAATACGTACTGGCGCGCGACGCGGTGGAAAAGACATTTCGCGAACGGCTGACGCTGCTCGAACCTGCGACTCGCGCAAAAATCGAAACCAGTTTGGCGGTCATTCAAAAGGCGCACGAAGATATCCGCAAAGCGCTGGCCGCCGATCCGCAAAGCCCGGTGCTCGAACAGCTTTGGGAGAGCACCTGGCACGATGAGTTTGACCTGTACGACCGCGTCGTTCAGGCCACCCAACCCACTATGACAAGGATTTGACCATGGCACCCGTTCCACTCACAAAGCAGTTGAAGAACCCCATCCGCCTCGGTGCGCTGACGCTGTTGGTTTGCGCCTGGTCGCCTGCGCACGCCGCGACTTCCGTTGATGAACACCGTGCGGCCAACCCTCAAGGTGAGGTCGAGATCGACAATGTCGCCGGCCTGATCGATGTGCAGGGCTGGGATAAGTCCGAGGTCGCGGTGACCGGCACGATCGGCAAGGACGTGGAGCGCGTCGATGTGACCGGCGACGGCAACCGCACCTCCATACGCGTCGTGTTGCCGAGGGGCGCGCATTGGAACATGAACGACGGCGATGCGCACTTGGTGATCCATGTGCCCACGAACAGTTCGGTATCCGCCTCGCTGGTGAGTTCTGACCTCAAGGTTTCGGCGGTCCACGGTGCCCTGGAGTTGCGCACGGTCAGCGGCAATATCAGCGGCGACGGCGGCGGGGACCTGCGCGCCAACGATGTGAGCGGCGATATTCACTTCACCGCGACCGCGGCCAAAAGGATCGAGGTCAAGGCCATCAGCGGCGATATCGTGCTGACCGGCGGCAATACCGATATCGAGGCCACGACCGTGAGCGGCGATGTGCGGTTGACCTTGGGGACCGTGTCGCATGCTCGATTCAAGAGCGTATCCGGCGGCATTTCCGCAACGCTGGGGGCAAGTGCCGACGCGCAAATTGACGGTGAGTCCGTGAGCGGCGACATCAAGTTGAACTTCGCGGCCGAGCCCGCCGCGGATTTCGACGTACAAACCTTGAGCGGCGATATCGATAATTGCTTCGGCCCAAAGCCGGTCGAACCACGGCACGGACCTGGCAAACGCTTGACTTTCAAGACCGGCGACACGTCCGCTCGCGTGCATCTCACGAGCAACAGCGGCGAAGTACGGTTGTGCACGAAGAAATAAGCAGCATCGCGCGGATATGAACGGGCGGGGATACCGACGGACCGGGAGAATCTCACCCGCCGCGCAGTCAGTGTAAGCCTACGCGGCCTGCTGGCGGATGCCGGCACCCGGGAAATTGCGACTTCGCTAAGGTGGGTGTTCCCCGGACGCCGGCAATACCCGAAGGAGTGCCCATGAACACCGCAGCTGTTTTGTCTCAACCGATTGCTCTGCCGCCGCTTCCCTTCGATCAAGGTTCACTCGCGCCGGTCATTTCGGCCAATACGCTGAACTTTCACTACGGCAAGCATCACAAGACCTACGTGGAGACGCTGAATAAATTGATCGTGGGCACGGAGTTCGCCGACATGCCGCTGGAGAAAATAATCAAAGCCACGGCGGGCCAGCCCGATCAGAGCGCCATATTCCACAATGCCGGACAGGCGTGGAATCACGCATTCTATTGGAAGAGTCTCAAGCCGAAGGGTGGCGGAGAACCGCCGGCAGCCCTTAAGCGCTTGATGGAGACCTCGTTCGGCGGCGTGGAGCAATGCAAAAAGGAATTGTCCAAGGCGGCCGTCGGGCAGTTCGGCAGCGGCTGGGCGTGGCTGGTGCAAGACGGGGAGAAGCTCAAGATTCTCAAGACGCCCGACGCCGAGACTCCCGTAGCAGGCGGCCCGAAACCTCTGTTGACGATCGACGTCTGGGAGCACGCGTACTATTTGGACTATCAGAATCGGCGCGTGGACTACGTGAATGCCTTGATTGAGAAGCTCGCGAACTGGGGATTTGCGGCCGACAATCTCGGCGGCCAATAGCGGGTTAGCGTCAGCGCGACTGCGCGGTTCCGTCAGCGGACAGATCGCCGCTGCGCCAACCGCCGCCAAGCGCCTTGACGAGCAGCACACTTGCGCTCAGACGCCTGAGTTGAATCGATACATTCGCGAGTTGCGCCTGCAGCGACGTGTTTTCCGCGGTCGCCACTTCGAGATAGGTGACCAGACCCGCCTTGTAGCGATACTGAGCCTGCTCCAGGGCCGTGGCGGTGGCTTTGACGGCGGCCGCTTCGCTGACGCTCTCCTGCTGCAACTGCCGGAGCGCCGCAAGGTTGTCTTCAACCTCTTGATAGGCGGTCAGCACGGTGTTCCTATAGTCTGCGACCTGCTCATCGTAGGCCGCTTTCGCCTGAGCGGATTGCGCCCGATGCCGACCGGCGTCGAAGACGGTCAGCACGCCGGCCGCAGGGCCGGCGGACCACAATTGGCTGGGCGCGCTGAGCCAGTTCGACGTCCTGGTGCTCTCGAAGCCCGCGGCCGCGCTTAGGCTGAACACTGGAAAATAAGCGGCACGCGCGACGCCGATTTGCGCGTTGGCGGCCGCGGTGCGGCGCTCCGCGGCCGCGACGTCGGGACGTCGCTCCAACAGGGAGGAAGGCAATCCGGGATCGAGGGGCGGCGGTGCGACGGAAATTGCCAATGGGCTGGCGTCCATGTGGAACGCCGAAGGATTTTTTCCCAGCAACACGGCAATCGCGTGCTCGCTCTGCGCACGTTGCAAGCGGATATCGGCGGCCTGAGTGCGCGCCGTTTCCAGCTGCGCTTGTGCCTGAGCGACATCGGTCAGCGCCGCGGCGCCGCCGTTGTATAGATTTAGGGTGAGTTCCAGCGCCCTCGCGTAGTCCACGACGGTCTGGTCAAGCAGTTGTTGCTGCGTGTCCTGCGAGCGCAGAGAGAAGTAATCGCTCGCGAGTTCGGCCTGAACGCTCAAGGCAAGCGTCGCAAGATCCGCGGCGCTCGCTTGCTGATTGGCCCGCGCCGCGGCGACGGTGTTGCGCACCCGGCCCCACAGGTCAATCTCGTAGGACAGGTCCGCCTGCAAATCGAAATTATTGGCGACCGGTTCCGCACCGGGTGGAAATGTGGGGGAGTTGACCGAGGTGCGCGATCGGGTCGCCGAGGATCCAATGTTGAGCGTTGGAAATAGATCCGCCCGGGCGATTCGCGTTGCCGCGCGTGCCTGCTGCAGTCTCGCAAAGGCCGCCTTGAGATCCTGGTTGGCATCAGGCATCTGCGCCTCGAGAGTCTCGAGGGTGGGGTCTTGAAAAATCACCCACCATGCGCCGCGAGCCTGCGCGTCCGCAGGTTTCGCAGGCTTCCAATCGCCTGCTTCCTTGTAGGCGGCCGTAGGCGGCGCACTCTCCGGAGTTTTATAGGTGGGCGCGAATGAACAGGCGCTCAGCGTCAGTATCGTGGCGATCGACGCAAGGCCGTAATACGCAGGCAGGCGCAATATTGAGGCAGGCTCTTTGGCCGTCATCAGGTTTTTCCAGGCACCGCAGGTGCAGCGGCGCCGGGCGCAGTCTGCGCGCCATCGGGCGCGGCGATTCGCACCTGCACGCCATCGGCGATGGAATCCGGGGGATTCAGGACAACCCTTTCGTGCGGTGCGAGGCCCGAGAGCACCTCGATTGAATTGCCGAAGTCGCGGCCCTGAACAATGCTCTTGAGCTTGACGCGCTGTTGCGCGTCGAGGGTGGCGACCTGCAGGCCCGCGGCGCGGAACAGCACTGTATTGGCCGGCAGGCGCAGAGTTTCGGCGTTGGCAGGGAGCTTGAAATGCACCTCCGCATAGGCCCCGGGGAAGATTTCACCCTTGGCGTTATCCAATTCGAGTTCAACCTGCAAGGTGCGCAGCGCCGGGTCCAGGGAATTCGACGTTCGCACGACTTTGGCGGGAAAGCTGACGTTAGAGTGCTCCGCAAAACGCAGCGCGGCTTCGAGTCCTGGCGTGGTGGCGGCGGCGAATAATTCGGGCACACGAACGTAGATGCGCAGCTTGTGCGTATCGGCAATACGAAACAGTTCCGTTCCAGTGCTTTGCCCCGCGTTGATTAGCGCGCCGACGTCGGTATTGCGAGCGGTAATGACGCCGCTGAAGGGAGCGACCACGCGCTTGAACGATTCCAAATCGTGCAGCCGTGCCACGTTGGCCGCGGCTGAATCGGCGGCGGCCGTTTTCGCCGCCGCATCGCCGGCTTTTTCATCCGCATCCTGTTTGGATACGGATTGCGTTGCAAGCAGTCCTTGCCACCGCACGTTGGTAGTCTTCGACAGATTCTCATTCGCCCTGGCTGTTGCCAGATCGGCCTGCGCCTGGCTCAGTTGCTGATCGATTTCCGGGCTTTCGATCTGCGCGAGCAACTGTCCCTTGGTGACCCGCGTGCCGATGTCGGTGTTCCAGGATTTAAGATAACCGTTGGTGCGCGCGTAGATCGGCGCCTCCATAAACGCCTGCACGGCACCGGGCAGCACCAGTTCCTCTCCGGCCGAACTGACTTCGGCAGTCGTGGTCGTCACCGTCGGTATCGCCGCCTCCGTGTTTTGCTTGATGAGTTCGCCGCGAGCGAGGACCCGGCTGATTTCGCCCCAGACGCCGAGCGCAATTGCAATAATCAGTGCAATCCAAGCGTAGCGGCGGATTTTCTTATCAGACATGGACAGTCTCCGCGGGTGCAAGCGGCTGCAGCGAGCTTCGCCCGTGAATGATCGAAAATACGGTCGGCACGAAAAACAGCGTGGCAACGGTGGCAAAAATCAGACCGCCGATGACGGCGCGTCCCAACGGGGCATTCTGCTCCCCGCCGTCTCCCAGCCCCAAGGCCATCGGGATCATGCCGATGATCATGGCCAGCGCGGTCATCAGCACGGGGCGTAGACGCGTGAAACCGGCCTGCAGGGCGGCCTGCATGGCCGTGTCGCCGGCGTTCATGCGCTCGCGCGCAAAACTGATCACCAACACACTGTTGGCAGTGGCCACACCCATGCACATGATGGCCCCGGTGAGGGCGGGCACGCTCACGGTGGTGTGGGTGAGAAACAGCATCCAGACGATGCCCGCGAGCGCGGCCGGCAGCGCAGTGATGATGATAAAGGGATCGAGCAAGGACTGAAAATTGACCACGATCAACATGTAGACCAGAACGATGGCGCCAATCAAGCCGATCAGCAGTCCGTTGAACGATGCCTTCATGGTTTGGACCTGGCCGCGCACAACAATCGTCGATCCCTTCGGCAGATCCTTCTTTGCATCCGCAATGATTTTATTGATCTGCGCGGAAACATATCCCAAGTCGGTGCCGTCCACCGAGCCGAAAATGTCGAGCGCCGTGATTGCATTGTAGTGGCTCACGACCGCGGGGGCGACGCTGCGATAGATCTTCGAGACATTTGACAGCAGCTGCGATCCGCCGCCCGCAGCGCTGCTCAATGGCGTATTGCCGAGATCATTGAGCGTCTCGAGCCGATACTGCGGAGTCTGGGTGGCAACCTGATATTGAGTTCCGGAGCGCGGGTCGACCCAAAAGCTGGGCGAGGTCTGAAAGCTGCCCGACAGCGATACCAGCATGTTGCCGGCCACGCTCTGCTCGGTCAGCCCGACCAACTGCGCCTTGGTCCGGTCGACATCCACATTGAACTGCGGATAGTCGCCGGTTTGGTGAATGTGCAGATCAACCGCACCGGCGACGCTGTGCAGTTTCTGCAGCAGCACATTGGCGAACTCGTGATTGGCTTGAACATTGTCGCCGGTGATCTGGATGTCGATCGGGGCGGGGAGTCCGAAATTCAAAATCTGGCCGATCATGTCGGCCGGCAGAAAGGCAAATTGCGTGGACGGATAGGTGGCGTTCAGCTTCTTGCGCAAGGCGCGCACGAATTGCACCGTGGGCTTGTGATCCGCAGTGAGGTTGACATAGATATCGGCATCCCCGGGGCCGATCGGCGCCGAAGTGCTATAGGACAGATTGATTCCGCTATAGGGCAGGCCGATGTTATCGACCATGCTGCTGATTTGCTTGGCGGGAACAATCTCCCGGATCGTCGCCTCAATGCGATCGCAGAGCGCGGCGGTCTCCTCAATGCGGGTTCCGGTTCGCGCCCGCAAATGCAGCTTGATTTGGCCGCCGTCGACCGACGGGAAAAAGTCCTGTCCCAATCCCGGCAGCGGCCCAATCGGGAAAGCCAGGACCGCGGAGGCAATCATGGTGCCCAGAAAAATCGCGGCAAAGCGCGGGCCGCTCTCGAGCGCCCTGCCGAGCAAGCTGTGGTAGTTCTCGCGGAAGCGTTCGAAGCCGCGTTCGAATCGCAATTGAAAGCGTCCCAGAAAGCCCGGCTGCTTGCGCTTGGCGTCGTGTTTTTTGAGCCAAAATTTAGCGAGGGTCGGCACCAAGGTGCGCGATAGCAGGTAGGAAGCCAGCATCGCGAATACCACTGCCTCCGCCAACGGTATGAACAGGAACTTGGCGATGCCGGCCAGCAAAAACATCGGCACGAACACAATGCATATGGAAAGCGTGGACACCAGGGCCGGCAAAGCGATCTGATGCGCGCCATCGAGAATGGCGGCTTCGACGTCCTTGCCTTGCTCGAGGTGATAATTGATGTTTTCGATGGTCACGGTCGCATCGTCGACCAGAATGCCCACTGCCAGCGCCAAGCCGCCCAAAGTCATGATGTTGATGGTCTCGCCCATTGCCGACAGACAACAGATCGAGGCGAGAATCGACAGGGGAATCGAAATCGTAATAATCAAGGTGCTGCGCCAGCTGCCCAGAAACAGCAGGATCAACAATCCGGTCAGCGCACCCGCAATCACCGCTTCGCGGATGACGCCGGAAATGGCGGCGCGCACGAACACCGATTGATCGCTGAGCGCCTCGATTTTCAAGTCCGCCGGCATGAGAGTGCGGATCTGCGGCAGCTTCTCGTTGATGCTGTTGATGATGTCGATGGTGGAGGCCTTGCCGGTCTTCAAGACACTCAGCAAGAGTGCGCGCTTGCCGCCGAGTCGAACCATGTTGGTCTGCGGCGCGTAGCCGTCGCGCACATGGGCAACGTCGCGCACATAGGTCACAGTGCCGTTGTGCGCGCGAATCGGCAGGTTGTTCAACTCATCGATCGCCAAGGGACTGGAATTGACCTTGATGAAGTATTCCAGGGCGCCGATTTTTTGCGTTCCCGCCGGCAGAATCAAATTTTGTGCGCCGATCGCCGCGACCACATCGTTGCCCGACAAGCCGTTCGCGCTCAAGGCTTGGGGGTCAAGATCGACCTGTACCTGGCGTTGCTTGCCGCCGTAGGGGTAGGGGATGGACGCGCCCTGAACCGTCGACATCTGGGTACGCAAGATGGTTTGGGAAAGGTCAAAAATACGCGCTTCGCTCAAGGTGGGACTGCTGAGCGCGAGCTGCAGAATCGGCACCGTGGATGCGTTATACGACAGGATGAAAGGCGGGGTGGTGCCGGGCGGCGAGAAAGCTATCTGCGACTGCGAGACCGCGGTGATCTGGGCCACCGACAAGTCTTGATCGACGCCCGGCTGGAAGAAATATTTTACGATCGAGGTGCCAACCACCGATTGCGACTCGGTGTGTTCGACGTCGTTCACCACCGTCTGCGCCGTGCGTTCCGAAAACAACACAATCCGGTTCGCGATCTCCTCCGGCAAGATGCCGTTGTAGCGCCAAATCACCGCGGCGATGGGGATCTTGATATTCGGGAAAATATCGGTCGCGGTATTCAGGATCGAATAGCCGCCGAGCAACACGATCAACACCGCGAGCATGATGAAGGTATAGGGCCGCTGTAAGGCTACTCTAACGATCCACATGCGGCACTCCGACGCGAACCGGACCAGTTAGATGCTGCATTGGATGGCGCGGACTAGCACAGCAAAAGGAGAGCGCTAAAGGGACAAGCGCGAGCAAACGATGTGCAACCTATGATTGGATACGGGCATGCGCCCGTAAGGGGCAATGAAAGTAAGAGATATATCTGGGCAAGTCAATTGACGAATGGAACACCAATTCAGCGCAACCGCAGGGAATTCGATGCATCGTTCGCCGCAGCATTGCGGAGTGCGCTGCACAGATGCGCGGCGTCCCGATTTCCTTGAAATTATTGGCGAATTGCCAGGACTTAAGCGGCCCGCGGCAGGGCTGAATTGCCGCTGTTACGCCCATCGATAATTTCCTGAGATACATCCCAAAGGCGCCGCGCCAGCACGGCGTCCTGCAGCAGAGGATTGCCTGCGGCAATATTACAATTCGACCAGTACTCGCCTGTGATGCCCGACGCCTCTGGGCTTGCGGCGAGCAACACCTGAGTCGCGGCCGCCTGCGCCGCGGGCTTCGCGAACAGCCGTGTGAAAAACCCTTTACGAATAGCAGTGCGCGCGGCGCCCGGATCGGCCGAATTGGCGACGATGCCGCGTGCCGCCAGGCGGCGCGACAGCTCCTTGGCGTACAGCGCGTTTGCCAATTTTGACTGCGCATAAAATATCGACGGGTCATAAAATTGCTGGCCGTCGAGATTGTCAAACATGATGCCATCGCTCCGCGCTTGACCTGCGCTCGCGGCGCCGCTGACCATCACGATGCGCGCGCTGCCCTCGCGCAATAAATCCGCAATCCCATTCACCAGCATGAAATGGCCGATGTGATTGGTGAGAAACTGTCTCTCTATGCCATGGCGAGTCTGCAAGGACGGCAGATTCGCGGCGGCGGCGTTGGCGACAATGGCATCGAGCGGCACTGACAGTCCGCGGATTGTCTCGAGCGCCGTGCTAATCGAATCGAAATCTGACAGATCGCAGCCCACGGGGAGGCAGACGGGACTCGCCTGAGCGCAGGCCCGCGATGCTGCATCGATGCTGCGCGCCAATCCAATCACCGCTGCGCCGTTGGCGGCAAGAGCATTCAGCGTTGCAAGCCCTAGTCCTGAATTGCATCCCGTGACGATGATGTGTTTGCCTGTCAGGTCAATTCCCGCCAGTACTTGATCCGCGGTGGAGCGTCGGCCAAATTTAATCGATTTTGTCATGGAGCAAACCCTTCTGGCGCTGCTGAGTCAACGGCTGCATGCCATTCGTACCGCAGCGGTCATAGCCTTAAGAAAATCTTCTTGCGTCTTACAAGTCTGTTTGAGGCCGCGCGCCGTTGCATGCAGCGCGCGCGCAAAGTCGGCGATGTTCAATCCGGCGGCGGCGCAGCGAGCGGCCACGGGGGTTGCAGCGATCGCATTGGCCAGGGCCGCCTCAAACTGCCATTCGTATTCCGCCAGCGTCGCGCCCGCCAGCGAAGTGCTCGCGCACATGAGATCAGCGGCATCGGCGCCGAGGGAGCCGACGAACCGGCCCGACCACTCCTTGCAAGCAGCGATAATGCGGCTCTCCAAACTATCCTTTGCGCGTGACAAGGCAGCGATGGCGCAGGCCAATTGACCCCTCAAGGAATGTTCCACCGCGCGCCGAAACAGTTCTTCTTTATTGGCGAACGACAGATAGAGCCCCTGACGCGATACGCCGGCGGCACGCGCCACATCATCCATGGAGGTTTTGCGGTAACCGAATCGAGCGAACACGGCGACGGCCGCATCCAACACCGCACAGAGTCGCGACTCCAGATCGGCAGGGCGG
>Ga0265770_1000066_pt1 | contig 11368 bp, 13 predicted proteins | sample NZEome_2_FD_200838 | JGI IMG/M metagenome (GOLD analysis project Ga0265770, IMG submission 200838) | Metatranscriptome of rhizosphere microbial communities from Maridalen valley, Oslo, Norway - NZE1 (Metagenome Metatranscriptome) | ecosystem: Host-associated > Plants > Roots > Rhizosphere > Soil... | reverse complement strand
TTTGCACACGTTATCCACATTATGTTCCATTGACTTTGAACTGCGTCACACTTTTTTCGCCCTGCGCCTAAAGCCTGTCGCGCGCCTCACCCCGTCAATTTTGCCGACGCGCGCAGCGCGCGAGTTGAAATGCAACTCGAGCGACCCAATTTCCCGAATCACGCGCGTGAGTTTCGATTCACAGGAAATTTGGCACCCAATTTTTTTATCCATTTATTAGGAGTTTTCAAGCATGACCGTCGTACGTTATGAGCCGTGGGCACTCGTGAGCCGGCTCCAGAAAGAAGTCGATCGTTTATTTGGCGCACCGTTGAGCACTGCCGCCGATTCCGGCGCGTGGCTGCCGCCCGTGGATATCCATGAAGAAGCGAATCAGTTCGTGCTGCATGTGGATCTGCCGGGCGTCGATCCGAAGGCCGTGGAAATCACCTCGGATCAGGGTGTACTGACCATTCGCGGACAACGCGAGGACACACGCAAGGAGTCGCGTGAGGGCTTCCGCCGCGTGGAGCGCATCAGCGGCGAATTTCAGCGCCGCTTCAGCTTGCCGGAGAGCGCGGATGCACAGAACATCAAGGCGAAGGTCGCGAATGGCGTGCTGGAAGTCGCTATTCCCAAGCTGGCCCAAGTGCAGCCGCACAAGATCACGGTGGAAGCCGCCTAGGGGATCCTTGGCACGCGTCCTTCCGTGTAATATCGCCTCGATACTGGCGGGGAGGCCGGACTTTTGAGTCCGGCCTCGCTTTTCCCGCCGGCCGTGAGGTCTCCCGAAGGATCGCGCATGAATCTGCGTCTCAAATTTGCAGCAGCCGCGTTCGCCGCGACTGCGATCAGCGGGCAGGTGTTCGCCGCGGTTCCAGCCGCCGACACCTCCGCCATGCCCACGCTGGCCCCGATGGTCAAGCGCGTCTCGCCTTCCGTCGTGAACATCGCCACGCGCGGGACCATCAAGGAGCAGCCCGGCCGCAATCCGCTGCTGGACGACCCATTTTTCCGGCGATTTTTCGACGCTCCGCTGGATTCGAAGCCGCGTGAGCGCCAATTCCAAAGCGCAGGCTCGGGCGTAATCGTCGACGCGAAGAACGGCTACATCATCACGAATCATCACGTGGTGGAGAACGCCAGCGAGATCACCATCACGCTGCTCGACAACCGCACCTTCAGCGCCAAAGTCATCGGCAGCGACGAAGGCGCCGACGTCGCGGTATTGCAGGCAAAACAGCCGAATCTGGTGGCCATGCCGCTCGGCGATTCGAGCAAGCTCGAGGTCGGCGACTATGTGGTTGCCATCGGCAATCCGTTCGGATTGCAGCACACGGTCACAGCGGGGATCGTCAGCGCGCTGGGCCGCAGCGGCATCAACCCGGAAGCCGGGGGCTATGAGGATTTCATCCAAACCGACGCCTCGATCAACCCCGGAAACTCCGGCGGCGCCTTGGTCAATCTGCGCGGCGAGCTGGTCGGCATCAATTCCGCCATCCTGTCGCGCACCGGCGGCAATATCGGTATCGGCTTCGCGATCCCGGTCAATATGGTCCGCAGCGTCATGGACCAACTCATTAAATATGGTCAGGTCAAACGCGGCATCCTCGGTGTGCAGCTTTACAGCGTCAACGCGGACATCGCCAAGGAATTCGGCCTGACCGAGACGACCGGCGCCTTGGTCGCCGGCGTCGCGCAAGGATCGGCCGCGGAGCGTGCCGGCATCAAAACCGGCGACATCATTACCTCGCTCAATGGCGTCACCATGAAGAGTTCAGGCGAGCTGCGCAATGCCATCGGCATGCTGCATGTCGGCGACAAGGTGGAACTGGGGCTGCTGCGCGACGGCAAACCGCGCAAGGTCACCGCCTTGATCGCAGAGCGCTCGGAGGTGGAATCCGCGAGTGCCGCCGACCTCAATCGGGGGCTTGACGGCGCCGAGCTGGCGGATGCGCCCGACGGCAGCGGCGTGGTGGTGAATAAGGTGCAAGAGGCCAGCGCCGCGGCCCAGGCAGGAATTCGCGCCAACGATGTCATCGTGGGGGTGGGGCGAACGCCGGTCACCGACATGAAGTCGTTTCGCGAGGCCGTGAAAGGCGCGTCGGTGCTGGTGCTCAAGGTTCGCAGGGGCAGCGATACCCTGCTGCTGCCGGTTCGCTGACTTATGCGCCTTAAGTCCATTGTCGTTCTCGGCGGTACCGGATTCCTGGGCACGCGGCTGGTCGCCCGCTTGATCAAGGACGGCCATCAGGTCACGGTGCTGTCGCGGGACCGCGAGCAGCACAAGCATCTGCTGGTGCTGCCCGGACTGACACTGGAGAACTGCGATGTGTATCAGGAGCCGCAGCTGAGCGAGCGATTCCGCGGCAAGGACGTGGTCATCAATCTCATCGGCATCCTCAACGAGCGCGGCTTCAGCGGCGCCGGCTTTCGCCGCGCCCATGTCGAGCTCACCCGGCATGTCTTGCTGGCGGCCCGGTCGGCGGGCGTCGCGCGGCTGCTGCAGGTATCGGCCTTGAAGGCCGCGCCCGATGCGCCCAGCCACTACCTGCGTTCCAAGGGCGAAGCGGAAAAGCTGATCCGCGATCAGAGCGCCGTGGATTGGACCATTTTGCAGCCGTCGGTGATGTTCGGTCCCGGCGATTCGTTTCTAAATCGCTTTGCGGGATTGCTGGCCGCCATCCCCCTTGTCTTTCCGCTGGCCAGGCCGAACGCGCGCTTTCAGCCTTTATGGGTGGACGATATGGTGGACGCACTGTTGCGCTGCCTGCACGGCGGTACGACCAGCCGCCAAACCTTTGAACTCGGCGGCCCGCAGATCTACACCTTGAAGGAAATTGTCGTCTGGGTGGGGAGATTGACCGGCCGGCGCCGCTGGATCCTCGGGCTGCCGAATGTCATCGGCCGCACACAGGCCTTCTTCATGAATTTCGTTCCCGGCCGTCCCTTCTCGGGCGACAACTACAAGTCGCTCACCGTCGACAGTGTGTGCAGCGAGGACGGCTTCGCGAAACTCGGCATCCGACCTAAATCCATGGGCGCATCCGCGCGGCTTTTCTTGGGTGCACAAGAGGACAACGCGCGGCTTAGTCATGATCGCGCCGCGGCGGGCCGCGCCAAGTCCTCGCCTTAAGCCAACCTCACCCGGGCGGTGCCGGAAAAGCCTTGGCGGCCGCGAAGATCCATTCGCGAAACTGCGCCACTTTGGGTAAAGCGAGAAAACTTTTCGGACACACGAAGTAATAAGCGAACGCGTACGGCAACGCGCCGCGGCCTGCGAGCTTGAGCGTGCCCTTCTGCAGCGCCCGCGACACCAGCGTCCACCGTCCGAGCGCATACCCCAATCCCTCCTCCGCCGCGGCCAGGAGGCCGGCGGAGTCTTCGATGCTCGGCGCGCGCGACTGCCATGCAGCCTCCTCGGAGGCCTGCGACCAAACATGCCAGGGCTCGTCGCCGCTCTCGAGCAGCGGGAATTTGCTCAACGCGGCACCGCGTTCGATCATGCCATGCTGCTTGATGAGATCGGGACTGGCAACCGGCACCAGCCAGTCGTCGAGCAACTTCTCGCTGTGCGTGTTGGGATAATTGCCGCGCCCGAAGCGAATCGCAATGTGATTCTCCGAGCGCGAGAAATCCACCATTTCGCGCGAGGTATGAAAGCGCAATTCGATGTCGGGGTACTTGCGGCGAAACGAGCGGATCCGGGGCAGCAGCCAGATCTGCAGGAATGAAGACAGCAAGCTGATCTGCAGAGGCCCCGCGCGGCGGTGATGTTTCATCTGCTGCAGGGCCGATTCGAGTTTTTCCAACCCCGACCTGACCGCGGGCAGCAGTTCCAATCCCTCTTCGGTGATTTCCACGCGCCGCCCGCTGCGCCTGAACAGCGGCACCTGGATATAGGCCTCCAGCGTTTTGATCTGCTGGCTGACGGCCGCGGGGGTGACATTCAGCGCATCCGCAGCGTCCGAGAAACTCAAATGAGCGGCTACCGCTTCGAAGACGCGCAAGGATCCCAAAGGCAATCGGTCGTACGCGGATGGCACTTTAAGCTTTCCTTAATGCTTGATCAGGGATTGAATTTGTTCGGAATCGGCGCGAAGTCGATCCTATGCACCGTGGGTTCAATCTTCAACGGAGCACATATCATGAACGATTTTTTCTTTGTCGCAAGGCTGCTGCAGGGTCTTCTCGCGGTGACCATCGTATCTACCATCGTGACGGCGATTCAGTTCTCGATGACGGGGTTCTAAGGACTTGCCGATGTTCCGCACACCAGAAGGTCCCGTTGTGGCTGGTCCAGTTTCGCCAGCACGCGCACGCGACGGTAGAAGGCCGGCAGGTTGCCGCCTACTGCCTGCAACTCCCGCTCGAAACCGGGTACGCAGGCGAAGTAGGTGGCAATCGAGGCCAGATGAGCATTATTGATGTCCTGCGCGAACCAGGCGTCGAACGGCGCATGACCGCCCCACTGCGCGCGCAGAGCGCCATAGGATTCGCGCAATGCGGCGAACGCCTCGCGCTTTCGCTCGAGCATCAGCGGCGGCGGCAGGCCGGAAGCATAGAGCGCGCGCAGCCGTTCACGCGTCTCGCTCAGCAGTGCGATCACCTGCAGGTAACGCTTGCGCTCCAGTAGATGTTCCGCCAGATCCTGCTCGCGGCCTTGTTGCTGAAGCCAGCGCCGCACGCCCTCCTCCTCGACGGTGGTCGCCAGCGCCTCGTTGAACGACGCGTCATTGCGAACGTACAGCAGCTGGTGGGTCAATTCGTGAAAGACGATCGCCGCCAGTTCCACATCATCCCAATTGACCATCGAGCTCAAAATGGGATCGTCAAAGTGTCCCAACGTGGAGTACGCGGCGACGCCGCCGACTACGACGTCGAATCCTCGCGCGTGCAGTCCGGCGGCGAAACGCCGCGCTCTCGCCTCCACGAAATAGCCGCGATAAGCCACGCAGCCAACGATGGGGAAACACCATTTCTTCGGATCGACGGAAAATTCCGGAGCCGCCACCACATTCCAGACCACATAGGCACGGCCGATATCCGCGTACTTTCGATAGCTGCCATTGTCCGGCAGGCCAAGTTCGCGGCTGGCGAAATCGCGTATGGCCGTGACTGACTGCAGTTGCGCGCGCAGCTTGGGCGGCGTCGAGGGTTCTTCGATGACGCGGGTGATGGGCTCGCGTTTGGACATGAGAGACAACTGGCCTTCGGCACTCTGCAGCAGGTAGCAGCCGCCGCTCAAGCTTGCGATCAATGCAATCGCCAGTGCGGCGCGGATTGGGGCGGCGATGCTGTTAGAATTCACGTATGCAAGTGTATCTGGTTGGCGGCGCGGTTCGAGACGCGCTGCTGAGTTTGCCGGTCAAGGAACGCGATTGGGTGGTGGTCGGGAGCAGCCGCGACGAGCTGCTGCGCCTCAAATATCGCGAAGTGGGCCGCGACTTTCCGGTGTTCCTGCATCCCGAGTCCCACGAAGAATATGCGCTGGCCCGCCGCGAGAGAAAGACTGCGCCTGGCTATCGCGGCTTCGCGGTCGAGTTCGGGCCGGAAGTCACTCTCGAGCAGGATCTGGCGCGCCGCGATCTGACCATCAATGCCATCGCTCAGGCCGGCGATGCTTCTTTCATCGACCCTTTCGGCGGCCGGCGCGACTTGAAGGCTCGCGTGCTGCGCCATGTATCGCCCGCCTTCGTCGAAGATCCGGTGCGCATCTTGCGGCTGGCGCGCTTCGCCGCCCGCTTTGCGCCGCTTGGATTTACAGTGGCCCCCGAGACCATGGCCCTCATGCGCCAAATGGTCGAACAGGGCGAGGTCGGCGCCCTCGTGGCCGAGCGCGTGTGGCAGGAAACCGAAAAGGCGCTGCGCGAAACCGCCGCCGGCGTTTTTTTCCAGGTGTTGCGCGATTGCGGCGCATTGAAGCTCGTGTTTCCGGAGATCAACGCGCTATTCGGCGTGCCGCAGCCCGAAAAATGGCATCCGGAAATCGATACGGGCGTGCACACGCTGATGGTGCTGGATCAAGCGGTGCGCTTGAGCGCGGATACCAAGGTGCGCTTCGCCGCACTGGTGCACGATCTTGGCAAGGGCACGACGCCGCATTCGGAATGGCCCGGCCACAAGGGACATGAGGAGCGCAGCGTGGCGCTGATCGAATCGCTCTGCGATCGCTTGAAGCTGCCGGGCGAGTATCGCGAGCTCAGCGTCATCGTGGCGCGTTATCACGGCAATGTGCATCGCGCGTTTGAGCTGCGTGCCAACACGATCTTGGGAATCCTGGAAAAAACCGATGCGTTTCGCCGGCCGGAGCGATTTGCGCAGGCGCTTCTGGCCTGCGAGGCGGATTCGCGCGGCCGCTTGGGGTTGGAACAAGATCCTTATCCGCAGCGCCAATATCTGCAGGCGGCGCGCGATGCGGCAGCCACCATCAAGCCGACGCCCGAGGATATCGCGGATCAGGTCGGCCCGTTGATTGCCGAACGCATCCACCAGCGGCGGCTGCGCGCCATCACCGAGCTAACCTCTCGCGTCCAGCCACGCAATGATGTTTGAAACCGTGTCGCGGTAGAAGCGTTGGTACAAACCGCGCGACACGTAACCGATGTGCGGCGTCGCCAGCAGGTTGTCGAGATTCCGGTACGGATGTTCGGCCGGCAGCGGTTCTACATCGTAGACATCGATGGCCGCAGCTGCGATTTGACCGGCCTTGAGCGCCGCGATCAGCGCCGCTTCGACCACGATGGGTCCGCGCGAAGTGTTCACCAAGCGCGCGCTGCGCTTCATCAAGGCCAATTCCCCGGCACCGATGAGGCCGCGTGTGCGCTCGCTCAATACCAAGTGCACGGAAACAAAGTCCGCTCGCCGCAACAGCTCTTCTTTTGATACCAGTGCCGCGCCGACGGCGGCGCATTTCTCGGCGCTGAGATTTTGGCTCCAGGCAAGCACCGACATGCCAAACGCCAGGCCGATCTTGGCCACCTGCGAGCCGAGATTGCCCAGTCCAATCAGTCCCAACGTCTTGCCGGACAGGTCATCGCCGATGGAATGTTGCCAGCCGCCGCGGCGAACCGCGGCGGCTTCGGCGACGATGTGGCGCGCACTAGCCAGAATCAGCGCCCACGTCAGTTCAACGGTCGGGCTGCCGAAGTAGCCGGTGTGAACCACCGCGATGCCGCGCGCCGCCGCGGCCTGCAAATCGATGGCGGCGTTGCGCGGACCGGTGGAGGCAATGAGTTTCAAGTTAGGCAGCCGCTCCATCAGCGCGGCGCGCAGCGGCGTACGCTCGCGCATCACGCAGACGATGTCATAGGGCAGCAACCGTTCCGCCACGGCATCCGCATCAGCCAAATGATCGCTGAATACATCCACGTGGGCGCGAGCCGTGACGGCAGACCAGTCCGCCATCTCGAGTGCCACACCCTGATAGTCGTCAAGCACCGCGATTTTCGCGCGCATCGTTCCCCCAAAATCAGTCCGAAAGCTCGGTAGCCAAAGGTCAGCTATTAGAGCGAATGCCGCAAGTCCAGGAGCGCGAAGCCCAGCAGGGGCATGTCGAGCCCGCGCAGCCAGGCCATCGCCTTGAAGCGCTCGCCCATTTCGCCGGGCATCAGCAGCTGCCGTGCCTGATTGGCAAGGCGCGCAAAGTGATTCTCATCGCTGCCTGCGGCGAGCCGCATCTCCTGATCAATCTTCAGGCCGGCCAAGAAATGCGCCTGGGTCGTAAAGCCGGCCAGCTCATAGCCCTCGTCCCTCGACGCCTCGGCCACGCGTGTGAAGTCCACCCAGGCGCTGATGTCCTGCAATCCAATGTTGGCGAAAGGGTCGTGGCTTATGCGCTGCCGGAAATGGCACAGCAAAGTGCCCTCGTGCCGCTCCGGCAAATAGTACTGCGCGCGCGGCAGCCCATAGTCGAACCACAGGACCGCACCTCGGCGCAACGGCTGCGTGACCGTGCGGGTCCATGCGCCGAGCCGCGGGCAATACTCGGAAACATAGCCGTCATCCCAGGGGCCGCCGGCTCGCGACAGTTCGCGGCAAATATGCAGCATCGTCGCGCTCCCGGGTCGTGCGCCCCACGCGAATTCCCGATGGCGCGCGCCGCCGCGGATTTCTACGCCCAGCTCCTCGACCGCACTTGAGCCCCAGCGAAAGCGCGCCACCGGCAACGCATCCAGCACCTCGTTCCCCAAAATGACGCCGTCGAAGGATTCCTCGGGCGGCCGATCGAGCCACTGCACGCGGTGAAGCAAATGCGGCAGACGTTTTTCAAGATGCACGCGCTGCCGCTGACGCAGGTCCGCGCTGACTTCGAGAATCCAATAGTTTTCCGGCAACTGACCTAAGGTCTCGAGGCGCGCCAGGATATCCGCGGCCAGGCGGCCGCTGCCGGCGCCGATTTCCATCACGGAAGCAGAGCTTAAGTTTCTTAAGACCTCGGCGCATTGCACGGCCACACATGCGCCAAACAGACGCGAGACTTCCGGCGCGGTCGTGAAATCGCCACCCTCGCCCAATTTCTGCGCGCCGCCGCTGTAGTAACCCAAGCCCGGCGCGTACAGCGCAAGATCCATGAATCGCTCGAAGCTGAGCCATCCGCCCGCAGCACTGATTGCAGCGGCCAGATGCTCGCGCAGGAGCGCGCTGTGCTCCGCGGCAGCACTCTGGTCAGCGGCAGCGCCACTCTCGGCGTCGTCGTGCGGCGTCATTTCGCGCCGCCGCGGCTGTTGGGGTATTGTTGCCGCGCATGCCCGTCGTGAATGACAATTTTGCCCTGCGCGATCAAGTCGTGTTGATCACCGGCGGTGCGCGCCGCGTCGGCGCCGACATTGCGCGCACGCTGCACGCAGCCGGCGCCAACATTCTCGTTCATTACCGCTCGTCGGCGGCGGCCGCGATTGCCTTGGCGGACGAATTCAACCGCATACGCCCGCACTCCGCCGCGATCTTTGCGGCGCATTTGTTGAACGCCGACGCGCCGGAGAAGTTGATCGCGGCGACCCTGCTCGAATTCGGCCGTTTGGACATCCTGATCAACAATGCCTCGAGCTTTTATCGCACACCGGTCGGCCAGATCACGCTGCCGCAATGGGACGACTTGATCGGCACCAATCTGAAAGCGCCGCTGTTCCTGGCGCAAGCCGCTGCGCCCAGTTTGCGGGCGGAACGCGGTCTCATTATCAATATGATCGACATTCATGCTCTGCGACCCTTGAAGGCGCATCCGGTTTACAGCGCGGCCAAGGCGGGCCTTGCCATGCTGACGCGTTCACTCGCACGCGAACTGGGACCGGAGATTCGCGTCAACGGTATTGCCCCGGGACCGGTGCTGTGGCCAGAGGGCGATTTGGACGAGGAACTGAAGCGCGAAATCATTGGCAAGACGGCGCTCAAGCGCCACGGCACGCCGCAGGATATTGCCCGCACCGCGCTGTTCCTGGCGAAGGATGCGCCATATATCACCGGCCAAATCATCGCGGTTGACGGCGGCCGCAGCATTTAAAGCCGCCGGCACATCAGGTTTTAGCCGCAACTCGCGCGCGCGTTGCCAAATCCTGGCGCGTGCGCTCCAGCATCACGCCGACATCGCGCGAGCTGCGAATGGCGCCGGGCTTGCTCAAAGTAATGCTCACCCAGCTCACGCCGAATTCTTCCAGGATGAGCATGGCGACGTGCTCGGCCAGCGTTTCCACCAGATGAAAGCTGGATTCCTCGACATAGGCGAGCACGCGCTTCGCGACCCCCTTGTAGTTCAGGGTGTCGTCGATGGAATCGGAGCGCGCAGCCTTGGCGATATCCGCGCTGAACTCGATGTCCATGACAACCGTCTGCTTGACTTGCCTTTCCCAGTCGAAAATCCCGACGATGGTCTCGGTCTTCAAGGCGTGAATGAAAATCTTATCCATGCAACGACTCAATCTCCCAATTGGCTCGGGCGCCCATGCCCAGTCCGCTGCGCAAACCCGCCGCCAGCCGCAGGCAACCGGCGAGCGCAATCATGGCCCCGTTGTCCGTGCAGAATTCGCCGCGCGGGAAATAGAGTTCCGCGTTTGAGTCCCGCACGACTGTTGCGAGCCGTTCGCGCAAACGGCGGTTCGCGCCCACCCCGCCGGCCACCACCAAGCGCTGATGACCCGTTTGCTTGAGGGCCCGTCGGCACTTTTCCGCCAAGGTTTCGACCACGGCTTCCTCGAAGCCGCGCGCCACATCGGCCCGGACGGAGTCGCTCAATTCGCGGCCGCGCAAGGCTACTAGTGCCGCGGTCTTCAGGCCACTGAAACTGAAATCAAGGCCAGGCCGGTCCAGCATGGGTCTCGGGAAGGCGAATTCACCGCTGCGGCCACGCTCAGCGAGCGCGGCCAACGCGGCGCCGCCCGGATAAGGAAGGCCGAGCAGTTTGGCGGTCTTGTCGAAGGCCTCCCCTGCTGCGTCGTCCAAAGTCTCGCCTAGGACCCGGTAACGGCCCAAACCGGCAACATCCACGAGCTGGGTATGGCCCCCAGAGACCAGAAGGGCAAGGAAAGGAAAGGCCGGCGGTCGGGATTCCAGCAGGGGCGCCAGGAGGTGCCCCTCCAAGTGGTGGATGCCGAGCGCGGGCTTGCCCCACGCGGCACTTAGCGCCGTGGCGAACCCCTCGCCAACGAGCAACGCGCCAATCAGTCCCGGACCCGCGGTATAGGCAATCCCGTGAATAGAGGTTTTATCCGAGTCTGCCTCCGCCAGGGCCTCTCTGACCAGGGGCAACAGACGGCGCACATGGTCCCGGGAGGCAAGTTCCGGCACCACTCCCCCATAGGCTTGGTGCATCGCCACCTGGCTGTGCAGCCGATGCGACAGAAGGCCGCGCGCCTCGTCGTAGACTGCGACCGCGGTCTCATCGCATGAGCTCTCGATGCCTAAAACACGCATATTTTTGCCTTTTGCGGGGGCGCACTTTAGAATGCGCCCCCCTGTCGCTTCTTAAGCGACCGTGCCACCAATTGAGGTTTGAATGCCCAGCGTTCGCGTTCGTGAGAATGAATATTTTGATGCCGCCCTGCGTCGCTTCAAGCGTGCCTGTGAAAAGGCGGGCGTCCTCACCGAGCTGCGGCGCCGTGAATTCTACGAGAAGCCGACCCAAGAGCGTAAGCGAAAAAAGGCCGCCGCGGTGAAACGGCATTTAAAGCGTCTCTCGCGGGAGAACATGCGCAGCACCGGACAGCAGCCAGCCAGTCCTCCGCCGGCAGCCCCCTCACGACCTTCCTACTAAGGGACTTGGTCGCGGTTTGGCTACCCTCAAAGAGCGAATTACAGACGATATGAAGGCGGCGATGCGCTCCGGCGAGAAGGAGCGGCTCGGGGTGATTCGCATGATCACCGCCGCCATCAAGCAGCGTGAAGTCGATGAGCG
>Ga0265770_1000065_pt1 | contig 11447 bp, 12 predicted proteins | sample NZEome_2_FD_200838 | JGI IMG/M metagenome (GOLD analysis project Ga0265770, IMG submission 200838) | Metatranscriptome of rhizosphere microbial communities from Maridalen valley, Oslo, Norway - NZE1 (Metagenome Metatranscriptome) | ecosystem: Host-associated > Plants > Roots > Rhizosphere > Soil... | reverse complement strand
TCTGGGTTTGGTCGGTTTGAACGTCATCGAAGAAAAGCGGCTGGCGTTCGAAGCGCGCGGAGTCGGATCCTTGTTCGAGACCGTACAGCTGCTGGATTTCGGGCGCTGCAGACTCTGCATCGCCGTGCCGGACGGATTCGACTATCAAGGTCCGCACTCGCTCAAGGACAAGCGCATCGCCACCACCTATCCGCATATCCTGGCCCGCTTTCTCAAACAGCATGACATCGCCGCCGAGGTCGTGGTGTTGTCAGGATCGGTCGAAATTGCGCCAAGGTTGGGCCGCGCGGATTTGATCTGCGATCTGGTTTCCACCGGATCGACCCTGGCCGCGAATCATCTGCGCCATGCGCAAACGGTGATGGAGAGCCAGGCCGCGCTCATCCGCACACCCATGCCAATTGCCCTGGAAAAACAAGAATGGACGCGCCGCTTGCTCATGCGCATCGACGGCGTGGAGCAGGTCAAGGGCAGCAAGTACATCATGCTGCACGCGCCGCGCTCCGCCTTGGCCGCGATCGCGAAATTACTCCCGGGGAGCGAGGCGCCCACCGTCATTCCGCTGGAAGGATTGGGCGATCGAGTCGCGGTCCACGCCGTGTGCCGCGAAAATGTTTTCTGGGAGACGCTCGAGGACTTGAAGGGCGCCGGCGCGACTTCCGTTTTGGTTCTGCCGGTCGAGAAAATGCTGGCTTAAGGCCCGAATCCCTCATGAGAATTCTCGACTGGAACTCCTCGTCAAGCGCAGAGCAGTGCGCAGCCCTGCGGCGCCCGGCGCAGGAAGGGGCCGCGCGAGTCTACGCCGCGGCGCGCGACATCATCGATCGCGTGTGCCGCGAAGGCGATACTGCGCTGCTCGCGCTCACGCAACAATTCGACGGCGTTCGCCTCGAGGCGCTGGGCGTGACAACCGCGGAATTTGCCGCGGCCGAGCGCACGCTCAACCCGCAGCAGCACGCGGCAATCGAGCGCGCGATCGACAACGTGCGCAGTTTCCACGCGGCGCAAGCTTCGCCGCCGCTGCGCGTGGAGACATCGCCCGGGGTGATTTGCGAGCGCTTCAGCGTGCCCATCCGCGCGGTCGGATTGTACGTACCGGCGGGCTCTGCGCCCCTGCCCTCCACGGCCATCATGCTGGCGGTGCCCGCAGCGCTCGCGCAGTGTCCGGTGAAGCTGATGTGCACCGCCCCCAATCGCGCCGGCAGCGCGGACCCGGCGGTTCTGGTTGCCGCGCGCAAGGCGGGCGTCGAACAAATATTCAAAGTCGGCGGCGCCCAAGCCGTCGCCGCCATGGCCTACGGCAGCGAAACCATAGCGAAGTGCGACAAGGTCTTTGGACCCGGCAACGCCTTCGTGACCGCGGCGAAAATACTGGTGGCGCAGGACCCCGCGGGGGCGGCGCTCGATCTGCCGGCCGGTGTGACCGAAGTCATGATCATCGCCGATGACGAGGCGCGCCCGGAATTCGTGGCCGCCGACCTGCTGGCGCAAGCCGAGCATAGCCCCGATGCGCAAGCCATTCTCGTCACGACGCAGCCAGCCTTGGCCGCGGCGGTATTTGCCGAAGTGCAACGGCAGCGCGCGCTGCTGTCGCGCACGGTGATATTGACAGAATCGGTCGAAGCGATGCGTTTGATCGTGGTTGATACGCTGCAAACCGCATTCGAAATCGCCAATACTTACGCACCGGAACATCTGATACTGGAGATTCGCGAGGCGCGAAGCTGGTTGCCCAAGATCAGCACTGCGGGCGCTGTGTTCCTCGGGCACTGGTCGCCGGAATCGCTGGGAGACTACTGCAGCGGCCCCAATCACACTTTGCCCACATACGGCTACGCCCGTTCCTATAGCGGCCTGTCGCTCGAGGACTTTCAGAGGCGCATTACGGTGCAGGAACTCACGCCGTCGGGACTTGAGGGCTTGGGACCGACTGCGAGTATCCTGGCCGGACTCGAAGGCTTGGATGCGCACGCGGCGGCGGTGAGCATTCGACTCGAGGCGCTGCGATGAATCCGCTGATAAGTTTGGCGCGTCCGGAGATCGTCGCGCTGAAACCCTATGCTCATGCGGCGTGGCTGCCAAGCCTCACCCGCATGCACGCGAATGAGGCACCTTGGCGACCCGCGGGGGACAATACTATCGCCGGTCTCAATCGCTACCCCGAGCCACAACCTCAGGCGCTGATCGAGCGCTTGGCGTCGCTGTACGGCGTATCCGCCGCGCAAGTGCTGGCGACGCGCGGCGCAGACGAAGCCATTGACGTCCTGTCGCGTATTTACTTGCGCGCCGGCAGCGATGCGATTCTGCAATGCGGACCCACTTTCGGCATGTACCAGGTTGCAGCGCGGATCCAAGGCGCGGAGGTGATCGAGCTGCCCTTGAACCGCCATCAAGGCTGGAGCATCGATCCGGAGCAGGTTCTGGCCGCGTGGCGTCCCAATGTCAAACTGGTGTATCTGTGCTCGCCGAACAACCCGACCGCCAATCTCATGAGCCCGGCCGCACTCGAGCACATTTGTACCGCGCTCGATGGCAAGGCCGTCATCGTCATCGACGAGGCCTACATCGAGTGGTCGCGCTCCGCGAGTCTGGTTGGTTGGTTGGAGCGCTTTCAAACACTTGCATTCTTACGCACGCTGTCAAAAGCGCATGCGCTCGCCGGTGCGCGCCTCGGCGCATTACTCGCAGCCCCCGAGCTGATTCAAATTGCCAGGGGCGTGATCCCGCCCTACGCGCTCGCGCAGCCTACGATTGAAGCTGCGCTGTGCGCACTTAAGCCCGGCGAATTGGCCGTCTCTCAAGCCAGGTTGGACGCACTACTCATGGAAAAAGACTACTTACGGCGCGGTCTTGAGCATTCTCCGCTGGTTGCGAAGGTGTGGCCCAGCGACGCCAACTTTCTGCTGATCGATTGCCGCGATGCCGATCGATTCATGCGCAACAGCATCGCCGGCGGCTTAATCGTCCGCGATTTGCGCGCCCACTCAGCGCTCCCGCATTCGCTGCGGGTCTCGGTGGGGACGCGCGCGCAAAACGATGCGTTGCTGCGCTGCCTGGAGCTCGCATGAGCGCGCGACGCATCGTATTCCTCGATCGCGATGGCACACTGAACGAAGAGGTCGCCGACGAGCAAATAGACAGCTTGGCGAAGATCCGCCTGATGCCCGGCGTCATTCCGGCGCTGCTGGAATTGAAACGCGCCGGCTTCGCATTTGTCGTGGTCACCAATCAAGACGGGCTGGGGACACCGAGCTTTCCGCGCGAGTCCTTCGACCTGGCGCAGCGCTTTATTTTGGACTTGTTCAGCTCGCAGGGGATCGAATTCGAAGCGGTGTTTCTCTGCCCGCATTTCAAACGCGAGGACTGTGCTTGCCGCAAGCCGAGACTCGGCATGCTCCAGCCGTATCTTGACACCAATGACATCGATAAAGCGCACAGCTTCATGATTGGAGATCGCGATACTGACATGGAATTCGCCGCCAACTTAGGCGTCGAGGCCCTGCGAATCACCTTAGGGGGCCGCACCGCAGAAACCTGGCCGGCCATCGCTGCTCGCATCTTAGGCAGCGGGCGTCGCGCACAACTGCGTCGCAAGACCACAGAAACCGACATCAGTGTCGAAGTTGACCTGTCGCGCGAGGGTCCGAGCGACATCGGCAGCGGCTTGGGATTCTTCGATCATATGCTCGAACAGATCGCGAAACACGGCGGCTTTGCCTTGAATCTGAAATGCCGCGGGGATTTGCAGATCGATGAACATCACACCGTCGAGGACTGCGCACTCGCCTTGGGTGCGGCGCTGCGCGAGGCGCTGGGCGATAAGCGCGGCATTGCGCGCTACGGGTTTCTGTTGGCCATGGACGAGGCGGAAGCGCAGGTCGCCCTCGACCTCAGCGGCCGACCCTACTTCGTGTGGGACGGAAAATTCAATCGTGAGCGCGTCGGGGAACTGCCCACCGAACTGGTGCCGCATTTTTTCAGATCGCTGGCACAATCCCTGGGCGCAGCGCTGCACATCACCGTCCGCGGCGAGAACTCGCACCACATGATCGAATCTTGCTTCAAGGGCGTGGGCCGCAGCCTGCGCCAGGCGATTCGTCTCGATGGCGAGGGAGTTCCCAGCAGCAAGGGGTCGCTTTGAGCGCCAGCAACGTCGTGATCATTGCCAACGGCGGTGCCAATATCGCGTCGCTGCAATTCGCGTTGCAGCGGCTCGGCACGACTTCCGCGGTATCGGCCAATGCGCGCAAGATTCGCGAGGCGAGCCACGTCCTTTTGCCCGGTGTCGGCGCCGCGGCGCATGCCATGTCGCAGCTCCGGCGAAACAACTTGGAGGCGTTGATTTGTTCGCTGCAGCAGCCGGTGCTGGGTATTTGCCTCGGAATGCAGTTGCTGTTCGAGGCGTCCGAGGAAGATGAGACACAATGTCTCGGCATCATTCCGGGCCGTGCCGCGCGCTTACCCAGCGACCTAGGCCTTCCGGTTCCGCACATGGGATGGAATACGCTCAAGATCGACCGCCCGGGCGCCCTGCTCGAGGGTCTGCAACAAGACGACTACGCCTACTTCGTGCACAGCTATGCGCTGCCACCGGGCCCTGCAATGATAGCGAGCAGCGAGTACGGGACTGCCTTCAGTGCGTGCGTGCAGTGGCGCAATTTCTTCGGTGCACAATTCCATCCGGAACGATCCGCCCAGGTCGGCGCCCGATTGCTGCGAAATTTCCTGAGCCTGTAGCCCACCCGCCATGAGACTCATTCCCGCCATCGATTTGAGAGCCGGGCACTGCGTGCGCTTGCTGCATGGCGATTTTGAAGCTGAGACACGCTATCCGGCGGACCCTCATTCTTTGCTGACCAAGTATCGCGAGGTCGGCGCGGACTGGCTGCACATTGTCGATCTGGACGGCGCACGCGACGGATCACTTGGCAATCGCGCGATTATCGTCGATCTCGCGGCACGAAAGGCGATTAGCCTGCAAGTCGGCGGCGGCTTGCGCAACACCGCGGCGCTCGCGCAAATACTCGACGCCGGGGTCGCGCGCGCGGTGGTCGGCAGTGCGGCTGTCTCGCAGGTCGAGCAGGTGCAAGCGTGGCTGGCGCACTTCGGTGCGCAGCGCCTAACCCTGGCATTCGATGTGTCCATCGATGACAGCGGCAGCCCCAGGGTCATGACCCATGGGTGGCAGCGGCAATCCGAATTCTCTCTGTGGAATGCAATGGACGCCTACTCCACGTCGCAGCTCAAGCACGTGCTGTGCACCGATGTGGGCCGCGACGGCGCATTGACAGGACCTAACATCGAGCTGTATCGCGAGGCCGTGCGGCGCTACCCGCAGGTCGAATGGCAGGCTTCGGGCGGCATTCGCAACGCCCGCGATTTGCAGGCCTTGTCCGAAGCGGGCGCCGCGGCCGCCATCAGCGGCAAGGCACTGCTCGAAAACCTGATCCCTATCGAGGATTTGCAGCCATTCTTGCCAAACGCCTGATTCCGTGTCTTGACGTACGCGACGGCCAGGTGGTCAAGGGCGTGCAATTTCGCGATCACCGCGTGGTCGGCGACATATTGGAGCTGGCCGCGCGTTATCGCGATGAGGGCGCGGATGAACTGGTGTTCTATGACATCTCCGCCAGTCCCGAAGGCCGCACGCTCGATCGCAAGTGGGTGTCACGTGTGGCGCGAACCCTGGATATCCCCTTTTGCGTTGCGGGAGGAATTCGTTCAGTCGCCGAGGCTGAAGAAGTATTGGCCGCCGGTGCCGAAAAGATTTCGGTCAATTCACCCGCGCTCGAGGATCCGGAACTTATCAATGCATTGAGCGAAAGATTCGGCGCACAATGCGTGGTCGTGGGCATTGACAGCCAAACCATCAATGGCGAATACCGCGTGCAGCAGTACACGGGCGATCCGGCACGAACCCGCGATTCTGCGCGAGGTACGCTCGAGTGGGTGCTTGAGGTACAGCGGCGCGGCGCCGGTGAGATCGTGCTCAATTGCATGGCAAGCGATGGCGTGCGCCGCGGCTATGACATTGCGCAATTGAGTGCGGTGCGCGAATGCTGTCAGGTGCCCTTGGTAGCCTCCGGGGGCGCCGGCGCCGCTGCACACTTCGTCGAGGTTTTTCGCGTTGCCCGCGTCGATGCGGCACTGGCTGCGAGCGTATTTCACAGCGGTGAGATTGCAATTCCGGACCTGCGGCGCGAGTTGCGCGCCCAAGCCATCGAGGTACGGCCTTGAAATTGCCGACGCTCGAGTGGGAAAAAATGAATGGCCTGGTTCCGGCGGTCGTTCAAGACGCGAGTAGCGGCGCCGTGCTGATGCTCGGTTATATGAATCGCGAGGCCCTGGCGGCCACCGAAGCCACCGGGCGCGTCACCTTTTGGAGCAGAAGCCAGGGACGCTTGTGGACCAAGGGCGAAACATCAGGCCACTTCCTCGAAGTGTGCAGCATCAGCGCGGACTGCGATCGCGATGCCCTGCTGATTCTGGCGCAGCCCGCCGGACCCGCCTGCCATCTGGGTACCGCCACCTGTTGGGGAGCGGACGCGCCGCGTTCGTTGGCGCACCGCCTGGAGTTTCTGGGCAGGCTGGAACAGATCATCGCGCAGCGCATCGCGGACCCGCCGCCGGGGAGTTACACGGCAAAATTGGTCGAGGCGGGATTAGCGCGCATCGCTCAGAAAGTCGGCGAAGAAGGCGTCGAGCTGGCCTTGGCGGCCGTTGCGCAAGATGACGAGGCGGTCATCGGCGAGGCCGCGGATCTTTTGTATCACACGGCCCTGCTGCTCAAAGCCAAGGGCTTGTCGTTGGCTCAGGTTGCCGCCGAACTGGAATCGCGTCACGCCGAGCGCCAGGGAGGGTAAGAAGATTCAAGGCACGAAGACACAGTGCCTTGAGTCTTCTTACCGTCCCTGACGGGAACTCAGGCCGATCAAATTCACAGTGCCGATTGCGCCCATAGCGGCGACTGCGTGCCGCGCCAGGAATCAAACGACTCGATTCGCGCGTACCAATCGGCGATTTTTGGCAAGCGTTGAAACGGGAAATCCGCCGCTCGAAAGTAGGTCATCATCCCGGCCACCGCAAAATCCGCAATGGTGACCGTAGGTCCGGTCAGAAACTCACTTGCGCTCAAGCCCGTCTGCAACGTCTTGAGGATCGGCTGCACAAGGTCGCTGCTCCAATCCGGGGGGTGCCGCGGCTTAGGAACTCTTTCCGGAAGCAGCCGATGCCCGACCAGCTCCGACAAGAAAGCGATCAAAGTCGGTTGCCAGTGGGCCGACTCCCAAAAAAGCCATTGAGCTATTCTGGCGCGTTGTATTGATTCGCTCGACCACAGCCGGTTGGCCCCATGCGCCTCGGCGAGATACAGCAGTATTGCGTTGGATTCGGATAGAACGAATTCACCGTCAACAAGACTCGGAATTTTCCCGGATGGATTGATGGCCAGATACTGAAGCGCGCGACCCTCGCCGCGGTAGACGTTGACGTCGTGGATTTCTGGATTCAATCCCAGATGCCGGCTGACCGCCAACACTTTGCGGCCATTCGCGGAAAGTGGCGTCGCATAGATTTGGAGCGCTATGACGTCACCGCTTCAAGTCTGCCTCGCGCGCGAGTTTCGGCGCAACGCGTAAAATGCTATCCCCATCCACACGACGTTGAGCGCCACCGACGGCCAGGCATTGTTATAGGCGCAATTAATGATGAATCCAGCGGCGCCCACGATGTTCATCGTCTGATAGACCCATGAACTCGGCAAGATTTTGCCGAAGGAAAGCAAACCATAGCCGCCCAGAATGAGCAGCGCTGCCACCCATCCAGCAATGGATACAAAGGTTTGCAGCGTCATGCGTCAGGAGCCTAGGTTGCCACGGTTGCCGGCACGACGGCCAAGCGCAATCTCAATTCCCTGCGCACCAGCCACAGACTGAATACCGCCTGCGAGGCGACGCTCGCGACCGAGATGTACCAAACCTGGATCATTTCAAAGTGCGGTTGCGTCGACAGCCACAGCACGGGCAACACGAAGCTCACCAACCTACTGGCCGAACTGACCACCGCGGGAACCGTATTGCCAAGGCCCTGGAATACCGCGGAGCAGGTAAAAACGAATCCATTCGCCACGAAGTTCCAGGAAATGATCTGCAAGTACTGCGTTCCGACGCGAATCGCCAGCGGATCCTTGGTAAACGCGCCGAGCACCCACGCCGATCCCCACTGACAGAAAAATGTCATGAACACCATGATGCAGCTGCCGATGAGCGTGGATAGCGCAAAAGTTTCCCGCACCCGGTCAAATTTACGCGCCGCGAAGTTTTGGCCGACAATGGGAGCCGCGGCAAATGCCACCGCCATTGCCGGCAGGAACATGCTTTGCATGATGCGCATGCCGATTCCAAATCCCGCCTGCGCATCGGCGCCAAAGGGCCGCAAGACCCAGTACAGGACCGCCATGATTACGAACATCAGTAAAAATTCGCCGCCCGCGGGCAGTCCGACACGCAGCAGCCGGCGCCAAACCAGCATTTGCGGCCGCAATTGGGCACGAACGAAGCCCACGTACTTCTCGAGCCGGTGAAAGTACAAGGCGAGCATGACAACCCCGACCGCCAGGGACACGGAGCTGGCCAGTCCCGCGCCGGCCACTCCCATGGGGTGCCCGGTACCCCAACCGGCGATCAGCACCGGCGCCAGGATGGCGTTCAACACTACGGTCAGCACCTGCACGATCATCGTCGGTTGCACAATCCCCGTGCCGCGCAGCGCCGATCCCATGGAGACCACCGCAAACTGCAACGCCAAACTGGGCAGAAACCAGTGCAGATATTGAATTCCCGCGGCCACGGTCGCCGGACTCGCGCCCAGCGTGCTCACGTAGTAGGGTCCGGCAAAGAATCCCAGCGACATGGTGATCACCGCGCAGCATCCCGCCAGCGCCAAGCTTTGATTGAACACCAAATTCGCTTCTGTCTGATCCTTGCGGCCGGCCGCATGCGAAATCAGCGTGACCGTGCCCACACCCAGCACCTGCGTGACCGCAAACACCACGAACATCACATTGCCCGCGGCGCCGACCCCGGCAATCGCGGCATCTCCCAACCCAGCGACAAAATACAGGTCAATCAGAAAATATAAGGTCTGAAAGAACATGCCCGCCGCAATGGGCAGCGCCATCTGCAAAATGTTCTTGACGATAGAACTGTCCGTCAAATCCTTCATAAGCTCCCATCCTTCATCTCGCCAACGACTTAGCGTCTCGCGCCCGCGCCTCAGTTCCCGGCCAATCACCCTGCAGAGCTTGCGGCACCAGCCAGTTTCCCGCAACGCATGCCACATTGGCCAGCGACAAATATTCCACTGCGCTTGCCCTCGTAACCCCGCCGCTGGCGCAGAACAGCACATCGGGAAAAACATCGGCGAACGCGCGCAAGATCGCCACACCGCCCGCCTGCTCCACAGGAAAGAGCTTGAGCACGGTGAAGCTCGAATTGCGTGCGCTGATCACCTCGCTGGACGTCATCACCCCTGGCATCACAGGGAATCGCGCACCGCGCGAGGCGGCGGCAAGCTCCGGCGTCAAGCCTGGGGTCGCAGCGAATTGCGCTCCCGCGCGATCCGCGGCGGCAAAATCGACGGCGCGCGTGAGGCCTCCCGCCCCGACAACGGCGTCCGGCAGTCCTTTGCGGATTGCCTCGATGCAGGCAAGCCCAGCGCCGGTTCGCACGCTGATTTCCAATACGCGCAGGCCGCCCGCGCACAACGCGCGGGCCACCGGCAGTGCCAGTGAAATGTCGGTAAGCTCAAGCTCGGGGATGACAGGCGCCAAAGCGACAATATCGCGGATGTTCATTGGCATGGCACATTGTGCCATAGCCCTTAAGTGCCATAGCGCTTAAGACTTACGGGAATGCGCGCGCAAATGTTACGCTGCGCCGATGACCGTACTACCAAAACTCGATCCTCCGGCCACCAAATTCGCTGACCGCGATTCGCTGTCGCGGGCGCTCAGCAGTCAGCTCGTCGCGAACCTTAAGACCGCGATCGCCGCGCGCGGACTTGCCAGCCTGGTGGTATCCGGCGGCAAGTCACCGATAAAGTTGTTCGAACTGTTGCGCGTCGAAAGCCTCGATTGGAGCCGAGTGTGCGTCGCGCTCGCCGATGAGCGCTGGGTGGATCCCACTGATCCTGACAGCAACGAGAAGCTGGTGCGCGATGTATTGCTGAAAGAATCCGCCGCGGCGGCGCGGTTCATTGGCCTGAAAAATGGCGCGCCCACCCCGGATTTGGGCGCGGTGTCGGCCTGGGAGACCTTTGCCCGTGTGCCCCGCCCCTTCGATGCGGTCGTGCTCGGCATGGGCGATGACGGCCATACGGCCTCGCTGTTTCCGCGATCGCCGAATCTAGCGAGCGCGCTTAACCCGGCAGCGATTGCAGGCTGCGTCGGCATGCGCTCGCCGGTTGCGCCGCATCCCCGTTTGAGCTTGAACCTAAGTGCGCTGCTGGATTCGCGCCGCATTGTGGTGCTGATAACCGGCGCGCAAAAGTGGAACACCTATTGCGCCGCGAGCGCCGAGGGAGCTGCGGAAGAGATGCCGATCCGGTGCGTGCTGCGACAGCGCCACACGCCGGTCGAGGTGATGTGGGCTCCTTAAGCCACGTGCGGTAGCAGGAAGCGCATCGTGCGCCGCAGCGGTTCGGCCGCACCCCACAACAACTGATCGCCAACCGTGAAAGCGGATAAATATTCGCCGCCCATGGAGAGCTTGCGCAATCGGCCAATCGGGACTTCCAATTTGCCGCTGACCGCGGCGGGGGATAACTGGCGAATCGAGGCGTCTTTGTTGTTGGGCACGATGCGCACCCAGGGATTACCGGCGCCGATCAGCCGCTCGACTTCCGCCATTGGCAAGTCCTTCGTGAGCTTGATGGTCAATGCCTGCGAGTGACAGCGCATCGCCCCCACTCTGACGCAAATTCCCTCGATGGGCACGGGACGCGCTTCAGAACCCAGGATCTTATTGGCCTCCGCCGCTGCCTTCCATTCCTCGCGGCTTTGACCATTGCCCAGGTCCTTATCGATCCATGGAATGAGACTTCCGGCCAAGGGCACATCGAAGTGTGCACGGGGAAACTCCTCAGCCGAGAAAGCCGCGCTCACGCTCCGGTCGATGTCCAGGATGCTCGAGGCGGGATTTTTCAACAGCTGCGCTGCCGACTCGTGCAGTACCCCCATCTGTTCGAGCATCTCGCGCATGTTCTGCGCACCGGCCCCCGAGGCGGATTGGTAGGTCATGGCCGAAATCCATTCCACCACTCCCGCGCGCATCAGGCCGGCCACCGCCATCAGCATCAACGACACGGTGCAATTGCCGCCGATAAAGTCCTTGATGCCGCGCTCGCGCGCCGCTTGCATCACATTCAAGTTCACGGGATCGAGGACGAGT
>Ga0265770_1000062_pt1 | contig 11646 bp, 11 predicted proteins | sample NZEome_2_FD_200838 | JGI IMG/M metagenome (GOLD analysis project Ga0265770, IMG submission 200838) | Metatranscriptome of rhizosphere microbial communities from Maridalen valley, Oslo, Norway - NZE1 (Metagenome Metatranscriptome) | ecosystem: Host-associated > Plants > Roots > Rhizosphere > Soil... | reverse complement strand
GTAGCCTGTCGGCTTTGATAATTCTCCACTGTTATGTTGCGCGATGCGCCGCCGCATATCTGTAGGTCGCAAATGGGACCCCGTGACGGTGATATCCCACAAGTGAGACTCGGCGCGGCTCATGTTTTGGCGGCAGGCCGCTCGCCGCGCGCGCTGGCGCGTTGCGCCTGTTTCTCAGGTATGGACAGCAATCTCGCCGTATTGACCAGCGACATGTGCGTGAGGGCCTGAGGAAAGTTTCCGAGCATGCGCTTGGCGCGCGGTTCATATTCCTCGGCATAGAGCCCCACATCGTTGCCCAGCGCGAGCAGGCGCTCAAAGAGCGCTTCGGCCTCGCTGCGGCGCCCCGTGAGCACATAACAATCCGCCAGCCAAAAAGAGCACGCCAAGAATGTGCCCTCGCCGGCCGGCAGGGCATCCACAAGGGTCGCGGTAGAGTAGCGCAGCACCAAGCCATTGATCAGCAGATGCTTCTCAATAGCCGCGATCGTCCCGAGCACGCGCGGGTCATCTGCCGGGAGAAATCCAACTTGAGGCATCAACAACAGGCTTGCATCCAGAAATTTGGATCCGTACGACTGCACGAAGGTGTTGCCCGCGCGATCAAAGCCTTGCTTGCAGACTTGCGCATGAATGCGCGCGCGTATCCGGCGCCAACGATTCACCGGGCCTTCAAGTCTCTCTTTTTCTGCGTCTTTAATCGCCCGGTCAAACGCTACCCAGGCCATGATTTTAGAATGCGTAAAGTGTCTGCGCGAGCCACGGACTTCCCAGATTCCATCGTCAGGTTCCTGCCAGTGCGACTCGAGGAACTCAAGCAGCGCCAGCTGCACATTCCAGGCCTCAGGATGAGGCTCCAGATCCGCAGCTCGCGCCAGATGCAGGGAATCCATGACTTCCCCATACACATCGAGCTGAAATTGGGTTGACGCCGCGTTGCCGATCCGCACCGGCTTCGATTTTTTGTAGCCTGGCAGCCAGGGCAATTCGATCTCTTCGAGCCGCCGCACTCCGGTTACGCCGTAAACGATCTGCAAGTCGCCGGGCGAGCCTGCGATCGCGCGCAGCAGCCACTCGCGCCACTCCGCGGCTTCCTGGTGGTAGCCGGCCAGCAGCAAGGCATTTAAAGTGAAGGTCGCGTCGCGCAGCCAACAATATCGGTAGTCCCAATTGCGCACGCCGCCCACCAGCTCCGGCAGGGAAGTCGTCGGCGCGGCGACCATGCCCCCGCTCGGCTTGTAGGTCAGTGCCTTTAAGGTAATCAATGAACGCAATACCGCCGGACCCCAACGGCCGCGGTAGCGGCAGCGCGCCGACCAGCGGTGCCACCGTGACAGCGTGCGCTTCAATGACTTCGACGAGTCGATGCTCGGCCGCGTCGGAAAGTGAGATGGCCGGTAGTTGAGCACGAAGGATTCCCTTTGGCCTTTGCGCACGGAAAACTCCGCCACGGTTTTCATATTCTCACTTTCAAATTTGACCGAGGCGGCCAATTCGAGCGTGTCCGGTCCAGCGGTGAGCAGCAAAAGATCGTTTACGCGGCGCGCCCACGGGACGATGGAGCCGTAGTCGAAGCGCACGATCAATTCCATGCGCATCGCCACCCTGCCCGTGATTCCTTCAACGATGCGCACCACATCCCAACGCTCATCGGAAACCGGCATAAAGTCGATCACGCGCACCCGGCCGCGCGCGGTTTGAAACTCGGTCTTCAGGACCAGCGAATCATCCCAGTATTGGCGCCGCACGCTCTTGATGTTTGCCGCCGGCGCCAGCAGCCAGCGTCCATGCTCGGCGCCTCCCAGCAGCGCCGCAAAGCACGCGGCGGAGTCAAATCGAGGGAAACACAGCCAATCGATCGAGCCATCGCGGCCGACCAAGGCCGCGGTATGACAATCGCCTATTAGAGCGTAGTCCTCGATGAGCCTGTTGGAGGCGGCGTATGTGCGGCGTTTCCTCACCGATTGATTTTTCTCAAATGCCTCTCGCGGACTTCATTGGGATTGGTCGGATCGGGCGGATCGTTCTTGAAGCCGCCCGGCTTTGAGATCGGGACGGCTCTGCTTTCCTCCTCTGCCTGGCGCTGGTCCTTGGATTTGCCCCTGCCGGCCGATTTGCCTTTGTCCGAGCGCAGCCGCTGGGAATCCCCGCTCGAGAGCAGCGTATTGAGCAAGCGAAGATCCTCTGCGGAGTTCCCCGCACCATTCACGTAAGCGAGTGAAGCGTGCATATGATCATCCTTAAGTTATTTCGCCCATCATAGCTTGCGCGGGTTGCGCCTCAGGGCATAGGCCTGCGCGCCGAATCGAATGCAGGAAAATTCTGACCGCCGACCATGGCGCGCCCGACTTGTTCCGCAACTCAAGCACGCATAGCGTTCAAAATGCCATGCGCCGCTCGGCGAGCAGCGCATGGCTGTGCGACTAGCGGCCCTGTTTCGAATTCTTGTTCAAATCGTTTTTGACATCGCCGTACTTTGCTTGCGCCGCGCCCACCGCCTTATTGACCGCGCCTTTGACCTGCTGCGTCGTGTTGCCAACCGTCTTACCGGCGACTTCCTGAACTTTCCCCGCCGCTTCCTTGACTCGCCCTTCCAACTGATCTTTGTTGATGCCCATGCCTCGTCTCCTGCGCAATTCGCCGGCGAACGGCCGACACGTCTGCAAACCCCTAGGCTCTAGGATCATACGGAGTGCGATTTGGCTGACAGTAGGAAGGATCGGTGACTCGCTGTCGGAATTTCGCCCGGAAATTGCAGTATCCTTACGAGCTGCCGCACAACCCTAGGATGCCCATGCTATCTCGACGTGTCTTTTTGCAAGGTGCCGCCGCCTCGCCTCTGCTGGCCGGAGGTGTTGCGTTTGCGCGCGACTCCGCTGCGCCCCTGAAGTCATTGACCGGCGATGCCCAGCCGATAGCCGTCGAAGAGCGCCGTGCACGCATCGGCAAAGCGCAGTCGCTCATGGCGCAGCGCAAAGTTGCGGCGCTGTTGATCGAACCAGGCTCGAGCCTCGAGTATTTCACCGGAATCCGCTGGCACCGATCCGAACGCACGACCTTAGGCGTTATTCTGGCTTCCGGGGAAGTGCTGGTCGTGACTCCGGCCTTCGAGGAGCCGTCGGTACGCGAGACATTGCAAGTGGGCGGCGACGTCAGGCCCTGGGACGAGCACGAGAATCCGTTCGAGAAGGTTGTGCAGGGCCTCAAGGATCGCGGCATCAATTCAGGGGTGCTGGCCGCCGAGTCAACGATGCGTTTTTTCATCGTCGCCGGGATCCGTCAGGCATCCGGCGCATACGAAATCATCCCTGCCGATCCTATTGTGCGAGCGTGCCGGCTGATCAAGTCCCCAGCCGAATTGGCTTTGATGCAGGTGGCAAACGATGTGACCATCGAGGCCCTGCGCCAGATGCATGCACAGGTTACCTTGGGGATGAGCGGACCCGACATCAGCGCGCTGATGGATCGCGTGACGATTTCGCTGGGCGGCTTGCCCGAATTCTCGCTGGTGCTGCTCAATGAGGCCTCCGCCTATCCTCACGGCTCGGTGAAGCCGCAGAAAATACGCGAGGGCTCGGTGATTCTCATGGACTGCGGCTGTGCGGTGCATGGCTACGAATCCGACATCTCGCGAACTTGGGTGTTTGGTCAGGCGAATGCCCGGCAGCGGAAAGTGTGGGATACCGTCAAACGCGGCCAGGAAATCGCCTTGGAAACGGCCAAGATCAACGTTCCAGTCGGCACGATCGACGATACGGTGCGCAAGTACTACGAAGGACAAGGCTGGGGTCCTGGGTATCATTTGCCCGGCCTTTCGCATCGCACGGGCCACGGCATCGGTCTCGATGGCCATGAACCCCCCTATCTAGTGCACGGCGACACCACCCCGTTGCAAGCGGGCATGTGCTTTTCAGACGAACCGGGAATCTACATACCGGGCGAATTCGGCATTCGACTGGAGGACTGCTGGTACATGACCTCCTCCGGGCCTAAGCTGTTTACTCCCTTGGCGAAATCGCTGGAACATCCGATCTAAAGTTAGGGCTAGCCGACAATGGTCGCGCTTTTGTCGTTGTGCGCGTGGGCGTATTTGTTCTTTGCGCACGGCGCATTTTGGCGCTCACGCCCGCAATTGTTGGCCGCGACGCCGCAAGAATTTCCAGATGTCGATATCATCGTTCCCGCGCGCGACGAAGCCGAGACGATTCAAGCCGCTATCAGGTCGCTGCTGGCGCAGAAATATGGCGGTGACTTTCGCGTCATTTTAGTTGACGACAATTCGAGCGATGCCACGGCCGAGCTCGCCGGGTCCGCCCCAAATCTTCAGATCATCCGCTTGGACTCGAAACCCCCTGGTTGGTCGGGAAAACTTTGGGCCTTGCACGAAGGAATTGCGGCCGGCGGCTCGCCGGTTGTGCTGCTGACCGATGCCGACATCGTGCACAGTCCCGCGCATCTAGCTTCCTTGGTCGCAAAGCTGCAAAGCGCGCGGCTCGATTTGGTCAGTGAAATGGTCAGGCTCAATTGCAGCAGCCTGGCGGAGCGAGTGCTGGTCCCGGCTTTCGTCTATTTCTTTCAAATGTTGTACCCATTCGCCAAAGTAAACGACGCACGCTCCGCGGTGGCCGCGGCCGCCGGAGGCACGGTCTTGGTACGGCGCGAAGCGCTCGCGCGCATCGGCGGGATTGAGGCCATCAAAGGGACCCTCATCGATGATGTGGCCCTGGCGAAGGCAGTGAAGCAAGGCGGCCCGATTTTTCTCGCCCATTCCGAACTCGCCGCCTCGATTCGACGGTATCCGAAAGTTTCCGATCTCTGGCACATGATTTCGCGCACCGCGTTTACGCAGTTGCGCCATTCAACGGCACTATTGCTGGTAACGATGGCGGCGCTCACCCTCATCTGGCTCGTGCCGCCCTGGGAAGCCATTGCTGGCAACGGCTGGCGATTCGGCTGCGGCTTGGCCGCCTGTGCGCTCGCCGCGCTGAGCTACATGCCCACACTGACCCGGTATCGGCGCAATAGGCTTTGGGCTCTGGCGCTGCCTGTAATTGCAGTGTTCTACATGGCCGCAACTGCCGCCTCAGCCGTGAACTACTGGCGAGGCAAAGGCGCCAGTTGGAAGAATCGCGACTACCAGCGCTAGCCGGCGCGTCATCCAGCGCCGGCCTCTGCCGTGCCTAGCCGCTTGCCGCCATCGGCGTCGGTAACGGCATGAGCGCCTCGGCCTTGATTGAAAAGTCGTCGATGTTCACTTCGTGAGGCGTGCAGTCGGTGCGGTAGCTCAAATCGCGCAGACTGAAATTCTTCGAGAGAATGTCCTTCATCTCATCAATGAGTTCGCAATCGCCGTTGCCCATAAAGTAGGGGTGGTGCGCATTTACCAGCACCGGCGTCCAGCGAGCCTGCACGTTATTGGCGCCGTTGGCATCAGCACCTGGCGAAAGCGAGTAAAAATCGAGGTCGACAATGGCATTACGGCTTGGAGCGTCGTACCCGCGCGGGCACCCGGAGGCCTGGACGGTGACGTCTTTGCGTGCCCCCAAGTGCTTCAACAGTTGACGTATATTGTTCTCCAATCCTGAGCAACTGTAGAGCGAGGTAATGCCGTAGTAGGTAAAACGCGCCTGGTGATGCTGCCAGGTCCCGGCAACGACCGGCCCCCCGGCCAAACTATTGTCTGCGGCCCTCGCAGCAGGCAGCGCTGCAAAAGCGAGAAACGCGGCCATGGCGGCCAAGGTCCAATTTCGTTTGCTGCGTTGCATGGATTGTCCCTCCAATAGCGCTCCATCGAGCCTTTAGTCCTGCACCAAGTTGCCTGTGCTAGCGCAATAGACCGCAGAAAAAATCAGCAGTTCAGCGCGAGGCCGGCGCTGCGCTGCAGCCGACCGCGACGCGGTTGGCAGCCGCCAGATCATACTGCCGTTGCCGCGTTAGCGCGCTAAGCTTTTCGCCACGTGCAGCGCCTTGTTGGCGTCGACAACGGTGATCGCGGTCATGTTTACCAGGCGACGCACCGTGGCGGCGGGCGTCAAGATGTGGGCGGCCGCGGCGCAGCCGAGCAGAATGGGACCCACCGCGACATTGTGGCCGGCAGCGGACTTCAGCAGGTTGTACGCAATGCTGGCACTGTCCAAATTAGGAAACACCAGCAAATTTGCCGTGCCGCGGAGCGTTGTGCGCTCGAGGATCGCGCGCCGCGCCGCCTCATTGAGCGCGGCGTCGCCGTGCATTTCTCCGTCCACCTCCAGCTCCGGCATTTTCGCGCGCAACAGCGCCAACGTCGCGCGCATTTTCACCGCCGACGCGGCGTTGCTGGAGCCAAAATTGGAGTGCGACAGCAATGCGACTTTCGGCACGAGACCGAAAGCGGATAGCTGATCCGCCGCGAGATGCGTCAATTCCGCGAGCTGTTCCGCCGTCGGGTCGAGGTTGACGTGGGTGTCAACCATAAATACCTGCCGGCCGGGGAGAATCAGGCCCGTCATGGCGCCGTAAACCGTCGCCCCCGCCCGGTGCCCAATCACCTGATCGATATAGTGCAAATGCCGTGCAGTGGTGCTGATGGTTCCGCAGATCATTCCATCCGCTTCGCCCTTTGTTAACAGCATGGCACCAATCAGCGTGGTACGGCGCCGCATTTCGAGGCGGGCATATTGCGCAGTGACGCCGCTGCGCTCAGTTAGCCTGTGATATGCCTGCCAGTATTCTCGAAAGCGAGCGTCTTGCTCGGGATTGACGATCGTGACATTTTCGCCGATGCGCAAGCGCAGGCCGTGTCGCTTGAGCGCGCGCTCGATGACTGCGGGCCGGCCGATGAGAATGGGCGTGGCCAGTCTTTCATCCACGATGATTTGCACGGCGCGAAGTACGCGTTCATCTTCGCCCTCGGCATAGACTATGCGGTTGTGTTCCGCAGCAACCTGGCGGGCTGCTACGAAAATCGGCTGCATGAGCGTGCCGCTGTGATAGACAAATTGCAGCAGGCGCTGGCCGTAGGCTTCTAGATCAGCGATAGGACGGGTCGCCACGCCGGATTCCATCGCGGCCTTGGCGACCGCGGGAGCGATTTTGACGATCAGACGGGGATCGAAGGGTTTCGGAATCAGGTACTCCGGGCCGAACGCCAGATCCTCGATGCCGCCGTAGGCGGCGGCGACGATATCGCTTTGCTCCTGCCGCGCCAATTCCGCAATCGCATGCACCGTGGCGATTTCCATTTGCCGCGTGATGGTCGTGGCGCCCACATCCAGTGCGCCGCGAAAAATAAAGGGGAAGCACAGTACGTTATTGACCTGATTGGGATAGTCGCTACGCCCGGTGGCGATCACCGCGTCGTTGCGCACTGCCCTGACCTCCTCGGGCAAAATCTCCGGAATCGGATTGGCAAGAGCTAATATAAGCGGTTTCGCCGCCATGACCCTGACCATGTCCTGCGTCAGCACGCCGCCCGCGCTCAATCCCAAAAACACGTCTGCCCCGCCAATGATTTCGGCCAGCGTACGGGCGGATGTGGGCTGCGCGAAACGCGCCTTTTCCGGATCCATCAACTCTCGCCGTCCTTCGTAGACGACTCCCGCGAGATCGGTCAGCCACACGTTTTCGCGTGCGAGGCCCAAATCCAACAGCAAATCGACGCATGCCAGAGCCGCCGCACCGGCGCCGCTGACAACCATTTTCACCTGCTCGATGTGCTTGCCGACGACCTGCAGACCGTTGAGGCACGCCGCGCCCACGATGATGGCGGTCCCATGCTGATCGTCATGAAACACCGGAATTTTCATGCGGCGGCGCAGTTCGCGCTCCACGATGAAACATTCCGGAGCCTTGATATCTTCGAGATTGATTGCGCCGAATGTCGGCTCCAGCGCGGCGATGACCTCAATCAACTTCTGCGGATCACGCTGTTCAATCTCAATATCGAAAACATCGATGCCCGCAAATTTCTTGAACAAAACCGCCTTGCCTTCCATCACGGGTTTGGCCGCCAGCGGACCAATGGCGCCGAGCCCCAGCACGGCGGTGCCGTTGCTGACCACGCCAACCAGATTGCCCCGGGCCGTAAAGCGAAATACGTTCAGCGGGTCTTCGACGATCGCCTCGCAGGCGGCCGCAACTCCTGGCGAATACGCAAGTGCCAAATCGCTCTGGTTCAGCAGTTGCTTGGTGGCGGTGACCGACAATTTCCCCGGTACCGGGAATTCATGGTAGTCGAGCGCTTGCTTTCTCAGCGCCTCTTTGATTTCGTCTCTCTTCATAGATCGCGCTGCACGACATCGGGGGATCGAGGAGCATTATAGCTACTCAGCGCCGCGAGTGCGCGAGTCTGGACCGCGATCCCAACGCATAGGTAAATACGTGCGTAAATAACTACGCGCGGCCGTTTGCGCGAAGCGGCGCTTTTATTGGCGGGGCTGTTGTTCCGCTCTGCCCTCAGTTCGTCGCGGTGCCCGCGCATCGTCATCATGGACCGCGGCGTCGCCCGTCTCGAAGCAAAGCAGACGCAGATAATTGTTCTGGGAGGATGTACGGGAACCGAATCCGGTACCGCTTCTCACCAGCGAACGCGCCTTCGGCTGCGGCCGGCCGCGCGAACGCGGCGGACAAAGGTAGTCGACAATGGCAGCGCCGGTGAGTGTCACCGCGCCGCTGGGCGGATACGGCGAAACCGACCACCGCGCTGTATCAAGAGCATCAATCAAGGTTGCCGCGCCAACTACCTGCGCGATCGAATTCCATGCGCCGGCCTCGAAGGTAACTCGCTCCGGTAGGATACCGTGCACGGCTGCCTCGGCTCTCACGAGCATCTCAAAAATCTTGAGTGCGTGCGCGCGAGCGTTTTGCGCAATTTCCGCGGCGACAAGCCGATCGCGCACCGACTCCCAGGGCGACGGTTCTCGAGGAAACGCCAGCGGGATGTGTCCGAAATACTTATCGAAGGGCTCGATTGCAAATCGATGTCCGGTGACTTCATAGTCAGAGTGCTCCACGAGAGAACAGACCACCGGATAGGGACTGTCCAGGGTATCGATGGCGCGAATCACCCGCTGCTCGAATCGCGGGAAGGCGTCGAGCACGGCCGCAATGAACATATCGCCCGTCAAGCCGCCGGAAAGATTAAGGTGCAGTTCCACGGTCACTCCCTGTGAGAGAATTCCGGCAGACTACGTCAAGGCGGTTACAGGCAAATTGCCTGGATTCCTAAAAACGCGTAGGAATAGTCCTATAAAATTGGACTCGGGCGGCGCCGGTGTGCCAAGACGATCCCGGTCAGTGCTACTGGCGCTGCGAAACTGCCGGCCGGGAAATCGGATGAATCCGCAGCACCGTGGCCAATCGAGGTGGGCCCGAACAGGCGCGGACAGCGGTTTGATTGGCGGCACATCGAGTGTCGCTGAGTTTGAAATAGTATCCCAGGTGCTGGTGCGTGCGCACAAACAAGAAAAGGCTGCCGCGGGCGGATAAGTGCTTGAGCATGAGCACGATATAGCCTTCGTGTCTCACGTGGGTCTGTCGTCCGCGGCGCTGTTTCGCTGTAGGACAGACTGACGGCGCGGTGCACCGCCGGCATTGCCTTCTTGGCGCAGAAACGCTAGTACAAGTGTTTCTGCCTTGCGAGCGGAAGCGGCCGTCAGCTTGCCGTCGATATTCTCGTGAATGCTGCCCGATCGCCAGCTGTCGAACACCGCAGGATTGATGTACGACTTGCGGCACACCGCCGGCGTGTTGCGCAATTCCGCGGCGACCTGCTTGACGACTTCGGCAATCTTCTTTTTGAAGGCGTGTTCGGTCGGAGGCTCAGGGAGCGGCGCGCGCGCCAGCAACGTGATGGCATGCAATGTCGCGCCCCAGGTACGAAAATCCTTGGCGGTGAAGTCATTGCCCATCGCTTCGCGCAGATAGTCATTGACCTGGCCTGAATCGATGGGACAACGCTGTCCATCATCATTTATATATTGGAATAGATCCTGGCCGGGAATTTCCTGACAGCGGCGCACAATTTTCGCGATGCGCTTATCGTCGATCAGAATTTCGTGCGGCACGCCGCCCTTACCGCGGAAATTCAGCACGGCGCGGCCATCGCGGATGAAGCTGACATGCCGGTTGCGAAGCGTCGTGAGACCGAAGCTCTTGTTGTCGCGCGCATATTCCGTGTTGCCGACCCGGATACGAGTTGCATCGAGCAGGCTCACGACTACCGCGAGAACTTTCTCGCGCGGCAAGCCGGGCAACGCCATGTCGCGCTTCAAGACCCGCCGCAGCTTCGACAGCTGCTCGCCGAAGGCGACCATGCGTTCGAATTTCGCGCTGTCGCGAAGTTCGCGCCATTCTGTGTGATAGCGATATTGTTTGCGGCCGCGCGCGTCGCGGCCGGTCGCCTGCAAGTGGCCTCGCGGCTTCATGCTGATCCACACATCGCGATAGGCGGGTGGAATCGCCAGGCTCGCGATGCGTTTCAAATCCTTTTCCGCCTCCAGACGGCGGTTTTCCGGCGTGACATAGCGGAAGCCTCTGCCGACGCGCAGGCGACGGATCCCAGGCTCTGTATCCGATACATAAATGAGCCCGGCTTCAATGGCCATCTGCGCAGCTTCAGCCGCGCTGCCGCTGAGTTTGTCACTCTCCTGTGCCGTTTTGAGCGTCATAGCGAATGGCTTTTAGCAGGTCACCTGCCGCGAGACTATGGCGAAACTCCGACGGCTTGTAGGACGCGGCCTCCGCATTTGTAATCTGCGACGCAGTTCAAGCAGGGAGTGTGACGCTCTGCGCTTAGCGGCGGCAGCAGCGACATCGATGTTTGCATAACATCGATAAATTCTTCATTTACATAACGCTACGCAATCGTTTGGTGCGCACGCGTGTTCTTGTGAGCGCCGCGCGCGCCTATCGCCCGCCGCTCATCTGACACGCCCACGCGCAGCGCCGTGGACCAGTCCCATTTCGCGCTTACCCGTATCCGTCAATCTCAGACCGCGCCCCTCCATGTCTTGCGTCATCCACTTTCTACGCAGCGCGAGTTTGAGCAGTGCCGCGCCCAAGGCTCCGCCGATGTGAGGCCGGCGTTCGCTCCAATCCAGGCAGGCAAAGGCGAAACGGCGGCGCATCAGGCGCACGGCATCGACATCGATGCCGAGGCGGTTCAATCCTTCCGTGCCGGCGCGGGTCAACTCATAGAGATTTTCGCTTGGCGCGGCGCGCTGCAGCCAGCCCAGTTCCTGCATCCGGTCATGCAGCGCGACGGCGACCTCTCCCGCCATGTGGTCGTAACAGGTCCGCGCTGAGCGCAACCGGCTCGGTGTATTCGGCACGAATCCGGCCGCGCTGCCGCCCGCCACCACGCTCAAGGCCTCGAGCGCCTGCGCCACATTCGCGTCCTTCAGGCTGTAGTAGCGGTGCTTGCCTTGCGCATACACCTTGACCAGCTGATAGTCCTTGAGGCGCGCCAAATGCACGCTCGCAGTCGAGGCGCTAACCTCGGCGATGATTCCCAGTTCTGTGCTGGTGCGCGCGTGGCCGTCCAGCAAGCAATACAGCATGCGCGCGCGCGCCGGTTCGCCGATGGAAGCGGCAATTCCCGACACTTGGGAGTCCAAATATTCCACATCCATAGTTTCATGCTAAACGAAGTGTCGAAGTCGCGCAAGC
>Ga0265770_1000060_pt1 | contig 11718 bp, 5 predicted proteins | sample NZEome_2_FD_200838 | JGI IMG/M metagenome (GOLD analysis project Ga0265770, IMG submission 200838) | Metatranscriptome of rhizosphere microbial communities from Maridalen valley, Oslo, Norway - NZE1 (Metagenome Metatranscriptome) | ecosystem: Host-associated > Plants > Roots > Rhizosphere > Soil ... | reverse complement strand
GGGTTTTGCTGTTCCACTCGCTTGATGGACTGTGTGATTCCCATGATTACAAACTATCGTAGCGCAATCGAGGAATGCAGCAAACTCGTGGCCGGCCAAATCACGGAACCGGCTGACTCTCGCACGCGCGGGCGCGATTCCTGATTTCGGCCTGTATGTAGGCATCGCGGAACATTATCGAGATCAGGCGCACAACCTGCGGATTCCAGAAGTCGTCGTGCTGCTCCATGATCTGCTTGTTGACCAAAACGGACCAGAGCGGCATGAAATCCGGCACGACTTGCGAGTGGGCGATGCCGGTAAGCCGCAAGTACTTCGTTGTGGGGCTCAGTTCGTCTGTGAACGGACAATAGCTGGCAGCCGCACCGTCGTTCGTCTTGCAGCTGTCCGCGGCGCCGCCGCTTTGGTAGTCGAGCGAATGGGTGCGAAAATCCTGGATCCAGCCGACCGCGGTGTTCTTGTCGACGCGTTCGGCGGGTGAAAGCGTTTGCCGAAACAGGGTTGCGATGGCTTGCTCGGGAGGAAAGAACTTGCCCGTCGCCGTATCTCCAGCGCTTTGCAGGATCACCACGGTTGGGATCTGCTCCCAGGGCCTTGCGGGATCACGCGCGGGCAAACTGCCCGAATCAGGCTGCGGGGCTGCGGGAAGGTCCGGCGATTCCTTGAGGGTCGTGGTCGCCGAACTCAGGGCCTGCGTTTGGCAGGCGGAGGGCTGGGTGGCTGCATCGAAGTACGGGTGAGGGTCCTTAGCTTCCGTGACATCGTTGTACGCTCGATTGACCGCGTCGTCGAAGACGCCGCGATAGCCCACTCCTTCGAATGCCGGGTTGAGCAGCACGCTCATGTCTCCAAAGCCGTAAACGCGGCTGCCGCGCGGCACGTTCAATCCGGACTCGATTCGCCCGGTGATCGCGCGCATGTCGATCAGTGCGCCGAAGCTATGTCCGACCGTCAGCATGTGCACACCATCGCAGGCATGCAGGTCCTGAGCGGCGGTGGCAGGGCCGCGCGCCGACCCGTAGGCGTCGCAGCTGTTCTCCCGATAGAACTCGTTCAGAAACGCAAAAAGTTCGTGCACTGACCCCGACGCAACAACGCTCGCTGTGATTTTTCGATCCCAAACATTGGCGAAATTCTTGCTGCCTGAGATCCCGGGAATCGCTGGAGTCAGGAAGGAATCGCCGCGCCAAGCCACTTCGATCCCGATTGTGCGCCGGGGGTGCGGCGCTGCGGCAACATTTTGCGCCGTACGTCGCTGGTGGGTTCTCTGCTCCTCGGCGGCGATATCTTCCAGCATGCCCTTGAACTCGATCGAATAGTCGTCGAAGGCGCTCGCGGTGCCATGCCAGCCATGCGTGAATACCACGATGTTCAACCCGCTGCCGTCTCCCTGAGCATCGGTGAGCTTCTTCTGCAACTGCTCCTTGATCAGGTGCAGCTGAGACTTTGGATACGTGACGTTCTGCCCGGCGACGATGTCGGTGGCATTGCCGGAATCGTCGAACTCGGCGTAGAAAAGATCGTACCCCGGACGCGGTTTCTGACGCTGATGTGTAAGGTAATCGGGGTGGTTCTCGTAAGACGTTGTCCAGCACGCGCCCAGCTTCGGCGGCGTCTTTTCCTTCATATACTTTTCGAGCTTGGTCAGCTCTTTCGTGCGCGCGGTGAAATCGAGCGAGTAATCGCCCGCGATGTCCGCGATCCGGCCGTCAATGTCGCCGTAGAGCTCCCGGCACATCGCATCGAGCTGATCCGAGGATTCCGACGCCACGCGCAGAGGCCCATGGCCGGCGCAGGCGCAGAGGATCGATGAGGCGAAGAAGAAGGTGATGGTGAGCGCGCGCATCCCTGTGCTCCTGTCGAGGCGTGTGTGGGTTCCCCAACCGGCGCGGTCCGCGGCTCGCTTGATCGGAGAACGCTTAAGGATCCTACGCCCGAAATGTTAGGGAATCCAGGACCGTCGGGACCGGCGTCGATGCCCTCGACCCGAGTGCTGCCGGACGGAGCGGGGAGCCTTAGCCGAGTGTGCCGGGTTCAGGGCGTTAGCAGGTTCGTCCGTGGTCAGGCCGGTTGTGAACCGGTCGACGATTCGATACCCTGACTTCGCGTGGTCGCGGGGGGTGGGTAAGCGGATGGAATCGGGAGCAAGTGGTGTCGTCGGAACAGGATCCTGCCGCGGCCCAGTCCGTTACGCATAGCCAACTGTTCGCCTCGCTATATAGCGAGCTGCGCGAGTTGGCGGAGCGTCAACTACGGCGCAACGCCGGTGCGCCGGTCAGCCCAACAACTCTGCTGCATGAGGCGTACCTCGGAATGCGCGGGCGAGACGCCGTCTTCCCCGACCGCGAGCGATTCATCGGGTACGCGGCGCGCGTCATGCGCGGCCTGATCATCGACTTTGTGCGGGAGCGGCGTGCCCTGAAACGGGGCGGAGACTTCCACATCACCCAGCTGCCGACCCAGGTCCCTGATTCGAACCAGAACGAAACGGACCTGTCGCGTCTCTCGGAAGCGCTCGACGCGCTTGCCGTGCATGATGCAAAACTCGCGGAGCTCGTTGATCTTCGGTATTTTTGTGGCTACACGTTCGATGAGATTGCAGCGCAGCGCGGCACGTCTTCACGCACGCTGAAACGCGACTGGGAGAAGGCCCGCGCGCTGCTTCTACATCTGGTGAAGGGGGGACTCCCTTCCGAGGACGCGTGCCGATCGATTGACGATCAATAGTTCATACCGAGGAAGGCAGTCAGCCGCTGCCAGGTCGTAGCCGGTGGCGAGTATTGTTTACGGACGGCGCTGTAGGTGTTCGCGATCTCCTGCATCATTCCCTCGCGCGCGAGCAGCCGTGCGAGTGAAGCACGGCAATAGCGCCAATTCCTCCATGCATCGTCCGGCCAGTCTTCAATCCGGGCGCGCTCCGCGGCAGCCGCGTAGTATCTGAACGACGCGAGCCAGTGCGCGCGTTTCTTTTCGATGTTCGCTTCGGAAATGGCGGCTTCTTGTTCCCAGTCAGCATAACGCTGCAAGGAATTTGGCTCGCCGGTGTCGGCCGCCATCCGATACCAGGACCACGCCTGTTTTTCATCGGGAGCCAGCAAATATTCGGTGCGTTCAGGGGAGCGAGTCACGCCGTGCTCGTACAGCCGGCCCAATTCGAACGCCGCAACCGTCACACCGTCTTTCCAAGCTTGATCCAGCAGCGATAGCGCGCGCGGAACATCGGGCGGTGCAGTCGTGATCCGCGATAGCAGCAGGGCAAGATCGACACGCGCAACACGGTAGCCGTCTGCGATGGCGCGCTCGAAATCATCGCGCGCGCGCGCGAAATCGCCGCTCGCCATCAGCGCGCGCCCATGTTGGTACCGCATTCGCGCATCCTCGCTCGCGCGTTCCGCTCCGCCGCATGCTTGAGAGGCAACGGTGATGAGGATTCGAGCCATCAAGATCCCGGGTGCGCGTCGATCCGGGTCGTAAGGCGCTGCAGCGGACTCATCGCACTTCGAGCGCTGCGTTGGCCAGCGGCGCGCCGTCGTGGGGTCGGCGATTCCCAGCAGGGACCGCTCCTCTGCGCGCAGCGGATCGAACAGCGCGGCCTCTGCCCAGGTAACTTGCGCCGGCAGGTCCGCGGAACTCGCGTCCCAGATTCGCGCAGTATGATCGTCGGAGCCGGTCACGATGCGCTCGCCATCCGGCGCGTACATGGCCGTTTCGACCAGATCACTGTGTCCGCTGAGTACCTGGAGCTGCTCCCCGGTAACCGCGTCCCAAATCCGAGCCGTCTTGTCGTAGGATGCCGTGGCGATGCGCTTGCCGTCGGGTGAAAATGAAGCCATCTCCACGATGTCCTCATGTCCTGTGAGCATGGCGATCTGTTCGCCGGACGACGCGTTCCAGAGGCGCGCGGTGTTGTCGCCGGAAGCGGTCAGGATCTGCCGGCCGTCGGGCGAAAAAACCGCCGTGCTCACCCGCGCCGTGTGCCCGCTCAACACGCTTATCGGGGCACCGGTCGCCGCGTCCCAAACACGCGCCGTCTTATCGTACGATGCGGTGACAATCTTCCGCCCGTCGGGAGAGTAGGCGGCGTAGTCCAGCTTATCCGAGTGGCCGCCGAGGATCTTCAATTGCGTGCCTGTTGCGGCGTCGGAAACGCGCGCGCTGCCGTCCCAGTCGGCCGTCACGAGTCGACTGCCATCCGGGGAGAAGCGCACGCTCTCCATTCGTTGCGCGCCGCCTTTAAAAGTGCTGATTTCCCGTCCGTCCTCGCCGTCCCAAACGCGGCCCTCGCGCTCCGCGGCCGCGGCGATGCGCCGTCCGTCGCCAGAAAACGCGGCGAATTCGAGATGCCCGGCGTGGGGATCGAAACTGCGTAGCTCGCTGCCGGTTGCGACGTCCCAGAGCCGCGCCGTCCCGTCCCAGGAAGCCGTGAGCACCCGACGGCCGTCCGCGGAAAACTCCGCGGAAGCGACCAGATTCGAGTGTTTTGATAGAACCAGCAGCTCGGAACGCGGCGTAATATCCCAGATTCGGGCGGTCGAGTCCGCGCACGCCGCGACGATGCGTGTCCCATCCGGCGAAAATGCGGCCGTGTTGATCAAATCGGAGTGCGCGTTCAGAACCAAGAGTTCGCGGCCCGTCGCCGAATTCCAAATGCGCACGGTCTTGTCCTCGGATCCGGTCGCGATCCGCTCGCCATCGGGTGAAAACTCGGCCCAGGAGACCACGTTTTTGTGCCCGCTCAGCACGAGCAACTGCCGGCCCGTCGCAGCCTCCCAGATTCGCGCCGTTTCATCGAACGAGGCGGTTACCACGCGCGCCCCGTCCGGCGAAAACATCGCGCTCCATACCTGGTTGGCATGACCGAGGAGCCGCGTGATCTCACGGCCGCTCGCCGCGTCCCAGATTCGCGCGGAATGATCGAGCGACGCGGTGAGAATACGATGCCCATCGGGTGAGAACACGGCGGTGCGAATCAGATCGGTGTGTCCAATGAGACTCAGAAGTTGGCGGCCCGACTCGGCATCCCAGACGAAGGCTTCGCCGTTCACCCCCGCCGTGAGGACGCGCCGTCCGTCCGGCGATAGGGTGGCGTCGATTACGCCTCCAGCATGTCCTGTCAAAACCTTGAGCTGCGCACCCGTGGCAGCGTCCCAAATTCGCGCGGTCTTGTCGTAGGATGCCGTGACAAGGCGTTTGCCATCGGGCGAAAACGACGCGGAATAGACGTCCTTTTGGTGCCCCCTCATGACCGCCAGTTCTCTGCCGCTGGCGGCGTCCCAGACGCGAACCGACCTATCGGAGGACGCGGTGACGACACGGTGGCCGTCGGGAGAGAACGCGGCCGTGCGCACGACCGCGGTATGACCTACGAGCGCGAGCGTCTGTAAGTCAGCGGCACGCGCCTCCTGAAACACGTTGAGCGCCGCGGCGTCGTAGGCTTGTTGGGCCTTCCGAGCGGGCAGCAGCGTCAGGAGGATCGCCATCGCGCCCGCAGGGTCGGCATCCTTGAGTCGGGCGGCGGCGGTTTGCGTGAGCGCATGCGATCTGGCATTGAGCGCCGCATCGCGCTGCGCAGAGGCCACGCGCGCCTCATAGGATGTGGCAGTGAGGCCGCCGGCGAGGGTCAGCAGCAGCACACCGGCCACGGCAATGCCGACGCGATGGCGGCGCGCAAACTTGAACGCGCGGTAGGCGACGCTGTCCGGCTGCGCCAGTACTACATCGCCGCGCAGATAGCGCGCCACATCCTCGCCGAATGCGTTCGCCGTGGCGTAGCGCTCGGCGGGGGACTTCCTCAGCGCTTTGATGACGATGGTGTCCAGATCACCCCGCAGCGTACTCGCCAGCTTTTTGGCCGTCGTGGCGCGCGCCGCCGCCGCTTGCTCCAACACGATGCGGCTCGGCGCGAGGGGGTCTGCCTGCAGGATCGCCTCCTCGAGTGCACCGCGCGAATCGCGCTTGAGCTTGTAGGGTCGCTCGCCGGTCAGAAGCTCATACAGCATCACACCGAGCGCGTAGACGTCCGCTGCCGTGGTGATCGGCGCACCGGCGATCTGTTCGGGCGCGGCGTAGTCGGGCGTCATGGCGCGACCCCCCAACTGCGTCAGCTCCGTCTCCTTCGCCTCCCCCTCAGAGAGGAGCTTCGCGATGCCAAAATCGAGCAGCTGAATTTGCCCCTCTTCAGTCACCAAGATGTTTGCCGGTTTCAAATCGCGGTGAATCACCAGATGCGCGTGCGCGTACTGCACCGCGCTCAAGACCTGTCGAAACAACGCCAGCCGCTCATGAATCGACAGGCGTCGCTCGTCGCAGTATTTCGTCAGTGCGGTACCGGCGACGTATTCGAGCGCCAGATAGGATTGACCGTCCTCCGCAAATCCGGCGTCGAGCAGCCGCGCGATGTTCGGATGATTCAGGCTCGCGAGAATTTCGCGCTCGCGGGCAAAGCGCTCGCTCATCACTTGACTCTTCAGCGTCGGGTGGATGAGCTTTAAGGCGACCTGGCGCGTGAACAAACCGTCGGCGCGCTCGGCGAGCCATACGCTCCCCATGCCGCCGTGCCCAAGCAGCGCGAGCACTCGGTAGGGTCCGAACTGTTTGCCGATGAGGCCGGGTTCCGACTCGACCAAAGCGTCCACGTGACCGGCCAGCAGATCACGGGTTTCGAGAAAGCCCCGGCCCTGATCCGCGCTCCGCAGCGCAAGTATCTCGCGCAGCATCGTCCCCAGTCGCGGCTCCTCAGTCTCGAGCGCAGCGAGCCACGCGTCCCGTACCCCGGGCGCCATCTCGATCGATTCTTCCAAAAGCGCCGAGAGGCGTAAGAATTCAGGCGCGCTCAAATCCTTGAGCGACACTCCCGAAGCGGAGAATTCATCCACACCCATGTCTTTCTATTGATGCGCTCTGGAGTACAGAGTCGACTGCCGCGGCGCTTGCCTCCCTGGCTCCGCATATACGCCCGTCGAGGCGCTGCTGTCCATAGCCTATCGGCCCACTGCAGCGGGCCGGCTGACGACCTCGCATTCCGTGGCACTTTTCTCCGGCGGCTTGCGATCTAGTCAATGCAGGCGGCTGCGGCGGGTGCCGGGAGCCGCGGATAACCAACTTCAAAAGGAAGCATCATGAACGTCAAAACCAATGTGAAAATCGGAGGAGCCGTCCACAAGCCGGGCACCCCCGGCCAAACCAGGTTCTAGATCGGCCGGCGGTACCCGGCGGAAGGCCGGGTACCGTTGCCCCCATAGGGATCGACATTGATATGTCGGATTTCACTCGCAGTTTCCAGCGCCTCCGCTCCGACCACGGCAAGGGCACCGTGTGGATATCAGCCGCGTCGGGAGCTGCGCTTGCCGCCTGGATCGGCTGGGCGTTATTTGCGCAGGTCTCACTGTATGAAGTATCCACCGATGCACGGGTGGAACTCGACGGCGCCACCTATCCGATAGATTCTCCCTTCGCAGGACGCATTGTCGCGACCAACCTGCGCGCCGGACAGCACGTGCGGCGCGGCGAACTGCTGATCGAAATCGATGCCATGGCGCAACAGCTGCAGCTGCACGAGGTGCAGGTGCAGGCGCAAGGGCTGGAGCCGCAAATCGCCCAGCTCAATTCGCAAATCGCGGCCGAACGCAGCACGCGCAGCGAGGAGGAGCGCGCGCTGCGCCTCAAAGCCCAAGAGGCTGAGAGCCGGGTACACGAAGCGCAAATCCCAGCGGATTATGCAGCGAAGAATCTCGCCCGGATTCGCACACTGCGTGAAGAGAACTATGCATCGACGCATGACCTCGAGAAAGCTGAAAGCGATGCACGCCAGCTGCGCGCTGCGGCAAGTGCGCTTGAGATGGCGGCCAGCCGAATTCCGCAAGATCAGGAGGCTCGCAATCGCGAACGCGAGGTGCGGATCGGCCGTCTGCAAGGCGAGATCGCCACGCTTCAGGCACAGCGCGACACGCTGCAGGCAGAGACGGCTCGATTGAATTATGAGATCGAACGCCGGCGTATTCGCGCGCCGGTCGACGGCTTGGTCGGCGAGGCCGTCTCCCTTCGGGTGGGCACCGTGATCGGCGACGGCGATCGGCTCGGATCGATCGTACCTGCCGGGCGCCTCCTGGTCGTGGCGCACTATCCGGCGCAAGCGACCTTCGGCCGTATCCGCGCGGGTCAGCCGGCCACGTTGCGCTTGGACGGCTTTCCGTGGGCGGAGTTCGGTACCGTGTCCGCCAGCGTGGCCGACGTGGGCCGGGAGGTGCGCGACGGCAGGGTGCGGGTCGAATTGGCGCTGCTGCCCCGATCGAGTTTTCGCGGCACACTCCAACACGGCATGCCAGGCACGCTCGAGGTGGCGGTCGAGCGTCTGTCGCCGCTCAATTTGACCCTGCGCACCGCCGGCCAATGGCTGACGCGGCCGCTGTGACACGGCGCTACTTCATTCCCGAGGTCATTCAGACCTCGGCGATGGATTGCGGTCCGGCGGCGCTGAAGGCTTTGTTCGGCGGATTCAATCGCTACCTGTCCTATGGCCGGCTGCGCGAAGCCTGCCAGACGGACGTGGATGGGACCTCGATCGATACCCTCGAGGTCATCGCGCAGCAACTGGGTCTTAGCGCCGTACAGTCGATGCTGCCGCTGGATCTGATGCTATTGAAAAGCTCGGCGTGCCTGCCCGCCGTCGTCGTTGTCAATGCGCCCGACGGCGGCAATCACCTGGTCGTGTTGTGGCGAGTACACGGGCCGTGGCTGCAGGTCATGGATCCGGCCGCCGGGCGATTGTGGCTGCCACGCCGCCGGTTTCTCGAGTCGCTCTATATTCACGAACATCCGGTGCCGGCCAGCGCCTGCGAGGAATGGTGCGCATCGGCAGCTTTTACCGCGGGGCTCGAGGAGCGCCTGCGCGCGCTGCATCTGCCGCCGCAAGTGTGGTACGACCGCGCCCTCCAGGATGCGGCGCTTCGGTTGGGCCGAACTTTGCAAGATGCCGGGCGGCTGCGTCCCGGAGCCGCCGCTCGGGAGTTCCTCGCGCTGTGCGCGGCGCACCCCGAGCAGATTCCGCCGCAGTACTGGAGCATCCGCCGAATCGCGCAGGACCCAGAGAAGATAATATTGCGAGGTGCGGTGATGCTGTCGGCGTCTGCCGTGTCGGACCCGCCGGACGAATCGCTGCCCGCCTCGCTCGCGAGGGTGCGCAACGAAAGGGCGCCCCGCGTGTGGCAGCCGGTGCGGGCCGCAGTGCGCGAAAGCGGTTGGCGGCTGACGACGGCCACGATGTTCGCGCTCTGCGCAGTGGCCTTCGGCACAGTCATCGAGGCGCTGCTGTTTCGCGGGCTGTTCGACATGGGCCGGCATTTGCAATCGACCGCGGAGCGCTTAGGCGCGATCGTCGCGCTCGTGATGTTTCTGGCGGCCGTTTTGGCGCTCGACTGGTCGGCTGCGATTGGTTCGTTCAGACTGGGCCGCCAGATCGAGATGCGCCTGCGAACCTGCTTCTTGTCGAAGATGCCGCGATTGAGCGACCGCTACTTCCAATCCCGGCTGATTTCGGACATGGCATTTCGCGCCCATTCGCTGCAGCTTTTGCGGCAGCTGCCCGAGATAGCGGGGCACTGCCTGTACCTGATCGCCAGCATCGTGGTAACGGGCGCGGCGATCATCTACGTGTACCCCGGGTCGGCGCCTCTCGCGGGTCTGGCGGTCATCGCGGCGTGCGGCGTGCCGTGGCTGTTCATGCCTGCCATGGCGGAACGCGACTTGCGTCATCGCGAATTCAGCGCCGCGTTAGGTTCGCTTTACCTCGACTCCTTGTTGGGCGCGCGCGCCATTCAGGCGCATTGCGCGCAGCGCACGATGCAAACAGTGCAGGCAGGCCAGCTTAAGCGCTGGGCGGCCGCGGGGTTAAGCCAGCAATGCTTGTTCGTGCAGGTCGATGCGCTGCAGATGGCCGCGACGCTCGCCTGCATCGTAGCGCTGGTATACCGGCAGAGCATGATTGCGCAGAGTCCGGCCGGCCTGCTGCTGTTGATCTATTGGGCGATATCGATCCCGCTGCTCGGCCGTGAAGCGGCCGCCGTCGCCCGCAGCCTTCCGGCCATACGCAATACGCTGCTGCGATTTTTAGAATTGATCGAATCGCCGGAGGAGCCCGCCGGCGATCTTAGGCCGGCGGCGCGGACCGGCGGCGTCAAGATCGACATCGATGCAGCGTGCGTCGTCGTGGGAGGGCACGCGGTGCTCGACCGAGTCACGCTGCACGTGCAACCCGGCGAGCACATCGGCATCGTGGGCGTCTCGGGGGCGGGCAAGTCTTCGCTGGTGGGATGTCTTATGGGGTGGTTTCAGCCCTCGAGCGGTCGGATTTGCGTGGACGATGCGCTCCTCGACGGTCCGCGGCTCGCGCAGCTGCGCCGCGAAATCGCGTGGATCGATCCACAGGTTCATCTGTTTCGATCCACGCTCTATGAAAACCTGCGCTATGGCAATGGCAGCCGGGGCGTCGGGCGCTTCGGCGCCACCCTGGAGGCGGTGGATCTCGGTTGCATATTGGAGCGTGCGCCGGAGGGCCTGCAGACGCCGATTGGCGAGGGCGGGACGCTCGTGTCCGGCGGCGAAGGGCAACGCATTCGCATCGGGCGTGCGCTCGGGCGCAGCGGCGTGCGCCTCGCTATTCTTGACGAGCCGGCCCGCGGGCTCGGCCGCGAAGAGCGCAGGCGCATGCTGTCCTCGCTGCGCGCGCACTTCGGTGGCGCGACATTGCTGTGCGTCACCCACGATGTTTCCGACACGTTGGATTTCGATCGGGTGTTGGTCATAGAGCAGGGGCGGGTTCTCGAACAGGGCGTGCCTCGGGCGCTGCATGCGCAGCCAGGATCGCGCTATCGCGCATTGTTCGACGAGGAAGGTGCAGCGCGGCGCGATTTATGGGCGAATGCGGCATGGCGGCGGCTGCGACTCCGGGCCGGTAAGATCCGGGAAGACGCAGTTGCGGTGCAAGCCGAAGGCGCGACCCAGTCATGAGCGCGACGCTCGCGCAGTTTGTCGACAGATTGGGGCCCGCAGTCTCCGCCCGCAGCGACGGCGCAGTGGCCAGCGAGTCGACGCACGACGGCTTTCGCGCAGAATTGCGTGCGGCCGGAGTGCCGTGGCGCGTGTTCATGCTGCTCTTGATACATCTCTCGGAGACCATGCTGCTGCTTGGCAGCTGGGCCTGCGTTGGTTTGGGTGCCCTCACGGGTCGGCTCGATGCCGGGTGGCTGGCGGCGTGGGCTCTCGCGCTCGGCAGTACCGTGCCGCTGCACGCGGCCTCCACCTGGTTGCAGGGCTCGGTGGCGCTCGGATTCGGAGGACTGCTCAAGCAGCGTCTGCTCGTGGGCGCGATGGCCTTGGATCCGGATCTCATTCGCCGTAAAGGCGCAGGCGAGATCTTGAGCGAGGTCCTCGAGACGGAGGCGATCGGCGATCTCGGCGCAATCGGCGGCATCGCGACAGTTCTCGCGCTGCTCGAACTGCTGATCGCCCCGACGCTCTTCTACTGGGGAGCCGCATTCTTGCCGGAGGCCGCGATTCTGATTGTTTGGATCGCACTGACCTTGGGTTCGATCGCGCACAATGCGCGTCTGCGCGCCGATTGGACCGTGCAGCGCCTCACATTGACCAACCGGCTGGTCGAGAATATGACCGCCCACCGCACCCGTAGTGCGCAGCAGTCATCCGCGGATTGGCATAGGCATG
>Ga0265770_1000059_pt1 | contig 11795 bp, 7 predicted proteins | sample NZEome_2_FD_200838 | JGI IMG/M metagenome (GOLD analysis project Ga0265770, IMG submission 200838) | Metatranscriptome of rhizosphere microbial communities from Maridalen valley, Oslo, Norway - NZE1 (Metagenome Metatranscriptome) | ecosystem: Host-associated > Plants > Roots > Rhizosphere > Soil ... | reverse complement strand
TGATGGCTTCCGCACGGTCATCGGCGTCTGTGAGGGCAACCAGTGCATCGAACTCTGCCTTTGGATTAAGAAAGATTGCGCCCTGCTGCGAGAAGTCTTCCTTGGTCAGGGCTCGAGTCTTCCCTCCTCTGCTCGGCAGGCTGGCGACAATTTCGTCTTTGACGGCCAAAAAGCGGCTGTACGCATGTCGGAGAAAGATCAATCCCATGACGGGGAGGAAATATTCGTTGCTTGCCAGCTCGGAATTCCCCCGGAGCGTATCAGCGGCCTTCCACAATCGTCTTTCAATCGCTTCGATGTTTTCAAGTTGAGCCAAGAATGTACTTCCTTTACTTGTAGAGCTGCCCCTTTTGGAGCGCAGCGATATCCTAGTTTTTTTGGTGAAAAATTGATAGTTTATAGTCGTTAATATTCAAAGAGTTAACGAGTATTTCTCAATTTATTCCGCTCTGAATCGACCATGAGGGCCTCGGAATGCAGCGAGCGCGGCAAAAAATGGGGCGCGATGAACGCCGCTTTCTCCGCAAAATCTGCCGCAGAGGTGCTGCGAATTTTCGCTAGGCACTTCATCACATCGCAGATCGGCATCTCCGAGATCAATACTACAGAGAGGTCGGTCAGGTTAGCGTCAGGAGTGCGACGGCGGCGTCAATCTGCGCCTGCCCAAGGCTCGCCGCTTGTGGCGGAATTTCGAGCAAGCGCTTGGCGATTTCAATTTCCGCTTCAAGGTCCACCCCAGCTTCCCTAAACGCAGCGGCGAGTACGTGTTTGTCCACATAATTAAGCGATGCAACCTGGACCAGGTTCAGTAGCCCCTCTGTGTCCCCTATCAAGTCCCTTACAAAGTCCGCCAATGTTGGTCTCGCTTGCGGATCAAGAGTGATGACGTCGATGTTGGTTTGCGGAAGTCCGCGGCCGCTCAACCACGTGGCTCGGCGGATCGCCAGATGACGTCTGGCTTCTATCCAAAATTTTCCGTTTAGCGGGTCGATAGCCATCATTTCGCGAACGGCTTCGTCCAGTAATGGCAGCAGTCTCTCCATCGCCCATCGGCGGTCATAGGGCAACGTCCGCTGGGGTTGAATCAGATGATCAAGCATCATAAGGCCGACGCTGAATTGCAGCATAAGAAGCGCGGATGCGTCCGACCTGCCTTGCCACCCGAGGCCGCCGTTCTCGTCAGCGTCTCCAAATTCGACGATCTCACGTAGCGTCGCGGTCGAACTCCAGAACTTTGTCCAAATGGTGTCGGCGCTGTCGGCCTCGACAACCGAGAGCGCAAGAAGTCGCGGTCCGTATCCGTCCGCTCTTGGCGTTCCCATCTCGAAGGGCATGGCGCGAGCCTTGAGCGTTCGCCCGGCGCTAGAGGACCAGCCCTCCGGTGACAACTCCCAGTCGCCAATAAAGCCCCGCGGCGATGGCATCGGTGTTTTCTTGGAATATGCGACCACCACGCCCGTTGCAAGATGGCACCAGCATTCCCAGGGTTCCGCATCCGGTACCGGTTCAGCCTTCCAGAGATCGGTGGGTATATCGCTAATAAGGGCATCCAGGATTGAAATATCGATAAAGCCTTGTGATTTGGCGTCCGACGGATGAGGCCTCGCATTCGCTGACACCGCTGCAATTCCATTGCGAATAAGCCATGCACCCCATCTCGTTGCGCAGGAGAGAGCATCCGGCCGACGCCCGACAACCCGCGTGACTTCCAACGCCAGTTTTGCGATTTCGGCCGTCGCGTCCGAAACCTGCTGGTCGGTCGCGTCATTCCGGAGAGGAAACTGAAATTGCTCCCGTGCTATCGAGAGCAGGAGGGGAAGGATCAAGGACCCGTTCCAGCGCCCTTCTTTGTCGAAGGCCCCCGGTGCAGCCGACACCATTGCAGCCCAAGATTCGAACTTCCAGATGGCACCGCACCAAGTTAGCGCAATGGCAACCGACTCGGGGTAGTCGAAGATCTCAAGCAATCGAATGAATTCGACAATGTCGATCTGAACGGCGATAGACAAGACATGATCGTCGTCGCGGCCAAATGGGTCGAAGCCGCGCAAAAAGTCATTTCTCCAGAGCGCAGATAGCTGAGGATGCTTGCGCCAGTGCTCCCGATGATCGGTACCGCTGCCCTTCCTTTTGCTGACGGCGCGGTGGCCCGGGTTCTCTAGAGCATACCGCACCACATCGCGCGCCGTCGCAATGAAACTGCTTCTGAAGGCGGTGTCCGTCGATGCGGAGACAGTTGCTTGCTCAAGAAGTATTGGCAGAGACCAGGAATCCGACGTGAGAGACCAGAGGAATGCCCACATTTCACGGCTCGGGGCTTGCCGAAAGGCTTCGACGCACGCGAGTGCAAGAATGGCATCGCGCACATTTTCGCCATAAGCTGCAAAGTCTTCCGATTGGAGCCGCGCAGACAATTCGGGCCGTTGTACTTTCGGATCGGTTCCAGCATTGAAACCGTCAACCACCGCCTGAACTAGCGAAAGGAAGGCGCCGGTCGCTCGAGCCTCACGGAGGACTTCCTCTGGAATATCCGATAGACGGAGCGTGATGATCGTGGGCTTGCTTGACCGGCGCCGCCGCTCCTGTGGCCATTCAGCCATGACGGCGTCCCCGTGTAGAATTGCCATCGCCCCGCCAGGCGTCATTGAAGAACCGGAGCGCCTCGTGCTGCTCCGAATCCCAGCCACGGGTGGCGGCGTTCAGCTCCTCATGAAGTCCTCCCACGGTTGCTCCGAAATGCCATAGCTCGTCATCCACGATGGCAAACCGGTCGTGCACGTAGCCAAAATCGCGCTTGAGATTAAAATTGATCTCAATCGTTACGATCCCCTGTCGGTTGCGTGACTTGTCGTTAATTGCCACGGCTCGCTCGGCGAACTTCTGCTGAATTAGATGGTGCTCGGACTCGTCTGCGTGTGCGTTGGTTAAGATACGAACATCGTTGGCCACCAAACGGTCTGGAAACCAATCCAGGATTTTGTCGTATCTGCTCTGCAGGGCCTGATCCTTCTTCGGCTTGAAAAGGTAATCATCGAGAATAAGGATTCGGTCCTGCGCGGTGCGGGCAGTGTCTCTAAATGCTGAAAGAGATTCAGGTGGGCTTGCCGAATGCCGTGCCTTGATGGCGCCGACGGGCGGAAATCTGACTAAATCAGATCCGCCATTGTCGCCATAGCCTATCGCCGAAGGCCAGAGGATTTGCGGCTTCGGTACCGGACGCTTGACCGGTAAGCCAGCGTTTACAAATGGTGGGGGCGCTAGCGCCATGCTTAGCGCGAAGCGAGCGCGTTGCGCCGCCGCGTCGCATAGGCTTCAAAAATGAGTGCCTGGTTCCACATCCCAAGCAGCTTGAGAAGTATTGGCTCACTGTCGGGCACACTCAATATGAGCGACGCACGTTCCCCCAAGGCGTTGAGAGAGTTACCAAGAAACAGCACCTCATCGTCTATCACGAGAAACCGATCGTGAAGTGGGGGCGTTCTTCCGCTGAGGACACGAGCCTCAACGCTCTTCATTTCCCGTGTATGGAGGCTGGCAAGCGAGCGTTCAAAGTCAGATAGCTTTTTGAGCTCCAATTCGGCGCGGCTAACGTGGGTCGAGGATTCACCGCGCGATGGGTTAGAGGCATCAGAGTTGTCTTCGATTACACTTACGCTCTCAGCATTTTCACCCTCGAAAGCAAGCCGCGATGAAAGAATCTTGAAGTCGATTTGGGTTCGGGGAACAGCGTGAAGAAACTGCAATGTTTGGCGCGCGCCAAAATACGGGTCCGCCACCATGACTGACGATCGTGCCCCAGCGATCTGTCGGCGCAAGAATGCAGTAGCTGCGACGCGGTCGCCACCATCGAACCAGGTTTGCTTGTACCGAGTAGCGGCAGCCCTTCGGATGCGGCGCTGCTCAGCTTCGATCACTTTGACGGCCGCATCGCGCCTTGGCTCACCCGCTTCAACCGGCATTTCATGGGAGAACTCTGTGACTTCGTAGCTCTCGGTCGGGCTGTGTGGCGAGTCCGTTTTCGGAAACTCGATCCTAACTTTTCGACCGGCGATCCCGAGGTTAACTCGAACTGCTCGAATGAACGAAAGGGGTGGTTGATAAGCGAGGATGCCATGCACCGGATCGGCAACCGCATAGCCGGTCTGATCGAACGGCATGCCACTCTTGACGGTGATTAGCCCGTCATTGGGCACGTCAACGGTTTCGAACCGCGAAAGCAGATTCGACCGGTGCTCGAGAACTGTCAATTTCAAACCGTCTAGGCTCTGGCCTGAGCGAGGCACCAATCGGAATACAAGGCGTTCCCCCGCTTCCCCGTCTTTCGGCGCGGCCAAGAAGTGCTGGATGCGGCGCAAGACGGGATCGGGGACGACTAGCGCAAGTCCACCTAGGTATTCGGTATAGTCTGCGAGATCGAGATGAAGCCGCCGCCGGAGGAAGGCCAGTGCCGACTGATCGCCGACTACTGCCTCAAAGCGTGTTGTGTCGCCGAACCGGCGATGAAGGCGGGGAGACCCTTGACCACGGAAGGGAGCGGGATCGCCGGGATCGCGCATTCCGGAACGCACATCGGTGCTGAGGGGCATAGCAACAGACGGCCACTCGGGATTGTCTTGGAATGAAGATGCTAGAAGACTTTGACCGTCGTACCGATCATCAATATCGCCCGCGGTAGGCACCGGAGTTTTAGTGCCGTCTTGCCCGGCCGCGCGATACCAAGAAACAGCGTCATGCGCACTGAGCGCTGTGCGCCTGAAGAAGACGCTGCCCCACTTACCCTTTCCGACTGAATGGCGTTCTACCCCCTTTCCGCTGAACGGCCGGGGTCGATCTTTCGTTATTAGGGAGACCGTACCGAACAAAAGTCGCGGCTGGGTATCGCCCGCCTGAAAGTAGGTTGCGAGCCTAATTACCGCCCAGTCGAATGCGTCACTAACCTCGTTGGTCAGGGCGGCAATCATCCCTGCCCTCCACTGCCCCTCGTTAGCACGGCTGTGATCTCGTCCTGAGGTACATGAATAGAGCTTACCTGTGGTGGCAACGTCACGGAATAATTTCTCCCTACCGCGCCCAGTCAGGGCGAATCGATTTCATGGGGCTGATTATCCCGGAAAGCACCGCAAACGATTTATGACCGGTGCAGAATCGCGGGCTCTTGCCTTGGCTCGCCTGAAAGGTTTTTGCGACTCCGGATATCACTTTCTACGAACCCGCTGCGCACGGGGTTATCGTAGTTCTCACCACCAAAGACACTCCCAAGACTTTTTAAACTTCGGTGCCAAATCGGTGCCACGAGAAGCCGCTTGCACCTGTGTTTAGTTGCGTTCTATTGAGCTCTCTTGTGTGCTAACGTATTGACGGATCGAGTAATTCAGTCACGTAAAGGCGGGGTTGGCTGCGTTCGGGACGTAGGAGTCGCAGGTTCAAATCCTGTCACCCCGACCATTGATTTTCTTATATTTTTTCCGACTGATATCCTTGCTGGGTGTGAGTTTCAGCTGCCCTTTTTCGCCAAATTCTCCGATGCGACTGGGGCCAGTGCAGGCCGGAAGTGCACGCGACAAACGTCGCGTCCCGCAGAAAACGCTCCGTTACACCCATTATCTCCTCTGCAATCACACCATCCGACAAGCGCAACACGATAATCCCTGGATAGAGCGATGGCGGGTATCGACGCACATCGGCAAGGTCTAGATCGCGGGTCAAGAGTGCTGCTCCAGTGGATTGAGCTCTCGCCGCGATCTCATGATCCGGTGCGGCCGCCAAGCCAACGTCGCGGGCAAATTCGACTTCGTGTCCAAGACTCGCAACGAGCGCAATGATCGAGCGGCATATTTGCGTCGATCAAAAAGCGCATGCCGTTCTAAGCGGCGGGAAGTGGGTGAAAAGACTCCTGCTCGGCAAACTCGCCGACGAATCGGAGCGCCGCTCGAATATCATCAGCAGTCAGATCGTATTCGCGCTGAATTTCCTCAAAAGTCATGCCGCCGGCGAGGCTCCCGATCACGATCGTCACCGGAACACGCGTGCCCCGAATGACGGGTTTCCCGTGGCTGATAGCCGGATCGATAACGATGCGGTCCTGAGCTGGCATGGTCACTCGAATACTACCGGTTTCGCGCAACTTGTCGCGATTTCAGTTTCATTCGGGGGAATTCCGCCGGCTTCGCCGGGGTCGATCAGTTGCTCCGCACCTTTCCGCAAGCCGCAGCACGCGCCGTCAGTACCGCCAGTCGAAGGTAACGCCGTATGTGCGTGGATCGCCGAACGCGGCGATCGCTTCTCCCGCGATGGTGTACACATGCGAAACCCAAACCCGGTCGGTCAGGTTGCTGCCGCGTAGTGCGACCTCCAGTCTGCCGCTGGGGTTCGTCCAGGCGATGCGTGCGTCGAGCAGGCCGAACGCAGGCTGAATCGCATACGGCTCGACCTCCGCGCGCTGGTTCGAAGTGTAGCTGTAGGCAGACTGCGCTTCCAATTTTCCGCCGCCGTTCAAAGGCACGAGGTACTTGAGTTCAAGGTGGGCCTTGTTGCGCGGTGCGCGAAACATATCCTGCCCGCTTTGGATGGGGTAATCGGCGTTGGGCAGCACCAGCGTGATGAACTTCGCGTCAAGGTAGCCGTAGCTGAGCGAAAGGGAGATACGATCCGTCGGCAACCACAAGGCCTCGACTTCCGTACCCCGGGCAACGGCATCGCCGGCGTTGAAAGTCTCGAATGCGCCGAAACATTCGTTCGGCTGGTTAGGGGCTTGGACGCAACCGGGTGGCGGCCCAAAGCTCTGGATCTGCAGATCATGGTAGCGCGTGTAGAAAATCGCGGCATTTACGCGCACGCGATTCGACAAATCCGCTTTCATTCCGAGCTCGAGGTTGGTGGCCTTCTCCGGTTTGAGCGGATTCGTGTCTTCGACCCGAACCGGTGCCGCGGCAAATCCGCCGCTCTTAAAACCTTGCGCAAAGACGGCGTAAAGGTTCACCGCCTCGCGTGGCTGATACTCCAGCGAGATTTTGGGAGTGAATCCGTCCCAACTGGCGCTTCGCATGTTGAAGAAGTCCTGATTGATGACCACGAAGTTGCCGTGGGTCGAATCGTTGGTAATCGCCTTGTGATCGAAGGAATAACGGGCGCCCATCGACAGTTTCCAGTCGGGCGCAAACTGCCATCCGCCATCGGCAAACGCGGCTGCACTCGTGGTGTGATTGTTCTGATCGTAGCGATCCGAGTCGTCGACTGGCGTGGGCTCGAGCACGTAGGCTTCGAATCGGTCGGTATTCTCGCGCAGCAGCCACAATCCGGCCACATAGTTGAACGCAGAGCCCAGGGCCGAGAGCCAGCGCAGTTCCTCGCTGTACTGGTGCTCGTGATCGGAGACCCGAGCCGAGAATGGCAGATCGATGCCGATGGCGTCAGTGGCCAAATTTAAATCGAAGCGACGAAACGCGGAAATTGAGACCAGTTGCGACGCGCCAAAGGTCTCCGTGGCCTTGACGGTCACTCCGCCTGACTCGCGGCGGGCGAAGCCGTCGGTCGGATTGGCGGCGCAGCTTGGTCCCTCATCGCCGCAAACGCGTTCGTAATCCGAGACGAGAGGGCCAAGGTTTCCGGTCACCTGGGTGATCGGGATACGGGCTTGGTCGCCGACCGCAAGCCGCTGATAGTCCGCTGTGATCAGGACCTCGGAATTGCCTGCGGTGCGAAGCGCCTGTGTACGCAGTGCTACGTCATTGTCGTCCTTTTCGCGAGTGCCCAGGGCGACATTGTTTACCCAACCTTCGGCATAGCGAGTCGCCACTGCCATCTTTAACGCCCAGGTATCGGACACAGGGCCGGTAATCAACCCGGCAAAATTGTGTCGGTCGTAGTTGCCAAATTCCGTGTGCCCGTGCACTTCGAGATTCTGCGGGTCGGGTCGCGTCGATATGACATTGACGGTGCCGCCGATGGAGTTCTGACCGTATAAGGTACCCTGAGGGCCCCGCAGTACCTCGACGCGCTCCACATCGAACATTTCAGGGTTGATGTCCGAAATGCGCCCTAGATAGACATCGTCGACGAAAACCGTGACGGAACTATCCGTTCCGGCGCCGCCGTCGTTCGACGAGACGCCGCGTATCGAGAGAATGTTCTGGTCCTGAGAGAAGGGCGAAAACGTAAGACCCGGGACATACGAGGCCAGGGTGCCCAAATCGTGAACGCCGCCTTCGGCCATCGCCTGTCCCGATAGCGCGGTGATGGCGATCGGTACGGTCTGCAGATTCTCGGAACGACGCTGCGCCGTGACCAGGATCTCGTCTAGGCCGCCGGCGTCGGGGGAGTCGGCGCGCGCGCCGGCGGCCGCCATCATAAGCAACAGCACCACGGCTCCGGTCGTCGAAACCTGCATTCGGCGGTCGAACTGCGCAGACTGATTTGTTACATAAAGCACTTGTGCAACCGTACTATCGGTGTCCGTACCGGTCTTGCGCATTCTAGGGTGCAGGTCCGCACTTGACTCGGCGCGGCATTGAGGGTTTTGTGAGGGCTTTGGCAGGCGTCGCATCCCGGCGCGGCCCAATGACAAGGATGAGCGTGGAGTCAGGGATATTAAAATGCGATGAATTCGAACTCGACGCGGTCAATCGACGCTTTAGCCGCGCGGGCATCGAATTGCCGATGGAGCCGAAGGCGTTCAGCGTCATCATGGTGCTGATGTCGCGGGCAAACAGCCTCATCACGCGTGAGCAGCTCTTAGACGCCGTGTGGGGTCACCGTTATGTGACCGCCTCGACCGTAAGCCGGGCGATTGCGATGGCACGCCGCGCGTTTAACGACAACAGCGATCAACCGCAATTCATTCAGACCGTGCACGGATCGGGGTACCGCTTCGTGGGCCGGATCGAGCAGCAGACGGCGGCGACCGTTGAGGCAAGATCTCACTTCGCGCCACCGCCTACCCTGCGCGTGCCGGCGCAGGTCGATGCCCTCATCGGCCGCGAGGTCGAACTGGCGCAGCTTGCCGATTTTTTTGGGTCGCATCGTGCCATTACCATTCTCGGCGCGGGCGGAATGGGAAAGACCCAGTGCGCACTGGAATTTGCCAGGCGCTGGGCGGATGCGTTTCCGGACGGCGTGTGGTTCTTCGACCTCGCGCCCTTGCACGAAGCGGACGACTGGCTGCGCTCGCTGGCAATCGCGTTCAATATCCCACCCGGCGCGCGGACCGCAATGTTCGCCAAGATCGCAACGCAGCTGGCCGATCGCGCGGCACTGTTCATCGTCGATAACTGCGATCGGCTGTCGGCTGGAGTCGGCGCCATTGTGCTGGAACTGCTGCGGACGGCACCGAACATCAAGGTGCTGGCCACCTCGCAGCAACAATTGAATTACGTCGGGGAGCGCGTGATGCGCATGCCGCCGCTGGCATTGCCGCACGAAGTCGTGACGACACAATCGGGGCTCAAGCACATCGAGTCCTCGCCCGCCGTGGCGCTGCTGTTGGCGCGCATCCGGGCTGCTCAGCCCAGTTTCATGCTAACCCCGTCCAATGCATCCAGTATGGTCGAGATCTGCCGGCAACTGGATGGCATGCCGCTTGCCCTGGAGCTCGCGGCGCCGCGTTTTTCCCTGTTGTCGGCCGGACAAATTCTCGACCGGCTCAAGGACCGGTTTCGTTTCTTGGTCAGCGAGTCCGCAGGCCGTGAGCGGCGTCACCGCAACCTGCTGGTGCTGCTCGATTGGAGCTTCAAGCTGCTATCGCCCCAGGAACAACGCCTATTGATGTGGCTGAGTGTCTGTGTCCAAGGCCTGACCGTAGAAACCGCCATCGACTTTGGCCGTGCGCAGGGTATCGAACCCGAAACCACGGTCGATCTTTTGAGCGGGCTGGTCAACAAATCGCTCTTGACCGCAGAAACCGATTCGAGTCCGCCCCGTCACCGCTTGTTGGAGAGCGTGCGCGAGTTTGCATTGGGCCGATTGCGCGAGGTGGCGGAGGAGTATCGGGCGCGCGATGCCCACCTGGACAGCCTCAAGAGCTTGTGCAGCAGAGCTCATGAGGAAATGCTGCACGGCCGTTTGCGTGAATGGGTGGCGCAACTCGCCGAGGAACATGGAAACATCGAAGCTGCCATTGAATACGCAGTGACGGCGGGCGACAACTTGATTGCCGCGCAAGCCATCGTCGGATCGCTGTTGTTCTATTTCAAGGCCCGCGGCCCGCACATTGCCGCGCTGCGCTGGACGCAACGGGCGTTACACGCCGGCGAGGGCACCGACACGCGTGAGCGCGGCCGCGCGTTGCTCTGTCTCGGGATCATCAGTTACTACCTGTTGCTGCCGCCGGAGGAGACCGAACGGACCTATCTGGAAGCGATCGGCATTCTGCGAGCACGAGGGGATTCGTGGAGCGAGGCGTGTGCGCGCTCCTACTACGCCATGTGGCTGATCAATTTGGAGCGGGCGGCACAAGCCATCAACCATATCAATTCGGCACAAACGATTGCACAAGAGCTCGCCGATCCCTGGCTCGAGGGAAGGGTGCAATTGACGCGTTCTTGGCTGCACTTCGATGCTGCCGAATACGAGGCGGCAATCGCGGCCTTGCTGCCTATTCGCCGCTTGAGCGCGGACTTCGATCAGCACACTTTCATCGATATTTATCTCGGTCTCGCTCACTACCAGCTCGGCCGGCACGCAGCGGCCGCCCGGTTTTGCCGCGATGCGCTGCAAGCCAGCATCGAATTTCGAAACCCGCGCGGTATTGCAGGCTGCTTGGAGCTGTATGCCTATCTCGCACCGGAGGGCGGTAACGCCAGGCTGGCTGTGCAATTGCTGGGTGTTGCCATGAAAGTGCGCGAATTGACCGCGGCACCCTTATTCCGTTTCTGGATTGACGGTCACGATAGAGCAGTGAAATCACTGCGCGAGCAATTGGGCGATACGGATTACGAGTCGGCACACAAGGCGGGCTGGGACACGCATCTGGAGGATGCGGCGAACGATGTCATGCGGCTCCTTCGCGAATAGTCGTGGCAAATGATCCGGCGGGATCGTAGCGGCGGCGCAATGCGCCAATGCGTTCGGCGGCCGGCATGCCCAACTGGCCGGCGGCATCACCGTCGTCCATTCCGCTGAAATTTGGTAGCAGCAAACCTCGCAGCGCCTGCGGTGCGATCCGATCGTAGCAACGCCTGATGCGCTCGCGCAGATACGGAAACTCGTCGATCCATGGGCTCGAGCCCATGATATTCACGAAGAAACCGGCTTCGCGCTGCGCGAATACGGAATCAGCGGCAAATTGCCGGGCCACCGCACCACCAAAATGCTGCAGATGAATCGAGGTCATTGGCGTTGGCAGGTTCTCGGCTGCGTCGGCCAGCGCGCCGATGGTAGCGTCGCTCAAGTCGCCAAAGCTGGCTGTTTTCCAATACTGGAAACGATACGGCGTCGCGCTGAGATCATGCATATGCTGCCATGTCACATAGGACACGGGTTCGAAGCGTGCGGCGAGCGGCGAGCCTAGGTTACGCAGCGTCGCCATCGAACGCGCGCCCTCGGCAACCTCACCGCACCAGCACATCGCCAGAACGACGACGGGCCGGTCGTACCACTCCGGGTCCAGAAACGGCAGCGGCGTCGCATGGCCGATAATGGCGAGGCCGCAAAATTCATCCGGTGCGTGCAATGCATAATCGCGAAAGACTCGGAGCACCGGTTGCGCGTTGCTCGCGGCGTATACCACGACGCCGGCGAGCACTTCGCGGATCGGGTGAAGGCTGAATTCGAAGCTCGTGACGACGCCCAGGCCGCCGCCC
>Ga0265770_1000058_pt1 | contig 11941 bp, 11 predicted proteins | sample NZEome_2_FD_200838 | JGI IMG/M metagenome (GOLD analysis project Ga0265770, IMG submission 200838) | Metatranscriptome of rhizosphere microbial communities from Maridalen valley, Oslo, Norway - NZE1 (Metagenome Metatranscriptome) | ecosystem: Host-associated > Plants > Roots > Rhizosphere > Soil... | reverse complement strand
TACGTCGGCATGAGCAAGTACAGCCCGGCGCAGCGTTTCGATCAGCACAAGGCAGGTATTCGCGCAGCGGGGAGCGTGTTGAAACGAGGCATCGAAGTGCTCACGGGACCGACTATGCATTTGCAATACATCAAGCGCAGCGAAGCTGCGCGCATCGAAGCTGAACTGGCGGAGGCTCTCGCCGCGGTCGGTTTGCGGGTTAAGGGCGGTCACTAATGATACTCATCGGCATGTTCGATTCGCCGTTCGTGCGGCGTGTCGCCGTCAGTATGAATTTGCTAAGCGTGCCTTTTGAGCATCGCAACTGGTCGGTGGGCAAGGATTTCGAGCTGATTCGTCAGTTCAATCCCCTGGGACGAGTTCCCGTCCTGGTGCAGCCGGACGGCGACACGCTGATCGAATCAGCGGCAATATTGGATTTCCTCGATGAAGCGGCGGGTCCGGATCGTCGGTTGCTGCCCAGCTCGGGCGAGCTTCGGCGCGAAGCGTTGCGCATTATCGCTATAGCCATTGGCGGCGCGGAGAAGGGGGTGACGCAAGTCTACGAAACGGCATTTCGCCCGCCTGAGAAACGCTATCGGCCCTGGGTCGAGCGCTGCCATGCCCAAACGCATGCAGCACTGGGGGAACTCGACCGGCTCTGCCAGGTGCGCGGTGACGAGTGGCTGATCGGCAATCGAATCACTCAGGCCGATATCACCGCCACCTGCGTTTACACTTATTTGAGCGATGCGTTGGGGATCAACCGGGATACCGTGGTGTACCCCGCGTTGGGCGCCGTGGCGGCGCGATGCGAAGCCATGCCTGAGTTTCTCTTGTCCAAGGCTGATTGGTTCGCGCCGGGTAATCCTTAGGAGCCTGTCCGAGTATTCGGACAGGCTCTCAGGGGATACAATTGCCGGATGGTCGTGGTTCATCATCTTAACAACTCCCGGTCGCAGCGCGTGTTGTGGCTGCTCGAAGAACTGGGTGTACCCTATGAGGTGAAGCGCTACGAACGCGACGCCAAGACCATGCTGGCGCCGCCCGCGTTGCTGGCGGTTCACCCGCTGGGAAAGTCGCCGGTGATTGTCGATGGCGATATTACCGTCGCCGAGTCCGGCGCCATCATCGAATACCTGGTGGGAAAATACGGTGATGGACGCCTGATGCCTCCTGCCGGCACGGCGCAGCGTCTGCGCTATACCTACTGGCTGCACTACGCGGAAGGCTCTGCGATGACGCCGCTGCTTCTCAAACTCGTGTTCGATCGTGTTGCCGCGAATCCCGCGCCTTGGCCCGTCAGTGCGATCTCTCGGCGCATCGCCGGGACCGTGACCAATGCCTTTATTGCGCCGAACTTGAAGCGCCATTTTGACTTCATCGAGGCCGAGCTGAATTCGCACACCTGGTTTGCCGGAGAGCAATTCACGGCCGCCGACGTGCAAATGAGTTTTCCTTTGGAAATCGCCGTGCAACGGGCCGGACTGAATAGCAGCCGCGCGAAATCGAGCGCCTTTCTCGAGCGGATTCACGCGCGCGACGCCTATAAACGCGCGCTGGAACGGGGCGGAAAGTACGACTACTAGCCCATCGCCCTAAGTTTTGCTTTCTAGACCAAAAATCAAAGGGGTAGCTGTCATGTGGAAGTCTCTCGCCATGGGAGCCGCATTGTCGGGCGCCCTGTTGTTAGTTGTGTCCGGCTGCGGACAATCGGTGCCGCCTCAACCTGCGCCCAAGGGACCCTCGCCGGCGAGCCAAGCGTGGCTCAAGCTTGCAAACGCATTCGTCGAGAATTACATGCTGGCGCAACCCGCGTTTGCCGTGCATTCAGGGCGCCATGAATTCGACGGTCAGCTGCCGGATATGAGCGCGCACGGTCTCAAACGCGAGATCGCGCGCCTGCATGATGCGCGCGACCAGATCGCGGCGGTCGACGCCGGCACCTTGCAGCCGCGCGAGCGCTTCGACCGCGAATACTTGCTGGCCGTGGTCGACAAGGACCTTTTCTGGATTGAAAAGACTCAGTTCCCCTTCACCAACCCGGGCTGGTATCTGGATCAGATCGACCCCGATATCTATTTGAGCCGAAACTACGCGCCGCTCGAAGTGCGCATGAAGGCGTACATCAAGTACGCGCAGGGAATCCCGAAGATCGCCGCCTCGATCAAGGAAAATCTCAAATCGCCCATACCTAAGACTTACGTCGAGCTGGGGATCGATGAATTCGGCGGTCTCGCCGATTTCTATACGAAAAATGTTGCGGCCGTGTTCGCCGCGGTGTCCGACGCCGATCTGCAAAAACAGCTGAAAGACGCAGATGCGGCGGCGGCGCAGGCGATGACCGGCCTCAAGGACTACCTCGTGGGCGAGCGCAAGAACGCCAGCGACAGGTATGCCTTGGGTCCGGAATTGTTTGCGCAAATGGTAAAGCAGACCGAGCAAGTGGATCTACCGGTCGAGGAGATCGAGGCCGCGGGCCGCGCCGATCTCGACCGCAACACGGCGGCCCTGAAATCAGAGTGCAGCAGCTACGCGCCGAAGGCGTCTCTGGCGCAATGCGTGGCAAAGATGGCGGCGAACAAACCGAAAGGCGGACCCGTCGAGGAAGCGCGCAGTCAACTCAAGATGCTCAAGGAGTTCATCGTCCAGAACAACGTAGTGTCAATACCCACCAATGACGAAGCCTTGGTGGCGGAAGCGCCGCCGTATAATCGATCCAACGCCGCCTTCATCAATACCGCCGGTCCCTACGACAAGGGCGTGGTGTCCGTCTATAACATCGCGCCGCCGGATCCGAAGTGGAGCAAGGCAGAGCAGGCCGCCTATATTCCCGGTGAAGCCACGTTGCTATTTACCTCGGTACACGAGGTCTGGCCGGGGCACTTTCTGCAATTCCTGCATTCGAACACAAACCCCGACAAGCTCGAAGGGCTGTGGGTGGGTTATGCCTTCGCCGAAGGTTGGGCACATTACTGCGAAGAAATGATGGTTGAAATGGGCCTGGCCAAAGGCGATCCGGAAAGGCATATCGGTCAGCTGAGCGAGGCGCTGCTGCGCGATGTGCGCCTACTGTCGGCGATCGGATTGCATACGCACGGCATGACCGTCGCGCAGTCGGAAAAGATGTTCCGCGAGCAAGCCTTTCAGGATCCTGGCAACGCACGGCAGCAGGCGGCACGCGGCACCTACGATCCGGCGTATCTGAACTACACGCTGGGCAAATTGATGATCCGCAAGCTGCGCGCTGACTGGCTTGCCAAGGGCGCAAGCGGCGCCGCGCCGGCCAGCCCGGAAGATCACACCCACTGGCACGAATTTCACGACAAATTCCTGTCCTATGGGGGGCCGCCCATCCCGCTATTGCGCAAGGAAATGCTCGGGGAGGGCGGGAGTCTACTGTGAGGCTTCGGGACCCAAGCTGCTGACCTTGACGACAATTCCGCTGTCCGCCCAAGCGCCCAACAGGCTTGCGGCGGTGGCGGGAACTTCTTCTGGCGCGAGCAAGGTGCTTATGTCCTCGCAAAGTTGCGCGAAATTGCGGCCGCGCAGCGCCGAATCGAGGGCCGCAGACTCCACCGCAGTCATCGAGCGAAAATAGTTTTGCAAATTTTGCCGCCACAGCAGCCACGGGACCGGCGCAGGCGCCGATTCCGGTCGCGGCGGCGTTTCATCTTGGTTCATCGCCTTCCAAACGGCCGCAGTGTTCCAGCTGAAAGCCAAGCGGCGCAGCGAGGGATGAAACTCGAGCCTGAGGGAGGCCCACGCCGCAGGTTCAACGGCGGATAGCGCGCTGCGCGGCAAGGATAAGGCATCGCTTGCGTCGAAAACCTCCGCCAATGTCCATTCGAGCAGCGCGACCTCGGAGAGAATCGGCGCCTCGCTATAAGGGGTGAAGGTCGCGAGATGCTCCGCCAGTTCGCGTCCGTACCAGCGAATCGAGCGGAACAGAGAAGGGTGCGCCGCAACGTAGGCATAACCTAATTCAACCCAGGCCTCATCGCCGAGCAGTCCATGCAGAACCGGATAGGTTTCGTGCAAGGCATCCACGAGGCGCACCTGGTAGGCATTGCGATAAATCGCCAATCGATCCGCCGCAGCCAGGGGCGGCGCATCCACGATGGCGGCCGTCACGGCGCTTTCCTCGCCCAAAAGATGCCGCTGCATATCCACCTGCAGCTTGCGCAGTGGAATATTCAAGTCAGGCCGCCTGCCGCGAGTGCCGGGCAGCTATGGTTCGCGCCACGTCAAGTTCCGCGACCAGCTCGCCCAATTCCGGAATGTTGTCGTCGCGCTCGATCATGGTCGGTACCTCGCCAAAGATCGTGAGCGCTTGGCGGTATAAATCCCAAACCGGTTCGACGATGGGATGGTCATGTGTATCGATCAAGTGGCCGCCCATATTGCTGTGCCCGGCAAGATGAAACTGACGCACGCGCGATTTCGACATGGCCTGCAGGTATTTCACCGGATCGAAGCCGTGATTGACGCTGCTGACGAAGATATTGTTGATGTCGAGCAGGATGTTGCAGTCGGCGCGCGCGGCAACCTCGCGCAAGAACTCCCACTCGCTCATCTCGTCCGCGTGAAAGCTGAGATAGCTGGAGACATTCTCCAACAAGATCTGCCTGCCCAAGGCATCCTGCACCTGACTCACGCGCGCAACCACCGAGGCCAACGCTTCTTCGGTGTAGGGCAGCGGCAGCAAATCGTGCAAATTGCGTCCTTCGACGCCGGTCCAGCACAGATGATCGGAAATCCAATGCGGTTCGATTCGCGCAGCCAAGCTGCGCACCGCGCGCAAGTATTCGAAATCGATCGGGTCAGTACTCCCGATCGAGAGCGAGACGCCATGCATTACCAACGGAAATCGTTCGCGGATGCGATCGAGAAAGTTTAGCGGCTTGCCGCCCGGGATCAGATAGTTTTCAGTGATGACTTCGAGCCAATCGATCGCATGAGGCTCGTTTAGAATGGCCTCATAGTGGGGGGTTCGCAGGCCAAGGCCGAAGCCGGAAAGTTTCATCAGAATAGGGCCGGGCGGTGAAGCCCGGCCCCCAAATCAAAATGCTTCAGCTCTTAGCTCTTCGCCTTTGCCTTGGCAGCGGCGCAGGCATCCTTCGTCATGGACACGAAGCCCTGACCCTTGCAGCTGTTCATACCCTTGCAGCTGTTCTTCGCGGACTTGCACTCGGAGGTGCCCTTACAGGAATTGACGCCCTGACACTTCACGGTGGCGGCATCCGCTGCAAATGCAGTGGTGCTGATTGCGGAAGTGAACAGCATGGCAGCGGCAGCAGCCATGGCGGCGCTCGACATTTTATTGATCTGCATTTTTTGATTCCTCGGATTTTGGAACGCAGCGGAATTGCTGCTCATGTAAAAGACCCGGCCAACGGGCTCATTATTACCCAAATATCTAAGCTGATGCCTGTTTCAATGAGGCGACAGCGGGCGCCGGCGGCCGCCAACAGAAGGCCCTTAAATGACGGTTTCTTAATGTTGCAGTCGGGTGCATCCGATCGCGCCGGCAGCTCGAATGAGCATTCCATGCGGGGCTCATTCCCGACCGGCAAGTCGATAGTTTGTAGTCCTTACTTTTTTCGATCGTGACTTGCGTGCGTCCGGGGCAACCGGACCCCTATCTGCAAGTGGCGGCCCTGGCGCCCGCTCAATTTTGCCATTTTGGCCAGCATTGACTTCTCCGATGCGGTGCCCTAAAACCTTCGCCAATAGATCCGAGGTAATTAAATGAGTCTTACAAAAGTATTATTGGTCTCCTTGTCCATGGGTGTGGGATCGCTGGCCTTAGCGACCGACCCGACTCCGACCGACCCGACACCGCCCGCCGCGACGGCGGATAAAGCGGCAGCGGATAAGGCCGCAGCAGCCGATAAAGCAAAAGATGCCGCCGCAACGGCGAAAACGGCTACCTCCCCGGAAGGATTAACGCCCGACCAAGCGAAAACGCTTCGATCGGCGGGCTACAAGGCGGAGGGAAGAAGAGGCGGTGTAACGGTTTACTGCCGCTACCAAACCGCAATTGGAAGCCGCTTCGAGCAGAAGTCGTGCGGCACGCCCGAGGACATTCTGCGTTCGATTACCGCCAATCAGGAACTCGTGAACCAGATGCAGCACGGCACTATCAATTCACAAGGCGTGCACTAATTACCAGCCCGGCACTAGTTACCAGCGCCCAGATGTCGGCTTGAGCGGGTGGCTGGCCGGCTCGTGAGCCGCGCGATGACACGCAATCCCGAGGCCGATCAGACAACCTTGACCGCAATCCACGCGGCCGCAACGCGCGGCGCGCATGCGGAAGCCGCGGCCTTGGCGGAGCAGGCGCTGGCAGACGGCCTCGAGCATCCGCTGCTCTTGAATCTGGCGGCGTTCAATCTCGAAATACAGGGCCGCTTTTCTGATGCGGAGCGGCTTTTGCAGCGCGCGATCGCCATCGATCCCAGCGACTTGAGCTCGCGCAACGCGCTGGGGCTGTGCCTGCTGCGGCTCGAGCGGCCGACCGAAGCGCTGGCGCAATTCGACGCGCTGCTGCGCTTGGATGCCTCATCGCCGTTCGCGCATGCGAGCCGCGGCAATGCTTTGTATGCGCTCGGCGCCACCGATGAGGCGGAGGCTTGCTTTACGCGCGCAATCGAAATCGATGCCGATCAGGGTGTGGCGCTTGCGGGTCTGGCGCGCATTGCCGCCAGCCGCGGCCTGCACGCGGATGCTAGGGCGTGGGCGGAACAATCACTGGCGGCGTTGCCCGGTTATCCGGATGCCGTCATGAGTCTGGCGGCGGCGGAATTGGGCGAAAGCAACCCCGACCGTGCCGAGGTGCGCCTGCGCGCGCTGCTGACGGAACCACGGCTTGCCCCGCTGGAGCGCGCGTACGCAACCGGTCTGCTAGGCGACACGCTCGATGCCAAGAGCCTTCCCGCGGAGGCCTTTGCCGCCTACACCTCGTGCAATGAGCAGCTGCGCGATGGCTACGCCGCGCAATTTTCCGGGGATCAAAGCGCGCTTGAATATGCACGCTCCTTGACGCAGTACTTCGAGGGCGCCGCGAAGAAATGGCAAGCCGCCGAGCCCGCCCCCGAAAATCCGCAAGACGCCGCGGATCATCAAACCGGCGCCCGGGAACACGTGTTTTTGCTGGGGTTCCCGCGCTCGGGAACGACCTTGCTCGAGGTCGTGCTCGAGGGTCACCCCGATGTGGTGAGCCTCGAAGAACATGAGCTGCTGATCGATTCCGTGCGCGAATTCATGCGTCGCCCGACGGACTTGGAACGGCTCCTGCGAGCAGATGCCGCGGCACTGCAGCCGCTGCGCGCGGCGTACTGGCGGCTGACTGCCGCCGCCGGCATCGATGTGTCCGGCAAGATGTTCGTGGACAAGCATCCACTCAATACTCTGAAACTGCCGCTGATTGCGCGCTTGTTTCCACACGCCAAGATATTGTTCGCCTGCCGCGATCCGCGCGACATCGTGTTGAGCTGCTTTCGTCACCGATTTCAAATGAGCGCGCCGGTTTACGAACTACTGACGCTCGAGGGTACCGCGCGCTACTACGATGCCGTCATGCGGCTTGCCGTTTCCCTCACCAGCGCTCTTAAGCTCGATATGTGCCTGGTGCGGCACGAGGATGTCGTGACTGAATTCAGGCGCGAGATGCGGCGCATTTGCGCCTACTTGGGGTTGGAGTGGGTGGAGGCGATGAGCGATTTCGCCAAGCGCACCGGCACGCTACAGGTTCTCACACCGAGTACCGCCCAATTGGTGCGGGGCTTGAGTACCGAAGGGCTCGGGCACTGGCGCCGATATGAAGCTCAGCTGGCTCCTGTGCTGCCTATGCTCGATCCCTGGGTGAAACGCTTCTACTACGATGCTTAGAAGAATGCTACAAGACGCTTGACGGCAGGCGGCCTCATCTCGGCCTAGGTCTGAGCGTCATAGCCCGTGCAACAATCGGCCATCTAGACGCCGCACGATCAAGCCAAGCCAAGCCACGATGGATCTCCGCCGCGTGAGTGGCGCGCGCTTCGTTCAATACCGCGATCCGCAAGCCCGTGTCGTAGGCAAACTGCGGGGCCTTTGAATACCGGCGCATCTCCGGGCCGGCGAGGATCGCGCGCACCTCGCCACTGCTGACAGCGACGCCGAAATGATGGAAAACATCGAAGAGCGCGCGGGGGTCATGAAGAAACTGGTCGAAGTCGATTTGCAGGATGCGCTCGGGCGCGATAGCAATGGCTTCAGCCAGGGCTGACATCTCGCACGCCCAGCTCAGCGCCAGTATTTCACCTTCACTCATAGACGTGCTCTGCCACTCTTGGCCGACGCGCCGCTGTAGCCGGTCGATGCGGCTCGGCGCCAGGATTTTGGCCTCCTGCCGTGAATTGGGACCGCCCAGAATCGTGGCCAAATAACTCTCGGCTGCGACATACAGGGCTACGGCTGGCAATGCACAGGCGCGTGACATCAGGCCGGCAGCGAGTTCCGAAACAAAGCTGGTCGCTTTGATGACCGAGGATTGCTTGGCATCGAAGGTACGAGACAATAACTTGAGAATACCGGTGAGTCGGTCAGCGAAATCGCCGCCGCTCAGCATGGGATCAGGATTCGCGAAAGTGCGCAGTACCATGGGTTCGCGCAACGCAAATACCTGTGGATGGGCGCCGAGCAGGCGTGACAGCAGCGTTGAGCCCACGTGGCCTATGTGAAATATGAAGCGGCAGTGCTCCCTAAGCTGCGCCGCATCGATCGATTTGGCCAGCAGATTCCACGGTATTGCGCGGCTGGGGGTTTTTGGCGTTAGAATTCGCGCATCGAGAAAACTCGCGTTCTCGTAGTCTGCGCGTGTGAGGCGAATGAGCGTCACATCGTCGCTGCGCACATCGAACGCATACGGGAATAGCTCCGGAGATTGCGTAACCGATTCGAGCGACTTGTCCATTGGGGCAAGTTTCTCATCGCTGCGCAACTTTCGCGAGCAACCGCCAGGGCCTTTAAGACACCGGTGAAGATACCTTACGAAGCGATGATCAACGAAGCCTTGTTGCTCGATCGACAAGGCCGAAGCACAGAAGCCATCGCGGCCTATGAACGGCTACTCGAGAGCTGGCCCGCGCTGCCGGATTGCTGGTATAACTTGGCGGTACTGCAACGCAAAACCCGGCAGTTTCCCGAGGCGCTCAGATCCTATGAGCGGGCGCTCGAACACCATGTCAAACGACCCGAAGAAGTGCACCTGAATCGCGGGGTCATCTACAGCGATTGCCTGCGTCAGGATGAATCGGCCGAGCGCGAACTCAAGGCCGCTCTCGCTCTCAACCCCAACTATCTGCCGGCACTGATCAATCTTGCCAATTTGCATGAGGACCTGGGGCGGCGCCAACTGGCGTCGCGCTGCTACGAGCGGATCCTCGCTTTGGATCCGCAGTCCGTTCCGGCGCTCGCGCGCTATGCGGGCTTGCGAACCTTCACCGATCGCAGCGATCCCCTGATTGACCTGCTGCGCCAGGCTTTGAGACGAACGGATATGAGCGTCGCCGACCGGGCCAGCATCGAATTCGCACTCGGCAGGGCCTTGGACGGCTGTCAAGACTACGCGGCGGCTTTCGAGGTGTACGTTGCCGCCAATCGCCACAGCCGTGAGAGCGCGCCCCCCGGCTCCGGCGTCTATGATCGCGCTCTTGCGGAAAAGATCACCGATCAAATGATCGCGGCCTTTCCGCAAGTGCCAAAGTTCCCGGCAACGCCAGGCGCTGCGCTGAAGGGCACGACTCGCCCCATTTTTGTGTGCGGAATGTACCGCTCGGGCTCGACGCTCTTAGAGCATCTGATTGCCGGGCATCCGCTCGTGGCCGCGGGCGGTGAACTCGATTATCTGCCGCACACCGTGCAGGACACCTTGGCGCCGTTTCCCGCCTCTATGTCTGCGGTATTGCCTCAGCGGCTGAAAGACGTGGCCGCCGGCTACCTTGGCATGCTGGAGGATCTGTTCCCCGGGGCGAGCTACGTGACCGACAAGCGTCCCGAGAATTATATGAACATCGGCCTGATCAAAACCCTGTTTCCGGATGCCAAAATCGTCCACACCTGCCGCAACGCGCTCGACAATTGCCTGTCGATATTTTTTCTGCATCTGGATCAGCGCCTCAGCTATGCCCTGGATCTGAACGACATCGCGCATCACTTTGGCCAATATTTGCGTCTAATGACGCACTGGCAGAGGATGTATGGCGATGACATCCTTAGCGTCGATTACGATGCGCTGGTCCTAGACCCCAAGCCTGTGATGGAGAGACTATTGGGCTTCCTGGGCCTCGAATGGGATGAGCGCTGCCTCGACGTTCCAGCGGTGGGGCGCAGCATCAAGACGGCGAGTGTCTGGCAAGTGAGAGAACCCCTGCACGGGCGTTCCTCGGGACGATCACGGCACTATGAAAAAGAACTCAACGAAATACGCGAATACCTTGATCTTTGCACTCGCCGCTAAGCCAACATAAGAAAAAGCCCATGTTCCTGCAAATCGAGGATTTTTTAACGCCGACCGAGGTTCAAGCAATTGCTCAACTCGCGCGACAAGCCAAATTCATCGAAGGCAGACGCTCGAACCCGCACAACATTGTCAAAGACAATGTAATCGCCGAGCCGGCCGATTCCGCGGCACAGAAGGCATCGCAACTGGCTCTCGGTGCTTTTCAGCGCAGCGAGCAGGCCCGGAATTTCGTTTTTCCCTATCGGGTCGCCGCGCCCACGCTGACTCGCTACGCGGCCGGCATGAAGTACGGCACGCATGTCGACGCGGCATTCTTGCCGATGGCTCCAGAACCGCTCCGTTCCGACGTGTCTTGCACCATATTCATCAGCGCGCCGAACGACTATCAAGGGGGCGAGCTGATCGTCCATTTGGGCACCGAAATGCTCAGAGTCAAGGGCGTCGCGGGGTGCGCCGTGTTCTATCCCTCGACCACCTTACACGAAGTGCTGCCGGTGACTTCCGGAGAGCGGCTGGTGCTGATCAGTTTTATACAGAGTCAGATTTCCGATGAAATGCAACGCGACCTGTTGTATTCGCTCGGCGAGGTTCATGCCCTGGAAGGTTTGAAGATGGATTGGCGTAACCGCACCCAGCTCCAGTACGTGATCCAGAATCTGCACCGCATGTGGTCCCGATAGAACATCTTCGTCCTTGTAGCATATTAGCAACAACGGCCGGCGCTCTAGGGCGAAGTGTTCGTGCGCACTCGCCCGAGCTCAGTTCGCGGCGATTTGTGACTTGGCAACACATTCGCAACATGTTGTAATCGGTCCAAACCCTGGAGCGGCGCGAAGGGCCACGCCCAGGATGGGTTAATGGGACAACTTAATGGAGCAAAAAATGGGGAAAAATCGCATATTGCAGCATGCAGTGCGGGGTGTGCTCGCAGCTGCGGCGGCTTCTGCCGCGGTGCCGGTCGCATTTTCGCAGACCGCGCCGGCCACTACAGCCGCCGCGACCACCGGAGATACCGAACTCCAGGAAGTGGTTGTCACTGGGTCTCGCCTACAAACGGCGAACCTCGTATCGATCAGCCCGATCGTCACCGTTACCAACCTGCAAATTGAACAGTCAGGTTTGAATCGTGTCGAGGATATTCTCAACAACTTGCCGTCCGTGTTTGCATCACAAGGCAACACGCTGTCCAACGGCTCCGACGGCACGGCGACGATTGACCTGCATGACTTAGGCGTGCAACGCACCCTGGTGCTGGTCAACGGCAAACGGCTCGCTCCGGGCTCGCCGGATGGTCGCAACTACGCCGACGTCAATCAGATTCCCGCTGAACTCATCGACCGGGTCGAAGTACTGACCGGCGGTGCGTCAGCGACCTACGGTGCGGACGCGGTTGCCGGCGTCGTCAACTTCGTGATGAACGATCATTACGAGGGCGTGAAGCTCGATGCGCAGTACGGC
>Ga0265770_1000053_pt1 | contig 12165 bp, 9 predicted proteins | sample NZEome_2_FD_200838 | JGI IMG/M metagenome (GOLD analysis project Ga0265770, IMG submission 200838) | Metatranscriptome of rhizosphere microbial communities from Maridalen valley, Oslo, Norway - NZE1 (Metagenome Metatranscriptome) | ecosystem: Host-associated > Plants > Roots > Rhizosphere > Soil ... | reverse complement strand
GGGAATTTGAGTAGGCGTTCGGTCATGGCATCACTCTCCTTTCATGGCTTTAGTTCCTAAAGGTTGTTGGACCCGGCAGGGTTCGTTTCAACGAGCCCACGTCCGCACAAAGTCCGCCAGATTCGGCAGCACGTCGACCGCGGCATGCAACAGGACGATCAGCAACAGACAACGCGTTCGCGCCCATAGTGTTCCGAACAGCACCGCCACCGGCGAGAGCACGGCGACGGTAAATGCAATCACCTGGATAGGGTCGGTCGAGTAGCCGTCGACGCCCGGGTGCCCGCGCAGGAACAGGCCCGGTACATGCGCCAACGCGAATAGCACTGCTCCGGCCACGACCGCGCCCGCCTCCGTTTTCAAGACCGCCGCCAGCCGGGTTTGCAGCACGGCGCGAAACAGGAATTCCTCGCAAAGACCCGCCTCGACGGCCAGCCAAATAAACGACGCAGGCGCCGCCCAGATCAGAGTTGCGGCGGATGCATGCAGCGCGGTGATTTCGCTGAGCGCGGGCGATACGACGCACAGCAGCGCGAGAATGATCGCTCCGAGCACCAGAAGAGGCGGCCAAAAGCCCGGCCGTCCCACGCCGACGCTGAAGAGCGGCGCGATTTTGGCGCCGAGCGCCGCCAGCAACAGCGCCGGCGCGGCCACATGCATCAGCAGCTTGACCACCAGCACCAGCAATTCCTGCTCGCGTCCCGCGGGCAAGGCAGCGCGGGTCGCGCTCATTCCCCAGCCCAGAAAAGCCACCGCGTAGAAAACCAGGAAGGCCAGGATCGCCCACAGCTCGAGCGCCGGCCTCGCCACTGCGATTTCAGGCGGCGCGGCCTTGCGGGTCAGCGGCAGGCTCAGCAGCGGCAGCGCTATCCCAAAAACGGCGAGCGAGATTGTCGGCAACGTCCAGTCGGCGCCCTTGGCCGCGAGGTATGCCGTCGCTGCAGCCCACAGGACGAGATAAGCGCCTACAAAAATCGCCGCGCGGGCCGGGATGCGTGAAGCGATGGACATGGATGTATGATCGTCGAATGCTGGCCGCCTTACTAGCCATCGCCGCGCTGCAGTCCGCCTCGGCTGATGCGAATCTTGCGTCCCTGCAGAAACAACTGCGGGCGGATGATCAGGCGCTGCTCGATGCCATTGCGCCGGGCGATAAGGCGGTATGGGACCGGCTGCTCGCCCCGGATGCCATCTACGTGGACGAAAATGGCGCAGTCATGAACCGCGCGCAATTCCTGGCCGCATTGAAACCGCTGCCGGCCGGTTCGAGTGGACACATTACGATCCTCGAGTACCAAGCCACCCTCCACGGCCAGGTTGCGCTGGTCGTTCACAAGGACGATGAACGCGAGAATTATCACGGTATCCCGCTGCAGGCCAATTACCTCATGACAGAGACCTGGGTCAAAGACGGGTCAGACTGGCATCTCGCGCTGGTGCATGTGTACGTCGTCGCCAAAGACCCGCCTGCCATCAAGACGCCGCCAAATCTTCTGGCGGAGTATGAAGGCCGGTATCGCGCGGCGCCGGATCTCTCCTACGTCATCCGGCGCGAGGGAGATCACCTGGTCGGCGAGCGCCAGGGGTTGTCGAGCGTGACGCTTTCGCAAGAATCCACCGATGTGTTCTTCGTGGCTGGGCACCCGCGGGATCGAAAAATATTCCGGCGTGGTGCCGGCAACAAAATCGTCGATTTTGTCGATCGGCGAGAAGGCGAAGATCTAGTGTTTGTCCGCGGCGAATGAGCTCGTGGGGTAAATCGCCGGGCGATTCGCATCATTGGCGATGGTCAGGGTCAGCCGGTAGAAAAACGTGTTGAATTTCGCCGCCGCCGCGAAATCCATGGGCTGCGTAATGTCATCCTGCGGGCGGTGATAGCGGATCTGATACCACTCGCGGTAGCGCCTCTCCGCTTCGGTGTTGGGATCGTAGCCGAAGATGAAGCTGATCGCCGGCACATGAATGCCGAGAAACGGATATTGGTCGGCGCGCGCGAGCAGATTGCGCTCCGGTTCCGCGTCCGCACGGATCTCGATGTGCATCGGCGCGGCGACGGCGCGTGCAGTTGCGCCGAGAGTGGTATCGCCGAGCGCCTCTGCCGTCAAGATGTTCAATGGAAACAGCGGGCGCAGCTGATCGAGGTTGACGTCCGCGGCGAGCTGCGCGGCGGGTACGGTTGGATGATCCACGAACCAGCGCGAGCCGAGCAAACCTTTTTCCTCACCCGTGAAGGCAATAAAAAGAATGCTGCGCTTCGGCACACGCAAGCGGTGCGCCTTCAGAGCGTCGGCCGTTTGGATCAGCAATGCGACGTAAGCCGCATCATCGAGCGTGCCGTTGTAGAGATTGTCGCCATTGACCGCCGTGCCATATCCGTACCCGTCCAAGTGCGCGGCGATCACGACGAATTCGTTTCTTAGTTTCGCATCGCTGCCCGGGAGCGTAGCGAGAATATTGGGGGAGCTGATATCGCGTTGCGTTACGTGCACCTGCACGCGCAGTACGGCGGGAATATCGAAGTTCGGCAGCGGCTTCTTCGCGCCCCCCGACTTGAGTATCGCGCCGGCATCTTGGCCGGTGCCGGCGAGCAGGGTCGCAAAGGCCTCCGCACTCAGTCGCATACTTGGCAAAGGCGCCGCACGCGCCTTCTCGGCTTGCTGCACGCGCAGCGTGACGCTGCGCGCGTATGCATAAGGCCAGCGCGGCGGTTCAATGGTGAAATAAGGATCATCGACGCTGATGAGACCGAGCGCGCCGCCCTCGCGGGCATTGGCTGCGCGCGCCGCGCCGTTGGGCAGACCTTCGCGCTGCGTGCCGAAGCAGACCGCTATTTTTCCGCTGATATCGGCCATGGCGTCCTTGCCGCAATAGCCGCGAAAGCTCAGCGGCGCCTCGAATTTAGCCGCGAGGTTGTCGGCCGGCGCAATGGTGATTTGCTGCAGAAACCGAAAGGTTGTTTCCGCGCCATTGGAGCCGACCAACGTGAAGCTGGTGCCCTCAGGCACAACGGCGATTTCGTGCATCGGAACGGTTTGGAAATAGCTGCCGTTTTCGCCCGCGGGCGATAGACCGGCCGACTTGAAACGATTCGCGACGTAGTCGGCTGCGCGCTGATAGGCCACCGATCCGGTGTCGCGGCCCTCCATGCTGTCATCGGACAGCGCCACGGTCGTATGCCACCAAGTTAGCGTGTCCATGTCGTGAATTTCCGCGTCGCGGGCATGCTGTTGTGCATACGATGCGAGCGGTGCGGCAAGCGCCAGCGCGAAGCACACAACGTGGGGGACGCTAAGCTCGCGCGCAATTCTTGGCATGCAATTCATCCTCGAGATCGATCATGGGCGGTGAATCCGCCTCAGGCGCCTTTGGCAACCTTGCGCAGTTTATCGAACCGAGCCGGCGCCTGATCATTCGGCCCCAAGAACTGCATCATCGATTCACCATGGACCGCATTTTCCGCGATCACCTTCAGCGCCACAAGAATGGGAGTCGCGAGTATCACCCCGGCGATCCCCCAAAAGACGCCGCCAAACCACAGCCCTAAGAAGATCAGCAGGGGGTTGACATCCAGTCGCCGGCCCACCAGCAGTGGCTGAACGATCTGCCCCTCGATCACGGACAGGCCCAAGTAGCTCAAGGCGACGCCGAGCGCGTGCCCCAGCCCATCAAACGACACGATGGCCACCAGCGTCACAACGATCAGAGTGGTCGTGGCACCGGCATACGGGATGAAATTCAAGAGCGCGGCAACCGCCCCCCAAAGATAGGGCGTGGGCATTCCCCAGGCCATCATGACCAGCGTGGTCGCTATGCCTAGGCCCAAATTGATGAACGTGGTCGTGACATAGAAATGACCGAGCTCGGCGCGCACTTTTTCGATATAGCCCTGCACGTGATGGGCCTTGAGATGTTCGAAAAAAGCGGCGGCCATGCGTGCGACCATCGGGGGCCCGCCGGCCAAAAGAAAAAGCGTAATAATGACGAAGGTCGCCAAGCCGAAGGCCGCATCGCTTGCGGTCGAGAGAAGAATGCGCGAGGTGCTCTCCTGGGGAGCGGCTACCGCGGTGGGTTCGGGAGGATTGGGCGCGCCAACTTTTCCTGCCCGGTCGGTCAACTGCTCGATGTGGCTCATCAGCCGCGCCACGGGCGTGAATTTTCTTTGGATCACCGAAAGCGTGTGCGGCGCCGATGCATACCATTGCTGGCTGGGCGTCCAGATGAGCGCCACCAATCCCGCCACTGCCGCGAGCGCCGTGATCAGGATCAAGAGCGCGCTCAGGCCTCGCGGCAGACCGAGACGGAACAGGGCTTCCACCGGGCTCGACAAAATGAGACCGGCAAGCATGGCAAGCGCCACGGGAATGAACGCGGTATGCCCCACGTACAGCAGTGCACCGACTAAAAACAGCAAAATTCCCTTGGCCGCGTTGAATTCCCGCAGGCCCTTGAGGGTTTTCGGCAGACGATCGAATTTTGAGGGTTCGGCGGACATGCTCGTATTCTTTACTGAATCACAGTCATGAGGATAAAGAGCTGGGTTTTTCGCATGACGCTCTCCCTGATTGCTGTATTCGAATCGTACTCCGCATTCGGCATTGTCGATACGTCAGCGCTGTGCCTTGCTCGAATCCGAAACCGCCGAAGGTTTCAGCCAGCGCACGAACCACTCGAGATTGCGGAGCATATACTCGCGCTCGAGGGGCGGCTCGTAGTTGACGTGCCCACCGCGCGGATAGATGTCGAACTCCACAGTCTTATGCAGTGTTTTCATCGCTTTGTACAGTTCCCGCGCCTGGCTCAGCGGTACTCTGTTGTCGTATTCCCCGTGCTGGATGAGGAGTGGTGTCGTGATGCTGCGCACGTGCGTGATTGGCGAGTGCGCGACCAGCGAGGCCGCGCTCTCCCACGGGTAACCGAAGTATTCGGCGACGAAGTCGCCACCCTCGGAGAAGTAGTAAAGGTTGGCGAGGTCGGTGACGCTCGCCGCCGTCGATGCGGCCTTGAAGCGCCCCGTCTGTGTGACGATCCAGTTCGTCATGTAGCCGCCATAGGAGGCGCCCATGACGCCGAGACGGTCCGCATCGGCAACGCCCCGCGCCACCATCGCGTCGACGCCAGCCATGATGTCCTTGTAATCGTCCTCCCCCCAGCGGTTCACGATCGCGCGAAAGCCCTCGACGCCGTAGCCGGAGCCACCCCGCGGCATGGGGAAGAGAATCGCCATCCCGGCAGCGGCCATGGCCTCGACCGGGTACGGATCGACTTGTCCCGGAATGTGGGCGAACTGCGGGAAAATCCCATAGGTGTAGCCGCCGATCGGGCCGCCATGGCAGTAGACAACCATGGGCAGGCGCTGCTCGCGGCTGTAACCCGGTGGCGTCAGCAGCAGTCCCCAGATGGTCTTGCCATCGAACGACTTCCAGCTGACCGGCTCGAGGTCGCCAAGGCGCAGCTCGCGCAGCTGCGGATTGATGTCAGTGAGGCGTCTTGCACGTCCGTCCGCGAGATTCATGAAGTAGACGTCGCCCATCGTGCGACTCTCGGTCGAGCGATACGCCATGGCCCTGCCGTCGGCGGACAGGCTAAGCGAGTAGCTGACGACGCGCCCCGGCGTGACCAGCTGAACATGTTCGCCATCCAAAGAGACGCGGTAAATACCCTGCTCGAACATGTGCTCGCCGGGGCCGTTGGTCTGCTCGTCCGAGATGTAGTAGATCGCGTGCCCGTCCGATGCCCAGGCGAATGAGTTGATCCACAATTCCCGCGCAAGCGTCAGCCCGCGCGGCGCCGCGCCGCGTCCATCCGCGGCGACGACATAGAGATCGATCGCACTGATCATGCCCGGTTGGCCACCCGTGGAAATGAACGCGATCGACCGGCCGTCCGGCGAAAACTGCGGCATCCGGTTGGTGCCGGGCCGATGGACAATTGTGCGTGGCTCAGTGCCGTCCACCGAGACTGTATAGATGCCCGAGCTGTAGGGCGCTTGGAATCCAAGCTGCGGCGAGGCTCCGTAGACGAGGCTCTGACTGTTGGGCGCCCAGTGAAAGTCCAGCACCGTCTGATCGGCCGGCGTCAGCGCGCGTAATGTGCCGCCGACGCTCGACTGCAGCCACAGCCGCGGCGGCCGCGCGTCGTGATCCACATGCTCGACGTAGCTCCTGTTCTTCATCCGCCGTGCGTCGTCCGGCGGCATCGGATCCGAGGCCAGGAACGCGATCTGCTGGCCATCGGGGGACCACTCGTAACGCGTGACCCCGCCGTCGATTGCGGTAATCGCCCGCGGCTCCCCGCCCGTTGCAGCCATCGCCATCACTTGCGGTACGTCACCCACGAAGGCGACGAACGAGAGCAATGAGCCATCGGGGGACCAGCGTAACCACGGCGATGGCAAAGGCTTGTTGAAGATCCGCGTCCGGTAGGTCAAGCGCACGGGGGTGCCTCCCGTGGCCGGGATGCGGAAGAGAACCGCCTCGTGGCCCGCTGTTTCGAGCGACGGCGTCGACACGACATACGCGACCTGCTTGCCGTCTGGCGACAGGCGCACGTCGGAGATCGAGGACAGTTTCATAAGATCGTCAACCGTGACCGGTCCCGCCTGCAGGCTCGCCGGCACGATCAGCGCGACCGCCACGAGCCACGCTTTCACTGTCCCTTTGTTGATCATACGTCTTTCTCCCGATGGATCGATCATCAGACGCCAAGTGAGTCCAGACGCGTCGCGTCTCATGGCTTCACGGCTTTCTCGCTAACCGAACTTGGTCTTCATCCGTTCGGACAGCCTCGCTAGGTCTATCACCACGCGTTCGTGTGTGCCCACTCCAATGTCTTCGTTCTCGTCGGTTGCACGAATCGAAAACTCGATGCGCCGCCCGTCAACGCTGGTCACCTTCGCTTCCCCGATGACGCGTCGACCGATCGGCGTCGCCGCCAGATGCCGCACGTCGACGCGCGTGCCGAGCGCGCTTTCGCCGGCGTCCAGATAAGGCTTGATTGCGTTGAGCGCCGCGTTCTCCATGACCATGATCATGACCGGCGTCGCCAGAACCGGCGGCAATGTCACATCCTTAAAGCGGCTAGCCAGATGGTCGGGCATGACCACAAGACTGAACGAACCCGTAGCCCCGACCGGTATCGATTGCATGGCCTCTCCTTGCAGTTGGATGGACAATGCGCTTAATGCTCGCGGATGGGAATTATAAGCGTCTGGCCGACGTCCGTTCGATCCACAGTCCGTCTAGGTTTGACCCAAAGCGGCCTGTCGAATTGCAGTGCCTCGAAGCACGGGCCTGGGCAGTCAGTGAAATTTCTCGCCGCGCGCGAGCATATCGATAATCAGCTTTATGCGCTTGATCTTTGTCTCTGAGCGCTTTGCTGTTTGCAACCGGTAGGCAATCGAATACAGATTGGCCTTGTTGAGCGTGGCGTAGAACTGCTTTGCCTTGGCGTTACGTGCGAGCTCCTTGACGAACTCCGGAGGCACCGTTGCGTTAGCGGAAGAATCGTACGCAGCGGCCCAGCGCCCGTCGGCTTTGGCCGCCTCTACCTCCTTGAGACCAGCAGGCGTCATTTGGCCCTCCTGGATAAGCCGATCCACATGCGCAACATTTATCTTGGACCAGCCGCTTTTCGCCCTGCGCGGGGTGAATTTTTGCATCCAGGAGTTTGCGTCAAACGGCAGCTTTTGCCCATCTATCCAACCGAAACACAGCGCCTGGTCAAGCGCCTCCGCATACGTGACCGATGGAACACCAGAGTCTTTCTTGTAAATTCGCAGGAGCAGACCACGGGCTCGGGCGTGCTCCTTCGCCATCCATGCGCGAAGTTCTTTCGATGACCGAAAACTCCGTGGTCCCGGCATAGCACGGGAAGGTAATTTGCCCATATGTGGTTCAGTTCAGGTTCATGCGGGTTAATCCTCGTCCTGTCGGATCCCAGCAGGTTCTCTCCTGACGGTTGCTTGCTTTCTGGCAACAGACACGATGGATCTGCCCAGTTCTTAAGCTTTACTTCGCCTTGACACAGTCCTCGGTATCCGTCGGCGGCCCCTTGCTTGAATTAGGACCCACATCAAAGTCGCGCACGACATAGTGCGTGTCGCTGACCCTCTCAAATTCGCTGCGACTAACCGCCTTCATTCCCCCGCTGTCAAACAAATAACCCGTCTCGCTAAGGTGTCCCTCATGAAAGCCCTGATTCTCCCAAACCACGTATCCGCCCCAGCCGCCAACGCCGACTCCCTTGAATCGATCGGTGTTTTTGTCATAGGTTGTGAGGAATTCACCGATCAACTTGTCCTTGAGTCGCATGTTCTCGCGCAAGACCTGCTTATCGTAGACCCACTCATACTCCACGTTAAGGTCCCGATCCGGCGTGCCAGCTTGAGTGACGTGGCAAGTCCAGCGTCCAATCATGAATCCATAGTCTGACTCGAGCGAATGCCGCATCGGTGCATCACTCGCTCCGCTGAATTTGCCGAATAAGAACACCAGGGCAAAGGCGCCTAGGGCGATCGCAAATCTCTTTTTCATGCGCGAGCTCTCTTGAACGGACGACGCGCCCTATAGTACAAGAGGGCCAGCGGCTGCTGTCGGCCGATTATCCGAAGCACTAGCATCCGGTTTATTTTTTAAAATCCGAGCCTTGGGACAGGACGCATTGCCAGGCGCCGTTGGGCATCTTCACCCAAGTTTGGCTCGATCCCTATTTCTCCCGCACTTTTTCTGATGTCGCGGCAAGCCATGTCTTACAATCTGTCGCTATGAAAACACGTAATTTGTTGTTCATCTCCTTCCTGGCGCTGCCGGCAGCATTGCCCGCGGCGCAGGCCTCCGAGCGCTTGGGAACCGTATCCTTCGCCGTGTCCTGCGCGCCGGGCGTCCAAACCTCGTTCGTACGCGGCGTCGCGCTGCTGCACGACTTTTGGTACCAAGAGGCGCAGCGCCAATTCGAGGACATCGCCAAGACGGATCCTTCCTGCGCGATGGCGCACTGGGGTGTGGCGCTGAGCTTGTATCACCAAATCTGGGACCGCCCGGACGAGGGCACCGTCGCGCGAGGGTGGCGAGAAATGCAAGCGGCGCTGGCGCACCCGGCGAAGACCGCGCGTGAGCGCGCGTACGTGGCCGCGTTGAGCGATTTCTATAAGCCGGGTCCGCAGGACTACCAAGCTCGTGTCGAGGCCTACGCCGCCGCGATGGGCAAGCTCTATCTGGACTACCCAAAAGATACCGACGCAGGCGCGCTTTACGCGTTGGCGCTCCTGGCATCGCAGGCGCCGAACGATGACAGCTTGACGCTGAACCGCAAGGCGATGGCGGTGCTGACGCCCTTATTCGCGCAATATCCCGATCATCCCGGCGTGGTGCATTACATCATCCACGCCTGCGATACCCCAGCGCTCGCGCAGGACGGGCTTGCGGCCGCCAAGCACTATGGCGAAATTGCCGCCTCCGCACCGCATGCGGTCCACATGCCTGGCCATATCTTCGCGCGTTTAGGAATGTGGCAGGCCGACATCGATGCCAACGTCGGATCGGTGGCCGCCTCGCACGCCGCCGAAAGCAGAAAGCAAAGCGGCGCCATGGATCAGTTCCATTCGGACGATTTCTTGGTGTACGCCTACCTGCAGAGCGGCCAGGAGGCTCGGGCCAAAGCTGTGCTCGACGATTCCGCGGCCGCGATTGCACACTTCGAGACCATGTCGGACATGGGCGAGCACTACATGACCGGCATGTTTCCCTACTACCGCACCAAGCTGCCGATTATCTACGACCTGGAGTTGCGCGATTGGAAAAGCGCCGCGACGTTGCAGGCCGTGGCGGGTGCGCCCCCGGAATCTCAGACCCTGACCTATTGGGCGCGCACCGTCGCAGCGGGTCATCTGCATGGGGCGCAGGCAGCGCAAGCCAGCTTGAGTGACTATGACGCGTTGATGGCGAAGATCAAGCAGGGAAGGCATGCCTACTTTGCCGATTCAACCGGAGCGCGCATCCAGCGCGGCGAGATGCTGGCGTGGATTGCGTTCGCGCAAGACAACTCAGCCGATGCACTCAAGCGGATGCGAGAAGCCGCGGATCTTCAGGATAAAGTGGGGCAGGGCGAGGTCGATATCCCCGCGCGCGAAATGCTCGCCGACATATTGCTCGAGTTGGGCCGTCCGCAAGACGCGCTGGTCGAATACAAGAAGGCACTCACTTTAAGTCCGAATCGCTTCAATGGGCTTTTTAATGCGGGCCGTGCGGCCGAGGCCGCGGGAGATGCGTCTCAAGCGCAGCGCTACTACGCCACGTTACTGAAAGTTACCAACGGTGGCTCGCAGTCCATGAGACCCGAGTTGAATCACGTCAAAAGCGTGGTGTCATCCGCGAAGCTCGCGATAAAGTGACGGCGGCCGCCCCACGGCGCCTGCATTTCACGCTCGAAGCCACGGCCGAGCATTCGAGCGCTCGTGCCGCGCGTTTCACCACGCGGCACCACGAGGTACTGACCCCCACTTTCATGCCCGTGGGCACGCACGCGGCGGTCCGCTCACAGCGCCGTGACGATCTCCTCGACAGCGGTGCGCAGGTGCTGCTCGCCAACACCTACCATCTATTGTTGCGCCCGGGTCTTGAGATCTTCGAGAAATTCGGCGGCATCCATGGCTTCATGAACTGGCCGCGAGCGGTGCTGACCGATTCGGGCGGCTACCAAATTTTCTCTCTGCCCGGAAGCCGCTCGCTGTGCGAGGACTATGCGGAATTCACCAGCTACACCGACAACGCGCGCATTCGTCTGAGTCCGGAGCGCAGCATCGAGGCGCAGAAAATCATCGGCGCCGACATCATCATGGCGCTCGACCAATGCGTGCCCTCGACCGTGGAGCACGCGGCCGCCCGCAGCGCCATGCAACTGACGCATCGCTGGGCGCAGCGCAGCCTCGTAGCCCGTGGCGATTCGCCCCAGGCGCTGTTTGGCATCGTGCAAGGAGCGAGCTATGCGGACCTGCGCATCGAAAGCGCGCAGACCATCGCTCAAATGCCGTTCGACGGCTACGCCATCGGCGGCCTCGCGGTGGGCGAGAGCAGTGCGCAGCGCGAAGACTGCACCGCCATGGTCAGCGAATTGTTGCCGCAGCAAAGTCCGCGATACCTGATGGGCGTGGGCACGACGCGCGACTTACTCGAAGCCGTGCATCGCGGCGTCGACATGTTCGACTGCATTCTACCGACCTCGCTCGCCAAGCAGGGTGTGGCTTTCACCAGTCTGGGCAGGCGCGACCTGCGCCGCGCCGCATATCGCGACATGGAAGGTCCGATCGACCCCACCTGCCGCTGCTACACCTGCAAGACCCACTCGATCGCCTACCTGTTTCATTTACAGCGTGTGCACGAGACCACGGGATGGCAACTGCTGGGTCTACACAATACTCATTTCTACCTGCAATTGATGCGTACCATGCGCGAGCACATCCTCGCCGGCACGTGGGCGGAGTTCTACCGCGCGCAGCGCGATGTGCTCGACGCACGCGACAGCTATGGCAAAGCGCCGCGGCATCTGACCAAGGCGGTGCTGCGCGAACGCAAACGCAAGCGCGGGCGCTACGAGGTGGTCGTCAAAGAAGACGTGGGGTACATTCGCGACACCGTGTCCGGCGAAGTCATGCACCCCGGCAGCGATCCTGCGCACGAGGCGCAATCCCTATACGTGGAGCAGTCGCGCTTGCTGGAGCGGCTCAGCTTGGGAGCAGGTTGCGCGCATGAAAGTCGTTCCGCACAACCCTTGGTGGTTTGGGACGTCGGGCTGGGCGCGGCCGCCAATTCCATGGCAGCCATCCTTGCCGTCGAGAAACTAGGACCTTCCGTTTCGCGGCCGCTCAAGCTGGTGAGCTTCGAGAACGACTTGGATTCATTGAAGCTCGCGCTGGATCATCCGGCATGGTTCAAGCATCTGCGCCACGCCGCGCCGCGAGCGCTGCTGCGCGACAACCGTTGGAACAGCCCCACTTCCGCGATTGAATGGCTGCTGCTCAGCGGCGATTTCGCAGTGCGCAAGTTCGAGGCGCCGGCGCCCGACATCGTTTTCTTCGACCCGTTCTCATTCAAGACGGACAGTGCGCTGTGGACCCTGAATGCATTTCGCGAACTGGCGCAGGCCTGTAAAGATAAACCCGCTGAGCTCTAT
>Ga0265770_1000052_pt1 | contig 12229 bp, 12 predicted proteins | sample NZEome_2_FD_200838 | JGI IMG/M metagenome (GOLD analysis project Ga0265770, IMG submission 200838) | Metatranscriptome of rhizosphere microbial communities from Maridalen valley, Oslo, Norway - NZE1 (Metagenome Metatranscriptome) | ecosystem: Host-associated > Plants > Roots > Rhizosphere > Soil... | reverse complement strand
GTAATCGAAAAAGCATGCGCCAGTGCTCGGGCCGATTGGCGTCGCAGCGGCGGGCGGGGCCCCTACAGGAGCTTGAAGTACGGACGCGATAGGCTGCTGAACGAAGTGAACGGGAATGGCGGGTGGTGCGTTTTGGACAGAACTGCGCGGAAGTTCGGCGAGGGAGAAGCGGCCTTGATCGCCGTAGCCTGCGCCGAATGGCGTGGCGACATGGTCGGCGGTCATTTTCTGGAATTTGGCGAGATGTTCTTTGGCTGCTTCGGCGTTGCCACTGCGCTGGTAAGCGCGGGCCAGGCCGAATTCGGCGGAGGCATGAAACGGGAAAATGGCGAGGGCTTTTTGGAAGGCGGCGATGGCTTGATCGTAGTGTTGAAGCTGCGAGTTTAGATAGCCGACGAAATACCAGGGGTCGGCTTCGTCGGCAATTTCCGTGACGTGCGTGAAGGCGGCGACGCCTTTCTCCGCGTCGCCGAGATCTTTGTAGACGAGGCCGAGGTTGTACCAGGCGTAGGGATCTTGCGGAAGCTTTTCGGCAGCGGCCGCGAGGGCGGTGCGCGCAGGCTCAAGTTTTTGCTGAGCGAGGAGAGAGATGCCGAGATTAGCGCGGGCGACTTCGAATTGCGGATCGGCGGCAAGCGATTGTTCGAAGAGCTTTTGCGCGTCGGCGGGGCGCTGTTGATTCATGTAGGCGACGCCGAGAGTGTTGAGGCGATAGGCTTCGGCGGGGTCGATGTGAGGAGCGGCTTTTTGCGGGGCAGAAGCGGACGAAGATTGCGGTGCGCGCGAGTGCAGAAAGGCAGCAGCAGCGAAGAACGAAGAAAGACAAACTGCGAGCATGACAGCCGAACGCCGAAGGGCAGATTGCATCAGGGTATTTGTCCTGTCCGCGAAGTGCGACTAACGCTGGAAAGTTGCGGCGCGGAGTAGTAAAGATTCTGTGTGTAGCGGGGGATAGCGTCAACCGTTTTTCTAGAGAGCTCCTGAGGATGCGCTAGACGAAGTGGCCGGTCGCGGTTCCCCTATTCATCGCGTCACCTGCCATTGCGGACGACTGGCGACTTTAGCACAACTTTCTGGTAGGAAAGTGTGCTTGGCCAGTCGTAGAATCAGCATGAGAGTCGAGGACATGGTGCGACAATGAGCATTCTGATACATCCAGAGCTCGAAACGCGAATTCGCGCTCGAGCTGAAGCTGAGGGGCTCAGCATCGAGGCCTACCTAGAACGACTCGTTCAGGCTGACCAGCAGGGAATGGAAGAGTTAGAAGCACTGGCTCTTGAGGGGCTGGACTCTGGTGTTCCGATCGAGGCGGGACCCTCATACTGGCAAGAAAAACATCGTCGACTCGATGAACGTCTGAAGAAGACCGAGATGCGGTGAGCGCAGCGTACGTGGTCCGCCCGAAGGCGGACCATGATCTGGACGAACAAGCTTATTATTTTGCGACGAAAGCAGGCCCGGAACTCGGCCACCGCTTTCTCCTCGCCGCCCACGAAACATTTGGTCTGCTCGCTACGCAACCGCAAATGGGGTGGCAGGCGAAGCTCAAAAATCCTATTCTTGCGTCCTTGCGAGTTTTTCGCATGCCGGGCTTTGAAAAAATGTTAGTGCTCTATCATCCCAGCCCTCATGGAATTGAAATTCTTCGTGTGATTCACGGCTCCAGGAATATTGCGGCACTGTTACGCCGTGAAGGAATTGGATAAGCGGCGGATCCGCTCGCAAGGCCGCACAAATGTCAAAGACAGCACCCTGAAAATCACAGGGATGCAGCACCCGGCGCTCTCGATCCCATACCGGTTGCGTTTACAATCGGTTTAGAAACCGTGTCGACTCTTAGTCGCGGGTTTAAGAAGGGAAAGTGGAGTATGAAAAACGACGAACCGGTTCTTTCAAGTCATCGCGTGGTATCGGATGAAGAGTGGCTCGAAGCGCGACGTGCGTTGCTGCGCGAAGAAAAGGAAGCCACGAAACGCCACGACGAGCTTACGAAACGGCAGAGAGAGCTTCCATGGAGGAAGGTTGAGAAGAGTTACATTTTTACGACCACGGCAGGAGACGTGTCGCTCAGCGAGCTGTTTGAGGGCCGGACTCAACTTTTCATCAAGCATTTCATGATGGGTCCTGACCAGGACTGGCAGTGTCCGGGCTGTACTTTGGAAGTGGCCCACGTCGATGGCCTTCTCGATTACTTTGAGCATCACGATATGAGCTATGTGGCCGTAGGCCGTGCGCCTATTGCTCAGATCGAAGCTGTACGCCGCAAGATGGATTGGAAATTCAAATGGGTGTCGTCGTTTAACTCCGATTTTAATTACGACTTCCACGTCTCCATCCGACCTGAGGAGCTGGCGAACCATCGCGCTACTTACAATTTTCGTGAATTTGATCCTAAGGGGAGCCAAGATCTTTCCGGCAATAGCATCTTTTACAAAGATGAGATCGGTCAGGTCTTCCACACGTATTCAACTTTCGGGCGAGGTGGAGAGCAATTTCTCGGGATCTACGGCTTTTTCGATCTCCTCCCCAAGGGCCGCGAAGAAAATGGTCCAACTCACGCGTTACCGGATTGGTCCTCGTTTAAGACGAAACACATTCACAACTGCAAGGGCTAGAGTGGCTTTTGCCGGCAATCCGGAGTCTCTTGGCGCAGGCGGCAAAGGCGCCTTCGCCGTCGACATGACAAAAGCAAAGCAGGTTCCTCGCTGCGCTCGGAATGACAATTCGTGGCGTGCGGCGCTGGATCGAAAGGGGCACTGCCCATTGAGCCAAGAAATGCCGGTTATTTTCTATTCCTTGACAGTAGCGCTGTGCGTACCTAGGCTAAGGAATTATGGAAGTGCATCTGCCACCAGAGTTGCAGGCAAAAGTGGAACGCGCGGCTGCCGAGAACAAAAGCGGCGCGGAGGAATATGTCAAGCAGCTTGTGGAGCACTACCTCGAGCATGACGCATGGTTTCGGCAGCAGGTGAAGAAGGGCTTGGACCAGCTCGACGGGGGCGAATCTCTGAGCCACGAAGAAGTGGGAGCCCGGATCGATCAAATGTTTCGCTCGTAGATGCAAGTTCGATGGTCACCCGCCGCCGCTGAAGACTTTTTCCGCATTATTGAATACATCCGCCAGGAAAATCCACCTGCAGCCCAACGCATTGCCAGGACAATCTACGAAAGTGCTGGCTCACTGAAGTCTTTTCCGTACAAGGGCAGAACTGGCCGAGTGGAAGGCACTCGCGAACTTCCCCTGCCGCCGCTTCCTTTCGTGGTGGTTTACCGGCTCGTCAAAGATATCGTGGAAATCGTGAACGTAATCCACGGTGCGCAGAAATGGCCGCCTGAGGGTTGAAGGCGACTACATCTCATTACGCTGAGAATACGAGTGAGAGCTTCCCAAAGGCGGCACGGCAATCTTCTCGCTTTACGGCGCGGCTGAAGCCGTGCCCTGCCCAAGCCCCCACCTCCTGAAGAGTGCAGATCGAGATCCGTACGCTGAGAAGCACAGAGATGGGCACTGGGCTTCGTTCCAACGTCGATGTGTGTAAAATCGCTCTGAGTTAATTGGCAACCTATAGTTTGTTTGGAGACTTCGAACCCCTAAGAGGACTGTGATGAGGAATTTGAGACTACCGTTATTCGTTGCATTATTTTTGATTGCTGGGAGCTCGGGATTTGCGCAGCAGCCTCGTAAGGTGATCATCAATCAGGATTGCTCGGGGCCGGGCGGCAGCAATATGCAGACGTTGCTGACCTTGATTCAATCTCCCAAGGTGGAAGTCTTGGGGATAACTGTGGTCAGCGGAAACCAATGGCGCGACGAGGAGGTCGCACATACGCTGCGCCTGCTGGAGTTGATTGGGAGGACCGATATCCCGGTGGTGCCGGGAGCTGTGTTTCCGCTTGTGCATCGGCGTAAGGAAGCGCTTTTATGGCAGGCACGATACGGAAAAGTTGAGTTCGCCGGAGCTTGGGACGATCGCTGGTGGCACGAACATGACGTGATTCCGGCGCTGAAGGAAGGGCAGCCCACGACAAAGCCAGCCGATGAGGACGCCGCGCACTTCCTGATCCGCATGGTTCACAAATATCCGCATGAAGTGACGATTTACGAAGGTGGCCCGATGACGAATCTGGCGCTTGCCAACGCCATCGATCCGCACTTTGCGGAATTGGCCGAAGGTCTGGTGTTTATGGGCGGAAGCCTGAGTCCGCAGACGGACGATCCGGAGTTTATCAGCAGCCCGCGGCACGAATTTAATTTCTGGTTCGATCCTGAAGCGGCGAAGAGCGTGTTAGAGGCGCCGTGGAAGAAGATCGTGTGCACGCCGGTGGACATCTCCGTCAAAACCAGAATCACGGACGCCATGGTTGCCGAAATCAAGAAGAGCAACAGCGGCGCGGCGCAGTACGTCGTGAAGTATTTTATGGCGGACCAGGGCGGTTCGTATATGTGGGATGAACTGGCGGCTGCGGCGTGGATTGACCCGACGCTGATCACGAAAAAGGAAATGCGCTATATGAGCGTGGATATTGACCACGGTGCGGGTTATGGAAACACGCTCACGTGGGTAGAGAAAGACAACCCGAAGCTAGGTGCGCGGCCGGTGGAAATCCAGATGGATTTGGATCTGGCACGATTTGACAAGATGTTTGTGGAATTGATGAAGGCGCCTACGCCACAGCCTCATTGAGAGCGCACTGTGGCTGTTCCGGCTGTCCCCGTTTGCGATTTTCCGGCTCGATAACCGCCATTTCGATACGAAATCACGTTTAGGGAACCTTTTGAGAATGCAGGTCGTACCTCATGGGGAGAAGGGAGATCCATGTCTCGACGAATTTTTGTGGGTGCAGCGCTAACGATTGTGATGATGATTTTGGCGGCCGCGGAACGTGCGCAAGCTACGTATTCGATCGTGGCTTGCGATGCGAAGACGCGGGAGTGCGGCGTTGCGGTCGAGACGAACAATTTGGCGGTTGGCGCGAGCGTGCCTTATGCGCAGGCGGGCGTTGGTGCGGTGGCTTCGCAATTCGAAACGAATCCGCATTATGGGCCGCGTGGGTTGGTGCTACTGGCGCAAGGCTTTGGTCCGGCGGAGGTGATGAAGAAGATTTTGGCGGAGGATGGAAGCTTCGACGGTGAGGGGATTGAGTCGCGGCAGGTTGGGATCGTGAGCGTCGACGGGCGCGGCGCCAACTACACCGGCGAGGAAACTGCGCACGCGGATTGGGCCGGAGCGCGGTCGGGCGTGGGCTATAGCATTCAGGGAAACGGATTGGTGGGACCGACTGTGGTTGAAGCAATGGAGCGGGCGTTTTTGAAGACGGAGGGAGCTTTAGCGGAGAGGCTGATGGCGGCGCTGGTGGCGGGGGACGCGGCGGGTGGGCAGAAGACTGGACGTGAATCGGCTGCACTGCTCGTGAAAACGATGGACGGTTTTCCGATGGATATCGATTTGCGCGTCGACGATTCGAACGATCCGGTCGGAGGATTGAGGAAATTGTTTGATATGCAAAGCGCGCGACAGCAAGTGATTCAGGCGAGCTTGGCGGCGCGAGCGGGACGTTTGGACCAAGCTAGAGCGTTGCTGATCGGAGCCGTTGCGCGAGGACACGATTGGACTCGAGTGTGGATTCGTGGAGCGCGGGTTGCGGAAAATATTGAGGAGCCGCGCTTAGCCCTGAAATATATCGGTGCGGCGTTTACGCAAAATCCGGCTTGGGCGGACGCGGAGATTGGAGAAGGGAACTACGCGGAGATTGGGGCGAGTGCTGAGTTCCATCGTTGGGTGAGTGCCGAGGAGGAGAAAAATGCCGTTGCGGCGTTCGAACAGGTGCGAGGATCGAAGGATACGACGCTGGAGAGGCGGGTTTCGGTAGGCAGAATCTTGTTGGAGGCTGGGCGCGCGGATGAGGCGATCTTGATTTTGAATGAAAGAACGCAGGGGGATGAGGAGTCTATTGAGTTGAGGCTGCTAAGGGCGACGGCGTATGCGGCGGTGAAGGATTACGTCAACGCAATGGCGCAGTGCGATGCGGCGTTGAAGAGCGAGCCGAAAAATTTGCGCGTGCGGATGAGGTTAGAGAAATTGCAGCGGGAGCGGGAGGCGGGGCGATGACGGCATGGTTGCAGGAAATGAGGCAGACGTTGCGGCGGCTTGCGAAGGCCCCGGGGTTTGTGCTGGCCGTGGTTGTGTCGATTGGGCTGGGGATTGCGGCGAACGCGACGATTTTTTCGATGGTTAGCCGGTTTGTGCTGAGTCCGGCGCCGGTGGGCGATCCGAGTACGTTGGTGTCGCTGCACACAACGACGCGAGGAGAATGCTGCAATCATTTTTCGTGGCCGCTTTTTAGCGATTTGCGCGATGAGGCTAACTCGTTTTCTGGCGTCGCGGGCTATCAGGACCTGTTGCCGGCGTCGATTGGAGGCAATGGCGAGCCGGAGCGCGTATGGGGACAGGCGACGACAGCGAATTATTTTGATGTGGCGCAATTGGGGATGACGCTAGGAAGAGGGTTTGCCAGCGATGAGGAAAAGCTGCCTGTGATTGTCCTCGGGCATCGCTTGTGGCAGAGGCGGTTTGGTGCGGATCCGGCGATTGCCGGGAAGACGATTATGCTGTCGGGCCATTCCTATACGGTTGTCGGTGTTGCGCCGCCGGTGTTCCGCGGGGTCGATCTGCCGCTTGATCCGGAGTTTTGGGTGCCGCTTGGGAATCTTGATCAGTTGCTGCCGAAGACTAGCAACTACGATTCACGCAATTATCATTGGCTGGCGGTGATGGGCAGGTTGAAGCCCGGCGTTACGCGCGCGCAGGCTGCGGCTGAACTCGGTGTGCTTGCGCAGCGTTTCGCGGTGGCTCACGCGGAATCGGAGAAGGATGGGGGCTTTCGTTTTGAGACGGCGGGAACACTTTCGCCGCACGATAAATCCGCGGTGATGATATTTCTCGGCGCGCTGACGGTCGTGGTGCTGCTGGTTTTGTGCATCGCTTGCGCGAACGTCGCGAATCTTTTGCTGGCGCAGGCTTCGGGGCGGCAGCGCGAGATGGCTGTGCGGCTGGCGGTGGGAGCGACGCGCGGGCAGTTGATGAGACAGATGCTGACGGAAAGCGTGGTGCTGGCGATGGGCGGTGGGCTGCTTGGCGTCGTGCTTTCGTTGTGGGCAACGCGGGCGCTATCGACATTTCAGACGCCTGCGCCTGTGCCACTGGATCTCAGCGTGAGCATTGACTGGAGAGTCTTGCTGTACACGTTTGGCGTGAGCGTTGGCAGCGGGTTGTTGTTTGGGCTGGCACCCGCGTGGGCTGCGTCGCGAACTATTTTGACGAGCGCGCTGAAAGGCGAGGATATTCTTGCGAGGCCGGGGCGGCGTTGGACGCTGCGCAATGTGCTGGTTGTCGCGCAGATCGCGATGTCGCTGGTTTTGTTGTGCGCTACCGGACTTTTCTTGCGGAGCATGCAGAGCGCGGCTGGAATTGATATTGGATTTCGTTCGCGTGGAATCTTGATGATGTCCGTCGATCCACGGGAGCACGGGTATACGGCAGAGCGGACCGTGCAACTGTTGGGTCAATTGCGCGAGCGCGTTGCGGCGCTGCCGGGAGTTAGTTCGGCGGCAGGGACGGATGTCGCGCCGCTCTCGATGGGAAATCGGAGCGACGGATTTGGCGTTGAAGGACGGCCAGAGACTCTGGATTTGAATTCGAGCGTGGACCTTTATATGGCGACGGCTGGGTATTTCGACACGATGGGGATTCCGTTGATTGCGGGACGCGATTTTGCGAACGAGGGTGTTGTGGAGCCAAAAGTGGCGGTGGTGAATGAAGCGTTTGTTGCGCAGTTGTTCAAGAAGGAAAGCCCCTTGGGGCAGCGCGTTTCGGGTGGCGGCATGACGTATCAGATTATCGGCGTGGTGAAGAATACGAAGTCGCGGACGCTTGGCGAGGAAACTCGGCCGGTGCTTTATCGCTCGCTTTCGCAAAATGTCGCCAGCGATCCTTCGTTTCTTGGTTACACGATCGTGGTGCGATCGGCGGGAGATGCTGCAGGGTTGGCGAATGCGGTACGCAGTGAGATTCGCGCACTCGATCCGACGCTGGCCATTTTCAATGCGGTAACGATGGAAGAGCATTTACGCGGCGCGCTGTTTTTGCCGCGACTCGCTGGGACGCTGTTCGGGGTTTTCGGAGTCGTAGGATTGCTGCTCGCGGCGGTCGGATTATATGGCGTAATGAGTTATTCGGTGAGCCGTCGAACGCGAGAGATTGGCATTCGCATGGCGCTGGGAGCTCAGGCGGGAGGCGTGCAAGGTCTGATTGTTTGGCAGGGCATGGCGCTTACCTTGATTGCGCTGGTGCTTGGTTTGGGCGCGGCTTTTGCGGTGACGAAGGTTTTCACGAGCATTCTTTATGGAATTCGTCCGCACGATTTGTTGACGTTCACGGTTGTGCCGGTGTTCCTTGCCGGTGTTGCGCTACTGGCATGTTGGATTCCTTCGCGGCGGGCGGCGCATGTCGATCCGCTGACAGCGCTGCGATACGAATAAAGTCTCCATGATTTGCGGATCGCTTTTTGGATAAATTCCTCAACCTGTAGATGACTCTGGCCCCGAACTGTGCGCCGCTGATGATTCCTCGATTTGTCTAGCGGATTTCAATAACTTGGTCGCCAAATTTCAGGCATGACTCGACCCTTGGCCACGAGCGCTCGAACGCCGCAAGAAGCGCAGTTGTTCGGCAGTTGCCAAGGCGGACCCAGATGAACTTGATTTTTGCGTCGCGCTTTTTTGCGAGGTAGAAGAAATCTTCGTCTTTGCTGATGATTACGCGTTCGTGCGCTTCGGCGTGACGGCAAATGTCACTATCGCGCGCGTCGCCCAAACCAGCTTCCAAAACGTGCTCGCAATCAAATCCTCGGCTTCGCAGATATTGGGCGAGCGCGACCGGTAGCTGGTTATCAACGATGAATTTCACGACGTCGGAAGCACGACGTGGTCGGTCTGATGAGCTGCGTAGTCCAGGGCCGCGAGGATGTCCTCACGCTCAAGAAATGGATAGTCCGCCAGGATTTCTTCGAAGGAGGCGCCTGCCCCGAGCAGTTCAAGCACGTCGGTAACACGAATACGATGTCCGCGGATGCAAGGACGGCCGCCACACTTATCGGCTTCGACTGTGATTCGATTGAGGCGTTCGAGATTCATTGAATTTCTCGTTGTTTTGACGATACGCAATCTTTTGTTCAAAGGCAAGCTATAGGCCAATTTGCGGGCTACTTGACCATAAACGGGCGGGCACATACGCTCGAATGCCTGACTATGAACAAAATAATTTTGGGGACGATTGCGGAAATTGCTGCGGGAATTCGAGGGAAGAAATTTTCGCCGGTTGAGGTTGTGGAGGCGCACCTGGAGCGAGTGGCGGAGGTGCAGCCGAAACTGAATGCGTTTGTGCATCTTGATGCGGAGGGGGCGCGGAGGCAAGCGCGCGTTGCAGAAGCAACGCTGAAGCGCGGAGACCCGTTGGGGACGCTGCATGGCGTTCCTTTGACGATTAAGAGCTGTATCGATGTGGCGGGCTGGCCGACACCGTCGGGGTCTTTCCTGCGGAAGGATTATGTGGCGCAGGTGGATGCGCCGCTGGTCGCGCGGTTGCTGGCGGCGGGCGCGATTATTTTGGGAAATACGAATACGCCGGAGTTTTTGATGGCGTATGAGACAGACAATTCTTTGAGTGGCAAGACTAGCAATCCGTGGAATTTGGAGCGGTCGTCGGGTGGATCGAGCGGGGGAGAGGCCGCGGCGATCGCGTCGGGCTGCTCAGCAGGCGGAGTGGGGAGCGATGGGGGCGGATCGGTGCGCGTGCCGGCGCATTTTTGTGGGATTTGTGGGTTGAAGCCGACGCCGGGGCGGATTCCCGCGACCGGGCATTATCCTGAAGGTGGAGGGGCGTTTGGTTGGATCGGCGTGGTTGGTCCGATGGCGCGTACGGCTGCGGACGTGCGGACTTTGTTTGAAGTGATGGCGGGGCCGGATGCAGGGGATGCGCTCTCCGCGCCAGTACCGGTGCACAAGATCGAGGAGAAGGAAATACGCGGATTGAAAATCGGGATTTTGGAGAGCGGGGCGCTGGGCAGGGTCACGCCAGAAACGTCAACGGCCGTGGAGCGAGCTGAGAAGATTTTGAGTGAGCAGGGGTTTGCTGTTGAGAAGAAAAGTTTGATCGGGCTCGATCGGGCGATTGAGGTGTGGTGGTATTTCTTTGGACCGGTTATTGCGGACAGCATCCGGAAGGGCGCAGTGGGGCATGAGGGGGAGTTGAGTCCGATGCTGCGCGAGTATGTGGAACTGGCAACTGCGGAGACAACGTTGACTTGCGATGGGTTTCTGAGCGCTTGCGCAGAACGCGACAAGTTGCGCGCGGACATTGTTCGGCAGATGGAAGATGTGAGAATACTTTTGTCGCCGGTGTCGGCCGGGCCAGCGTTCCGGCATGGAGAGGGGAATTGGCGAGTAGGCGAGAAGGAAAACTATCGGGACACGATGAGGCATTCGCAGTGGTTGAACTTGGTGGGATTTCCGGGGTTGGCCGTGCCGCTGGGAAAGTCGCGCGAAGGGTTGCCGATTGGAGTGCAGGTGATCGGACGGCCTTACGAGGAAGAGTTGATTTTGGCGGTGGGGGAGGCGATTGAGCGGGGGCGTGGTTCTTGGCAAGCGCCGAACATTTAGCGTGGGGGCAAACCAGAAGAGGCAAGACGGCAAGAATAAACGGCGAGGCAAGACGGGAGGGGCAAGCCCCCCCTACAGATTTGGGTTGGTGGGAGGCGGTTGTTTTAGTTCGGGATTGGGGATGGGGGCGTCGCCGTATTTTTCGCGTTGTTTGGTGAGGCTGGAATCGACGAGTTTTTTTGAAGTGGCCAGTTCGGCTTGGGCTTCTTCGCGGCGGCCTAGGCGGAGAAGTACTTGGCCGCGCATGAAATGGACATTCTGATTGTCGGGGACGAGTTTTTCAGCGGCGTCGAGCGCGATGAGGGCTTCGCGATTTTTTCCCTGGCGTTGATAGAGACGGGCCAGGCCGAGGAGCGAAGCGGGCTGGCGGGGATTGTAGCGAAGGGCTTCGCGGAAAAGATGCTCGGCTTCGGCGTCCTTCTGCTGTTGTGAGTAGAGCAGGCCGAGTTGTTCGTAATTGTCGGGAAGATCGGGCTCGATGGCGATGTCTTTGCGGAATTCGGCTTCGGCGCGGTCATGGTCTTCTTTCTTCATGTAGGCGAGTCCGAGACTAAAGTGGACGTAGGGTAAGTTGGAATTCGCGGAGGCGGCGATTTCCAGCTCGGAGATGGCTTTGTCCAATTCTTCGCGGTTGAGATAGGCCTTGCCAAGAATCAGGTGGAACTCGGGAGTTTGGCCGCCGACTTCAACGAGGCGGCTGAGGGCCTTTTCGTCGAGGTCGTTTTGATTGGCGTTGTGGGCAGCGATGTCGAGGACGTAGAGATAGGTGAAATCGTTGGACATTCGCGGCCAGAGGGGCTCGAGTACGGCGACGGCGTCGGCGTAGTGTTCCGTGAAGACGTAGCAGAGACCGAGGAGGTAACGGGCTTGTTGAGAGTCCGGCTGATCGCTGACGACAGAGGCGAGCGGGGCAACGGCTCCGGCGTAGTCGCCGCGGCGATATTTCACGAGGCCGATGTTAAGGCGAATGCCGGACATTTTGGGTTCGAGTTTTTCGGCTTTTTGAAGAAGGGTGAGCGCGTGGTCCCATTCCTTGCGGCGCATGGCGATAACGCCAAGATTGGCGTAAGCCGCGCCGGATTGTGGATCAACGGAGAGCACGCGACGAAAAGCGACTTCGGCAAGGGTTAAGTCGCCGGATTTCAGTGCCGTTTGCCCTTCCGCAAAAGAAGCCTGAGGATCGACCGCGGAGACGTGGCTCGATCCTGCGGGGCTAGTTTGCTGGGACTGCGGAAGCGGGGAGCAATCTAAAGTCGGCGTCAGGAGACAGACGCATAAAGCGATGCCTAAAAAGCCAAAGAGAAAATAGGCGAGCCGCGCACGGAGGCTAGAAGACATCGTTCGGTAGTGTCCAGCAGGGGAAGAAGGAATTCAAGCGGTGAACAGCGGACGTGAACGTAAACGGTCAGGCACAGAAATGGATGGCGCGCGCGATTGGGGCTTACGGCCCGATTTTCAGCTTGACACGGACGCGGATATGCCTTATTAATCCGATTTAATAGGTGCGATTGG
>Ga0265770_1000051_pt1 | contig 12358 bp, 9 predicted proteins | sample NZEome_2_FD_200838 | JGI IMG/M metagenome (GOLD analysis project Ga0265770, IMG submission 200838) | Metatranscriptome of rhizosphere microbial communities from Maridalen valley, Oslo, Norway - NZE1 (Metagenome Metatranscriptome) | ecosystem: Host-associated > Plants > Roots > Rhizosphere > Soil ... | reverse complement strand
CTTGCGCCGAGGCCTTTTTGGTTTTACCCAACGGCCCGCCCGTGTCAACGATCACGGAACTGTGGGTCTTCATCCAGTCGCCCCACGCCTTCATGCCCTGCGCCTCGATCTTTTTGCGCTTGCCTTCTTCCATCGCCATGAACTCCGCGAATTTCGGCGAGCCGGGTGCACCCAGAAAGATTGCGAGAAAATTTTTCATCGATTGCTCCAGTTCTAATTTAACTAAGTCTAAGATTCAGCGGCTGGGATTGCGACGTCCCTGGGTCTTTGCGATCAGCCCGCCGCCGACGATGCCATGACGCCTTCAACCGCGGGCCAGGGATGCGCCCACGCGGGAATTCGCTTCAGACCCTCGAGCCAGCGCACGATATTCGGATGCGATTCGAACGGCATCTCCGATTCTCGCCAGTAGTTGGCCATCGAGCCCAACTGGAAGTCGGCAATGGTCAGCCGTCCGCAGGCCGCGTAAGTGCGCCCACTCAAGTGTGCGTCCAGTACGCCGGCAAACTTCAGCAAGTTGGGCACGCTGGACTTCAGCAACTCGTGATCCGGCGGTCCTAGGTCGAATGTGGATTTGACCACATGCTCAAAATAGAACGGCCCCACGGCGGGAGACCAGTGACAGTCATTCCATGACAACCAGCGCAGCACTTCGACCTGCTCGGCGGCATTGCGCGTCGGCCACATGTCCGATCCTGCCTTGATGCAGAGATACGCCATGATGGCGGAGGATTCCCACAGCACTTGATCGCCGTCGACGAGCACCGGCGCTTTCTTATTGGGATTCATCGCGGCAAAATCCGGCGCCTTCAATCCGCCAGCCATCAAGTCGACCTCGACAAACTCCGCCTCAATGCCGAGATATTTGGCGAGCGCCAGGACCCGTCGAGGGGCCTGTGCCTTGATCCAGTATATTTTCATGATCCTTCTCCGCTTCGCCGTTGCCGTATTTCAGGGATGAGCCGCGCAGCCGCAAGCCGCGGCGTGATAGCGGCCCATACCGGAAACCGTGCCGCCTCGCCCGTACATATTGTGGGGCTGTACCCAGTCCGGCAGCGCATGATACGGCCCGTTTTCGGCGCGGCCCTTGGGTGTGACGTCGAGAAAGGCATAGACACCCAAGAACTGCTCCCCGCCGCGACCGTACGTCGAATAAGTGTGATAGATCTCGCCACCCTCGTCTTTGACGAAGACGCTGTCGCCCGAAAAATCGACGATGCCGGGATTTACCTCGACCTCGCGGAAGTTGTAAAGCCCTCGGCCGAGCGCAATTTCCTCATCGGTGAACGACACATTGAAGTCAAAATTGAAATCATTGCGATACGACGATACCCAGGCGAAGTCCCAGCTCATTTTGCACTTCAACAGTTCGATTTCCTCAATCGGGGCCCGCGCCACCACCGCATAGGTGACATCGTGGTGCTCAAGATGCACACGGATCCCGGCCAGATGATCGACCTCCAATGAGCACCCCACGCACTGTTGCGACTGGCCGGGCGCCATCATGAAATGCTTGATGAACAGCTGGCTGCGTCCGGCGAAAAGCTCTGACAGCGTTACCGGGCCGGCCGGGCCGTCGAACACATAGTTTTTCTCGATGCGCACCCACGGCAGCGCGCGGCGCTCGGCGGCCAGAGCGTCCTTCATGGCCGTCAGTGCCTTTTCTTTTTCCAGGAGCGCGACTCGCGCCGCATACCATTGCTCTCGCGATGCGATGCGGAGCGGGGCGTTCGATTCATCAGTGTTCATCTTAAGCCCCTCTTGCCGGATTCTATAAATCGGAGGAACCACTCCTTGAGGGCGTCCCAGCGTGCAATGAACAACCGGGTCGCATCGAAGCCCAGCGTCCCGATCGCCGCCGCCGTGGTGGTCGCGGCCGCCGCAGTCAGGGCAGCCGAAGTTGCGCATAGTGGGCACATCAGAAGGTCTCCTTGCTCTCTTAGTAAAGACGAGCGGAGAGTGCCTATTTCGACAACGGGCATGGAATTTTACGCACTAACCGCCTGTGATCAGACGAATACTGCCTCCAAAGCGCAGGTAGGCCCAAAACCAATTGGTCAGGGTCGAAACGCGATTTCTGACTCCCAACATGAACCCCACATGCACGATTCCCCAGAGCCACCAGGCAGGCGCTCCGGAAAGCTTCAACAATCCAAAATCGGCGACTGCCGCTTTGCGGCCGATGGTCGCCAGGCTCCCGTAGTGTCGATAGCGAAACGCCGGCAGGGGGTTTTTGGCTTCGATGAGCGCGCGAATTTGTTTCGCCGCGTACGCGCCACCCTGCTTTGCGGCAGGCGCCAGGCCGGGCACGAGCTCCCCGTTCCAGCCTTTGCTCGCGACGGTGTCGCCAATTGCGAATACATTCGCGAGCCCCGGAACTCGGAGATTGCCGTCGACGATGAGACGCCCCGCCTTGTCGGCCGGTGCGTTCAACCACATTGCCGCGGGCGAGGCTGAGACGCCGGCCGCCCACAGCACCGTTCTCGCCTCGACGCGCTTGCCGTCGATGGCAACGCCGGCTGCATCGATCTGATCGACTCGACCTCCGAGGTGAACTTCAACCCCGAGGCCCTCCAAGGAGCGCTGTGCGATCTGTGCGAGACGCTCAGGAAAACTCGGCAGCAGGCGGGACGCCGATTGAACCAATATCACCCGCGCCTTGGCAGGATCGAAAGCGCGAAAGTCGTTCTCCAATCCGAAACGCGCCAATTCCGCGATCGCACCGGCGAGTTCGACCCCGGTTGGGCCACCCCCGACGATCAAGAAGGTCAGTAAAGCTTCGCGGTCCTGCTCCGTCGAGGCTGCCTCGGCTCGCTCGAACGCGGTGAGTATTCGGCGCCGAATTTCCAGTGCATCTTCGACCCGCTTGAGTCCCGGCGCGAAGGGTGCCCAGCTTTCCTTCCCGAAATAACTATGGGTCGCGCCCGTCGCCAATACGAGGTAGTCGTATGGGATCTCACCGCTTTGCACCAACACCATCTGACGACGCGTGTCGACTCCAGTGACCGTGCCCAGCAAAAGACGCGTGGAGGGGGCGTTTCGAAAAATCTGCCGAGCCGGCGTTGCAATGTCGCCCGGCGATAGTGCAGCGGTGGCTACCTGATAGAGCAGCGGCTGGAAGAGATGGTAATTCGTGCGGTCGATCAGGGTGACTGAGGCGGCCGTTTCTCGCAGCGCTTGCGCACAGCGTAAGCCGCCAAATCCCGCGCCGACAATGACGACCCGCGGCAGCCCTTGAGGCAAACCTGAGCGCGATGCCTTTATGCGAAGGCGCTCGTGCAGACCCATAAGCGCTCGGTCGATCGACAGAAAGCCTCCACCAAGAATGGCGAGAATCGAAAGAAACATCAGCAGGTAAATCGAATCGGTGGCACGGGGGTCGACCACCGCGAAGGCACACAGGCTGACCAGCAAAACCGTGGCGACGTATCGCGTCCCGGCGCCCATCAGGAGCATGACGCCGCCCACCCACGCCGCCACCGGCGGGACTCGTAGCGCCACATCCAGCGGCAACCAGCGCGCGGCATTCTCAACATTCAGCCGGTGAGAAGCGGCAAATACCGCCGTGAGAAGCGCCAGCCCCAACCAGCCTCGCAAGAGAGAAATATAGAGCGGCGTACCTTGCGATCTAAGCCACGTAGATGCCCTGATAATCGCCGGGATCAACGGCACCGCACTATCGCTCAAGCCCCTGCGCAGCAGATTATCGAATGAAATCGCCCCCGCTCCGTGGATGACAAACCAACCCGACAACGCCATCCAGAAAAGCTGCGTGTCAAACGGCTCATACCGAAGCTGCGTAATGAAAGACAGTGCCAGCAGCGGCAACGCGGCATAGCGCGTCATGAATCCCATCGCCAGCAGCGCGGCGCAAACCAGGTAAATCCCGGTGCTCATGAATGCCGCGGCAGCGGGCGCGAGAAATGGTATGGGATTCTCTTGGCTCGCGAGCCCCAGTGTGGTCTGCCAGTTCATCAGCTGCAGAAGGCCGAAGCCGAAAAAGAGCTTTGCGATCCACAGGCGGATCGCCAACTCGATGTAAGGCCAGGCGATCCCCTGGAACAGTGCCGACCAGTATTTGGCGATCGCTCGCGATGCCTCAGCCAGTTTCACGATGCGCGAAAATCTGCGCCGCGCCGATGAAGAGGTTTGCATTCAAAGAAGACCGGCGCATGGCGCTGTTTATTCCTCGAACGCGTGCTTTATCCTCTTGAGCGCGTGCTTATCCCTTGAGCGCGTGCTTATCCCTTGAGCGAGTGCTTATTGATGGGCAGCTCGCGTATGCGGATGCCGGTGGCGGCGAAGATTGCATTGGTGACCGCTGGGGCAACCGGCGGCGTTCCTGGTTCACCGCCCCCGCCCAAGGGCGCGTCGCTCTCGATTAGATGTACCTCGATGGCCGGGCAATCAGCCAGGCGCACGACCGGATAGTCCGGGAAATTTTGTTGCTCGACGGCGCCTTTGCTAAGCGTAATCTCGCCGTACAGGGCCGCGCTCAGGCCAAACACTATGGCGCCCTCGATTTGCGCCGTGAAACCGTCCGGATTGACCGCCATGCCGCAATCCACAGCGCAAGTGATTCGGTGCACTTTCAGATCGCCGTCATCCGAGATTTGCACCTCCGCGACATGGACCACGATGGTGCCGAAAGACTCCACCATGGCAATGCCGCGTGCCCGGCGCGGCGCCGCGGGCGCAGGCGGCGCATTCCACCCCGACTTCTCCACGGCCAACTCCAGGACCCGGAGGTGGCGTGGCTTGTGTTTCAGCAGCGCGCGGCGATAGTCGAGCGGATCGCGTTTGGCCTGATGCGCCAATTCATCGATGAACGATTCGATAAAGAATCCGTGCCAGGATGATTCCACGCTGCGCCATGGGCCGACGGGCACCGGCGTCACGACTTTGACGGCGCCATAGGCTTGGTTTGGCACCTCGTAAACAATGTGTGCCTCGGCGTTGGAGCCACCATCGGTGGTGTATTCATTGACCCATACCGCTGGTGTGCCATCCTCGTTCAGCACCGCTTTGAAGCGGCTGCTGACATTCGGGCGGTAATAATCGTGTCTCAGGTCCTGGTCCCGGGTGAAGATGAGTTTTAGCGGAGTACCCGGGAGCCGCATGGCGGCTTGCACCGCATAGGTCAGAAAATTCCACAGACCCGGTAAGCGCCGCCCGAACGCCCCGCCGCTCGGCAAAAGATGAAAAGTCACCTTGTCGAGAGGCAGTCCCGCCGCTTTCGCACAGAATGCGCGCGCGCCCAGTCCATCCTGGCTGCCCGCCCACACTTCGAGCGTGCCACTCGCGCTGTACAGCGCCGTCGCGTTCACCGGCTCCATCGCCGCGTGAGCGAGATAAGGCACTTGGTACAGGCGCTCGAGCGGCGCTTGATTTTGCAGTGCCTTGGCGCCCGCGCCGACGCTGTGCTCGTGTTTGATCGGTCCTTGATTCAACGCAGTAAGATGGCGCTCGCGAATGCTGTTTGAAGAAACCGCCGCATTGCCTGCATCGCTGAACACCGTCTGAAGGACGTCCGCCGCTCGCTGCGCGCGCCAGAAGCGGTCCGCGACCACCACAACTGCATCATCCAGCTTGATGACCTTCTTGATGCCCGGGTTGCCGGCGATGCTCTCTTCATTCACCGAAACCAGCTTGCCGCCGAAAATCGGCGAGATCTTGATGGCCGCGTACTGCATTCCCGGCACTTGAACGTCAAGGCCGTACTGAGTCGCACCGTTAACCTTGGCGGGAATGTCGATGCGGGGAACGGCCTTGCCGACCAAGGTGTACTGCGACTTGGGCTTCAATTTTGGATGCGACGATGGGCTGTACTGCGATGCCGCCGCGGCGAGTTCGCCGAATCGAAAGCTCTGACCGGAAGGCGTGTGGATGACTCGGCTGCTAGCTGTATGAAACGCTTTGAGCGGGGCCTTCAATCGGTCCGCCGCCGCGGCAATCAGCATTTCGCGGGCGGCGGCCGCGGCGATCCTCACGCCATAGACGCCGGTGGTGCGCACCGCCGAGGAGCCGCCCGTGACCTGGATATCCATAAATTGCGCCAGCCGGTTGCCTGCCGCGAACACGGATCCTTGCAGAAATGCAGGAATGGAATCGCGGGTCATGCCCGCTTGTCCCAGCGCAAAGCCTTCCACCAGCGCGCCGTTGGCGAACAGAGGTTCCGGAGGTGCGGTTTCTGCGCGTGTCTTGTCCCAGTCCGCGCCGAGTTCCTCCGCTGCCATTTGCAGCAACGCAGTAAAGATGCCGGTGCCCATATCGCAGTGGGGGATGACGACGCTGACGATGTCATCGTCGGCAATTTTTATCCAGTAGGCGAGAAACCGTTCGCCCGACTTGGCGGCGAGCCGGTCGGCGCGCCGCAGCCTGCCGCTCGGCCACAGAGCATATCCGACGATCAATGTCCCCGCTGCCGCCGCTCCGCCGAGCAGGACTTTTCTTCGGGAGATCACTTTCCAGCTCCATTGGGCACCGTAGACGTGCGCGCCGTGGCCGCTGTGGCCGCCGCGGAGGCCAAAGAACTCACCGCCGCGCGCATCCGCGTGTAGGTGCCGCAGCGGCAAATGTTGGTAACGAGCGTTCCGAGTTCATCTTGCGAAGGATTTGGATTGCTGGCCAGCAACGCGCTCACCGCCATGATGAAACCCGACTGGCAGTAGCCGCATTGTGGCACCTGATGTGAAATCCATGCCGCTTGCACGGCGCTTAAAGCCCCCGCACCGATCCCCTCGATCGTGGTGATCTTTGCGTCAACCACTGCGGAAACCGGCAGCACGCAGCTGCGCATCGGCTTGCCGTTCACATGAACGGTGCATGCGCCGCAGGCGCCAACGCCGCATCCGAACTTCGTACCGGTCAGATTGAGCTCGTCACGGATCACCCAAAGCAATGGCGCATCGGCCTCGACGTCGACCTGGCGAGCATGACCGTTGACGTTCAACTGTATTTGCACAATCCCACCTCCCCGCCGCCTGATCGAACCGAACTAGCGCTTCCACCACCAAGCCGCAGCGAACAGCACCACCATCATGATGGAGGCCGCCAACTTGATCAGGGTACCGAAAATCAAGCCGATCCAGGCCGCAATGCCGACATGCGTCGACCGCGGCAAACTGCCGCCGGCGGAGAGTTCGCCCATCAGCGCGCCGAGAAAGGGTCCGAATATCACGCCGGGAATACCCAAAAACAATCCGACGAGCGTGCCGATGAGCGCGCCGGAGACGGCTTGGCCACTTGCACCGACACGCTTGGCGCCCAAGGCGGCCGCGGTCAGATCCAAAACCAACCCGACGGCGGCAATGCTGCCGATGCCGATCAGCCAGCCCGAACTCACATGCTGATAATGATCCACCGCCGCGGCAAGCCAGATGCCGCCGAAAATCAACGGAATGCCGGGCAGCATCGGCACCACGGCGCCCGCCAAGCCCACGAGGATCAAGGCCCCCGCCAGTACATTGAGCGCGAGGTCCGTAACTTAGCGCCTTTAGTCGCCGCCGCCGGCGACGGTACAGCCCGGATCCAACAACAATTCAGCAGTGGGACCCGTGCTCGTGAGGATCACGAAACCGGCGCCGTCCGAGTACTGCATGCCGGCGATGAGCACGGTGTAGTTTCCGAGGTGGTGCCGCGCATCCGGACTGAGCTGCGCCACCAAATCGAAGACCCGCGTTGCCTCAAGACTGGGATCGGCGATACGCATGGCCTGATAGGTCGAGCCGATGACCGTAACCGGCGACCATTTGCTCGTGAGCTGCGCCGTGGCGGCATGCAGCGTGTCAAAAACTTCAGGCCGCAGGCACTCTATATGGATGTGGAATTGATCCTGGTCGCGCGCCCGCGCCGTATTGATCGCGAGCCCCACGGCGGTACGCGGCACCGCGTGGCCCACATACGCGTTCAGGAGATCGCGATTGTTCCAGGCCAGGGCAAAATAGTTCGGCAAGTCAGGATCCAGAAGCTCGCCGCTCTCGGTACCGGAAAAGGTCTGAATCGGAATCAGTAAATAATGCGCACCGCCCTTGCGATCTTCGAGCACCGCATAACCCGGGCTGTCCGGCTGAGGGCTGGAGAGCCAGATGCGCTCGCAGGGCGAGGGCTCGTGGTGTTGCCGCCAATTCTGAAGACATTGGTTCTGAACCACCTGCCTTAAGGCATCACGGCCCGCATTTGGCAGCAAGTCGGCCCCTTCGGTGCGCGGCGTGTGCAGGCCTTTACCGCCTCCGCCGCCACCACCACCTCCCGCACTCGCCGTCATGGCAATCACGATTGCACTCGACGCGAGCAGCGCTCCACGAATTTTCACCATGATTTCTCGTTACCTGCTGTCTGCCCATTGTAGCGACCCGACCTGCTCTTCAGTAAACTACCGTCGCAACACCCGCCAGAGAATAAGAGTGGCCGCGACCGCATACCGCGCCTTTATCAGTTACAGCCATCGGGATGCGGCATGGGCGTCGTGGTTGCACAGGTCGCTCGAGAGATACCGTCTACCTAAGTCGTTGATCGGCACTGCAACGCCCCTGGGCGAGGTGCCTAGGCGGCTGCTACCCATTTTCAAGGACCGCGATGAACTGCCCAGCGCCACCGATCTCGGTGGGTTGATCAATGCCGCGCTCGCAGGGTCCGCGGCCCAGATTGTCATCTGCTCGCCGCAGTCGGCAGCGTCGAAGTGGGTCAACGAGGAGATTCTCGCGTTCAAGCGTCTGGGGCGCGAGGACCGGATCTTGTGCATTATCGTCGGCGGCGAACCGAATGCCAGCGACGTGCCGGGGCACGAAGCGGAAGAATGCTTCCCGCCGGCCCTGCGCTTTCGCTTAGGTGACGATGGCAACCTAAGCACTGCACGGACCGAACCGATCGCGGCCGATGCGCGTCCCGGCAAGGACGGCAAGAACAACGCCAAGCTCAAACTGATCGCCGGATTACTCGGTGTTGGATTCGACACCTTGCGACGGCGCGAGCAACAACGCCGCAATGCGCGTCTGTTCGCATTTTCGTGCGCAGCAGCGGCCGGCATGGTGCTCACCAGCGGCCTCGCCGCTTACGCCCTCGTGCAGCGGGCGGCCGCGCAGCGCCAGACCTTGCGCGCCGAGGCGGAGGCACGCACCTCCAAAGAGGCGACCCGGTTCCTGGTCGATCTGTTCAAGGTCTTCGATCCCAGCGAGGCGCGCGGCAGCACCGTGACCGCACGCGAGATGCTCGACAAGGGCGCAGTTCGCATTGAAAGCGAGCTGGCGACGGAGCCAGCCATCCAAGCCACGCTGATGGACACCGTGGGTACGGTTTATATGGGGCTTGGTCTTTTTGCGCAGGCGCGGCCGCTGCTCGATGGAGCGGTTGCGAAGCGGCGCCATCTGCAGGGCATCGATCCTTTGGACCTGTCGGATTCCTTGAGTCATCAGGGGGACCTGATGGCGCTGCAAGCCGATTACGCCGCGGGCGAGAAGGCCTACCGCGAAGCGATCCGCATCGAATCGGCGCACCCGAATGATCGGCAAAACCAGGAAAAACTGGCGAATTCGCTCAACGGCCTGGGCACGTTGCTCGCCAAGGAAGGGCGCTATGCGGACGCCGAGGAGAGTTTGCGCGAGACGTTGGAGCGGCAGAAGGCGCTGTACGGCGAAACACATCCTGCGGTCGCGCGCACACTGAAGGATCTGGCCAGAACGGTCGACGACCGCGGCGATCTCAAGGCCGCGATCCCGCTGATGCAGCGGGCGGTGGCCATGCAGCGGGCGCTGCGCGGCAGCGAGCCGCATCCGGATCTCGCCGAAGCGCTCAACGACATGGGCCTGCTGCTGTACGAAAAAGGCGATTTGAACGAGGCCGAGAAATTTTACCTGGAATCGCTGGCGATGAACCGGCGCCTGCTCGGCGACAAGCATCCGGAGATCGCCAACGGGCTCGAAAATGTTGCCATGACGGTGCAGGACAAGGGCGATCTCGCCGGCGCTGAGAAACTCTACCGGCAGTCGCTCGACATGCGGCGCGAATTGCTCGGCCCTGAACACCCGAAAGTCGGGCGTACGCTGCTCAATCTTGCCTCGCTGCAATACGACCGCGGTGAAACGCGCGAGGCCCTCGCGAACATGCGGGACGTTCTCGGGATCTATCGCAAGGCGTACCCGCCGGATCATCCGGAGACAGCCCGAGTCTTGAACGTGATCGGATCTTGGCTGACGATGGGCGGCGAGGACACGGAAGCCGACGTGTATCTAGAAGAGGGGTTGGCGATGCGTCGCCGGCTGCTCGACGCACAGCACCCAGACGTAGCGTCCAGTCTGATCGCCCTCGCGATCCTCCGAGTGGATCAAAAGCAATACACCGAGGCCCTCGATTTCGCGCGCAACGCCAAGGCGATCTATACGGCGGCGTTGTCCGCCGACCACTGGCGCACCGCGCTCGCGGAATGCGCGGAGGGCGCAGCGCTGACGGGCCTCGGCCGCTACGCCGAGGCCGAAAAGCCGCTCACGCATGGCCATGCGATCCTGGTCAAAGACAGCGAATTGCCATTGATCTATCGAACCCTGGCACAGCGCTACTTCGATACCCTGCACCAACGCGAAAAGACACAAGTCGCCGAGGCGGTGAAACAGAATCCTTCATCGCCGTGACATAATACGAAACGCGCGGCTGCCTGCGTGACGATCATTGTGTTAGCGTAAGCGGCACTTCGAACGGGGTGACCGCGTAGCGCCGCACCCGAAGAACAAGAAAAGATAGGGGATGCCGATGGATTTCCATTTCGCGAAGAAATTCTTACGCGCGCTGTCGCCTGTGCGCCATAAGGGCATCGCCCAGGTTGCCATCGGCACCGCCGCGTTGCTGGCTTTCGCATCCCTGCACGCACAGACCGTGCCCGTGGAACAATTTGGCTTGACCGCCGTGAACAGCAACGGCAATGCGCTTTACAACGTGACCGTCACGCCGAACACTCCGGCCAACACCGGCGCATTGATCACCGGGACCTCCGTCCTCAACACCGATGCCGCCGCGCAAGGCAGTTTTTTCGCGGTCGCGCGCGTCCCCAACTCAGTTACCAGCGCAATGGACTTGATCGTGGCCGATGCGGAGCACGGTCGCATCCTGCGTTATCCGGGTCCGGGTCCTGCGAGCTACGCGGTCGCGACGCCCGTCTTCACGTGGTCGCACCAGGGTTCGGGTCCTCGGTTCCCGATTGGCCTCTCATCCGACGTCGCCGGCGACGTGTTCGTCGTGTCGGCGGGCCGGTTCCATGATGATGATCATGATGACGATGGCGATGGCGCGAAGGCTGCGCTCTGGGTGCTGCCCTTCAATGCAACCACGGGGGCCTACAGCGCGCCGATCTTGATCGACAGCACCTGCGGCATCGTCACTGAAGTGTTGGTCGCCACGAGCGCAGCGACCCCGGTCGGTACGGCAGCGCCTGCCTGGAACGTCGGTGATGTGCTGGTACTGTCCAACGATATTTTCAATGCGCGCGTGATGGTCTATTCGCAAGCGGCGATCCAGAGCGTCCTGGCGAATCCCGGCAAACCGCTTAACGGTCCTACTTCCACAGCGGTCAGCTCTTCGCTGCTGCGCGGTACGTTGCCGATCGGCATGGACATCTGGCCGGCGGATGCAAACCATGGCGTGAGCCTGCTGCTGACGACTCTGGGCGGCCGCGTCATGCGCTTCGATTCCGGCAACGGCGCGTTGGCAGCGGATTTCGCCAGCGGCTTAGGATTCGGACTGCAGCGAATCAGAGTCGGCACGTACTCAACGCTGACCTACGCGTTCGTGTCGCAGTTCACGCCGGGCCGGGGCCAGATCCTGCAATTCGGTGCCCCGCCGGCGAGCGGTGCGAATCTGCCGCTGGCCTCATTGAGCACGGGCAACAAGGATCCGCAGGGTCTAGCGACGAGCAGTTCAGGCTCGGTGCCGGTGACTGCCTGCATCGCACCCAGCGTCTGTGGACCTTTAGGTCCGCAGTTGACGACGCAGCTATCGGGCACCGGCAGCGGCACCCTTCCGACCGGCGCGCCTCTGCTCGAAGAGAGTTGTGTCGTGAAATCCGACCCGCGCGTCACGGTGGTGGGCACCACTTGGAGTTGCGCCGGCGGCAACTTGGATGTCGCGAATTACTGCCCCGGTTTCCCGAGCACCGTGCTGCCCGGATCCATGTGCGGCCATTCCGGACCCACCGGCGCCGGATTCGTGGTCGTGAAGAGCACCGCAAAGACGGTGGATCAGAACGCCAACAACACCTTCTTTCAGCACACGGTCGATCCCAACGTCCCGCTGCCGGGACCCTTGAACCTGAACTGTCCGCAGTTGCAGGTTTTTGCCTGGGCGCCGCGCTCCGACCTGCCCTCGATCGAAG